>Ga0307406_10000061_pt1 | contig 60128 bp, 63 predicted proteins | sample 322Cmetagenome_3_FD_203706 | JGI IMG/M metagenome (GOLD analysis project Ga0307406, IMG submission 203706) | Maize rhizosphere microbial communities from greenhouse at UC Davis, California, United States - 322HYB-C-2 | ecosystem: Host-associated > Plants > Roots > Rhizosphere > Soil | place...
GCCGCCGAACGAATGACCGGCCAGCACGTACGGCCCAGGGACCTGGGCACGTTCGAGCAGCGTGTGCAGGTCCGCGGCAATGTGGGCACCGTCCTGCGGGCCGTCGGCTGGGTCGCTCCAGCCGCGACCGGCGCGGTCATACACGCAGACTCGGGTGTCGCTGGCCACGGCCGGCGCAATCCACCCGAAGTCCGAGGACGACGCGCCGCCACCCGGTTCTAGGACCACTGTGGGGCTGCCCGAGCCGGTGCAGTACAGGTGCAGCCGGTGTCCGCCCACATCGATCAGCTGGCCGGGCGGCGGATAGGCCCTGGCCTCGAGCGATTCGCGCACGGTCTGGTAGCCGCCGCCTATGGCGGCAATCATCAACACTGCTAGTACGGGGTACAGCAGCCACCGCCCGATCCTGCTGCGCAGTTGGCGCCGGACCCGAAGGAACATCCAGACAATCAGCCCGAACAGGACTGGCGGCCATACCCAACTGAACCCCGCCTGCACGGCCGCGGACCCGTTGAGTGAAACGAGGCCGGCCACCGCCATGAACGTAGCCGGCGCAGCTGCCCACCGTTGAGGCTGGTCGCTGAACCGGGTGGACAGTACGGCCAACAACGCCCAGCCCAGCGCAAATGCCAGCAGCACCACACCGGTGAGCACATTCTCTCTTGCCGGGATGAACGGCACGGCCACCAGAACCACGGCAACAATCAGTCCAGCCGCCATGGACAGAGCAACGATCAACCCGATCCTGCTCTTGGCTGTCGGTTGCGCGCGGTCGGGTTGCTGGAGGTCGCCGTGCCGGGTTGCTGTGGTCATGATCGCCTCACCCGGAACAACGAGCCAGGGGCGACGGAGACGTAGCCTCTGTACACAAGGTCCTCGTTCCTCCCCTCTCCGGCAAGGGTAGGGGTACCCGACCTGATCTTCGGCGTCGTCTTCGGTGCGACACTCTGGGCCTTCGTGGCCGCGGTAAGAACGCTTTACCAAGGAAGCGGCGCACGACCTCACCGCCGTGAACGTACCGCTGGCCCAGGATATGGAAGCCCGTCTTGAGGGGCGCTCTTCCTCTGATGCTGGCCTGGCGATGGCGGCGTATTCCTCCTCGAGTTGTGGGATCCTGAAAAGTTGACGCCAGTTGCGCCCAACACCGGCGTGTCGGGCTGGTTTTGACCACCTGGACTGATCTTTTCAGCGGATCGCGTCTCGGGTGGCGGGCGGCCGGAATGCGGAGCAGCAGCAGAGCAATAGCGCCGGAGCCAGCGACCCCGAGGTGCAGCTCATCGCACAGCGCCTTGGGGACTAAGTGCATTTGGGTGCGTCGCTTCTGGTGATCCCTGGGTTTCGAAATCTGATCAATACGTGTCCAGCACGTTGCCGATGGACATGTACGTGAACTAGCCGGCGGCGGGCACTTTGGCCCCGGTGGTCGCAGCTGAGCTCCTGGCCAAGGAGTTAACTGCCCGTCTTCGAGTCAGCGCGGTAAGTCCGGGGACACTCGAGACGCGGCCTCACCGCTGGGGCAGGCGGTCGAAACCGGTGAAGGGTTCACGGATTGTCACGCTGTTGTCGTCCTCTTCGGATTGCGTCGCGACTGAGATCGTCTGGATCAGGTCCTCGGTGAGCGCGCCGTAGATCTGGAGTGTGCTTTCGGGTTCGAGGTATTCCGCGTACGCCTCACCGAAGTGTTCCACCCCAACTTTCATATGGGTCGCCATCGAGTCGGCGTCCGGGTGGACCTGGACGATTGTCACCAGGTCGGAGTCCGGGGCCGTGTAGCCGTAGAAGGAGTGCAACCGCGGCTCCTGCGGCTCAACGATCTCTGAACAGAACGCAGCGAAATACGCCTTGAACGCATCGCGCTTACCGGGCTTGATCTTGTGGGTGCCGATGAAGATGAATGGTGTGGTCACGGTGTCCTCCTGGGATCGGTGCTTCGACGGGTCAAGCGTTGAGTCCAGGATCTGCGCCATCCGTACGGCGTCGCTTCCGCAGTTGGGGCCGACTTTGCAAACGGGTGGTGGGTATTCCTACCCACTGCACTGCCACGGGATGGCAGGATCGGCCAGTAAGGCAAGGCGATGATCGACCACGCTGGCCATCGTGAGGCCGCCCGCGAATACCACCGCGCGTCGCGGTGGGTTCAGGCGTGCGAGGAGTACGCCGCGGCCGATCGAGTCACACCCCTGAGCATTGAGGATCTCGAGTGCTGGGGCGAGGCGGCGCAGGTCATCGGGCGAGTGGACGAAGCGATCGAGGTGCTCTCCCGGTGCTTCGAACTGCGAGCTCACGCCGGCGAGATTCACGAGGCCACGCGCACGGCGTACTGGCTTTGGAGTGCTCACATCTTTACGCGAGGCGAGTTTGCCGTCGCGGCCGGTTGGGTCGAGCGGGCCCGTAGCCTGGCGGCGGCACGGCAGTCGGACGAGTACGGCTGGCCATTGATTCCGCAGGCCTACAGATGCATCGGAGCCGGCGATTACCAAACCGCCGAGGGGCTTCTGCATCGCGCGACCGAGTTGGGCCTGGGTCGTGGCGACGCCGACTTGGTCACTGTCGCTACGACGATGCGTGGCCGTGCGACCCTCATGCTTGGGTCGATCGAGCGCGGGTTGGCACTTCTTGACGACGCAATGGTCCGGATTCTGACCAGGACGACCTCGCCGCGGGCCACCAGCGTCATGTACTGCGCCGCGATTGGCTCCTGTTATGAGGTGCAGGAGATTGCACGCGCATTGGAGTGGTCGCTCGCCCTTGACAAGTGGCTCGGCGCGCTGCCCCAGCTCGGTGGCGCCTACTTTGGGAACTGCCGGATCTACCGCGCGGTCCTGATGCGCCTACGCGGAGACTGGTCACGGGCGGCAGCCGAGCTCGAGCAGGCATGCCGTGACCTCGCCGTCGATGGCCAGTTGGTGGCCGGCCACGCCTGGTACGAACTCGGCGAGTTGCGGAGGCTGCAAGGAGATCCAGGGGTCGAGGAGGCCTACCAACAGGCCGTAGCGTTCGGTCGGCTGGTGCAGCCGGGACTCGCGCTCTACCGACTGAGTCAAGGCGACGTGCAGGCGGCGTACACCGGTCTGCACCGGGTGCTCGCCGAGCGCGAACAGGCGGCCGACCGACTCGTGCTTCTCCCGGCAATCGTAGAGGTCGATCTCGTCGCGGGCCGAGTCACTTCGGCCGAGGACGCGGTCGCCGAGATGGAGCGGATCGCTGACGTTTACCCCACGACAGCGGCGCAATCAACTGTGGCGGCGGCTCGCGGAGCCATTGCGTTGGCTGAAGACCGTCCGACTGACGCGCTTGTTCACCTGAGGAACGCGGCTAACGGGTGGCGTGAACTGGGTGTGCCGTATGAGGCGGCCATGGTCGGAGTACGCATCGCGGAGGTGTGCTGGGCACTCGGCGACAAGGACGGCGTTCGGATGGAGCTCGACGCCGCACTGGCGACCTTTATACGGCTTGGCGCACGTCCGGACGCTGACCGCGCCCACAAGCTCTTGTCTGACCTGCTTGACGATGCATCTGGGCTGAGCTCGCGGGAGACCGAGGTTCTGCGGCTGATCGTCGACGGCCAGACGAACGCTGAGATCGCTGCCAAGCTTTACCTGAGCGAACGGACCGTGCACCGGCACGTCAGCAACATCCTGACCAAACTCGGCGTCCGTTCGCGCACGGCGGCCGCGATTCTCGCAGTGCAGCACAGGCTGACCTGACCACGGGTCGAAGGCGTTCGTACCTCCGTCGACCTTCTCCGCCGCGTCTCGAGCCCGTCGCCGCCTGAACCCTTGAGGACGCAAGCTGCCGACAACCTGAAGTACGCCCGCCAGCTACGGCGGACGTAGTTGATTAGTCAGTGACGCGTCTCGACCGGCTCGCCCTCAGTGGCCATTTCCTCGTCGCCCTGACCAAGGCGGCGGTGGAATAGATCCAGCACGTGTCCGAGGCACTGGCGCGCGAGCTCGGGGTCGTAGCGGTAGCCCTCGTCGCGGACGAACGCATGCTGGCCATTCACCTCCAGCCAGGAGAAGCGGGTCCCGGCGTCTTCGAGGGCGGCATGGACGCGCTCGCGCCCCTCTCGCGGAACGTGAGGATCTTGGCGGCCCCAGATCATCAGCAATTCGCCGCGAATCTCCCCGACACGGTCGAGCGAGTCGTCATTCATACCCTTGCCGAGGCTGCTCTTGTGGATATCGGTGGCGTAGAAGCAGGCCGCTGCCCGGACATCGGGATTGAAGGCGGTCCGAAAGGATAGATGGCCGCCGATACAAATCCCAATCGAGCCGAGGTTGCCGGTGCACGAGGGGTGGTCGGCGAGAAAGTCCAGGACGGCACGGGCGTCCGCGTCGTACGAAGCGAGCTCTTTAGTGATCTTGTGGGAATTGCCTCGCTCGGCGCCCGCCGCGTCGTAGGCGAGGACGACACCAGGATCGTCCTCAAGCTCGTGGAAGATCTCCGGCACGGCAACGGTGTAGCCGTGGCCGGCGAGAAAGGCGGCGGTACGACGGATGGGCCCGGTCACCTGGAAGATCTCGGAGAACAGAACGAGCCCGGGATAGCGCCCCGCAGCCGCCGGTCTGAGCACGTACGTGCGCATCGGGCCGTACTCCGTCTTCAGTTCGACGTATTCCTCAGGGGCGATGATCATGGGCTAACCATAGAGGATCTGCAGCCCGGCGGAGAGCGCCCGAACGCCGGCGATTTGCCGAACCGATCGCACGGATCTCAGGCACGTCGCAACTGATCAATCTCGGAGAAGCCGCCTCCGCGACGGCTGCTTGCGCCTCCATCACCGTTGTCGATCAAGAGTTTGGTACCACTACGATGCCGTCGTCGTCGGAGTAGACCATTCCTCCCGGAATGAATAAGGCCCCACCAAATTCCAGAACGACGTCACGCTCCCCTGCACCGGTCTTGCCGCTCTTGCGCGGATTGGATCCGAGGGCCTTTACTCCGATTGGCAGGGTTGAAAGGGTCGCGACATCGCGTACGGCACCGTTGATGATCACTCCAGCCCAACGGTTGTCGAGGGCCCTCTTCGCGATCATGTCGCCCATCAGCGCACTGTGGACGGATCCGCCGCCGTCGACCACGAGGACTCGACCGGTTCCATCTTCGTCGGTAAGAACGGAATTCAGCAGCACGTTGTCGTCAAAGCACTTGACTGTCGTCATGGCGCCGGAAAAGGCACGAATGGATCCGTACTGTCGTAGCTGCAGGTCACAAGACTGCAGTCTTTCGCCATATTCGTCGTAGAGGTCAGCTGTGGCAGGGGCGCCCGGGGACACAGTTTCGGTCATGGTTCTCCTTGGGGTGGCAATCAGTGCGTCGGTTCCTCGCCATGGTGCCGCGCTCAGGCGAACATCTCGCCGAGCAACTCAGGGTCGATGGTGATGGGGGAGGGGCGGTAGGCGGGTGGTTGCGTGCCCCTGAGCTCCCGCACCATGAAGTCCCAGCAGCGCTTGCGGACGTAGGCCAGGCAGTCGATGTAGGTGTGCTCGGCCCCGGGCATGATGAGCAGCTCGAAGTCCTTGTCGGCGACGATGAGTCGGTCGGCCAGCCGCAGCGTGTGGTACGGGTGGACTTGATCGTCCATGCCGCCGTGGATGAGCAGCAGCTTGCCCTCCAGCCGGTCCGCGATGTCCACGTTGGAGGCGCGGGCCCAGGCCTCCGGGTTGTCCGCGCCGTCGTAGGCCTCCACGAAGCGCGGGTTGAAGAAGGGGACATCATGCGAGCCGGAGAGGGCGACGCCGACTTTGTACGTCTCGGGGAAGTCGAGCATCGCCCGTACGGTAGCGAACCCGCCTCCGGAGTGGCCGAACGCGCCCACCCGGTCCAGGTTCATCCACGGCCGGGTTTGGGCTAGCTGCTGCAGCGCCGCGACATGGTCGGCCAGGCAGCCCGCGTCGGCCAAGTGACCGTACGAGGCGTCGTGGAAGGCCTTGCTCCGCCCGGGGGGTGCCTCGCCCATCCACAGCGAGCACCACGAAGCCCAGCGCGGCAAGGGGTTCCGCGTCGATGCCCATCCCGCCGGGGTCGAAGGACGGGGCGACCCGGTTAACGTTCGGACCGGGGTAGAGGGTGTCCACAACCGGATATCGCTGGGTGCGGTCGAATCCTCGTGGCCGGTACAGCGCCCCGTAGATGTCCGTCTCGCCGTCGGCGGCCTTGACGCAGAACCGTTCCGGCGGTGTCCAGCCGGCGGCGGTGAGCTTGGTGATGTCGGCGCGCTCCAGCTCGACCAACACCTGCCCGACCCAATCAAGGACGCGGGACACAGGCGGGGTGTCGACACTCGATGCGGAGTCGATGAGGTACTCCATGTTGTCCGGAATGGTGACGATGTGGTCCAGCTCGTCGTCGGTGATCTTGGTGAAGCCGGCGCCGTCTAGACCGACCCGGCACACCGTACGCCGGTACGGATCCTCGTCGACCAGCCCGGCGACGATGAAGTACACCACCCGCTCGGCCTCGTCGACGTACAGGATCTGCCTCACCGCCCATTGCCCGCCGGTGACCTGCCCGAGCAGTGCGCCGGTGCGTAGGTCGTACCGGTACAGGTGACCCCAGCCGTCCCGCTGCGAATACCACATGGCAGGCCGAACTTTCGCAGCAGGGTGCCATTGCTCGTGGAGTCCGGCCCGGAGCCGTACTGGTAGTCGGGCTCGCCGTCGGTGGTCAGTGCCCACTCGCGGCCGTCGGACAGCGAGCGCGCCCACAGGTCGTACCCTCGGCGGGACACCGCGACCTTCGTGTCCGGTGACGGCACATCCAGCGGGCTGCCCGGCGGCGAGAACTCGGCCCGCTCGCACGCGTAGTCGTCCAGGCGGCAACGCCAATACTCGCCGAACGCGCCGAACTCCACGGCATTGTTGGCCAGCTCGATGGCCACGAATGGCAAGGCCTCAGGGTCGACCTGTTGCCCGGAGGTGGCGGCAAGCGCTGCGGCCAGCCGAGCGTGGTCGAAGGCCGGCTCGCGGGTGCCGGCCGCCGGATAGACCAGCACGAACCGCTTGCCGGCTCCATTGCTCACCGCGTACCAGAAGCGGGCTCCTCCGTCGATCCACTGCGGCCTGATCTTGTCGCCGATGACGAGCTCGCCAGGGCGGGCCGGCCGGCGGAGGAGTTGCTCCGCGGCGTGGTAATCCTCAGTGGTGCCCATTCGAGTTGTCCTTTCTCGGTCAGGCGCGGTGGACGACGCTGTCACCCGCCTGACTGCAGGCGCACACCTTGACGGTCGGGGCTTGGTCTTCTCTTAAGCGACCACAGCTGGGCGGATTATGCCGCGTCTACCCGGCATAATCCGCCCAAGTATCTGCCAAGTGGGCTGAAGTTATCCCTCCCCGGCGCTCTGCGATGCCCAGCAGGGCCGGCCATCCAGGACTCCTAGTAGCCGCGGGCGCCCGGCGGACCGTCTGGCCCTCGTGACCCCAGACGTTCGAAACACTCCACTCAACTGGCTGTGCGCTCCACCAGCCCATTCAGACTGATCTTGTATGTGTCGGACGACGCATCGTAGCTGATCGAGTACTTCGTCGGGTACAGGCCAGTCTTCTGGTATTCCTGCGGCAGCTTCAGGTCATTCGTCACGTTGGGCTTGCTGAGCAAGTAATCGCGCGCGACCATCGGCTCGACAAAGGCGTACTTGCCATTCCAAGAGCCGTTGATGATGACCTCGGTGAACTTGTACTCACCGGGGACGATCGGGACCGTCATGTCCACGAGGTGTTGTCCCATGCCGGGAACAACCGCCTCTTCAGGTGGAGTGTTGGGGATCGCCCCATAACTCTCGGGAACGAACTTTTCGTCCGGGAGCTTCATTCCCATCGCGGCGAAATCCGCGTTCTTTGGGTTGATCTGTTCAACCTCTTCTTGAGTCAGGTAGAAGAAGTGGACGTCGAAGTGCGGCAGGTCGAAAACTCCTGGTGGCGGGTGGCCGCCTGGCACGAAATCGAAGGTGGCATGGTCTACGGCCACAGCTTTGGTCTCATCTGGGAAGTACAGCGGCTGGCTTGGCAGCGGCGGCCCGGCTTCCTCATGCGGCGGTTCGGGCAGACCCTGGAGCGATGCGGCGCCGAAAGTGAATCCGAGCTCGGTCGGTTTGCCGTCGTTGCCCCTGACGACGTAGGTCTTCACCTTTCCGTTTCCAAGGGCCAGTTCGGACCCATAGAACGTTCCAGCTTTGCCGGCTTCAGCGGTGGAGCCGCAGGCCGAGAGAGAAACCGCTACAGCGGCCGCGGCAAGCAAAACCGCCGCCCGAGACACATGGCGATTTCGAGCCATGGTGCTCCTGAGTTTTCTTTGTCTGGGAGCTGACGAGGGTGATGCCGATTCAGAGCGGTCGTCCGTCGAGTCGGTTCCTGGTTTTGCCATGTTTCCTCCTGTGTTCAGATATGGCATCTGACAACCGGATGGCCGCTAAAAGGGATCTGATACACCAGGGGGCCGCTGGTTACAGCGATCCGCAGCTCGGATGCCTAACCGGCGAGTTCTGGGAGGCAAGTGCGTCTTCGGACCAGTCCAACGAGCCAGTCGACATCAAGCCCGGTCAGGCCGGTTGCCGGACAGACTCGAAGAACGAGATCAGCTCCTCGGCGATGGACTCGGGTGCGAGCAGCGGGGCAAAGTGCCCGAGGCCCGGTAGTTCGCGTACGTGTGGGTCGGCTACGTGCTGGGCGATGTGCTGCACCGAATCGGCGAACCAGGTGTCGAGCTCGGTCTGTTGCCCCCGCAGGAGCAAGACGGGCGCGGCGACCTGCTGGAGTACCTCGGGGTCAGTCGACCGGGAACCCTCGTAGGGCGCGTCGTGCTGGAAGAACTGGAGCATCGCGGGGACGCCGCCCGCCCATCGTTCGAAGAAGTCCGTCTCCTCGAGGGCGGCGATCTCGTTGTCGGTGCAGATCCAAGGTGCGAACGCGCGAACCGCATCGACGAGGCGGTCGTGGGCAGCTGCCATACCCATCTGCTCCAAGGTGGCGCCCGTACGGACGAGGTCATCTTGTCGCATCACCGAAACCACACCGGGCTCGTACGCGGCCACGGCGGCCACAAAGCCGCTGTTGGCGGCCGCACCGAGCACCCACGCGCCGCCACCCGACCAGCCCACCAGGCAGACCCGCTCGCCGAGGCTGTCAACGAACGCCGTGACGTCCTCCACCAGACGCGGAGGTGAATGGTCCGTGTTGTCGCCCGACAGACCTCGGCCGCGAGTGCTCGGCAGGTAGCAGGTGAAGCGGTCGGTGAGGTAGGGCAGCAGCGACTCCCAGGCGGTGTCGCCGTCCCCCAGCGCGCCATGAACCAGGACCAGCGGCGGCCCCTGTCCCTGCACTCGTCCAGCGATCTCGGTGCCGTCGGCAGAGGCGGCTCGGTGGATCCGCTCGTCAGGCATGGTGGTCCCTCCCGGTCGATTGCTGCACCGGTGTTCGGTACGTCTACCGGGACGCTAGGCCGCGCGCCGCCGCTCCCGCATCGGCGCGATTGACCAACTGGCGGCGGTCGATCTACGCGGTTCTGCGTAGCCGCATCGCCGTCACCGCGTGGCTGTCAACCCGTGGTCGATGGCGTAGCGCGCGGCTTGGGTCCGGGAGGTGACACCGATCTTGTGGAAAATATTCGTAAGGTGCCGGGCGACTGTTCGGTCGCTGATGTAGAGCCGCTCGCCGATCTCCCGATTGGAACGGCCGTCGGCAACCAGAGTCAGCACCTCACACTCGCGTCGCGTCAGTCCGCCGGGCGATCCCCGCGACAACCGGTGCGCGCCAAGGCGCTCGTACGTCGTCTCCGCCCGCGCGACCTCTGCGGCGGCGGATGCCTCGTCGCCGAGCGCCCGATAGGCCTCGGCAAGCCGGATACAGGTGTCGCCGGCGTCGTATATCGCGCCCAGCTCGAGCCAGCGCCGACAGGCGTCGCGGAGCACCGGGAGCGCCTCTTCGGCGCGCTCCCCGGCCAGCAGCACCGTGCCGCGCGCGGTGGCTGCCATCGCCTCCAGCCCCGAGGTGGCGTACGTGGACGCCGTCCCGGCGAGTTCGGACGCTGCGGCCCCGGCGTCATCCAGTCGCCCCGCGGCGACCGCGATCTCTACCGCCGCAGCACATAGCGGTGCTCGGCGCAACGGGTCGGGGCCGACTGCAGCCATGGCCGCGCGCATCGACGTCGCGGCACCCGCGGGGTCACCCTCCTGGAGCCGCAACAGCGCCCGTCCCGGCTGCGGGTCACGCCCGCGGGCGTGCGCCTCGTCGTACGCACCGGCAGCGCCCGGGTCGCCGCGCAACCGGCGCGCCTCGGCAACGACGTACCAGGCCTCCGCGGCGTAGTCGATCCGGTTGGCGTCGAGCTCCGATACGACCCCGACGGCACTCCGCTCCGCCTCGTCCCATTCGCCCCGGAACAGGTGAAGTTGCGCCCGATGCACCGCACACAACCCTCCGAATGCCACCGCCGCGGGGAATGTGGCCAGCCACCGCTCGGTGAGCTCGATCCAGCGGGTCATCCGGCGGATGTCGGCGACCTCGTGGCAGGCCGCGATGGTGTGGCAGTAGAGGGTACCGGACGCGAATGGGGCGAGCTCGCCGTCCAGTACGGAGACCATCGCCTCGTCCAGGAGCTTCAGCCCATCCATGACATGGCCCGACTTGATCAGGGCACGGCCTTCGCCGTTGAGCCCCAAAGTCACCAGGTCGGGCTGGTCCAGCCGGCGGCCAAGTTCCTGCATTTGGTGTGCTGCGTCCACCGCCGCCGCCGGTTGTCCGGCCTGGAGATTCGCCTCCACCCCGGTCAGGAGTAGCACGTACCCGTGCACAGGGCACTCCGGCACCCCCTGCAGGAGACGTCCCGCGCGGCCCATCCAGCCCACACCCTGCGGCTCGTCGCCCCGCGACAAGTGAAAGATTCCGAGCACCATGGCGGCCCACGCCGCGTCGACCGGTCGGGAGTTGGCCAAGAAGGCGTCGCACGCTGCGGCGTTCAGCCGCAAGTTGTCCTCGATACGGCCGAGCCACCACACGGCATCGGCGTACGCCGCGAGGTCGTCCGCGGTGAGTCGCGCGGTCGGCACGGCATCGAAGTGCCCCGCGGCGGTTCGCCACTCGTGTGCCGCGTAAGCCTGCCGCGCCTGGGTGAGGTTATCCGAGTGCTCGTCCACCCGCGCGGATCACCGGTTCCAGTCGGCGGCGAGCCGTTCCGCCAGGGTCGCGAGCATGGCCATGGCCGCTTCTGGCCGCTCCTCCAGAATGGCGTGCAACTCGGCTCCCCTCAGAATCAGCCCGCGGACGCCCTCGGGGCCGGCGGTGACATTGGCGGAGCGCGGCTGCCCACGTAGCAGCGAGAGCTCCCCGACGTAATCGCCCGACCGGACGGTTCGGATAAGTCCTCCGGAGCCCGCTTCCGGGCGGCTCACCGTCACCTCGCCCTCGACAATGATCAACATCTCGTCGCCCGCTGCGCCCCACGCGAAGATGAGCTCGCCGCTGTCGTAGCGACGTTCGGTGAACAAAGTGGCGATCCGCTCGAGATCTTCGGGGTCGATCCCGGCGAACATCGGCACCCGTTGAAGTGCTACTACCCGGTCCACCGTGTCGAGTGTCTGGGTGTCCTGCACCGCGATGACCTCCCATCGTGCGATCGCCGATTGGACCAGGCCCGACTGATCGGCATCGGCCAACCCCCGGAGATGCCCGAGGTCGTCGATGAGCTCCTCGCTGATGCAGCGTACCGCCAGGGCACGGATCCATTCATCGTGGTCCTCCGACAGTTCGCGGAGCGACGTCCGAGAATCCGGCAGGGCGCCGTGGCCCGTGTCCTCAAGAAGTGGAATGAGGGAACGGGTGACCGCATGCACTCCCACAGATTCCAGCGCCTCCACCGCTTGTGCCCTCGTCTCTTGATCTGCCGAGCGCAACCCTCTTCCGACCACCGTCATGGTGTCCGCGGTATCCGGTGTGGTCGTCGCCAGCAGCGCCCAACGTGATAACCGCTCCTGGCGCGAGGCCAGGAGACTCGCGAGGAACGTGTGCGTGGGAGAGAGGTCGTTGGTGGCTAATGCCAGACGGTGCCGACGGAGGTATGCGGCGCGGGCGACTTCCTGGGACGCCCATTCCGTCAGGCGTTCACCGGTTTGCCCGGTGTCGGTCAGCGTCTGCAGGGCGGCCTCTGTAGCGCGAACCGATCCGTTTGCCAACACGTCCATGAGGATGGCCGGCCCATCGGCGCGTCGGGCGAGGCCAGCGGCAGCTGCCCGGCGTACGATCACCGAACCGTCATCGAGCAGGCTACGTATCACCGGGCCCGAGCCGGATAGCGGCGCCAACGCCACGGCAGCAGCGGCGCGGACTCGTCGGTCCGGGTGCCCAGCGAATCGGGTCAGATCACGCGCAGCGAGATCGGAGCGCCTCGCCAACGCTCGGAGCGCTGCTTCTTGATCGGCTGGGCTGTCGGACTCGAGCATCCGCTCCAGCGTCTTCTGGGCCCTGATCCCACCCACAGCTGTCGCTGCGACGGCTCTGACGCCAGGATCGGGATCTTCCAGGACGGCGACAAGAGATTCGGCATGGTTCGAGCCAAGCTGTGCGATGGATCGAGCTGCCAGAGAACGAACCTGTGGCGCCGAGTCTCCAAGCATGGTTATCGCGGCGCCGGCCGCGTTCGGGTGCTCCTGGTCGAACAGGGCCTGGAGGGCGGCGCGCCTGACCTTTGAGTCGGCGTCTTGCAACGCCCCGACGATGAGATCTGCCTGGACTCCATTCCCCAGATGACCGAGCAGCGAGACGGCTACGGCACGGGCGCCGGGCTCCGAAGCGTTCAATTCAGCGGTGAGTGCGCGCTGGGTGTCGGCGTCGACCACCGGCTTCTGCGGCCCAGCCTGCGGGAAGGTAAAGACCTCCAGATTGCCGTCTCGAACCGCGTCGACCAGCGCCGCAGAGTAGGCGGAACGCATCCTCAGCACCAGGAGCAAAAGCCCTCCGGCCAGCGCCAAGCCGATGGCGCTGATCTGGGCGGCCGACAGCTCGGACCCGGCAATGAGCAGCACGCCTGCCGCCGTCGTCCCCAGCTGGGTGGGTACCGCGGACATGAAAGCCATGACCTGACCGCGTCGCCGGCCGGGGACGACATTGAAGAGCGCGCTCCAAGCGGTCGAACCAATGGCGTTGACCGCGATCCACTGTGAGCCCCGCACCGGGACGGCAGTTGCCAGCCCGAACCATGCCAGCCAGGTGCCGAAGCCGACCACATAGACAACCGGCAGGATCAGGAGTGTCAACACCACTCCGAGCCCGGCGAACAGGCGGTTGACTCCGAGCAGCGACACAAGAAACGTGGCTGCGGTCGCCAATGCAGAGAAGAGTCCCAGAAAGCTCGCCAGTTCCACCTCGGTGGGGAAGGACCGGGTCACGATCTCGGCGAATGGGAACACCATCATGAAGAAGAGCGCCGATATGAGCACGGCAGCCCAGGTCATGAGACGGAGGAGCGGCGTTCGGCGAGTCAGGTCGAGGCCGGCTCGGAGCTCGGACATGGCCGACCGTTCTGGCTCTTGAGCTTGGTCGCGGAAGAAGTGGCTCCCCACGGTCAACGCGGTGAAGCCGCCGGCCACCAGCAGCAAGGCTTGGACGACCAGGAGATTCTCGGTTCCGAGAAGGAAGGCGAGTGGTCCGGTGAGCACATTGCCGACTACTCCGCCGACGATCCCGGCCGATGCAAATAACGGATATAGCCGTTTGGCTTGCCGAGTGGTGCAGGACTCGGCGGCCGCGTTCCACATCAGGGTGAAGCTCACAAGGATGACCACCTGCCCACCTAGCCACACCACCGCGTAGATGCCAGGCAGATCCACCGAGATCAGCAGCCTTTCGATGGTCAGCAGCCCCGCGAACGCGAACAAGACCCATGACAACCAGCGACGGGCCCCCACCCGGGCGAGACCTCCGGTATAGAGCAGACTCGCGACCATTACGACGGGTCCCGACAGCAAGATCATTAGTGGCAGCGACTCCACTCCGAACCGGAGGAAGAACAACGTGTCGGCCGCATTCGCTCCCAGCCCCTGGCTCGCCTGAGTGACGGCGAAGAGAACTACCAGCCAGACGGCCAGGCGTTCCTCCCCCGGGTGGCCGCCCAGGAACGCGAACACCCGCGCCTTCGGCAAGGCTTCAGCCACGGCGACAAGTTTTGCAGCTGGCGGTGGGGCATCGGCTACGGCGGTCTTTGATCGGGAGAGCATCTCAGCGTCCATGTGCGAGGATTGCAGCGGCGCACGATGCTCGGCAGATCGGAGGTCGTAGCGTGACGGATCCTGGCTCCAAGGGCGTCGGCACGGACGCACTCTCAACCGCGCCTGCGCCGCTGACACAGCAGCCCTCATCCACTGACACCGTGCCGCTCACGCACGGCGATGCCTACTCGAAGGCCGCAGGGGAGTATGCCGACAGCAGAGCTCACAAGCTAGAGCAGTCGGCCGCGGTGCAGCACGCGCGGTGGCCGCGTCTGGCGATAATTGCCGGTCTGGTCATCGGCATCGTGGGCAATGTTGCCGTGGTATTGACGCAGATACTCCCCTCGAGCCCGAAGACGGCAATCATGCTCGGCATCGTTTTGGTGGTGCTTCTCGGGGCCGGGGGGCTGGCCATCCGAGGCGTCGGCGAGTTGCGAAACAGCCCGAGCTGGAAGGCCTCCGGGTGCTTCCTGTGTGCGGCCGCATATGTCGGCACCGCGACCGTGGCGCTGGTCAACGGACTACCGCTGATCTTCCAGCCGTGAATCCCTGTTAATTCGAACTCGATCGATGCGGACGGACTCGAACAGCGCGGCCAGGATGTATTGAGTGATCACATACGTGCAGCCGGTTTGGTGAGGTTTCGCGGGCTCAGTTCAAGCGGTGCGTCGCAGGTTGAGTGAGGTGAAGTACTAGTGATCAATGCCCGCACACTATTCAGCCCTGAAGTACTTAACGGGAACGTTGTTTACGAATTCACCGTCCGCTAAGCGTATGTTCACGTGCGTGACACCACCGAGAGGGCCAGCCTGCCAGTTTACAATCATGCCCTCCGTCCCCGGCGGATATTCTTTTTTGGAAAATAGCGTGTGCTTGACATAGGTTTTTGTGAATACGACAGGACCATTCTTCCTGAAGAGAAGTACGGGCTTCGACGCCAGCACGCTGGCATTTTCCAGCGAAAAGGTGTTGCGCTTGTAAGTCCATGTAGCCATCTGATCCCCGTTTACGTCGACTGCCGCAGGTGTGGATCCAAAATTAGAACAAGATCGCTGACATGTCGCGGTACGTGGCCCCGTGGCGCGCGATCCTAACGATCTTGCAATCACCCGCATGGCATGCTGAGTTAGATCAACGCCGACTCGTGACGGAGGCCCGCAGTGGAGGTAACTGGAATTATCAGCGCTTTGGTGATCGGCTTGATCATCGGTGTTCTGGGCCGTGTTGTAGCGCCGGGCAAGCAGAAGATCCCGCTGTGGCTCACGCTTCTCGTCGGAATCGTTGCGGCTTTGGTCGGCACTGCCATCGCCGCCGCTTTCGGTGTTGCCGTAACTCGCGGCGTTGACTGGATCGAAATGATCATTCAGGTTGCGCTCGCCGCAATTGGCGTCGCTATCGCGGCCGGCCTGTACCACAGACGCGGCGCGGCCAGATAAGCCTCACACGTGGACGAGCGCGAGCGGCTGGCGGAGCGGTTTGAGGAACAACGCCCGCACCTCCGGGCGGTCGCCTACCGGATGCTCGGTTCGCTCAGCGAGGCCGACGACGCCGTCCAGGAGGCCTGGCTGCGACTTAGCGGGACCGACTCCAGCGCCGTGGAGAATCTCGCTGGCTGGCTGACCACCGTGGTGGCGCGGATCTGCCTGAACATGCTGCGGTCCCGACAGCAGCGGGGCGAGGAACCTCTCGAAGGGCGCCTGCCCGACCCGATCATCAGCCGTGAAGACGGGGGTGATCCGGAACAGGAGGCGCTACTGGCGAATTCGGTCGGATTGGCGCTGCTGGTGGTGCTCGATACGCTCGCTCCGGCCGAGCGACTCTCGTTCGTGTTGCATGACATGTTCGGCGTGCCGTTCGATGAGATCGCCCCAATCATCGAGCGAACGCCAGCTGCGGCCAGACAACTTGCCAGCCGCGGCCGTCGCCGGGTGCACGGCCAGGTTCCGGCACCGGACCCCGACCTTGCCCGCCAGCGTGAGGTCGTCAACGCGTTCTTTGCCGCCGCCCGTGAGGGCAACTTCGGCCGACTCGTTGCCGTCCTCGACCCCGACGTCGCCGAATGGGTCGACGTTGGTTTGGCCGCAGGCGGCCTTCTCACCATGCGCGGCTCAGAGAACGTGGCTTCACGAGCGCTCAGGTACACCCAACTTGCAGCGTTGGTACGACCGGCGCTGATCAACGGAACTGCCGGAGTGGTTGTCGTTATGGATGGGCAGGTGTTTTCGGTCATGGCTTTCACGGTCACGAACGGAAAGATCGTCGCCATGCACATATTCAGAGACCCAGAGCGCCTTGCCAATATCGACCCGGCAGTCCTGGATTGACTCAGGTGCGGAGACGTTCCCGCGGGAACGTCGCCACAGGAAGAGCTTCGATGCCCTCCCCGCGCGCCCATCGACTCCCACCGGCCAAACGCTGCTGGTCTGCCGCAGAAAATCGAGCAATACGTGGATTTCACCATGATCAGCCAGGCAGGGGGCTGAAGTTAGGCGCAGGTGGCATCACGGCTGCAGCTTTTGAAGACCCCGCATGAAGCCGCCCCGATGCGTACCCAAGGCCGCGAAGTACGCGCTGTCCGCCGCTTCGACGTCGGCCAGCGCTCGGGCCACGAGGTTGCGGCCGGCGACCGTCAGATGTAAACGCCATGCCCTGCTGTCCGTCGGATCCGCTGCGCGCTCGAGCAGGCCGCGTGCCTCGAGCTTGCGCGTTACCTGGCTAGTCATCATTGGATCGGTCCCAGCGTGCTGGGCGAGCCGGGCTTGTGTTGGCGGACGATCGTCGTGGTCGGCCAGCCACCACAACGACGTAAGCAGCACGAACTGCACATGTGTCAATTCGTACGGCTCCAGTGCGGCACGGATACGTCGCTGCCATGCCAGCGTGGCACGCCAGAGCAGCAAGCCAGGGCTCTGCTCCGGCGTGTCAAACCTCGAGCTTGGCCGCCTCGTCGCTATGAGGAGAGCTCCTTGGCCAGGGTCACAAGTGAGGCCATCGTCTCCGGGAAGTCAGCGGTGATCATCGAGGGACGTCGGTCTCGACGGTGTGAGTGTATGAATAAGAAGTTCTTATGCGCACATATTATATGTGCGCATATCATCCGTCAAGATCGTTGATGCCCCACTTGGGCGGAAACCAAGCGGTGATCACTCGATGTTTGGGCACGTAGCGCTGCTTGATCTGAGTCCGGCCGGAGTAACCGGTGATCTCGGGATGCGCGACCCTGGCGTACTTGTCAACTTCGCAGAAGAGGTTTTGACAGTCGATCAGCTGTAGGGGGCGGCCGTTGAGGCTCCGAAAGCTGAGTCCCAGGCGGCTGAAGTGTTGTTCTTGAGTGTGACTCATGTAGCGGATGATCTCCGCTTCGATACCCTGGCTCGCAGGGCCGAAGCACTTGCGAATTCCGTCCCTTGCTCCAGGTCCGGCGACTACAAAGTCCATCTCATCGAAGTCGATCAAGGTTGAGTAATTGATGTCGATGATCAATTGGAATGCTAGGAAGTCGCCGATCCCGGGATAGCTGCGGAGGATCCCGAAGCCCTCGGCCATCGATTCGCTCCTCTGCAGACGACTCCGTAGTTGGTCGCACAACATCTTCTGCAAGAGCAGCAGATGATTCGTGTGCTTACGCCCAGCGCCCAGCGGCGGAGGAGGAATGACGTAGGCGGGGGAGTAGAGACGCTCACCGCGGCAAGCGGCCTCATTCAGTACCCGGTCGTAGCGATCAAGCCAAAACGTCGCCCAGGCAAGATCACCGAGCCTCGCGTTCAGCAACTCCCACGTCGAGATGCGATTGAAGAACTTGAACAACAGAATCCGAAACAAGACCTCGTCCGGATTTTGACTGCCGCGGTAGATCACGTTGTTGATCAGATACTGGCTCACTCGATCGGCTGCGCGATAGCAGTTAGTGAAGCGGTGTGATGCCATGATCGGATCGGCTGTCCAAGGAGGTGGATCGCCCTGCAGCCGGGCCTGATACACCTGCTGACGTGCCGCCGCGAACCGCCAATAGGTATCGAAGACCGCACTCGACTTTAGGCGGCGGCCAGCCACAATCACCGTACCGGCGGGCCAGACGTCACGGCACCCGACCGGCTACGAGCCAGGCCCGCGCTCCGAGCCGGAACGGCGCATCCCCGGCACCGATGCGTTGCTGGAAGTCCGCCTTGAGTAACGCCCGCCGGTCAGGCGAAAGCGAGGCCACGTACGCGCCGGAAGGGGATACCCCATGCTCGAGCGGCTCCCATAAATCCTCGAAACCTTCATAGCCGGCCGTGACTACCACCTCAGAGATCGTGACCTGATCCAGGCCGACGACTGTCCACAAGACCTCGAGTTCCTCGGGCGTGCAGTAGCGCATGGAGCGGCCCTCATCGAGTTCCGCCGCAGACGGGTCAAGCACGGTCACCGAATCCCAAAAGCGCCGCAGCAGTGTCATCTGGCCGGCGTAATCCCACACCGCGGCTGCAACGATGCCCCCACTTGCGGTCACCCGGCTCATTTCGCGTACGCCAGCCTCGGCATCAGTCATGAAGTTCACTACGAGCTGAGCCAGCGCTCTGTCGAAGACTCCATCGGAAAACGGCAGTGCCTCCGCGGCCGCAACCTCGGCGCGTACGCCGGGCAGCCGCTCCTGACAGGCCTGGACAAAGGACAGCGACGGATCGATCGCCGCGACCTTTTGGGCTCCGAGCAGCGGCACCAGCTGCCGAGTCAGGGCGCCCGGCCCGCACCCCACGTCGAGGACCCGCTGGCCGGAGTTCACACCCGCGAACTTGATCAACTCCTGGGCGAGTTCAAGGCCGTACCGACCGATGTGCCGGTCGTAGGCGTCTGCGCCGTGGAGAAAAGTGTCCGCTGCCGGTGTCCTACTCACGGCGACCCAGTCTCCGACACTGCCTATGCGGGCTGCAAGGCCCTTTTGAAGCGGGCTGAAGCGCAAACGGTTGCGTTAGGGCGAGAAAGTCTGCACCTGTGTCCGAGGATTGGACTCCTTCAGGCACGTCCGACTGCCGCCTTGCCGCTTTTCATCGAAGAAGCAATCCTCAGACGAAGGGAAATCGAGACTGGCGGAAGAGGGTCATGACCAAAATCAAAGCCAGTGTGGCTGAGAAATTCGCCGAGCACGTCGCCTACCATCGTCCGCTCGCCGAGATTGAGAAAGCCGCGGCCGCTATGGGCAGCTCACCAACAGATATCGGCATCGTCGAGATGATTGTCTGCCGGCCGGCAGTCGATGAGCGGAAAGTTCTCAGCGAAGGCGCGCTTGACGCGACCCACGGGCTTCGCGGAGATAGCTGGGAGACGAGACCAGCCAGCGCAGCCAGCGAGGGCCCTGATCCGCTCCGGCAAATCACCCTGATGAACAGCCGCGTGCTGGCATCGATCGCCGGTGATCGTGATCGCTGGCCGCTCGCTGGCGATCAGCTCATCGTTGATCTTGATCTGGCGCTCGACAACCTGCCCGCAGGCACGCGGCTCCAGATTGGCCAGGCGCTGACCGAGGTGACCGAGCCGCCGCACACCGGATGCTCAAAGTTCGCCGGCCGGTTCGGCGTGGAAGCGTTGGCCTGGGCAAACGGGCCGGCCGGAAGGCAGAAGCGCCGCCGTGGTATGCACGTCCGAGTGCTGGAGTCAGGCAGCGTGCGCGAGGGCGATCCGATCCGCAAGCTTTCATAGGCTGCCCAAAATTTGATCACCAGCAAGTGAATCCACCGTCGACCAACAAGTCCACACCGGTGCAGTAACTTGCCGCCGGGGAGAGCAGGAACACCACCGGCCCGGCAATCTCTTCCGGCCCAGCGTATCGACCCATTGGAATCTCTTGGGAGAACTTCTCCACCAAGCCGACCATTTCGGGTCGGGTGTTCATTGGAGTTGCGGTGTAGCCGGGGCTGACGGCATTTACCCGTACGCCTCGGTCGACCCACTCCATCGCCAGCGAACGCGTGAGGTGGCTGACCGCAGCCTTGGCGCTGTTGTAGTGCACCTGTTGCAGGCCGCGATTGATGATCGTTCCTGACATCGAGCTGATGTTGACGATCGATCCGCGGCCGCTTCGCAGCATGGCCTCAGCCTCTGCTTGGCAGCTCAAGAACACGCCCGTGACGTCGACGTCGTAGACCCGCTGCCATTGATCGAGCGACATGATCTCGGCCGGCGCCGCGTTGGCGATTCCCGCCGAGTTCACCGCAAGACTCAGTGGGCCGAACGTGGCCTCCGTCTGTTCCACTGCGGCCCGTAGCTGCCCGAGTTGAGTCACGTCAGCGCCAATGGAGAGACAGCGTCCGCCCGCCTCGGAAATGGCCTCGGCGGTCCGAGCGTTGGCTTCCTCGGTCAGGTCGACCAGTCCAACGGTGGCGCCGCTGGCAGCTACCGCCTCTGCAATGGCTTTCCCGATGCCGCTCGCGGCTCCCGTGACAACCGCTACTTCGCCCGCGAGCGAGAAACTCACCGGGGCCATGTGCGCTACCTCCTCATCGAGGACGACCTACTCCAAAAGGCGTACTGCAGACGCCCCTTGAGGTGGATGTCTGCGAATTCTCCAAAGGCTAACGTCATTGCTCTCAGCACCTGGAGGCACGACATGACCGCTGTTGATCAAACCATCACTCGCCCGACTCCGGTGGTTCCCCGCCGGCGCCGCAGCCTCGCCCGGATGCTGGCCAAGCCCGGCTGGGTGATCATGGTCATCCTCTCCCTGGTGACCATTGCCTTTGTCGCCCGTTATCTCGCGTTCAACCCAGACACTTACTTTCCGGAGCAACGGCAGGTATACGAGCAGCGCGAATTCGTGCTCGGCGTCCATGTGCTCTCCGGCATATTGGCCTTGGCGGCCGGCCCGTTCCAGTTCGTGAGCAAGATCCGGCGCCGGTTTCTGCTCTTACACCGCAGCCTTGGCGTGATCTACATCGCCAGCTGCACCGGACTAGGCCTGTCGGGTCTAATGCTCGCCACCACCTCTTATGCCGGCTGGACAACCTCGCTGGCGTTTGGCCTGCTCGGCGTGAGCATGTTGTTCACCACCTGGACCGCCCTGCGCATGGTGCTGTCCCGACGTATCGGTGATCATCGTCGGTGGATGATTCGCAGCTTCTCTTTGGTCTTCGCCGGTGTGATGCTGCGCGTCCTCAGCCCTCTTTACGAAGCGCTTAGCGGCATCGGCTTGTTCTCGTTTTCATTCGAGACGGCGTACGCCTGGATTGCCTGGCTCTCCTGGGTGCCGAACCTGGTGATCGCGCTCTGGTTCACGCGCCGGCCCAAGATGATCATCTAATGAAATCGGCCGATGGCGAAGGGTGCGAGCAGCGGGTGCCGCCGACCGGTGATCATCTCGTACGCGATTAGCTCGCCGATGATCAATGCCAGGGTGGCGCCGCTGTGTGTGAAGGCGATATAGAGGCCCTCAATGTCACCGAGCTGACCGAGCACCGGCTCTCCATCGCCAGGCATCGGCTTCGGGCCGATACCGTACGTCGCGACGGTGAGCGATGGCTTGCCGGCCAATACATGTGACGCTTCGGCGAGCAACTCGTCGATGACCTCCGGCGGAAAGCGATAAGTGCCATTGGGCAGGAATTCGATGTGCGATTCGGTCCAACCAGCATCGACGGCCAGGGCGCCATCCGGCGTAGGACGTAGCGACACCCGCGGTGTGTTCAGCACGGCTCGCAGTTGGGTCTCGACAGGTCGCGTCTTGATCAACAGCGCAGTGTTGGTGGCATCGGGGATGCCGACACCGAACTCCGCAGCCATCTCTGGTGCTCTGGAGCCGGTTGCCAGCAGAGCGGCGTCGACGGTGATCATGTCATGACTCTCAGTCCTGATCTTCGTAACGCGCCTGGAGCTGGTGATCACGGAGACATTGCCGGCGTTGGTGATCACGTGGCCGCCCAGCTCGACCAGCTGCCTTGCCCGGTAGTTGATCAAGGACGGCAGATCCACCCAACCCTCACCAGGGTTCCAGATCGCTCCTGACGCAGGGATCGCAGAGGGGTTGACACCCGGTATCTGGGATGCAACTTGATCAGCCGAAACCAGGTGGCTGTCGTAGCCGTAAGCGGCCTGATGAACATGGATTTCGTGAAGGTCCTGCTCGGACGGCTGCCACATCAGCCCTCCGTCGAATCGCAGCCACTTCTCTGTGGGCTGGCGCGCGAAGAGGGTGCGATAGCGGTCGATGCCGATCATGCGGAACCGGTGATAGTGCTCCGACCACTTGGTGGAGGAATTGATCCACGACAGCGATCGACCCGAAGCACCGCTCGCCAGGGTTCGCTCGGTCACCAGCCACACCTTGGCGCCCCTGAGCGCGAGGTGGTAGGCGGCGGAGACGCCGATGACGCCTCCGCCGATGACCGCCACTTTGGGCTGTGACTGGTTGCTCATGGGACTGGACCTCAATCTAGGAGAACGCCGCCCGCCCCGAAAACTGCTAGCAAATTGCCACCTGAATCGATTCAGGAGTGCAATTTGCCAGCACTTTCCAGCTCGCGCAACCGATGTGCTCAACCCAGAACGGCCTCAGCGACCGGCAACGACATCTTGAGCGGCTGCGAACATTCGTTGCGCCCACTCGACCGCCTTGGTCGAGTTTGAGGGCGCAACCGATAGAGGTGCGTACTGCGATCTGGTCTTGAGCTTCAGGAGTCTGTTAAGAGTTGGAGACAAATTGGCACCGGCCGAGCCCGCTCGCCTCAGCTCTGCCACCGCATCCGCATGATCGTCACTCTTGCTGGTACGCCCAGTTAGGGCGAGGCAGATGGCGTCCTTGGAGTTGATCGCCGAAATGATCGAATCAGAGGTTGCGGCGTTGTACAGCTTTAGATCCTGGTTCGCCTCCGCTGCATCAAGAAACTCCCGCGCCTTGGAGAGGTGGAGTTGGGCCTCCTCAAAGGCGGTCACCGTAGGAGGCGCTTATGCAGCAGATCCCGCGGATCGCGGCCGGCCAATCCGACAGCATGCTCGCGGAGTTCGTTGACGAGGCGATCATCACGTTCGACGGCGGCACTTAGCTCGGCAGGCTCCATTTCTGTCACCTCGCATCGGTTGCCTGACCAGGTCTTGATCTTTTCCGCGAGGGTCTCCGTCTGATGTTCCCAAAGCTCGGCTAGCATTTCGTCCGTTAGGCCGGTGGCGGGCAGAACGAGAAAGAGATCAATGTCGCTACGATTCGTACCTTGTCCCTGCGCCGCCGAGCCGAAGAGCCAAGCGGCCTCCGCTGGCAGCGACCATGAGTCGAGCTCGGCGCAAATGCGCGCCACCAGAGTCGCCGACATGCCGGCCAGTAGCAGGATTCCTTCGGCGGCAACGTGATCATGGTTAAGGCGGTAGAGGTAGGAGGGCGGCCTACTCTCGCTCAGAGCGATGCCAGAGTCGGCCAGCTGCTTCAGTACGTCGTTCACCCTTCTTTGGCTGACATTCGGCTTTGTGAGCTCGGCAACGCGGCGTGCGCTGAGGGGGAGATCAGTACGCGCTAGCACACTCAAGACAGCGCCATGAGCGCTCGGGATGACTGATTGCATCGGATTGGACAAGTTCATGCTAAGCCTTCGAGCAGGATATGACTCAATTGAGCATAATACTGCTTGAGCGAGCAATATAGTGCTCAACCGGATTGCGGCGAATATTGACTGAGGGTCAGCATCGCACCTTGTGGATCGCGAATCTGAGCGTCGCGCGTCCAATCGGTGTCGGCGGTGGACACCACAGTGGCACCGAGGTCCTGGGCGGTCGTCACTGCATCATCGCGATCGGCGACCGTGAACGTCACATGCCAGTGCGGTTGTTCTTCTTGCGCCCAAACTAGCCAGCCAAAGGCATCGGCGAAACCAGGCGGCACCTTGTCGCCAGACTGTCGCTCGTGGATCCCGGGGTCTGATGTCGCAGCGAGATGATCACCATATCCGGGCATTCTGATCATGGTCGCGAAACCCAGGTCGTCGAAGATCCAGCCGAACAATCCGCTATAGAACGCCATCGAGGCCGACGGCTCAGGTGTATGCAGGTCGCTGAAATTCCAGGCACCCGGAGTGTTGGCCACCTGTACGCCCTGCCGCCCGAGGGACTGCCACAAACGAAACGAGATTCCTTGGTTGTCGACGCAGGATGCCGTGAGTGCAGCCCCGACAAGGTCCGACGGTGATTCGATGATGCGGCCGCCGGCCGCAGCCACCGCCGCAGCCACCTGACTGACATTGCTGACGGAGATGTAGGTGTTCCACGCTGCGGGCCGCGCTATGGGATCGTCGACCGACCGCTGACCGATCCCCGCTGCGTCCTGGCCGTCGCGCTGGGCAATGAGGTATCGGGGCCGTGACGCGACCTCCAGGAACGTCCAGCCGAGGAGAACGCCGTAGAACCTGGCCGCCTCCTCAACATCGACGTCCTCGATGTCGACCCAGCATGTAACGCCCTCGGGATAGGTTCTCGGCGTGTCCATCAGCGGCTCCTTCCATCGCCCTCACCGTAGGGCAGGAGACCGACGCTCACCATTCAGCTATTGATCCATCCGCGTGTCGCCACACCGGGTTGCGCCAGCGGTGACCCTGTCCGGCCCGTTCCAGTACATAGTCCTCGTTGATCTCGATGCCCAGGCCAGGACCGGTGGGGATGGCGACGTAGCCTTCCGCGTAGTCGAATACGGACCGATCGGTCAGGTAGTCGAGAAGATCATTGCCGACGTTGTAGTGGATCCCGAGACTCTGCTCCTGGATGAAGGCGTTGTACGTGCAGCCGTCGATCTGCAGGCAGGTGGCAAGCGCGATGGGGCCCAGGGGACAGTGCAGCGCGACCGCTACGTCGTACGCCTCCGCCATCGTGGCGATCTTGCGGGTCTCGGTAATCCCGCCGGAGTGCGAGGGATCGGGCTGGATGATGTCGACGGCGCCACTAGTCAAGATCGACTTGAACTCCCATCGCGAGTAGAGCCGTTCACCGAGCGCAATCGGCGTCGCGGTATTGATCATGGGTCCCAGGAAGGAGTCGAGGTGTTCGGACAGCACCGGTTCCTCAATGAACATCAGCCGGTACGGCTCCAGTTCCTTCAGCAGCACCTTCGCCATCGGCTTGTGGACTCGGCCGTGGAAGTCGACTGCGATCCCCAACTCCGGCACCGCCTCCTGGACGGCTGTCACCCGATCGAGAGCCGCCTGGACTCGATCCCAGGTGTCGATGATTTGCAACTCCTCGGTGCCGTTCATCTTGATCGCGGTGAATCCCCGATCCGCTGCCGCCTGCGCAGCGACCGCCGTCTCGGCTGGCCGATCACCGCCGATCCAGGAGTACACCTTGATCCGATCACGCACCAGACCGCCCAGCAGCTGCGACACCGACATACCGCAGGCCTTGCCCTTGATATCCCACAGCGCTTGATCAATTCCGGCAATAGCGCTCATCAAGATCGGGCCACCACGATAGAACCCGCCGCGATACATCACCTGCCAGAGATCCTCGATGTTGCCTGGGTCGCAGCCGATCAAATAGTCAGACAGCTCCTCGACGCAGGCCGCGACGGTGGCCGCCCGGCCCTCCACAACCGGCTCGCCCCAGCCCACAATCCCCTCATCGGTCTCGATCTTGAGGAAGAGCCATCGAGGCGGAACCGTGTATGTCGTCAGCCGAGTGATCTTCATCTACGCCTCAGCGGCCCTCGACGACCGCGTACGTGGGCCGTCCGGTCTGCGCCCAGTCAACAATGTTCTGGGCCGCCTTGCGGCGCAACTCGAGCTCTGCTTCAGTAGAGTACCAAGCTACATGCGGAGTGATCAATGCCCGCGGATGCGTGAGCAGTGGATGATCACTTGGCGGCGGTTCCTGCGGCAGTACGTCGAGGGCAACACCGGCAAGCCGACCGGATTCCAGTGCGGCAAGCAGTGCATCAAGATCAACTAATCCGCCGCGGGAAGTATTCACCAGGTACGAGCCAGCAGGCATGCGCTGGACAAGATCAACACCGACGAGTCCACGAGTCTCATCGGCGAGCGGCAGGTGCAGCGTCACCGCCGAACTGCGGGCGAACACCTCCGGCAGGTCGACTCGCTCGAAACCCGCAGGCCACGCCGAGTCCGGCAGGTACGGGTCATACCCCACGACGGCGCCGAACCACGGTGAAGCTCGCTCCGCCGTCAGCCGCCCAATCCGGCCTAGTCCAACCACACCAAGGGTCAAGGTGCTGGGTCGGCGCAGCTCACCGCCGAGGTGGTAGTCCCAGTGCCCAGCACGCACGTCGCGATCATGCCCGGTGAGATTGCGCAGCAGCGCCAGCAGCATGGCGACCGCGTGCAGCGACACCTCGGTGGTGCCATAGTCCGGCACATTGCACACCCAAACGCCGTGCTCGCGCGCAGCCTCGGTGTCCACCACGTCGACCCCAACGCCGTATCGGCACACCAGCTTCACCTGCGGCAACGCCTCGAACACGGCCGCCGTGATTGGCGCGTACTGGACGAGCATCGCGTCCACCCCGCCCGCAGCTTGGATGACATCGTCGGCGGTCTTGCATGAGCCAACCACCAGCTGGTGGCCTGCCTCGGCGAGGATATCCGCCTCGATGTCGAGCGATGAATACTCCGCATCGGTGATCAGCACTCTCATCGCGTGCAAGCCCTTTTTGGCTAGCTCGCTGGGCCGGAAAGCGCGAGGGCAGTAGCGGACACGACGTCAAAAGACGGCGAGATCGGCACCAGCGGCGGCCGTACCGTACCCATCGCATGGCCGTGCCGCTCCTCTGCGACGCGCTTCAAGATCCCGGGCGAGGCGTACTCCTTGGTCATCGCCCGGACCTTCAGCAAGTGGTCGGAAAGCTTCGCAGCTTCTTCCGTACGTCCGGCCCTTACATGGGCGTAGAGCGCGACGACTTGTTCGGGCACGATGTTGGCGAGCGCCGAGATGCAGCCGGCAGCGGTTGGGAGTCGGCCAGGTAGGTCGTCCTCGGTGCCGATCAGCACTCCCTTGCCCGCAGCATGGAGTGTCTCGGCATAGCCCGCTTCGCCGCCGGAGTCCTTGACTCCCCATACCGGCAGCGAAATGACGAGGTCGGTTGGGATGGGAATGGCGTACTTGGGAATGTGGTAGATCACCACAGGATGCCGGGTAGCGGCCAGCACCCGCTCGTAGAAGATCTTCAACCCTTCGGTCTCGACAGGCTTGAAGTAGTACGGCGGCATGACCATCACCGCCCGCAACGGGAGATCATCGAGGAAGGCGAGCTGATCAAGGGTGTCCGGCAGGTTTGCTTCGGCAACCGTCGCGACGATCTGCAGCTCACCACCTGCTTCTGCCAGCGCCTCGAACACTGGGCGTTTCTCGCGAGCCGCGATCGATGGACCCTCACCATTGGTGCCGAATGGAATGATACCGGTCACGCCATGATCAGCTAGCCACCGCACATGCGCACCGTAGGAACCGTGATCGATGGAATAGCGATCGTCATCGAGAAATGGAGTGACGTTGGCTACGTAGACGCCCTCTAGCAGGGCAGTTGGCGGTTCGGAGTTCATGATCATCTCCCAAGATCTGGAGTCTGTTCGAGAAAGGCATCAAGCTCCCGGCGGCTGGGCAACCCCTCATAATCGCCGAGATTTTGTACGCAGAAGGCACCCATGGCGTTGGCGGTGCGTAACCGCATCTCAGGTGGCAAACCCCACAGTGTGGCAGCCAAGTAGCCGGCGTCGAAGGCATCGCCCGCGCCGATGGGATCCAGCTCGCGGGCCGGAAATCCTGGGGAGTTTAGCCGCTCGCCGTCGATCATTGCGGCGCAGCCTTGTGCACCAAGCTTCAAGACCACTTCGCTCGGGCCGACCTTGGACAGCTCCTGTAGAGCGGTATCAGCGTCCCAACCCCACAATGCGGTCGCCTCTTCATGGCCGACGAAAAGCAGGTCGACCAGCGGTAGCAGCGCTTCCGTGGCGGCTCGCGCTTCAGCGGATTCCCACAGTCGGCTGCGGTAGTTCACGTCGTAGCTCACCCGAACGCCGGCGTCGCGCGCGGCGCTCGCAGCCCACGGCAGGAATTCGGCGCACTCCGATGACAGGGCCCCGGTAATGCCGGTCAGATGCAGAAAGGCCGAGCCGTTCAAGATCTTGGCGTCGAATGCATCCGGGGCAAGCGTGGCGGCCGCCGAGCCGCTGCGGTAGTAATACACCCGAAGGCGCCCAGCGACTTCCTCCCGGAGGTAAAGCCCGGTTGGCCGGTCGGCGATTCGCCTTACCGCACTGGTGTCGACGCCCTCGGCGCGCACCCGATGCAGCACGAGCTCGCCGAGTTCGTCGTCACCAAGCACGCTGACCCAGGTGGAGGGAATCCCGAGACGCGCCAAACCGATCGCCAGGTTGCTCTCGGCGCCACCGATGGACAGCACGAGGCTGGTGGCGTGGCGGAGCCGGCCAGGGCTGGTCGGGACGACGAGCGCCATCGTCTCGCCGGCCGTGATCACCCGGCTTGTCATAATGGCTCACTCTGCTCAGTGCTCAGCTGTTCTAGAGCCGCCCGAATGGCAGCTCGTACGCCCGCGCGCCGCAGGGTTTCACCCAACTCGGCGCAATCGGTGATGAAGGCCTCTTGGTTACCCAGCTGTGCGGGGAATATGCCGGAGTCTAGGAGTACCGAGCGGACACGATCGGTCTCCCGAGAGTGGCTGGACCCGATCGAGGTCAAGATCTCCAGCGCTGGGTCGCGTAGCCCTTCGCGGATCTGCGGCTCAGTGGCCGTCGGATCGGTGAGGACGCGTACGAATGTGGCGGCGAGCAGCGCGCACATCGGGGAGCGCTTATCCGCGTCGGCTCGGATGGCAACCGGATCGGGAATCCGGGCCGGCACCTTCAATGAGCCGTCGGTCCCCACCTGACTGGTGCGGTGGCCGGTCGCTGAATTGGCAAAGCGGCGCAGCAGCGAGACGCGATAGTCCTCGAGCGAGATGCCAGCCGGGGTCTGGAGGGTCTCGCTCATCTCGTCCATGAAGGCTTCGGCGGCGTCCCGCACCTGCGGATCGGCAACAGCCTCGTCGATAGTCCGCGCGCCGATCAACATGCCGAGGTAGGCGATCAAAGAATGCGTGCCGTTCAGCAATCGAATCTTCAAGATCTCAAAGCCATGCACGTCGTCGGTGATGATCGCCCCAACCTGGTCCCAGCGGGGCCGCGCTGTCGCGAAGTGGTCTTCCATCACCCACATGGCGAAGGGCTCAGCGGGCACGGGACAGGCGTCGATCAAGCCGGTCTGCGACTGAACCAGCTGCCGATGCCGCTCCGAGGTTCGCGGCACAATTCGATCAACCATCGAGCCTGGAAAAGCCACCTGGTTGTGGCACCAGTCGAGCAGCTCGGATTGCTCAGGCTCCGGCACGGTCCTTTCGAGAAATTGCCGCACCAGCGACTTGAGCAGCGCTCCGTTGGCGACGAGATTGTCGCAACTCATCACTGTCAGAGGCTGACCGCCAGCTCGGTAGCGCTGGCGTAAGGCCTGGGCGAGCTGCCCGACCGTCGTAAGTGGTGCACGACCGGCCAGGTCAGCTGCTAATTCGGGACGATCAAGATCGAGGCCGCCGGTATGCGCGTCGTAGGTGTAGCCGGCCTCGGTGACAGTAATGGTGATGATCTGGGTGGCCGGGTCCGCCAGCCGCGCGACAACGCGCTCTGGGTCGGCCACCGCCAAGATCAACTCCTGATGTGCCTGGAGAACCTGGATCTCCGCTGTGGCGCCTTCCAAAGAGAGGACGGCGTAACCGAGGTCTTGATCATTCATGGCACCGAGCACATCGCGGGATTGTCGCGCAATGCCAACAATGCCCCATGGGCCGTCTTCTAGATCGAGAGCTTGAGCGGTGTAGATGGCCTGATGGGCGCGATGGAAGTTGCTCAGTCCGAGATGAACGATGGCGGCCGGCTGCTGGCTGGGCCTTCCTGGCAGCACAGGGAGCCCCTTGTCAGCCGCTGATCGTGGTGTCAGGCGTGCTTCCACCAGTTCGGCGGACCTACCAGTCATGGACTGTTCCATCCATGAGCTGATTGACCGGAAGGTAGGCCGGCACGTACGGGTACTTAGCCGCAACCTCCTCGTCAAGCTCAACTCCCAACCCGGGTTCGTCGCCGGGATGCATCCTTCCCTCAGAGAATCGGTAGGCGTGCGGAAAGGCCTCATCCGTTAGCTGCACATGCGGCATATGTTCCTGAATGCCGAAGTTATGAATGCTGATGCCTAAGTGCAGAGCCGCGGCCATACTGATCGGTGACACATCGGTCGGTCCATGGCAGCCGGACTTGATCTGGAAGAGCTCGGCGAAGGACAGCATCTTGCGCAGCCCGGTAATCCCGCCCGCATGAGTGACAGTGGCCCTCAGGTAATCAATGAGACGCTCGTTGATCAACAAATTCGCGTCCCACGGCGAAGTGAAGATCTCACCGATCGCCAGCGGGATCCTCGTACCCTGTCGCACCTGTCGGAACAACGCCTGATTTTCCACCGGCATGCAATCCTCGAGCCAGAACAAGTCGTAAGGCTCCAGCGACCGCCCCAGCTGCACCGCCTCCGTAGGCGTCAGCCGATGGTGCGCGTCATGGAGCAAGATCAATTCCGGACCGAACGTGTTGCGAGCCGCCTCAAAAACGCTTGGGATATAGCGCAGATAGACCCGGGTATCCCAGCTCTCGATCTTGGGCGCCGCGCCGCGCGCCGCCGGCTCGTACTCCTTGCTGCCCTCGGTCGGCACACCGTACGTCGTTGGCAGGCCCGGAATGGCGGTCTGCAACCTGATCGCCCGGTACCCCTCGTCGCGATGCTGCTCTACCGCGTCCAGCAGCTCTGGGATGTCTCGCCCGGAGGCGTGAGTGTAGACAAGGCAGCCGGTACGGCTCGCTCCGCCGAGCAGCTGGTACACGGGCAGGCCGGCTGCCTTCCCTTTGATGTCCCATAACGCCATGTCGACCGCAGCAATTGCTGCCATGGTCACCGGACCGCCCCGCCAGTACGCGCCGCGATACAGAAACTGCCAGGTGTTTTCGACCGCATGAGCGTCCCGTCCGGGCAGCAGCGGCACGACATGATCGGAAAGGTACGAGGCCACTGCGAGCTCGCGCCCGTTCAAGGTGGCATCGCCCCAGCCGATGATGCCGTCGCTCGTGGTGATCTTGAGGGTGACGAAGTTGCGGCCGGGACTGGCAACGATGACGTCGGCGCGTTCGATACGGAGCGCGCTCATCTGGCAGGGCCTCCGCTACATCGCCGCTGCGTGTCCGGCAGGTCCGCCCGGCGCCTCGTCGGCCAACATCTCCTCTTCGATGACCTCCTCCTGCTCCACGTAGCCATACAACTCGGGCAGGATGAACCAGGCCGACAAGAAGCCAATCAGCGAGATCGCCGAGACGGCCAGGGTTGCCCCGGCTTGGCCCCAGGCTGCGCTCATGACCGGGAAAATAAAGGCGCCGAAGAACGAGGCCGCCTTGACGAAGACATAGCCAAAGCCGGAGGCGGTCCCCTTGAACCGAGGCGGCGCCACCATCGAGACGATGGTCATCCCGTTGGAGGCATCCCAGTAGTGGCCCCACATCAATACGCAGGCGGCGATCACGATAACGATCTTCCAGTCTTGATTGAGCGCGATCGCGCCAACGATCAGGCCGACGAACGCCATTCCGAAGCCCCACATCGACAGGCCCTTGTGGCCCATGTGATGCAACATCACCGGGGCGGTAAAGCCGGAGATCGTGGCCAGCGTGAAGATGAGTGCGGTTATCAGGTTGGTACCGGTGATGCTGCCGCTGCTCGATACGCCGACTCCAGCGACCACCAAGATGACGGGGATGTAGAAGCCAAACGCAGTGAACTCGGCTCCCTGGCAGGCATTGGAAATCCAGCCGAAGATGGAGGCCCGCTTCTTGATCGGATCTGCCCAGATCACCTTGAGGAAGTCTGCGACCTTGGGCTTGTCGATATGGACGTTCTCGTCCGGCAGCATCTCGAGCGGGTCGTCGAAGAGTTCCATCGACGTTTGCTTGGCCTCCTTGAAGTGGCCCCGGTGCAGCAGCGACAGCGGTGTCTCGGGCAGGTTCAGCCGGGCCAGCAGCAGAATGAAGGCCGGCACGGCGCCCAAGGCGAGGGCCACCCGCCACAAGATGTTGGGGTCCATGCCCGCGGCGTACATGATCGTGATCACGATGATCGAGAAGACCTCACCGAGACCGAACATGCCCTGCCAGCGGGAGCCCATCCGTTCCCGGCTGCTCTTCGGCATTGACTCCATGATGTAGGCGTAGCCGTTGGCGATGTCGCTACCGAGCGGAATGCCGATCAGGAATCGGATGATGATCAGATCCCAGATGTTCTGCGAGAAGGCTTGGGCGATGGCGAAGACGATGAACAAGATCATCGTCAAGATGAACACTCGTTTGCGGCCAAGTTTGTCGGCCACCCAGCCGCCGAGCAAAGCGCCAATAAGCGCACCGCCTTGCACCGCCGCGGTAGCTAGACCAAGTTGGCCCGGCGTTGGGTTGTACTCGGCCTTGATGAAGACCAGCACGAACGCGATCGCGTACAGGTCCCAGGCTTCGATCAAGATCGTGGAGATCATCATCCAGCCGCCGCGGTTGCTGGATGTCGTGCCCGGCTTGTTCAGCAGCACTTCGGTGGCCTCGTCGGATAGTTCCCGAATTCGCTCTTGGTCCATTTGCGACATTTGCGACCTCCGCAGTTAGCGGGCCAATATCCCAAGCCATCCAATTCCAACTTCCACCCGTGACTGTTTTGCTGTCAAGAGACCTTGTGCCGTTCAAGAGCCGAGAGGCACAGTGACGCTATGACCACGATGCAAGGGGTTGCCTCGCAGACTGAAACCGCGGTTATCGGTGGGGTGGGGGAGATTCTCGGGCCGGAACAGGTGAGCGAGTTGTCGCTGCAGGCGTGGCCGGCGCAGGCCTTGAAAATCAGCGGGTCTGTCTTGTAGTACCCGACGGCACCCGGACCTGTCCGCTTCCCTTGCTGCTGCAGGCCATGCGGGAGACCTTAGGCTCGGCTGCCGAGGTCAAAGTCGTCATCGCACTCGGTACCCACCAGGGCATGTCCGATGAGCATCTGGGCCGGCATCTCGGATTTCACTCTGGCGCCTTGGAGCAGACGTATCGAGGCTGGCAGGTGCTCAATCACGAATTCTGGCTGCCCGAGACGTTTACCACGGTGGGAACCATCAGCGCTGACCGGATCGCTCAGCTCACTGGTGGGCTGCTGGCTGATACCGCGGTTGACGTACGGATCAATCGCCACGTTGCCGAGGCCGACGTCGCGATTGTGGTGGGGCCTGTCTTTCCGCACGAGGTGGTCGGCTTCTCGGGTGGCAACAAGTATTTCTTTCCCGGTGTCTCAGGACCCGAATTGATCAACTTGTCGCACTGGGTCGGCGCCTTGATCACCAGCGCTCAGATGATCGGCACCTCTGGCGTTACTCCCGTCCGGGCGTTGATCGACGAAGCGGCGAGCATGATTCCGGCGCGACGCCTGGCGTTGTCTTTGGTGGTTGCGTCCGGCACGGACACGTTGCATGCGATGGCTTTCGGTACGCCGGAGGACTCTTGGGCAGCCTGTGCGGAGATCTCGTCGCAGACCCACATCACCTACCTTGATCATCCGGTACGGCGGGTGTTGTCGATCATGCCGACGAAGTATGAGGACATCTGGACGGCGGCTAAGGGCTTCTACAAGCTGGAGCCGATTGTGGCCGATGGTGGTGAAGTGATCATCTATGCACCGCACATCACCCAGATTTCGGTAATGCATCCGAGCATCAGCGAGCTCGGCTATCACAATCGTGACTATTTTCTTGGTCAGTGGGACAAGTTCCGCGACAAGCCGTGGGGCGATCTTGCTCACTCGACCCATCTGCGTGGCCAGGGCACCTGGGATCCCGAGCACGGCGAGGTCAATCGGGTGACGGTTACCCTGGCCACCGGAATTGCAGAGGACGTGGTACGCGCGGCGAACCTCAATTACCTTGATCCGGCGACTGTTGATGTTGCCGCGTACGAGGCCGACCCGGACACCTTCGTTGAGCCGCACGCTGGTGAGGGCTCTATCGCCTGCGACCCGGCGCTGAGAGCTCATCGGCTGGCGAACCGGATGGCCGGCTTCCCGCAGCAGAGGGAATGGACGGCTGAAGCGAGTAACAGAAATAGGTCCAATATCGGCTAAGGCAACGGCCGCCATTGGCGTAGACGCCGCCAGCCCTCTTAAGACGGCTAACGACTGTCTGAAGCCGCTCTTGAACACGTGCTAGCCGTCTCAGGATGGCTGGCGTCGTAAGCCTGACGTGGAGTCTCACAAGAACTGATCACCGACTGCGGACATAGCAGGGATGTGGGAGAACCCCGGCAGGCGCTCGCAACATCGCCCTGGTCGGCCGCAGAGGATCTGACCTCGAGCGAGGCAGCTGAGGCGCTCGGGATTCCGATTGGCACCGTACGCTCCCGCCTTGCGCGGGTACGGCGTCATCTTCGCCTAGCTGATGATCAGGAGGCTACGGATGCCTGACGCCTCCCAGCGCCCCCATTGTGGCGACCTGCTCCTCCGCATCTGCGAGACAGGATTGCCCGCGAACTTGATGCGGCGTCCACGCGCCGCATTCGGCCACGCGCCGTAATCGTCCCCCTCTTGGCGGCATCCGTCGTGGGCGCCGTCATGATCGGCGCTGGCTTGGCTGGAGCTCGACTGATTCCGGATCCTGTTCAGTCGGCCAGCCCCTATTCGGCGTCGGCGTCGGCGACGGCAGCGCAGAGCAATGCGACGCCGACGGTGACGCCGACGCCGGACTCGTTATGCGATGGTCCAGCTGGGCGCGGGTACTGCTGGCCCGGTTGGAAAGCCCGCTCGCGTACTGATCGTTCACGACGACATCGGCGCCTGGTATTGCGAGAACGGTCTCAACTGGAGCTGGAGCCGGGCGCCGATGGAACCGGCCCGGCCGCCGGGATGAACGCCGCCCCTCCGGTGATCAGCGCTTCTCTATCAAGCTCAGCGAGAAGACAATGTGCAACCAGATGTCTCACGGCTCTGATGACCATCTAGCTCGACCGGTGGCCATCGGCAGTGCATCGCGATTCCGGCTCGGCTTGCTGTCGCGGTTTCTGTTATCAAACCGTGTCTTAATGCCGGGTCGTGTAACGAACTTCTGTTCGATTTTTGTCGGTGGGTGTCCGTAGCGTTTGTGGCATGTCAGAACTCCAGGATCAGGAGGCGGCAGAGCCGCCTGCGGCGGACGCCATGGCGGCACGCCTGGATGAGATCTTGGAAGAGTTTGCCGCGGCGGTGACCGACACGACAGCCGTCCCGGATGCGTCCCGGATTGATCGGATTGCCCGGTTGGAGAAGCTGCGGACTGCCACTGCTGCGCTGCAGGCCGCCGAATCGGTGAAGTTCGCGCAATCCCAAGTCCAAGAGCAGACGGCAGCAGATGTGCATCCGGAGAAGATTGGCCGCGGTATCGCGCAACAGATCGGTTTGGCCTGCCGCGTCTCGCCGGCGCTGGCGGCACGCCGGTTGAGCACGGCCCGGGCGTGGTGGTTTGAGCTGCCCGACACCTACAGTCAGCTTGTCGCCGGGGAGCTGCATGAGCGGCTCGCCGAGGTCGTGGTCAGCGAGACCCGGCATCTAGATGCCGAGAAGCGTCGCATGGTCGATGAGCAACTGAAGGCCGCCGACCTTCCCCGCAAAGGTTTTAAGGCTGCCACGGCTTGTATCCGGAAGGCCGCTTATGAGGCGGATCGGGTGGGCTATGTCAACCGGGGCCGTACCGCACGTAAAGATCGCCGGGTCGGGATCCGGCCGGCACCAGACACGATGTCGATCTTGTCGGGTTATCTGCCGGCCGAGCAGGGCATCGCCTGCTACGCCGCGCTCCGTAAACACGCCGACGGTGTCCTGGCTACAGGAGATGGCCGGACCCGGGACCAGATCATGGCCGACACCATGGTGGCACGGCTCACCGGCCAAACCAACGCCGCTGATGTGAATGTCGAGGTCCAGATCATGATGCCGCTGGAGGCCTTGCTGGACCCCAGGAGCAACAAGCCGGCTACGATTCCCGGCTATGGGCCGCTGCCGGCTGATATCTGTCGCGACATTGTGATCACGTCCAAGGGCCGCAAGTGGTGGCGTCGGTTGTTCACCGCACCCTCGACCACCAACGGAAAGACTGGTACGATCGTGGGTGGCGAGGTCCGGCGTCGCCGCTTCACTGGCTGGCTAGCTGACCTGATCCGGCTCCGTGATCAGGAGACGTGCCGCTCTCCGTTCTGTGGCGCGCCGATCCGGCATATCGATCACAGCACCCGGTACGCCGACGACGGACCGACTAGTTACAGCAACGGCCGCGGCACCTGCGAACGCTGCAACTACACCCGAGAAATGTCCGGCTGGCACATCACCGTCATCGACGCCGGACTCCTCAACAAACCCCACACCATCATGATCACCACACCCACCGGCCACCACTACCTCAGCCGGGCTCCCGATCCGCCGTGACCCCAGATCCCGGAGCAGGAGTGAGATGACTGCGTCTAGATGCGCTTCGATCTCGGGATCGCACCATTCGATCGCATACGCCGGGATGTCCTCAGCAGGTCTGATCGGGCGTCAGGAGTGTGTCGTAGTGCGCCGACTTGGCGTCGAAGCGAGCGAGTACGGCCTGTGCTGCCGGTGGGACGTAGGCCGTTTCGTAGTCGTCCCCGGCGAAGGCCCGAACATGATCAAGCGAATCGAAGATCATCACTGTCGCGAATTCAACTTCATCATCAAGATCACGTCGAAGCAGGTAGGCGCCGTAGTATCCGGCCAGCTGACGCGCCGCAATGCCAGGTAGCACCTGCTCGCTGACGATCTTCTGGTAAGCGTCGGCGTTTTGCGGGGTTGTCCAGCCTCTCCAATAGCGCAAGATCATCTGCGCCCTTCTCTCTTGATTAGCTCGTAGCTTTCTGCTGCTGCTCAGCGTCGACTTTGCCGGATGTATCCGAAAGTCCGCGAAGCTCGGCCATGATGAGCCGAGTCTGGCTCAGATATGTGGTACATCCGTCGCAGCCGGACAGGTGCTCCTCAAACCTCTTTCGCAGTTCTGGAGAAAGCGCGTCGTCGAGGTAATCAGCGACCAGCTCCACCAACTGCTTGCACGCAATGTGCGTATGCCCTGCCACATCCAACGCCTGCTGCTTTGCTGTCGTGGCTACCTGGACCGGCGTCATTCCACGGCTGGCCCGAACACTGACCACGAGTAGCACGCTGACGACCACAACGGCAGCCGCCAGCATGAACCCGGACCAATAGACGCCGTTTTCCTTTGCTGCCCAGCCGAAGACCAGCGCAAAGGGCAGGAACAGCACAGACGTCAAAGTCCCCGCGCCCGAGGACACGCCGGCCCTGATCGAGGACGGCACTGCGTCGTGCAGCAGCCGGCCAGCGTGGATTCCCATGAGGACTAAGACGAGCGCGAGCACTATTTGAGCAGCCACCAAAACTGCCAGCGACCGGCTCCAGGCCAGCAACAGCGCCGCGGCCAACGACAAGATGATCAAGATCGCGATCATCAGGCGGCGCTCTAGGTTCAGCTTGCTGATGAGCAAACCGCCGATGCCGAGCGTTGAGACCAGCGCCGCCCAGTACGGCCCGTAGAGCACTGCCGGGGCGGCGAGGGCGACCAGCCAGAGGGGCCCGAACTCGAAGATCGCCTGAGAGAGCAGGCCGGCGATTGCTGCCAGCATCAAGACTCGGAGCACGGCTCGAGAACTGATCATGGTCCGGAACGTCAGTGCGACATGGCTGCGCAAGCTCACCCGTTCGGCCGCCCTGTGTAGCCGCGGCTCGTTGAACCGAAGGAATCCGATGATCGCCAACCCGACCAGCGGGACGGTAACGAAATAGGTAAAACGAGCAGAGGTGTATTGCGCGAGCACGCCGCCGGCCAGTGCACTGAGTACGAAAGCGCCACTCTCCACCGCCCGAGTCCGGCCGATCCACCTTTCGTACAGCTCGTTCGATCCAGTCTCTTCAAGCACTGTGTCGTAGACAATGCTGTCTACGGTTCCGGAACTAAACGCGAAATAGATGCCAAGAACCATCGCTGCAATCACATACGTGATCACGTTGCGGCTCAGGCCGCCCAGCAAGGAGCTGATCATCAGCGCCAGGCAGCCCAAGATCATCACCCAGCATCGGCTCCATCGGTCGGCGAGGATGCCCGATGGCACTTCCAGCAACGGCACGACGGCGGCGTACGCGGCAGCCATGAGTCCCACCGACGCAGCATCGAAGCCGATCTGGGTCATGAACAACTTCTCGATCGGAACCCACAAGATCAACCCTTGCAATGCCACGCCTATTTGTAGCGGCAGCAGTCGCCGGGCGAGCGTACGAGGTGCCGTAGCAGCCTCGGTGATCATGATGCGCTCCGGTTCGATTCGGGGACTAACTCCTCCCGAAGCAGCTCCCGTGCCCGGTTGAGCACGTCACGCTGCTGCTCTCCGGTGAGGCCTGTCGCGGCCGACACCTCCGTCGGCGAACGGCCCTCGACATCCCGCAAGATCAGGACACGGCGCCAGAGATCCGGCAGCGTGGCCAGAGCGGTGCGGAGTCTGTCCGGTGTCAGAGCGCGGCGAGGCAAGGCGCGCGGGAACCGTCTCCAATGATCCGGATACGGCTCACCGTCGGATTGAAAGCGGTCGGCATCAACAGTCGGTGTGGGCGGGAACCACTGGCTCCACAACCCGAAGCGGCTTCCAAGCGAGCGACCACGCGCGGTGAAGTTCGTGATCAGCCGGGGAATTGCAACTTTCATCGTTCGAACCAGCAATCGAGCTGTGTACTCGAACAGGTTATATCCGGACCGGTCATATCAGCATCGGACGATATCCCACAACCGCGACTTCGGCAAGTGAGCAAAATCCCAGCGCATCCAACGGCGGCACGTTGATGGGAGAGGACGGCCTGCCGACTCCGGAAGATGATGTATCTATGAATGCTGTGACGCTTGCTCGGACCCACGGTGCCGCTAACGTGATCGGCGGACTCTGGCCGTTGCTGCACCTGGACAGCTTCGAGGCGGTGTTCGGACCGAAGACGGATCGTTGGCTGGTGAAGACGGTCGCTGGCTTGCTGGTCGTTAACGGCCTAAGCCTGCTTGGCACGACCTCCTCCCCGGAGAGCCTGGCTCAAGCCCGCCGACTGGGCGTTGGAACTGCGGCCGTACTCGTCATGATCGATTTGATCTATGTGCCCCTTGGCCGGATTTCGAAGATGTATCTGGCAGATGCCGCTGTAGAAATTGGCTGGATTGTGGCCTGGTGCCTGCCACGAAAGCGTGTTTCTGCCTAAGTCAGGGTCCAGAGCGGCCGCAGCCGCTGTCAGCCTCAGGCTGTCGTTGTGAGGCGAGTGCGGACTTGGACTGCGGACGGGTTGGTCAACGCGGATCCATCGCTAAAGACAACCGTCGGCACGGTGAGATCGCCGTCGTTGATGTGGGCAACGATCGCTGCGCCGTCGGCATGATCTTCGATGTCGATCTCGCGGAACTCGATGCCGGCGCGATCAAGCTGCGACTTGAGCCGTATGCAGTAGCCACACCAGCTGGTGGTAAACACAGTCGGCTGCTCGGTCGGCATGAAGTCCATAGTCACGTTATGTATAACCGGCTGGTCATGCAGGCTATTTCCGCCTGACTGTATTGCGTTCGTCACATCCTCGACGCCCTTACGCGAAGACGTTCCCGCGGGAACGCCTTTGGAATCCCGGCTGGCCGCGACCGGTGCGCAGCTCGAGGTTAATCAATCCCCGTCCACCCAGACCGACTCCTGATCAGTGAGCGGGCTCAGCAGAGCTGAAATCTCTTGATCAGCTCGGCCATGAAGCTGATCACTAGCCACTCGCCGGGCGATGCCGGCGACAAAGTCGGCGATTTGCACTCGAGGCTCCCGGCTGGAATCGACAAGCTTGACGTCGCTGAGCCGGTGCCCAGGATGCCTTGCCGCGAAGGCCATTGCGATGTCCGCGATGCGTTCCGGTGTCAGTGCCGATTGCTCATCATGTACGACGGAAAGGCTTTGAGCGATTAAGCCCCAACGGTTGATAGCGCAGTTCAGAGCCGGAATCAGTGGCTCCATCAGGGGAGTCAGTTTGGGATTCTGCAGATGCGCCGCTCGGGTCGCCTCGGCAATGGGGCGGGTGCGTCGCAGTAAGCTCATCACCCGCCGAATCTCGGCCGGGACGTCGCCCTGGCACATGGTGTCGACCGCAGCGTAGAAGGTCTGAACTGGATCCTTCGGCAGCCAGTGTTTACGGGTCCGCAACAGATCGGCCGCCGCCGCCAGAAAATGCTGCCAGCGAGTCGGTCCATAGCTTCGCTCGCCTGACCGGTAGAGCGTGAGTGCTAAATCCCGCGTGCGCGCATTACGTCCCGGCGGAACGATGGCGCGTACGGCCTGCTCCCCGAGAAGCACGTCGACCAGTCGGGAGAGCACGAAGAATCGGTTGTCAGTGAGGTGGACGTACGCGTTGCCCTGAATGGGACTGCTTGGCCCGAGTAGCCAGAGCAGAACTCCTCGCCGGCGCGGGCGCAGAATTTCTGGTGACTTGTATTCACCGCTGCCACGGGCGCCGATTTCCCGTCGAAGATGCTTGATCAGCTCCGCGGCGGCAGCTGGCTCGATGCGAATGCTGGCGTGGGCGAAGACCGGGCTGTGACCACCGCCAACAAGATTTCCGCCGGAGAAGCCCGACTCGTCGCAGGCGATTTCGATGTGTCGCGCCGCGGGGCTACTGTCCAAGGGCCAAGGCACATCGTTGATCATGGCAGTGTGACTGAAACCGAGATCATCTCCTATGTCGGTGGCCTATCAGGCATCGTTACCCTCACCGCGAGCGAGGAGAATTTCGCGCCCGAAGCTGCTTGGGGCGACACGTTCTGCTACTACGACCCCGAAGGAAATCGGCCCGAAAATCAGCGACTTCCGTTCGCCACCATCGTGGCCCACGATTACGCGGGCTGGGACACCGAGTCTCATCTTGATCGCCGGGGCATCTTCCGGGTCAACATCGCCGTTGGCAGGAGCGGCTTCGAGCAGCTCTTGGGCTACCCGGCCGCCCAGCATGAAGCCCATCACAACGACTTCGATTATGCGGCGACCGACGTCCTTATCCCGCATCCGATCTACGCCTCACAGGGCTGGGTCTCGATCCTCAATCCCGGCGAGCGGACGAGCGCGCAGCTTAAGCTCCTTCTCGACAATGCTCATCGCCTGGCGGTCGAGAGGCACCTGAGACGGCAGGCCACCCGATGAGTGCTATGGATCGCGCTATTCCGGCTGCAATGTTTCTCAGCTTGATCCTCCTCGGCCTAGTCTCCGGGATCCTTCTGGCAACCCAGCTGGGTCAAGTTCGCGTACAGAACACTCTCGATGCCCGGGACTTCACGCTGGTCAAGCACGGTTTCGAGGTTGCTCTCGGAAAGGTCATGCCCGTCTTGGTCATCGTGGCCGGATTGTCGATCGTTCCACCTGTCTTTCTGCTCCGCTCCCAGGGTTTGGTCCAGTTCATTGCGGCAGGGCTGGCCCTACTGCTGTGGGCCGGCGTGATCGTCGTGACGTTGATCTACAACGCTCCAGTCAACGCTCTAGCCGTTCAGTGGGATCCCGCGGCGCCGCCGGCGGATTGGCAGCAGCTCCGCGATCAGTGGCATCGCGGACAAACAATCAGAACGCCTCTCGCAGTGGCCGCCTTCGGAGCCATCGCTCTAGCCGCAGTGTTTCGCTAGCACACGTCGATCCTCAGCCGCTCATTACGCCAAAACCTGCCGTGCCGGCGAGGCATACAGTCGCCACTACTGCCTCGATAACTTTTTCCATCAAGGATGGTCAATACCTCCGATGGCGGAGCAAGCGCCCCCATCACTATCGTCGAGAGGAGATGACGTGGCCGTCATGAACGCCGAGGTGAGGCGGCTGATAGATCGGCCGAACTACGCCCACATCGCCACTGTTATGCCCGATGGTGCGCCGCATAGCGTACCGGTCTGGATCGACGTCGAAGGCGACAACCTCACCGTTCTGACCGGACCTGGATCACGAAAGGCTCGCAATCTCCAGCGCGATCCGAGATTGGCGATCTCGATCATTGACCGAGATCAGCCGTACGCGTCGGCATTGATCCGCGGACATGTTGTGGAACGCATTGATGGTGACCGGGCTTGGGAGATCATCGACCGCATGTCGCAGAAGTACACCGGCCAGCCATACCCGCTGCGTCGTGACCGAATAGTGCTCCTGATCAAACCCGACTATGCGCGGAACGTGCTCTTCGCCTGAACAGGCAGCATGCTCAACGAAGCTGGGAGACCTTGGTCTTGCTCTATTTGACGAGGAGAGCGTGATGAATGCCAAGAAGCACAGGCGGCTATGCCGCTGATGGCTTATCCGTTGACCCTGTTTCCCGGCATCGGCACCGCGGTCAATGTCGTCGCGGTGCTCATTGGCTCCAGCCTCGGATTGCTGCTCGGCGCGCGGCTCCCGACACGTACCCGTGACACCGTCACCGATGCCCTCGGGCTCGTCACGCTGCTGATCGGCGCTCTCTCCGCCGCAGAGGTGACCTCCGCGCCGTTCTCGGCAGCTGTGGGGTCCGCCGCGCCCGTCCTGATCGTCCTCGGCGCACTGCTGTTGGGCGGGATCGCCGGTTCCTTGCTCGACATCGAGGCTCGGCTGGAGGGCTTCGGAGGCTGGCTGCGGACGCGGCTTGCGCGACGATCCGCCGTACGCCGCACCGTTCCTCAAGAAGCACAAGCCCGCAAGGTCGGGTCGGGAGACGTTCCCGCGGGAACGTCCACCCAAGAAGCCACCTCAGCAGAACAGGCTGCTCGCGAGCGCTTCATCGAAGGGTTTGTCACCGCGTCGCTGATCTTCTGCGTCGGGCCATTGACCATCCTCGGCTCGCTGTCGGATGGTCTAGGCCGCGGGCCAGATCAGCTCATCCTCAAGTCAGTGCTGGATGGCTTTGCCTCAATCGCTTTCGCGGCCTCGCTCGGTCCCGGCGTAATGGCATCGGTTGTCGCGATCGTCGTCGTACAGGGCTCGCTCACTGTCGTCGGAGTGTTCATCGGTGGCGTGCTGCCGGAGGCCCATATCGCGGCCATCACTGCGACCGGCGGCCTGCTGCTGCTGGGAGTGGGCCTGCGCTTGCTGCAGATCAAGGCCATACCCGTTGGAAATCTGCTGCCGGCACTGCTGATTGCGCCGGCCTTGGTGTCGCTGGTGGCGGCACTGCCATAAGTCGTTTCCTTGATCCCAGCCGTGCATAATTCGTACAGTAGTGTTCAAGAATCGTCCCGTTGTACGGAGAACCATGAGCGCCGGCACCACGTCATCTGAGCGGCCCACGCAGCTGCGCGCTGATGCGCGCCGCAACGTCGAGGCGATCCTTGCTGCCGCCGAAGCCTGCCTAGCCCGTGACCCGGACGCCAGCATGAGCGACATCGCCGCAGAGGCCGGACTAGGGCGCGTCACGATCTACGGCCACTTCTCGTCGCGGCAGGTGCTCGTCGAGGCGGTCGTCCATCGTGCCCTGCACGCGGCGAACTCGGCGTTGAATGCGGTTGACCTCTCCGGCGATCCGGGCCAGGCATTCGAGCGCCTGGTCGATGCGACCTGGGAGGTGACCATGCGATCCGGCGGTTTGATCATCGCTGCCGAGAAGACTCTTCCCGCCACGACGGTACGAGATGCCCACGCGGGGGGTCTCGAAGAGCGGGTGCGAAATCTGTTCGATGCCGGCAAGCGCTCGGGCGCGTTTAGGTCCGAGTTGCCCACCGACTGGCTGGTCGCAACGTTCCATGCTGTTCTCCACGCGGCCGCCACCGAGATCGATGCCGGGCGGCTTGACCCTACAGCGGCGTCACAGGTGATCACGAGCACGATGCTGGCAACCCTTGGTTACACGCGAGCCTAAAGTCAGGCGGGGGCGCTGGTTTGGCCGTACGCGCCTTGGGCTTCGGATGCGGCCATCAGCGAGGACGCCAGTGGGGGTGCGGCGGTAGAGCACGCCGCGGCCGGCCCGCCAGGAGATCAGTAAGCCGTTGCCGCGGAGCACCGCGAGGTGCTCACTGATGGTGCTTGGACTTTGCTGCAAGTCGCGAGCAAGCTGGGTGGTGGTCATAGGCACATCCAGCCTGCGCAGAATCGCGGCCCGAGTGCGGCCGATCAAGGACTCAAGATCGCCCATCGCATTGGCGCTCGATGGCAGACCTTCCCATACGCGGCCGACGCCTCGAGCGGCGTAGGTGAGGCTGAACTCGTCCTGCGCCTCGTGGCCGATGATCAAGTTTGGCCAGATGAACACCGATGGCAGCAGCGTGATCTCGGTTCCCTCGTAGCTGGCGTGACGGTGCTGCGGTTTGTCGATCTTGAGGACCCGGTCGACCAGGGTGATCTCGGGGTGCAGGTCGGCGAACATGCTGAAGATCCCGTCGGTGAAAGCCCTCCCTCCCCGATAGGCGATGTCATCGTCGCGGACGCTGCGGATCCGCTGCCAGTACGGCGCGATGGCAACCTGCCAGTAATCAAAGATCAAGTCGCTGACCCGCCCCGGAAGCGTCTTCTCATCTGCTAGCAGTTCGGATAGGTTCGGCGGCACCGTCGAGTCCTTCCAGGTGTCGCGCAGATCGTCAGCGATCTCTTCACCGGGCAATCGAGACATGGCGTCGAGCTGCTGCTCGATGGTGATCGCCGGGTTGTACGACCAAGCGAACAGAAAGTCCGGCGCCCAGCGGCCCGGCGGGGCCAGAGTCTGCAGCAGGTCGAAGTCAAGTCGCTGCAGAGGCTCCCGGACGTCTCGGAGCCACGGCAGCATCACGTACGCGTGTCGCCCCTCACCCAGCAGGCGCAGGCTGCAGCCAACCTCGGCCAGCGGAGAGTATGCGAACCGAGTCTTGCCGAGCGCGTCGACGCTGAGATGGAACTCGATCATCACTTGCAGCCTAAGCGTCGGACCCGGATCCATTCCCTGCATTCGGCTAGGCCCGAATCGTTGTAGCCGTCGAGGACCGGAGCTCACGCTAATCCGAGCACGCACTGATGCGGCCGCAACTCCAACACCGACGTACCAGGAAGCAACCACTATGAGCCAGGCAACAGTCCGCCGGGTTAGGCGTCCAGACTCTGCCGATCATGTCGGCACCCGACGGCCAGTACTGATCTTCGCGGGCCTACTGATCGCCATAGTGCTGACCTTCTACGCGATTCGGATCGCCACCGACGCTCCATTCTTGATCTCTGGGGCTGAGCCCGAGCCGGAGGACTTCGAGAGCCGCTACGTCGCCCATCCATGGTTGGCCTACCTGCACATGACCCCCGGCGTGCTCTACCTCCTCGGCGCGCCTCTGCAACTCTCAGAACGGATTCGCACCCGGCACTACACCCTGCACCGCCGACTCGGACGGGTGCTCGCACCGGCCGCACTACTCAGCGTGATCTTTGCGCTGCTCTTCGGACTCCGTTACCCCTGGGGCGGCCTCGGCGAAGCCATGGCGACCGCTGTCTTCAGCTGCTGGTTCGTGGCGTGCCTCGCTCTTGCCGTCAGCGCCATCCGCCGCGGCGACGTGATCAACCATCGACGCTGGATGATCCGGGCCTTCGTCACCGGCGTCGCGGTTGGCACCGCCCGTATCTGGATTGGCGTGCTCTTCTTGCCGGGACTGCTCGACGCGCACAACAGCTTCGCGGCGGCGTTTTGGATTGCGTTCAGCCTGCACGTTCTCGCCGGGGAATGGTGGATCCGGACGTCTCCCGACAAAAGTGGATAGCCAATCACATTTCCAGAACAGATGAGGCACATCATGATCACACGAGTAAGCAAGATCATCGTTCCGGTACAGGACCAGCAAGCGGCGCTGGATTTCTGGACCAGGTGCATGGAATTCAGCGTCGTTCGTGATGACAACTACGGCGACGAGCGGTGGATCGAGGTCAAGCCGCCGAACCAGGATCTGCTGCCAGTGCTCAGCCCTCACCGCCCAGATGAGCCGCGGCGCACCGTCCCCGACCGGCTGCCGCACTCCGACCTGTTCTTCGACTGCGCCGACATCGAGCAGACACATCGCCAGCTCAGCCGCCGTGGCGTACGGTTCCCACTTCCGCCGACTCAAGAACATTTTGGCTGGTGGGCTCTGTTCGAGGACAACGAAGGTACGCGCTACGCCCTAGGGCAATCAGATGGTGAAGGTGAACGTGCTTGATCGTCGTCCGGCCACTGCGCCGGCTGCCCTCGAAGAAGCGGCCCCCCCGGCCCCCTGCACGCATGCCGGCAACAAACCCCCGACGTCCCAGACGTCGGACTCAACGAGTAGAGGCGCCTATGACCAACACCGACCGACGAACCCAAGTCGACGCCAGCAGTCAACTCGCCATGCTTGTTGGACGCTGGCGTTCTGAGGGCCACGTTGTCGCCGACCCAAGCATCAGGATCCGCGGCACCGACACGTACGTGTTGTTCGCGGGCGGCCACTGCCTTGTCCATTACGTCGACGTCCTGGTCGGCAACGCACCGGTGCAGGCAATCGAGCTGATCACTCCCCATCCGGATGAGAGCAGGTTCAGCGCTCGCGCGTACGACAACGTCGGAATGATCACGGCGATGCAAGCCCGCGTTGATCAAGAAGGAGTCTGGACCTTCACCGGCGGAGCTGAGGTGGCAGCGGCCGCGCAACCTGACACCGCTTCGCCGACCGGCGCCGTACGGTCAACTCTTACTGTCGGCGGCGACCGGCAACGCATGCACGCCGACTGGGAGCGTACGGACGACGGGTCTAATTGGCAGCCTTGGATGATCATGGATTTCACCCTGGATGACGACCCGCCCGTGACCGAGGCGTCCGCCTACGAGGCGGTGAGATGGGCTGGCGGTCCGGCTGAATCCGCACCAGTAGAGCTCCGGAGACTAGCGGCGCTGGCCGGTCGCTGGCGATGGACCGGAAGATCACGGACTGGAGATTTCGCCGTACACGGTGAGACCGAACTGCGCTGGCTGCCTGGCGGGCACTTCCTGGTCGAGCGAGGCCTCCTGCAGTCAACCGGCGTGACCATTCGCAGCCTGGCGGTAACTGGATGGGATGCCGAACGCCGGGACTGCGTCGCCGACTATGTCGATAGCGACGGCGCCGAGGAAAGCTACCGGCTCGGCGTAGCGGACAACGAGCTCATCATCAACTGGCCACGGTTTCGGTTCGCCGGACGTTTCGCGGAGTCGGGCGATGTGATCACCGGAACCTGGGAGTCATCACCTGACGGGTCGAGCTGGGAGCACTGGTACGACGCCGAGATAACCCTGTTCCCGCGGCCGATCAGTTCAGTTGACTGATGGAGTCTCCGAGCCAAACCGTCTCGCGAGCAGGTTACTGGGTAACGTCACGAAGAACCTCTTGTTGAACATGGCTGTTCGAGTTATTGTTGCTTCGATCTCAAACATAGATGTTCAACTTCAGGAGGGAACTGTGACCGGCACAACTGCCGACATGCGGCAGGCGGACGAACGGTTCGCATTACGCTGGCGAGTGCTGGCGCTGCTTGGCATCGCGCAATTCATGTTGATCTTGGACGTTACGGTGGTCGCGATCGCCTTGCCGCAGCTGGCTGCTGATCTTGATCTCAGTCGAGGCGCACTCACCTGGGTAGTGAGCGCCTACACCCTGACCTTTGGCGGTCTGCTGCTCCTTGGCGGCCGCAGTGCCGATCTATTTGGCAGTCGCACCGTCGTACTCACCGGACTCGCGCTCTTCACCGCTGCCTCTCTACTCACCGGCCTCGCCGTCACGCCAGAGATGCTGATTGGCGGCCGGGTGGCGCAAGGCATCGGCGCGGCGCTGCTTTCCCCAGCAGCCCTTTCGGTCGTCGTCAAAACCTTCGAAGGAGACGAGCGCAATAGGGCGCTGGGAATCTGGTCAGCTCTGGCCGGCGGCGGCGCGGCAGTCGGGGTTCTGGTCGGTGGCTTGCTCACCGCGGCCTTGGGCTGGCAGTGGGTCTCTACGTCAACGCCCCGATAGGGCTCTTTCTGTTCTTGGCGCTGAGCCGGATGCTGCCGAACGATCGGCCTGCCAGCCGTCAGGCAAGACTCGACGTTCCGGGCGCTTTGCTCGTCACCGCTGGTACGGCCGCCGGGGTCTACGGCGTGATCACGGCCGGCGAACTTGGACTGATTGCCGTAAAGCCGCTGATCTGGATAGCTGTTGCCCTGCTGCTTTACGTGGCCTTTGTGCTCTGGCAGCGCACCAATAAGAACCCGCTGATGGACCTCACGATCTTGACCCGGCGTTCCGTAGCCGCCGGTACGTTCCTGATCTTGATAGCCACGGCGCTGATGATCTCGGTCTTCTTCCTGGGGTCGTTCTACCTGCAGCACTATCGCCAGTACGGCCCCTTGATCACCGGACTGCTGTTCCTTCCGGTGGCGCTGGGAACGATCATTGGAGCCCGAGTCGCTGGTCGTACCATCGGGCCACTTGGCTCCCGCACGGTTGCCGTCGTGGGACTGGTCCTGACAGCGCTGGGAACAGCGGTCCCAGCGCTTCGCGAGGGAACCGCGGGCCTCTTGCTCGGCATTAGCGTCGCTGGGCTCGGCATCGGAGCGGTCTATGTCGCGGCCTCTACTACCACCCTGAGCCAGGTCGAGCACTACGAAGCCGGGCTGGCCTCCGGGATCTTGAGCACCTTCCATGAATTCGGCGCAGCCTTTGGTGTCGCGATCACCTCAAGCCTGGCGGTCGCCAGCCTTGCCGGTACGACCACAACTGGCTTCACCCGCGCCTTCACGGTCGCTGCCGTTGCCGCGCTGATCTCTGCGCTGGTCTCCTTCATTGCGGTACCAGCTACTCGGACAGCGCAAGGCGGTCGATGATCACGTCAAGAAACAGTGAGGAGATCTCGGTCAAGATGCGATCACTTACGCAGCAAGGTCTTGGCGAGCGCCTGGAGCAGGAACGCGCGCGGCGCTTCGTCGGTCGAGCCGACGAACTCGAGCTCATCCGCCGCCGCCTGGTGGAGTCTCGATCAGAGTCCGGCGAGGCGGACCTGTTCGGTGCACTGTGGGTGCATGGACCCGGCGGGATCGGGAAGTCGACCTTGCTCGCGGCGTACGCCCGGGCAGCATCAGCCGGATGCGCTGTCGCTGAAGTCGACTGCGGGCGAATCATGCCAAGTCCGGACAGCATTCGCACGGCGATGAACGACTCCCTGATCAGCTCCGGCGGCAGAAACGTCCAACCATGCTTGATCATCATTGACTCCGCCGAGCGGCTGGGACCGGCCGAAAACTGGCTGCGCGAAGAGTTCTTGCCAGCACTGCCAGGCCATGTGGTTGCTGTCATCGCCAGCCGCAGGCCGCCGGATGCTGCCTGGCTCTCTGATCCGGGATGGCGTGACATACTGCGAGTGATCTTGCTCGGCAACCTGCCGCAGAAGACATCGGCACCCTGCTCGAGGTGGAGGGCATCCGTGTGGATCTGCTGGACCAGGTGATGGCGTTGACGTACGGACACCCACTGGCGGCGTCGCTACTGATCGATATCATCCGTCGCTCACACTCCGGGGCCGAGGTGCCAACCGCCTTGGCAGCCCATCCTGATCTTGTTGCGGCGCTGCTGCACCGGCTGGTTGATCTTGTTCCGAGTAGTAAGCATCGGGCCGCGTTGCAGGTGTCCGCGCATGCGCGGGTAACCACCGAGCCGGTGCTCCGCGCGGGACTGGCTTCCTCAGCTGGCCAGCATGTCTCCGAGTTCTGGGACTGGCTGCGTGATCTCACCTTCATTGAGGATGATCATGACGGCATTCGCCCGCATGATCTGGCTCGCGATGTCTTGGAAGCCGACCTGCGCTGGCGCGATCCTGATGCGTACGCCGACATCCATCGTCGGTTGCGCGGCTACCTCGTCGACAAGATTCGTTCGCATGTGGGCAATCCGGCACGCCAGCAACACCACGCAGCGGAGCTGCTGTTCCTTCTTCATGATCATCCACTGGTTAGCCAGTACTGGGATTGGGACGCCCTTGACGACACCGTCGAAGACCGCGTAGCTGCCGAACAGGCCGACATGATCATCGCTCTGACTCGGGCGGCGCAAGGTGATCAAGGCGCCGAGCTGGCTGCTCACTGGTTGGTTGCCCAACCGGAGGCCTTTCGCGTATTTCGTACGCCCGAAGGAGAGGTATATGGCTATGCGGCCTGCTTGGCTCTGCACCGGGCCCAGCCAGAAGACATTGACACCGATCCCGCTGCGGCGGCGGTGTGGCGCTATGCGCAGCACCATCGGCCCCCGCGCCCGAGTGAGCAGGTACTGGCCTGGCGATTCCACGTCGACCGCGATGCCGATAACGACCGTCTGCGGCGTTCGGCAACCGTCCTCGCGGCCTGGCAGCTTGCCGACATCGTGACCCGGCCAGCTACGGCATGGGAATTCGTTACCAGCTATGACGACCTCAGCTACTGGCAGCCCTACTTCAACCATTGGGACTTCGTTCACTTGCTGGAGGCGGGTTACGAGCTCGATTCCCGCCGCAATATCACCTTCGGTCACGATTGGCGTCGGGTCGGGTTAGCTGAGTGGCTGGAGCGCACGGCGGCTCGGGAGCTAGGTGAACAAGTCACTTTGCAGCCGGCCGAGCAGGCGCCCTTGCTAACTCAGGAGGAGTTCGCCGCCTCGGTGAAGCAGGCGCTGCGCTCGTTCCACAAACCGCAGACGCTGATGCGTAATCCCTTGCTGGCATCCAGCTTGGTGCAGACCGAGCTGCGGCGCCATCCCGATGATCGGCCCGACATGATCTTGCGCAGTCTCATCAACGGTGCCGCCCAGCTGCTAAAAGCCGATCCCCGGTCAGAGAGTCACTACCGGGTGCTGGACCGCACCTATCTGCGGCCTGCGCCGAGTCAGGAGAAGGCCGCCGAGCTGCTCGATCTGCCGTTCAGCACGTACCGGCGCTACCGCGACCGCGGCATCGCGGCGATCACCCAGTGGCTCTGGGACCAAGACCTCGAAAGCGCCGCGCGGGTGGATCTGCCCACTCCGCGGTAGATACTCCTCGTGGATCGGTGGTTTGGGCTCTAGTCTCGTGGACAGCGTGAGCTGAGCGAACGCGCTCAGAAACCGCAAAGACGAAAGGCAGTGATGAAAGCGAGCGAGATCACCGAGGTCCTGAACCGTCCGATTAGCCAGGAGCTTCTGGCACGGGACATAACCCGCCTGGCCTACATCGCCAAAGACGGCACACCTCGGTCTATCCCGATCGGGTTCACCTGGAACGGCTCAGAGATCGTCATGAGCACCGCAAAGAACGCCGCGAAGGTCCATGCCCTGCGACACAATCCGACGGTCGCCTTGACCATCGACACCGAGGTCCATCCGCCAAAGATCCTGCTTATCCGCGGTCGGGCGGAGCTGGACTTCGTCGACGGCATCCCGGACGAGTACCTCCAGACCAACGGCGCCTACAAGATGACACCCGAGCAACGGGAAGAGTGGGAGGCAGAGGTCCGCTCGCTCTACCACGGCATGGTTCGGATCGTCGTGACCCCGAGTTGGGCGAAGCTGATCGATTTCGATACCACGCTCCCGAGTGCGGTCGAGGAGCTGTACCGGGAGCGGGACGAGAAGCGTCGTGGTGCATGATCATTCCGCAACTCACACCGCACCTGATCAACTAGCGGCCTGCTCGATCCGCTCCAGTGTCTGCGCAAGCGCTTGGCAGGCAGCGGAAATCGATGGCGTGGGAAGCGCTCCGAACCCGACAAGAAATCCCGGTGTCGGGTCGGTGAATCGGTAGGTGAGCCGCAAGGAGCCGATCAGAAATCCACGGCTCTCCAGAAGCGACCACACCGACTGGTCAGGAGGTAGATCCTGCCGCACGATCGTGATATGCAGCCCTGCTTCGGCGGGCAGCAGACGATATTCATCAGGAAGCAACTCACTAAGGGCATCCCACAGCAGCCGATGCCGCTCCCGGTACGCCGCCCGAGATCGCCGCAGATGACGGTCGAGGTGGCCGTCGGAGATGAAAGCGGCGAGGGCGACCTGGGTTGCCAGCGGCGGGCACCAATCGATTACCTGGCGTACGGCGCAAATCGACGGGATCAGATTCTTAGGTGCGACGAGAAACCCAAGTCGAACACCTGGCGACAACGTCTTGCTAAAGGTGCCGACATAGATCACCCGGCCATCGCGGTCCAGGCGCTGCAACGGTTCCAGCGGTCGGGCCGTGTGGCGAAACTCGCTGTCGTAGTCGTCCTCGATGATCGCAGCGCCCGCGCTGCCGGCCCAGTCAAGGAGTTCAAGGCGCCTACGTCTGGTCATCACCATGCCGAGCGGATATTGATGCGATGGAGTCACATAGACGAGTCGCGTCTTAGGCGGGATGGCGTCGACAACGATGCCCTGATTATCGACTGGAACGCCGACCACATTGAGTCCCTGAGCACGGAGCAGCTCGACGACAGGCGGATAGCCCGGCTCTTCGACGGCGACCACCACCCCGGGATCGAGCAGCACCCGGGCGATGAGGTCGACGGCATGTCCCGCACCCGAGGTGACGACGACGTCCTCTGCGGTGGCGGTTACGCCGCGGGAGCGGCTCGACCAGTTGGCCAGGCCGGCACGCAGCTCGGGGATGCCTGCCGGTTCCCCATAGTGCGACGGCGCTCGGTCCAGCGCATGCAGCATGCACCGGCGCCACTCGGCGACGGGAAAGAGTGCCGGATCCAAGGTTCCTGGTCGGAGATCAAAACGGGCCTGGAGGCCCGGCCGACCGTACGGCTTGATGCGAGCAGCTCTCGGCGTCGCGGTAAGGGTGCCTGGTGATCGGCGGGGGCGGGCCTGGGCCAGCGGGACGGGACTCACGACGCTGCCGCCCCCGGGCGCGGCCCTCGATGTAGCCTTCGGCGCTCAGCCGGCCGTACGCCTCGGTCACCGTTGACCGTGACACGCCAAGATCAGCCGCCACCATCCGTGTCGGCGCCAACCGGTCATGTGGACTCAGCCGGCCTTCCACAATGGCCTTCCGCAGCTGCTCATAGATCTGTACGGTCCGAGGTCTGCCATCGGAAGGGTCGAGGAACAGCTCCACTCGGCCACCCTACTTGGTCTGGTCAGATCGGGCGGATTTGGACCTACTCGTCAGTCCATTGCCGCCATAGTTTGGGGATTGATGACCTCAACGGCAGTACTTGATCTTGGCCAGCGGCTCCGGCATGAGCGGGCTCGGCGCTTCGTGGGCCGGGCAGCCGAACTCGAGCTGTTCGCGGCCCGACTGGAGGCAGCGGCAGCCGGTGAGACGGCGTGGGACCTCTTCAGTGTCTTGTGGGTCCACGGACCGGGCGGCATCGGCAAGTCGACTTTGCTGGGCGCGTACGCGGAAACGGCCCACGAGGCTGGTTTCACGGTGGTCCAGGTCGACGGTGGACGGATTCGGCCAACACCAGTAGGGATCCAAACCGCGGTCAACGAGTCGTTGGCTTTCCCAGAAGATGGTCTCGATCATCTTCCTGCCGTGGTGATCATGGATGCGGCGGAGCGGCTGGAGCCGGCGGAAGGCTGGCTGCGCGAGGAGTTCCTGCCATCACTGGCGGCTGACACGCTGGTGGTGATCGCCAGCCGGCGACCCCCCAGCGAGAGCTGGCGCTCGGATCCCGGTTGGCGCGAGCTGCTGCGCCTCGTGTCGCTGCGCAACCTGTCACGCGTGGCTGTCCAGACCTTGCTGGAGGTTGAGCGGATTCCCCGCGAGGTGCTCGATTCTGTCATGGCACTGACCCACGGCAATCCGCTCGCGGTCTCACTACTGATCGATTGCGATCCGACGCTCCGCCAGGCAGCACGACGTCCCGACAGCGCTCGATGAGATGCCGGACCTGGTTCGGGCATTGCTCAGCCGGCTCGTCGACCAGGCGCCGAGCAGCCGTCACCGGGCGGCGTTACAGATCAGCGCTCATGCGGCAGTGACCACCGAGCCCGTACTCCGGGCCGCGTTGCCGACGGCCGATTCCGAAGAGGTGTCGGACCTGTGGGATTGGCTCCGTGATCTCACATTCATGGAGGAAAGCCGCGCCGGCATCCACCCGCACGACGTCGTACGCGACTTGGTCGAAGCCGACGTGCGCTGGCGGGATCCTGACGCGTACGCCGATATCCATCGCCGGCTGCGCAGCTATCTGGTCGACAACATTCGGGCGCAGGCTGGCAACCCGGCCGCACTACAGCAAGCGGTGGCAGATCTGCTGTTTCTGGTACGCGATCATCCGGTAGCCGGCGCATCCTGGGACTGGGATGCGCTTGGCCAGCCGCCTGGCGAATGCGTCGATGCCGAATACACGGATTTGATCATCACCATGACGCGGACCGCGCAAGGTGATCAACAGGCGGAGTTGGCCGCACACTGGTTGCGTCGGCAACCTGAGGCATTCCGCCTGTTCCGCGACTCAGACGGTGAGGTTGCGGGCTATGCCGCGCGCTTGTCGCTTCATCTGGCGCGATCAGAAGACATCGAGGCCGATCCGGGAGCGGCCGCACTATGGCGTTACGCCCAGCGGCATCATCCGCCGCGACCGGGAGAGCAGGTGGTGGCGTGGCGGTTCCTAGTCGATCGGGATTCCCACCAGTCCCGTCCTCGGCTTTCGAGCACGCTGCAGGGCGTCTGGCACATCACTGACATCTTGCTGCGGCCGGTGACCGCCTGGGAGTTCATCGCCTTCGGCACCGACCTCGACCATTGGCAGCCGATGTTCAATCACTGGGACTTTGTCCACGTGCCCGAGTCCGACTACCAGATCGGCGGTAGCCGCTATGTGACATTTGCTCATGATTGGCGCCGGGTTGGGGTGGCCGAGTGGCTGGAACGGACCGCCGCTCGGGAACTGGGTGAGCAAGTCGGCCTGCAGGCAACGGAGCCCGCGACGGCGCTGTCGGAGGAGGAGTTTGCGGCCTGTGTGAAACAAGCTCTGCGTACCCTGCATCAGCCGCAGGAGCTGCTGCGTAATCCGCTGCTTGCCTCGAGCATGGTTCAAGATCAGCTGCGGCAGCATCCCGACAGCCGACCCGACGAGATCTTGCGGGGGCTCATCGTGGAGGCCGCCGGCGTACTTAAGTCCGATCCGCGAGCCGATCATCTGTACCGAGTGCTGGTGCGTACTTTCTTGCGGCCCGCGCCCACTCAGGAGAAGGCCGCCGAGCTGCTTGACCTACCGTTCAGCACTTACCGCCGTCATCGGGACCGCGCCATCGAGGCAATCACCAACTGGCTCTGGGATCGGGACATCGACAGCACGGCAGGCTAGGCGCCCAAGACCCATTCGCCGTCTACGATCGTGGCGGCGGCGCGAAAGTATCGCCGCGGCAGCTCGCTTGGCTGGCCGTTGTCGGCGTACAGATGCGGCTCACAGAGGAGCTGCGATAGCACGCTGGCTTCGAGGATGGCTACCTCGAAACCGCGGCCCACAAGTGGGTCGCAGCTGCAGAGACTGTCGCCGAGGGCGATGACGTTGGACGGCAGCCGCTCGGCTTGATCGAAATGGCGGCGAATCTGGGCCGACGCGGAGATGATCACTGGCCCTGCTGGTCGACTGGCGACAACGGCTGCCGCCACGTGCTGCGGAAGGAGGTCACGTAGGAGCTGATCGAACTGTTCGGCGTCGACTCGGGGACTGCTCGGGCCGGCGACGGTCACCACGTAGTGATCATTTTCGACTGCCGTAATCGCTGTCCGGTAGGGATGAGCCGGTCGAAGATCGATGATCCTGGAGGGCATCCGCGGATCGCCTCGCGGCTGGTACAGGCGACTGGCGTACTGGGTGATCACTTGCCGGTCACATGGAATATGGATGCGCCATAACTCCTCCATCCAGAGGCAGAGTCGCGATGCAGCGCCCATGGCGTCGACGACGAGCTCTGCTGGGATGGTTCGAGCGGCTGCGCTACGGCTGCGCTGCAAAATGTGCACGCCGACACACCGCTGCCGGTCGCTGATCAGTCCGAGGGCGTCGCAGGCGTTGAGCATGACCACGCCGTCGAGGGAGTTGATCCGCCGGTACAAGTAAGGCTGGATGAACCGCTCGGTGAACTGCAGTCGCGCGTCAGCGCGTTCGGCTCCGAAAGCGCTTGTCGGTCGGGCTCCGCTCGGCGGTACGGCGATTGCTGCGCCGTCGGCAACAAGCTCGGAGGAGAGACCTGGAAAGAGCCCATCCAGCTGATGCCGTGCCGCTTCCGACAGCGCCTGACCCTGCACCGGCCGGACGGCTGGCGAACTGTGACGTTCGATGACTATGACCTCTTCGAACGTATCTGCCAGCGCTCTGGCAGCAAGCAGACCTGACAGACCGCCGCCGAGAACCACGGCTCGTCCGCGAGGCACCGGGCCCAGTGCCGCTTCGTAGGCTGTCATCTGCGGAGCTTGCTCTTCATAGATGCCCATTCGCCAGGTCATCTCTCGCCCAACTGGTGACCAAGCAGCTCCGCCCACCTAAAATGTGATCATGAGCGTCCTGGTACGCGCAGAGGACGTTCCCGCCGCTTCCCGCCCGAATATTTCCACGAGACACTACGAGTCGCGGTAGGTCCGCTCGACATACGAGCCGGCGACGGTGAGGAGCTGCCCGATCAAATGCGCACCGGACGGCTTGGCGCCGTCCGAATCGGTGAATTGAGTGCCTCCAAACCAGGCGGTGCAGACCGGAAGCGACAGCACATTCGTCTCATGGATGCGGATATCTGCAAGGTCGACGTGGTCACCCAAGGCGAGATCCTCGTCGAACAACTCGGCCGGCAAGCACATCTCAAGGCCGGCGACTACGCGCTTGTCGACCTCTCGCATACCGCCCATTGGAGGAACACCAGGGCTAGCCGACTACTCTCCATCGCTTTCCCACGGCGGCTGCTCCCGTTCCACGCCGATGACGTTATGAGCCTGTTCGCTGTACCTTTCCGGGCCGACGATGCGCCAGGCGCTCTGTTCTCCTCGACGGCACGCCAGCTTGCGCGGGATTTCGGCAACTTCGATCCGGTCAGCGGAGTTCGCATCGGGACAGCCACGCTGGATCTGCTGACCGTTGCACTCGCGGGCCGACTCGACCGGGGCGCCGAGCTGCCGCCCGATGTCCCTCAGCACGCACTGATCTTGCGCATCCGCGCCTTCATCGAGGATCAGCTCGCGGATCCTGATCTCAAGCCAGAGACCGTCGCTCGCGCTCACCATGTCTCTCTCCGCTACCTTTACAAATTGTTCGAGGGCGAGCAGGTGAGTGTTACTGGACTGATCCGCCAGCGCCGGCTGGACCACTGCCGGCGCGACCTGCTTGATCCCGCACTACGACATGTGCCGGTGAGCGCCATAGCGGCCCGGTGGGGATTGCTCAACGCCGCGCATTTTGCGCGCGCCTTCCGGGCCGCGTACGGCGCCTCGCCGGTCGAATACCGTCGGCTCGCGACAGCAGCCGGCCGGGGTTAGACGAGTTCTCGCTCAAGGACTGCGGGCGACAGCGTCGTGTTGCCCCGGATCAAGTCAGCGGCGCGTTCGGCGATGGCGATTGTCGGGGCATTGGTATTGCCCCGAGGAGTGACGGGCATCACCGAAGCGTCTACGACACGGAGGCCTGCCACGCCGCATACCCGCAGCTCAGGATCGCAGACAGTGTTGGCATCGCCGCCCATCGCGCAGGTGCCGGTCGGATGTAACATGGTGCCCGACGTGGCGCGAATCCAGTCACGCAGCTGCTCATCGTCATTCACGTTCTCACCCGGCGTGATCTCACCATCAATGATCCGGGCCAGCGGCGCGTGCTCGGCGATCTTTCGGGCGATGCGAACTCCAGCCACCAAGACGTCGAGATCTGCCTCGTCAGCGAAGTAGCCGGGATCGACGATCGGCCTGTCTGCCGGATCGGCGGACGCGAGCGTGACACATCCGCGACTGCGTACCTCGACGGCGCCCACGAGTGTGCCGACCGCTCGCTCGGTTGGCGGCCCGAATCCGGGGAGCGGCGGAGGCCCAGGGATGGCGCCGAGCTGCAGATCGGGTGCGATGCGATCGCTGGAGCTGCGTCCGAAGCCACCGAAGTCGGCGCCGAAGGTCGCCATCGGTCCACGGTGCTCGCGCTGCCAGAGCTCCATGTTCGCAGGAGTGATCTCCTCCCACAGGTTGCGGGCTGTTGGCGTACGCCAGCCAGTCAGAACCATGGGGTGATCGTGCAGGCCCACACCCACCGCAGGTGAGTCCACGAGGACAGGGATGTCATGGGCGCGCAGCTGGTCGGCCGGGCCGATCCCCGACAGCATCAGCAGCTGCGGCGTCTTGGCTGCTCCGCACGCGACGATGATCTCTTGGGAGGTACGTGCTTCCCGCATCGCTCCGTCGCGCAGATAACGCACCCCTGATGCCCTGTCGCCGTCCAAGATCAATTGAGTGACGTATGACGTCGTTTCCACCGTGACGTTGGGCCGCTGCAGGGCAGGCCGCAGATAGGCATCCGCGCTCGACCAGCGGCGGCCCTCTCGTTGCGTCATTTGATACGGGCCTACGCCGTCCTGACGACCACCATTGAAGTCTGCGTTGTAAGGCAGGCCCGATGCGATGGCCGCTTCCAACCACGCCCTGCTCAGCGGGTGTTCATGTCGCTGATCTTCCACCCGCAACGGCCCGCCGGCGCCGTGGTAATCAGAAGCGCCCCGCTGTTGATCTTCGGCTCGCAGAAAGTACGGCAGAATCTCCAGATAGCTCCACCCGTTGCAGCCGTACGCATCACGCCAGTTGTCGTAGTCGACTCGGTTTCCGCGCATGTAGATCATTCCGTTGATCGAGGAACTGCCGCCGAGCGTGCGGCCACTCGGCCAGGGGATGATGCGATTCGCAGCGTGTGGCTGCGGCACGGTTGCGTTGTCCCAGGTCAGCGGACCGCTCCACAGTGTGGGGGTGGCTGCTGGCATCGCGATCTCTGGGACGTCGTCGGGCGGTCCAGCCTCGAGCACCAATACATTGCTGGTCGGGTCCTCGCTGAGGCGAGCTGCGACGACACTTCCTGCGCTGCCGCCACCGATGATGATGTAGTCGTACATGGAAGCCAGTGTTTGCGTTGCAGACCTGGCGACGGTTGTCATCTCGTGCACACCTCTTGCGCATCTGTGCACGGTCGAGGCGAAGCGCTCGACCTTATTCAAGCGTCGAAGGCATACGCCTGATCAAACGCAGACTCTCTCAGCTCGTACGTTCCAGCGACTCCGGATAAGTGATCTCGATCTCCACAATGGAGCGGGGAAAGTCCTTCCGATTATTTGTGAGGAACCGATCGGCACCAACGTTCACGGCAGTGGCCAGATGTATCGCATCTGCTGCGCGGAGGGGATAGCGGCCAGCTAGCGCCGTTGCAAGATCAGCCGTCGTCCGGTCCACCGGGCGAAGCTCGAGCCTGGCCAGCAGCACTGCGAGTGCGCTGACATCGCCGCTGGCGCCCTCCCGCAAAGGCTTACCGAGCACTTCTGGCAGCAGTAAAACCGAACCGATGCCTGCGCTCGCAGCAGGCTTGAGATTCGCGAACAGTGCCGCAATCGGTCGCCCTAAAGGATGGTTGGGAACGGCCGCATAGATCAATACATCAGCGTCGAACGCATCCATCAAGCCTCTCGTCCCGCCCGTATCTCGGCGATCAAGGCCTCTGCTGATTCGATGGTCATGCCGGGAGACTCAGTGATTGACGTTTCCCTGGCCCCGTCAACTAGCGTGCGGATTCGGTCTGCCTCACCGAATACTTTTGTAGCCCGCCGCGTCCGCAGCACATCAGGACGTACGAGCACCGCGACCGGCCGGCCGTGGCGGGTGATTGTTACTTCTTCGCCACTTTCAACGCGGGCTAGCAGGGCGGGTAACTGTGCCCGAGCAACTGATACGGAAAGGGATGTCATGGCAGA
>Ga0307406_10000062_pt1 | contig 60112 bp, 60 predicted proteins | sample 322Cmetagenome_3_FD_203706 | JGI IMG/M metagenome (GOLD analysis project Ga0307406, IMG submission 203706) | Maize rhizosphere microbial communities from greenhouse at UC Davis, California, United States - 322HYB-C-2 | ecosystem: Host-associated > Plants > Roots > Rhizosphere > Soil | place...
ACCCTAAGCTTTATCCTGGATTAAGCTTAGGGTTGCATAACTTCGGAGGTCATGTTGGAGGCCGTTATTTCTTTACTGACGGATTTGGCGTTTTTACAGAAATTGGATTCCCGATTGCGAAATACGGAAGCAATAATGATCCTTTTTATCATTTAAACAATCAAGCCACTTTTAGCTTAGGAGCTTCTTTTAGTTTGTAATAAAACTGTGTTTTTTAAATAATAAAAGCCGCCCAATTGGGCGGCTTTTTTGCTTTTATAAAGCTTGCAATTCTGCAAAATAATTTTTCTTGAAAATCTTTCGTAAACCACCTTTGAGTTTAAATGATTAAATTGCCATTTCAGGTATTTCTCCTTCTATTATTAAATCTGCTTCTGTTGATGCTATAATATGCTCTACAGAAACACCTGGCGCACGTTCTAAGAGCCTAAAACCTTTATCTGTTACTTCGAGAACAGCAAGCTCTGTCACAACCTTTTTAACGCAGCCTACTCCTGTTAATGGCAAAGTGCATTTTTTTAGGATTTTAGATTCTCCTGCTTTATTAACATGCATCATTGCAACGATGATATTTTCGGCAGACGCTACCAGATCCATTGCCCCGCCCATGCCTTTTACCATTTTACCCGGAATTTTCCAGTTGGCGATATCTCCGTTTTCAGAAACTTCCATTGCACCTAAAATCGTTAAATCGACTTTTTGACTACGAATCATTCCGAAACTAAAAGCTGAATCAAAGAAACTGGCTCCAGGAAGTGTTGTTATGGTTTGTTTTCCTGCATTTATAATGTCGGCATCTTCTTCTCCGGCGAACGGAAAAGGCCCCATACCAAGAACTCCGTTTTCACTTTGAAATTCCACTGCGATATCTTCACGAACATAATTCGCTACCAAAGTCGGAATTCCGATTCCAAGGTTAACGAAATATCGGTTTTTTACTTCTTTTGCAATTCGTTTTGCAATATCTTCTTTTGTTAACATAAACTCAATGTGTCAATTTGGAAATTAGACAATTAGATAATACACAAAATTGAGCATTCTAATTAATTATCTAATTATCACATTTTCTAATTATCTAATTCTTCTGTCTTACAGTTCGTTGTTCAATCCTTTTTTCAAATTTCTCTCCCTGAAAAATACGCTGTACCATAATTCCTGGAATGTGTATTTGATTTGGATCTAATGTCCCAACCGTAACTAATTCTTCAACCTCAGCAACGGTTATCTTTGCAGCACCTGCCATACAGGCATTGAAGTTTCTGGCAGTTCCTTTAAAGATTAGATTCCCGGCTTCATCGCCTTTCCATGCTTTTACAATGGCAAAATCAGCTTTAAAGGCTTGTTCCATTATATGCATTTTTCCGTTGAATTCACGTACTTCTTTTCCTTCGGCAACTTCAGTTCCGTAACCTGCCGGTGTAAAGAATGCTGGAATCCCAGCTTGTGCTGCACGACAGCGTTCTGCCAGAGTTCCTTGTGGAGTTAGTTCTACCTCTAATTCTCCTGAAAGCATTTGGCGTTCGAATTCAGCATTTTCTCCCACGTAAGACGAAATCATTTTTTTAATTTGTTTCGTCTGCAAAAGCAATCCCAAACCAAAATCATCCACACCTGCATTATTAGAAATACAGGTTAAATCTGAAATTGTAGTGTTTACTAAAGCTGCAATCGTATTCTCAGGAATTCCGCATAATCCAAAACCGCCAAACATAATTGTCATACTGCTTTCGATTCCTTTTATTGCATCCTGAACGCTATTTACTTTTTTTGTTATCATAACAAACTGTCTTTATTATCATATAATTTTGATAAAAATAAGATTTTTAGATTTAATTATAACGATTTCGCAAAAAATAAAATCATTTCATTCCAAAAAAAATATCCTTTTGTAAACTTCTAAATGTAGAAGCACAAAAGGATATTTTTATTAAAAGAGAATTGAAATTACAATTCGAATTCGTCTGTATTTTGTTCTGTCTGTGTGGTATCTTTTACTACTGCCGGCCTACTGTAACAATCGACTTTGATAGAAAGATTTGCCGGGCGCTCAAACTCAGCTTTAGAAACCTGAAGGTCTTTATCTGCATAACATAATTTCATAAAATATGCCCAAACCGGCAATGCAGCTGTCGCACCCTGTCCGTAAGTCAGACTTTTAAAACGTGCTGAACGATCTTCGCAACCTACCCAAACACCGGTAACCAAGTTTGGAACCATCCCCATAAACCAGCCATCTGATTGATTTTGTGTTGTTCCTGTTTTACCTGCGATTGGATTTTTGAACATATACGGATATCCTGTCCAACGGTTATCTCCGCTTCCGCCTCCCTGAGTACGTAAACGTGCTCCGGAACCAGTTTCAGTAACTCCCTGAAGCAATTTGATTACGGCAAAGGCAATATCTTTATTTAAAACATCATGAGATTCCGGAATCGGTTCATATATAACTTCACCGCTTTTGTTCTCAATTCTGCTTAAAAATTGTGGTTTTACATAAACACCCTGATTTGCAAATGTACTATATGCCGCCACCATATCTTCGACTGTGATATCTACTGCCCCCAGTGCGATAGAAGGCTGTACAGGGATTTCTGTTTTCACACCAAGTTTTCTGGTTAATTCAACAACCGCTTCTGGCCCGGTTCTGTCAATTAACTTTGCAGAAACTGTATTGATAGAGTTTGCCAATCCTTGCTTTAAAGTTACCATTCCACGGTATCTGTTGTCAGAATTTCTTGGTTCCCAATCTTCTGTTACGTGGTGACGCCCTTTATGTATCATGAATGGACCATCAAGGATTGAATCACAAGGAGACATATTTAATTGCTCAATTGCAGTGGCATAAACAAATGGTTTAAAAGTAGATCCTACTTGTCTTGCTCCTTGCCCAACGTGATCGTACTGGAAATATTTATAATTAATTCCACCTACCCATGCTTTGATATTTCCCGTTTGTGGTTCCATTGCCATTAAACCAGACTGCAAAAAGTGCTTATAATAACGAATCGAATCTCTTGGTGTCATTATAGTATCGCGTTCTCCTTTCCAGGTAAATATTGTCATCTTGGCTTTTACATCAAATGACTTTATAATTTCATCTTCGCTTTTATCCATATCTTTCAATGTAGCCCAACGAACAGAATTTTTCATTGCCTGCATCATGATACGCTCAGTTTCTGCTTTGGTAATATTTACGAAAGGCGCATTTTTATTGTTTTTCATTTCAATAAAAAATTGCTGTTGCAGATTCTTCATGTGTTCAGATACAGCCTCTTCGGCGTATTTCTGCATTCTTGAATCTATAGTGGTGTATATTTTAAGACCATCTTTGTAAACATCATAATCTGAACCGTCTGGTTTTTTGTTTTCGGCAGTCCATTTCTTCATATAATCACGAAGATATTCTCTGAAATAAGTAGCCATTCCTTCGCGGTGGCTTTCTAGTTTGAATTTTAAAGCAATTGGCAAGGCTTGTAATCTTTCTTTTTCAGACTCCGAAATCATCTTTGCTTTTGCCATTTGAGAAAGCACCACATTACGACGGTTCTTTACTCCTTGCGGATTTCTCACCGGATTGTATAATCCTGAATTTTTGAACATTCCAACCAAAATAGCTGATTCGTCCAGTGTTAAATCTTTCGGGTCTTTAGAAAAATAGGTTTGTGCTGCTGAGCTTACTCCTACCGAATAATTTCCGAAATCATAAACGTTGCAATACATTGCCAGAATTTCATTCTTTGTATATTGCCTTTCAAGACGAATAGCAATGATCCACTCTTTTATCTTTTGTACAATCCTAAAAGGAAGAAACTTAGATCCTTCTCCATGAAATAATTGTTTTGCCAGCTGTTGGGTTAGTGTACTTGCACCCCCGTTTGTTCCTAAAGTAAAAACAGCTCTTAAAGTTCCGCGTCCGTCAATTCCCGAATGTTCATAAAAACGGGCATCTTCGGTAGCAACCAAAGCTTCAACCAGGCTTTTTGGAAGATCAGAATATTTTAACTGAGATCTGTTCGTTTTGAAATATTTACCAATTACAACTCCGTCAGATGATATAATTTCGGTTGCCAGATTAGAGTCCGGATTTTCTAAATCTTCAAAAGAAGGCATTGACCCGAATAATCCCCATGATGCAAATAAAAAGAAAGCCAAAATCCCTAATAAAGTATAGGCAAAAACTCTCCAAAATTTCTTTTTATAATAATTAATGTCTTTAGTAGTAGCTGTCTGATTGTTTTTTTTAGTAGCCATAAATATTCGTCTAATCTTTTTGTTCTATTCTAAAACCTACGTCTGTAATACCTTCTAAAGTCTGAACACCAGGAATTTTTCCTGATTCTCTAACTGCTTGTTTGATGTGTACTTTGTATTTTCCTCTAAACTTAACACCTTCTTTATAAAACAGTTTACTTTCTTTTATATCTGTAAAACCGTTGCCTAATAACGTTCCATCCGGATTTGCCATTTGATACTCTAAGGTATCCACTTTTGTGAATCCACTTGGAGTTTCAATAGCTACAATCAAAAACAAATTATTAAACGGATAATTGTTATTGTCTCTCAAATTTACAAATAAATTGTATTTTTTGGTAGAATCTAAAACTGGCAGATCAAATGTTACAATGCTGTCTTTGTGCCACGCACTTCCAACAGATTTGTACTGATCAAAGGCTCTTTTTTTATCACATGAAAAAAGAAGTATGGCTGCCAAAATAAGAATCCCGCTATTTTTTATTCTCATTTTTAGTAATAATTATAGGTTTTCTAGGTTCTGTGGGCTTATTATCGTTCGAATTATTTGGTTTATTCGAATTATTTGGTTTGTTGTTCGATTTTTTTGGTTTGTTAGGATTTGCTCCTGCAGGTTTATTACTACTATTGTTAGCTTGAGGCTTTACCTGGTTTGTGTTGGCTACAATTGCATTTTCTGCATTTGGTTTGCGTTTGCGATTTGGTTTTTTCTTTCTTTTTGGCTGATCAAAACGCGTTAAGCTTTCCTGCCCCATCGCATTATTAAAATCTTTTTCAGGTTCTGATGTTACTTCAATAGCAAAATCTTCAAGAGAAGATACTTTGTTCTTTTGTTTGTTTTCTGCAATTATTTCTTTGACCTGATCAATTTTTAAAACGTGCCAATTTGCAAAATTATTGGTGTAGGCAAACCACATCAAACCCTTAAATATATCTTGTTTCTGACAAACTGCATCGCCTTTTTCTGTCACTAACTTAGTGTCATAATCCGGAAAATCTTTTAATGCATCCATGTAAGTATCAAGCTCATAATTCAGGCAGCACTTTAATTTTCCACATTGTCCGGCTAATTTCTGAGGATTTAGTGAAAGCTGCTGGTATCTTGCTGCCGAAGTATTTACACTTCTGAAATCTGTCAGCCAGGTAGAACAGCAAAGTTCACGTCCGCAAGAACCAATTCCGCCAAGGCGTGCTGCTTCCTGACGAAAACCAACTTGTTTCATCTCTACTCTTGTACTGAATTCTTTAGCAAAATCTTTGATTAACATTCTAAAATCGACTCTGTCGTTTGCTGTATAATAAAATGTTGCTTTTGAACCGTCGCCCTGAAATTCAATATCCGAAATTTTCATTTCCAATTTATGCTGAATTGCCAATTCACGGGCGCGAACCTTCATAGGTTCTTCACGATCACGTGCTACTGACCATATGTCAATATCTTTTTGTGATGCTTTTCTGTAGATTTTAGGAATTTCGTTACTGTCCGGATTTACTCCTTTTTTCTTCATTTGAATTTTTACCAATTCGCCTGTAAGCGTAACAATTCCGATATCATGTCCTGGTGAAGCAACAGTTGCTACTATATCACCAATACTTAAAGTTAATTTTTCTGAATTTCTAAAAAATTCTTTACGTCCGTTTTTAAAACGAACTTCAACGCAATCAAAAATTGCCTCTCCATTAGACGGGCTCATGTTTGCCAGCCAGTCAAAAACAGTCAATTTATTGCAGCTATCGGTGCCGCAAGTCCCATTATTTTTACAACCCTTTGGTGCGCCGCCATCTGAGGTTGAACAACTTGTACATGCCATAATTATATATGTAGTGTCGCAAAAAACGACTTAAGTTCATAAACATTTAATCGGTAAAGATAGTATTTTTTTATTTTGCTTTTTATTGATTAATTCTAAAGGGATGTTAAATGATTAAACATATAATTATTAAAGAAAAATATTTTTTCAAACAGTAGCTGAGCATTTACTTTCTCATGGTTTTTATCTGTTTTTATTTCCGTTTAATTTTTGTTAAATTTCTTTAAAAAGATAATCTTGTAAGAAAATTAAGAATACATTTGCACGCTTTTTGAAAATCTGCATAAGATTTAGAATGTTTTCTAAAACAAAAGGCATCTAGTAATCTTGATTTTTTATAAAAATGAAAACCTATTTTTTTATTCTATTATCTTTTATATACATTGATTTGACAGCACAAATCAAAGAAAAGGATACTCTTTTTTTTAATGTTGATAAATATTACACCATATCACCATCAATCAAACATACGGTAGATGAAACTTATTACAACAAATTAGCATTTGAAAAGATGCAGCCAAGACAAACCCGTACAGATGGTTATATTTTTTTTGACACTGACACTGTTTTAAAAGGAATCAAACCAAAAAAAATAATATCAATAAAAGAATATATTGAAAATAAGAAATTTTATTATGATGGCGATCATAATAAAATTGTAGACAAATGGAAACTAATGGATTCCTTAACTGGTAAATACGTGATTTTTTTTGTGAATGGGAATGAGTTAATACGATCTAAAAATTTACAATATATATCATATTATCCAATACATAAAGACACAAAGGTCATTCAGAATAAAAGAAAAGACACACTTTTTTTTAAATTAGACAACAATTACATGTACGAACATGAATCAGTCTGTAACCCGAAAAGATATACATTAAAAGATAGTGAAAAATCTAATACCGGAATTTTTTACTTTGAAGAGTTTGAAGAGCAAAGCAGACCAAAATTCAAATCTAAAAAAATACTTGATTTAGAAAATTTTGTTCATTCGACCCGATTTTATAATACTGATAAACAAACCATACAAGACTGCGATCTTTCAGAATACTTTAATAATTATGTAATTTTTCTAGATAAGGAAATTAAAAACAAACATGATTATATTCAAATTAAATCCTTTGTAACGATAGAATAAAAACGTTAGAATCAAATACAATAATACCCCCATATTTTCTAAATATGGGGGTATTATTGTTCTACGTCTCCTTAACTGTAATAATCTTAACAGGGCAAACTTTAGCCGCCAATTCGCAACTTTCGACAATACCATGATTCGAAGATTTTAAAGTAAAAAATCCCTTAGCATTCTGTGAATGAATCAAAACCGATTTTCCGTCTTTTTTTGACATTTGAAAATGCACCGGATCCATTTCGACACAGTAATTACAGCCGATGCATTTATCTCTTTGTAAAGTTATAATAACCATTACGCCTCTACAATTTTATATAATTTGTCTGACATCCTGATTCGGAACGGAAGTTTAAAAGTACAATCGTCGCCTTTTGTAGCTTTTTCGGCTTCAAGATCATTGACAAAAATTTCGCCAATAATCATTTCCTGAGCGCCTGTGCTTGGACCGGTTACCAGGATTTTATCACCAATTTTAATATCGTAAGCCTCAATTTTGAATTGGCCTACTTCTGCTTTTGGGAAATAATGTGTTCCTTTTCCCACGTATACTTTCTTTTGTGTTGCTGCAGATCCAGGAATATTGCTCCACTCACCTAGTTCCTGACCGAGGTAATAACCTGACCAGAAACCACGATTATAAACTGTATTTAAAGTTTCCATCCAGACTACGATTTTGTCTTTTGAGAAAGTGCCTTCGTAATACGCATCAATCGCTTCACGATAGGTTTTTATAATGGTTGCTACATATTCTGGTGCTCGTCCGCGGCCTTCAATTTTTAAAACCTGAATTCCGGAATCAATAACCTGATCCAGAAAATCAATCGTACATAAATCTTTTGGTGACATCATGTATTCATTATCCAGTTCGATTTCAAAACCTGTTTCCTGATCGATAACCGTATATTTTTTTCGGCAATTTTGCTTACACGCGCCACGATTTGCAGATGAATTATGCGAATGCAGACTCAAATAACATTTTCCTGAAACAGCCATACATAATGCACCATGACCAAAAATTTCGATTTCGACTAAATTGCCGTTTGGGCCTTTTATTTGTTCTTTTTCAATTTGGGCTGTAATCTTTTTAACCTGACGCAAGCTTAACTCACGACTTAAAACCATTGTATCAGCAAATAAACTGTAGAATTTTATGGTTTCGATATTGGTTACGTTCAGCTGTGTAGAAATATGCACTTCCATACCAATTGATCGCGCCATTGCGATTACTGCCTGATCTGATGCAATTACAGCCGTAATATTTGCTTCTTTGGCCTTGTTCAACAATGTTTTTACTACTGATAAATCGTGATCGTAAATAATGGTGTTTAAAGTCAGATAGGTTCGAACATTTTTAGCTTTGCAGCGATTGGCGATTTCCTGCAAATCATCCATAGTAAAATTTACTGTTGAGCGTGCTCGCATGTTGAGCTGCTCTACTCCAAAATAGATAGAATCTGCACCATTATCGAGCGCAGCCTGAAGTGATTCAAAGCTCCCGGCGGGAGCCATAAGTTCAATTTTATTATTTGTTGTCATTTTTATTTGTATTGTCTTTCAATGGTTAAACCATTGCAATGTTTTTTGTGTGTATTTTAAATATAACCCGTTGTTGAAACCACGGGAGATGTGTTTTAAAAGGTCAATTCGGCTAAGCGTAATCATCGCAATGGATATTCTTTGCGTCCTGCGGTTGAAACCGCAGGCTATATTTTTTGCTTTGTGTGTGGTATTTCAATATAGCCCGTGGTTTTAACCACGGGAAACATATTTATGAACATTTTAATAATCAATCAATCTGAAAAGCCTATAATCGTAATTGATATTCTTTGCGTCCTGCGGTTGAAACCGCAGGCTATATTTTGCTTTTTGTGTGGTATTCAATATAGCCTGTGGTTTTAACTACGGGAGATGTATTTATTAGTATTTTAATAATCAATCCTGTAAAGCCTATAATCGTAATTGATATTCTTTACGTCCCTGCGGTTGAAACCGCAGGCTATATTTTTTGCTTTTGTGTGTGGTATTTCAATATAGCCCGTGGTTTTAACCACGGAAAACCTATCGATGTCGATCAACCTTCCACAATGTAATATCGTTGTAGATATTCATTGCGTCCCTGCGTTTGAAATCGCAGGCTATTTTAATTTGTGTGTGGTATTTCAATATAGCCCATGGTTTCAATCACGGGAGAAGTTTTGATATGAATTCATTTATTCACCAATCCATGCAATTTTACAAATTCATCAAATTCATCCTGACCTTTTTTCTTAAGATGATGTTGCTTTTGATTTTTTACATAATGATAAACAGCATCTAATTGAGACTCACTAACAGAAAAAGCCGCATAGCCTGTTTGCCAGGCAAATTTTTCAAGGATAAGTTCTTGTCTATTTATAAAATGAGAAGAACTTCCTTTTATTTGCTTTACTATGTCTGAGATAGTTTTTTGTGGATTTTGTAAAAACAAAACATGCACATGATCTGGCATTCCATTTATGATTCTCACGGGACATCCGAGTTCAGTTAACTCTTGCCAAATAAAATCATAAAGTTTGTTCTCAATAGAAAAATCAATCAAGTCCTGACGATGTTTAGTTGCCCAAATTGCATGGATCCATAATTTGGTAAAGGATTGTGACATAAATAAATTAGCATAATTTCCGCTAATTTACAATTTTATACAATTTATCCGACAAACGAATACGAAATGGTACCTCAAAAGTAACTTTATCACCAATTTTTGCAGTCGTCGTGGCTGCTCCGTTGACAATCATTTGATCCAGAATTAATTCCTGATTACCGGTAGTTGGCCCCGAAATTAAGATTTTATCACCAAGATTTAGTTCTTGGTTTTCAATAGTAAATTGAGCCACTTGTGCTTTTACATAATAGTGTTCGGCTTTGCCAAGAAGTACTTTTTTTACTTTTATTTTTTGACGAATATCAGCCGGTTTCGCACTGCTCTGTTCGGCTCCGCCTCGGGTTTCAGATGCAGCCAAGGCAGTATTTGGCAACTCACCTGAATGTTTGAATTTTAAGTTTTCAGATTTACCTTTTCTAAACACTTTATTTCCAACTTGTTTTCCGGTACGCAAGCGAACCTGATCCACCAAAGGCATATGAATAATATCTAAACATTCCGTAGAACAGCAATTTTCCATTGCAGCTTTACATTCATCACACTGAATAAATAGCAAATGACACCCATCATTCTCACAATTAGTGTGATTATCACAAGGTTTTCCGCATTGGTGACATTGAGAAATAATATCTTCTGTTATTCTTTCGCCCAGACGATTATCAAATACAAAGTTTTTCCCAATGAATTTGCTTTCTAAACCTTCTTCTTTCAGCTGTTTTGCATAGTTGATGATTCCGCCTTCTAATTGGTAAACATTCTTAAAACCCTGATGTTTAAAATAAGCACTTGCTTTTTCGCAACGAATTCCACCTGTACAATACATCACAAGATTTTTATCCTCTTTGTGGTTTTGAAGCTGTTCATTGATTATCGGCAAACTTTCTCTAAAAGTTTCAACATCGGGAGTAATCGCGTTTTTAAAATGCCCAACTTCACTTTCGTAGTGATTTCTAAAATCAACTACAATGGTATTTGGATCGTCAAGGATTTCATTAAACTCTTTGGCTTTTAAGTGCACGCCAATATTGGTAACATCAAAAGTTTCATCGTTTAAACCGTCGGCAACAATTTTATCACGAACTTTAATAGTAAGTTTTAAAAAGGAATGGTCATCATGTTCTACCGCTTCGTTCAAACGAATGCCTTTCATGAAATCATAAGCTTCAAGAGTTGCTCTAAAAGCCTCCAAATTTTCTTCGGGAATACTCATTTGAGCATTTATTCCTTCAGTGGCAACGTAAATTCGGCCTAAAGCATCGAGCTTGTTCCAGGCTAAAAATAAATCATCGCGAAATTTTTTGGGATCTTGAATTTTGGCATACGCATAGAAAGACAACGTAAGACGTTGTTTACCGGCATCATCGATCATGATGGCTCTTTCTTCTGCGCTCAAAGTGTTGTACAGTTGCATGCTATAAACAGTTTTAAGTTTAGAAATTATTTTTTGAGCGGCAAAGGTATGAAAAAGGTTCTAAGATGCAAAGGCTTTAGTAGGTGCAAAGGTTCTGAGATGCTAAGTTGCTGAGGTTCTAAGCTTTTAAAAGCATTTAAAAAAACAAAAAAGCACTATATTTCTATAGTGCTTTTTAAATCTTTGTATTCTGTACCGTTGCTCCTAAAATCTCAGAACCTCAGCAACTTAGAGCCTTAGCCGCTAAAAAATTAGCAATACTCGTTAAACGCATCTTGCAAATTCTCAGCGATCAATTCAGCTGGGCGACCTTCGATGTGGTGACGCTCTAACATGTGAACCAATTCTCCGTTTTTGAATAAAGCCATAGATGGCGATGATGGAGGAAAAGGAAACATGTGTTGTCTTGCAGCATCAACAGCTTCTTTATCAACACCAGCAAAAACAGTAATTAAGTGATCTGGTTTTTTAGCGCCTTCTAAACTCATTTTTGCTCCCGGACGTGCATTTCTTGCAGCACAACCACAAACTGAATTTACAACAACTAAAGTGGTGCCTTCTGACTTGATAGCATTATCTACAGCTTCAGCACTATGTAAATCTTGAAAACCTGCAGCTGTTAATTCAGCCTGCATTGGTTTTACCATTTCTTCTGGATACATATTTTTATCTTTTAAATTGTACTTTTTGAACTGCAAAGTTACAAAGTTTACTCGCAACTCGTTAATTTCAAGTATAAAGTTTTGTTATAGTTAAATAGTAAATTTAAAACTTAGTAAAATAAATCTGAAATATTAAATAACCTCCTTTAAATTTTTATGAGGAAATTGATAATTGTATTGTTTTAAATGGATTCTGCCTCTTGATTTACGTTTTGTTGTTAAAACGGTTGACTTATCCTGTTCTGAAATTTCAATAGTATAAAGATAGCTGGAAAAATATTTGTTAAGTATCTGGATGTTGCCAACCTCAATAGAGTAAATGATTTTTTTCCATCCGTTTTTATGTTTACTAGATTTGCTTTTTTCAATTCTAATAAATGTTTGGATATTGTTGATTGGGCTAGTGGAATTAATTCAACAATTTCCCCACATGTTCTGTTATCTCTTTTCCATAAAAGTGTCATAATCTGAATTCGTACAGGATGACCTAGTGCCTTGCAGATTTTCCCTATTTCCTTTGTTTCTATATCAAAATTTAATTGTTTGGTAATTCCCATAATTTCTTATTATTCATTATCGCAAAAAAAACGATTTCACATCAACATTGTTTTTCAGTCAGCAAATTTATTGACCAAATGACTTTTTAATAACCTTTAAAAGGTGTTAAAACAAAATAATAAGACATTTTTTTAAGGGGATGTGTTTAGTGGAAAAGCCCGTGTTTTACTGCCATCCACTATGTATTACGATAAGAAATTATTTCTATTTAGGATGCTAAACTGGTATTTGAAACTCAATAGAAAGTACCGAACCACCTGCTTATAAAATTTATCTGAATATCACTTGAAACAAAGCCTTAATAAATGGGATTTTAGGGCATTTTAAAATCACTCTTAAGTCTTCCATTATATTTGTTTCTTCATCTAAAAACTTAAAAATCAAAGCTGGATCACCTTTTTTGAACAGGGAAGAAAAAATAGAACTCCCTAATTCGTTATTTTGATGTAAAATATCCAAAAGCAATAAATCGTAAAACCAAAATCGGTTTTTTTTATGAAAAGAAGACATTATAAAATTCTCTTTTTGAAGAAAATCAACCAATTGAGACGACTTTTTATCTGAATTTCGAAAAGTATATCCTGTACTCGCTTTTGTCCAACCACCAGCGGTGCCAATATTAAGAACACGTTTTGTGTTTTTCTTCCAAAAAGGATAACAGGTCATGGGTATGCTTCCTCGTTCTTTTTCTACAATTTCAAATTGCTCTGCCCCAAGCTTGTGGAGATAATTTTGAATTGCATTTTCATATTCTTCTGTTTGCAGTAGATTTTCTGAAAACAAAGTGTACTCTATTAGAGCTTCTGTCTTAGAAACAGGCAGGACATACATAAAACGCGTATTGCCTCTTTGTTCTACAGAAAAATCCATGAAAGTTGCTTCTTCCGGATTAAAGATTTCAGTTTCAGTTTTTACAAACCAACCTATAAAATGCTGTTGTAAAACGGGATATTGCGTTTGGTTTTGAGCGAGGGCTTTGGTATAAATACTGTTGAAAAGATAATCACATGTAAACCTGTTTGCTTCGGTACCAACAAAAACATGCGATTCCAGTTCGTTGATATCGGTTACTTTTTCTGTTGAAAAAGTAATATTTGAGTTTTTTGAAATTGCATCGAAAACAAAATTATAGAAATCCAATCCTTTAATTTGATTGTATTGGTAAGGCTTCAACGCCATATTACGCTTAAAGTTTTCATTGGCAAATAAAGCCGAATCCCATTTTTTTGAAACAACAGAATTCCATAAACTTCTTTCCTTTTGCCAAAAACACCACGTTCTGTCGTTATTTTTTTTAAGATTTTCATCTAAAAGTAAAATCGATTTGTCGGAGAATTTTCCAGATAAAATCATTTTATAAACTGTCATTAAAGTTGCCAGCCCGGTTCCGGTAAAGATGTAGTCGAAATGTTTATTTTGCGAAGAATTCATTCTCAAAAATAAGAAATTTTATTCTTCCAGTTTTTCTAAAAGAACTTTAAAATCTTTTGGTGATAAATAATTGGAGTACTGAAAGATGATTTCGTTTTTCTCATTTAAAACACATAAAACCGGATACACAATCTGATTGTTATTTGTTCCAAGTTGTAAAGCTAGTTCGTGAATTCCAACATTGGTTCCGGTTGGATGATATTTAAATACCTGATTATTAAATCTTATATTTCGTTTTTCCTCGGCATTCAAATCAATAAAATAAAATTCTGAATTGAGTTTTTGAATAATTTCCTTATTTTTAAAAGTGGTCACTTTCATTCTTTGGCAAAACTGACACCAATCGGTATGAATGAAGACTATTATTTTTCGTCTCTGAATTTGCTGCAAACTATCAATTTCTTCAAAAGATCTGCTTTTAATTTGACAGAATCCAATTGATATTATTCCGAAGAAAAAAATTAAAAGAAATAGCTTTTTCATTTGTATTGTTTTTTGCCACAGATTAAAAATTATCTAAAAGTATATCGAAGGCCAAAAAACCCACGAATGGTTTGGTTCTGCCCATAAACATACGTCGTGTCAAAAGTCAAGCCGTAAGGGTTATCAGGAGTATCAACAACCTGACCCTGCGGTACTACTTTTCCATGAATACCAACAGATGTTCCGTCTGAAATCTGCACATTTTTATCAAACGGATCATTTGTTCTTGAAATCAGGAACGGATTATTTTGCTTTGGGGTAAAGTTCAGTAGATTTTTGATTCCGGCATACACTTCAAAATCCTTCCAGCCCGAATAAGTAAACTGGATATTCTGAATACTATACCAAGGTGATTTCGGGCTTCGTGGATCTGTCTCACTCAACAATGGCAAATTCATAGGGCTGTAAACATTTCCGGTATAATCCATTGATAAATTCCATGGTGCAATTTTATAAGAAACACTCCACGTTCCTGTAAAATTTTCAGTCAGGTAAGGACGTTGTGAAATACCATTTTCAACATTTTTATTATCCAGGACCGTTGCTCCCACAATAAATTTTAACCCGGAGGGAAAATTAAGATCCACATTTGTGCTGATCCCCTGACTTATTGCATAACCGTCAATATTGTTGTAAATGATTTCATTAGGGTTTGTTTCATAATCTGAAATGATCTTATTGCTGAATCTGGTATAAAATGCAGTTGTTTCGATTCCCATAAAAGTTCCGTTTCCGAAATTAATTTTCTGAATATAATTTAGATTGACATTTACAGATTGTTCCGGATTCAAATTATTGGCAATTACCACATCTCTCGATCCTGTTAAGGCAGCATGATCCTCGGTAAATAAATTCACAACCCGAAATCCGGTCCCAGCATTTAATCGAAAAATCGTATTTTCGTTTGCCTTGAAGCGATACGCCACTCTCGGTGTAAAAATCGATCCGTGAATGGAGTTATAATCATAACGCATTCCCAGCAAAATTTGACTTTTTGGCGAAAACGTAATTTCGTCCTGAACAAAAATTCCGGGCAGCCATGTACTTTCTGCTTCCTTTGTGGCTGGGGTATTATCGTCATAATACGTATATCGATTGGCGATTCCGGCAAGTAAATCATTTCGGCCTATCTTCTTATCCCATGTTAATTGTAAAAACCCAATTTTCTGATTAGCAATATAAGAAGTAGTTCCGTATCGGCTATCCTGATAATGTACATTCCCGGAGAAAGAAAGCATCAGTTTTTCTTCAAAAGGCAATTGATAGCTTCCGATTAACTCACCTCTTTTGGTGTAAATGCTCTCGCCGTAGATTTCGTCTCCACCCCTATATTTCTTTTCCCAACGAATATCACCTCCCCAGCGATCCTCATACATTCCTCGCGCTGCAATGGTAAATAAGCGGTTATTATTTCTTTTGAAACTCCATTTATTAAAAATAGAAATTCGTTCAGAAAGCGTAACATCTGTAAAATTATCTTTGTCCTTATCAATAATCTGATCGTAATTGAAGTAATTGACACCTAAAAGAGAAATTGCTTTTTTCCCGGCATTAAATTTCATTCCCAAATCAAGATTGCTTTCAAAATAAGAAGTTGTAAAATAATCGGCAGAAAAAACCGGAGCATTGGTTGGATTCTTAGTTATAATATTGATTAGTCCTCCAACCGCTTCACTTCCGTACAACGACGAAGCCGGACCTTTTACGATTTCAATCCTTTCAACAAGAGAGTTTGGAATTCCCGATAACCCATAAACAGTTGAAAGACTGCTTACGATTGGCATTCCGTCAATTAAAACCAAGGTATAAGGTCCTTCAAGTCCATTTATATGAATATCACCTGTATTACACACCCCGCAATTCAACTGTGGCCGAACGCCATTTATGTTTTGTAGCGCATCATAAATACTTGGCGTTGGATTCTTTTTGAAGAAAGCAGGCGAATATACCTCAACCGGAACAGCGCTTTCTAATCGTTTTACAGGTTTTAAAGTTCCCGAAACCACAACTTCATTAAGTTCGTTTTTATCTTCTTTTAACTCAAAATCAAGTTTTAATTCCTGATTTTCTAAAACTGATATTTTTTGAGTTATTGTCCTGAAACCAGCAGCAGTAACAGATAACCTGTAAGTACCAATCGGTATATTGGTGAATTTATAAAATCCAAGGCTATCTGTTTCGGTTATAAAATCTGTATTAAGCAGCTTAACCTGAATTTGTTTTGTTTCTAACGCTTCATAAGTTACTTTACCGGAAATGGTTTGCGAATGACTGGCTTTTGTCAAAATTAAAAATAATATCGAAAATAAATATTTCATTATTGTAAAATTAAATTTAGACAAATCTAAAAATTAAATTTGACAAATGTTGTTCCTTCTGCTAAAAACTTTAAAATGAATCGCTAACATCTAGTTTAAATAAGAGGGAATTACAATTAAGTTTACTTAGATAAACTCAAATATGCCTTGATAAAACTTAGTTAAGAAGCTATGCAAAATTTTCATCTATCAATGTCTTATTTATACTCGCACCGGCAAAGGAACCAGATGAAACAGCCATTGCAACAGATCTTGCCTGAATACAACTGTCTCCGCATGCATATATTCCTTCAATATTTGTTTTTTGAAACATGTCTACCTTAATTAAACCCATATCTGTCAATTCACAACCTAATACTTCGGGCAGAGGACAATGCTGTTCAAAAGGTGGTCTGGCATAAACAGCTTTTACATCAATTTTGGATTGATCTCTAAAAGTTATCTTTTTTATATTGCCACTTTCGTGAATGAACGAATCAATTTCTTCATCGATAACTTCAATTCCATGATTTTTTAGGATTTGCAATTGCGCTGAAGTTAAATCAGATTTTCCGTTGGTCAAAAGTTTTAAATCTTTAGTCCAGTTTGAAATCATTTTAACATATTCAAATCCTATTTCACCATTAGCAATTACAGCCGTTTTTTCAGCTTTTACTTCATATCCGTGACAATAAGGACAATGTAAAACTGAGATTCCCCAGCATTCCGCAAAACCTGGAATATTAGGCAATAGATCCTTTACACCGGTTGCAAACAATATTTTTTTTCCGGTAAAAGAAAGGCCTGATTCAGTCTTCAACTCAAATCCCGACTTTATTTTAGTACAGATTATCGCAAGTCCTTGATAAAATTGAACTGTATTATAAAAATCTACTTGTACTTTGGCTTTCGCCGAAATCACAGCAGGAACTTCACCATCGTGTGTAATGAAATTATGCGAGTGTGGTGTTTGTCGGTTGCAGGGTAATCCACTGTCTATTACCAAAACTTGTCGCAGCGAACGGCCCAGGCTCATAGCAGCAGAAAGTCCGCTATAACTTCCGCCTACAATTATAACCTCAAAATCTTGTTGTTGTATCATAGTGTTTTCTTTTTATGTGATTTATAATTTAAAAAATGACCGATTATCATGCCTACACCCCCAATTAATATAAGATCCAAATGAATCTCAAAAAGAATCTCTGCCAAAACGCTAATCAAAATTAAGGCAATTGATAATATAAGAACGCCCGAGATGATGATGTTTGTTTTTTTAATAATTTTGACAATTGCAAAAAGACCAATTAATGCAAATATCAAATCAATATACGGACTATGGTTTAAGCCAAATGGCAGGATCGTAAGTAATGGAAATAACAGGCAATGCACCAGGCAAACTGAAGCACTTGAAATTCCTAAAATATCGTAATTTGGAGAGGTTATTTTTTTCATTTTATTGTACATTTGCTTAATGCAATATTGTTGCAAATATACATTCTTTTTTAAATTTGCAACTATGTTGCATTAATTTTATTTCAATTATTATTATGAAAGTCACGAGAAACACCACAGCAAAGACGGCGGTTACAGAGATTCTTAAGGAATCTAAGACTGCGTTATCTCATTCTGAAATACACAAATTAACTAAGGATTTATGTGACCGCGTGACTATCTATAGAATACTGGACCGTTTGGTAAATGACGATATTGTACATAAAATTGTAGATCTTGACGGAACTGTAAAATATGCTAAATGCAATCATACGAGTCGTGTTCATATACACAATCATGCGCACTTTAGCTGTGAAAATTGCCATGAGATTACCTGCCTCGAAAGTGTCAAACCAAGTTATATCATTCCGCACAATTATAAGGTTAATGATATCAATTTTACTCTTTCAGGATTATGCCCAAAATGTTTAAATTCTAACATTTAGATTTTAGGCACGTCTAAAAATATTGTTGTGCGAATATAATTTTTCTCTATATTTGGTAAATCAATACTTTAGCAATGACCAAATCTTTAGAAGAAGTTAATCAATCAGTACCTACCGAGCACAAGAAAACAGGTTTCAGAAAAATTTTAGCCTTTTTAGGCCCGGCATATTTAGTAAGTGTTGGCTATATGGATCCAGGAAACTGGGCAACCGATATTGCCGGCGGAAGTCAGTTTGGCTACGCTCTGTTATGGGTATTACTAATGAGTAATTTGATGGCGCTGTTACTTCAGAGTCTAAGCGCACGTCTTGGGATTGTAACACAACGTGACCTTGCACAGGCATCCAGAGAAACATATTCTAAATACATCAATTACATTTTATATTTTCTGGCAGAAATTGCCATTGCAGCCTGCGATCTTGCCGAAGTTCTTGGGATGGCAATTGGTATAAATCTATTATTTGGAATTCCTCTCCTCGAAGCAGTTCTAATTACTGTCTTAGATACATTCTTGCTACTTTTTCTGATCAATAAAGGAATCCGTAAAATGGAAGCTTTTATAATTGCTCTGGTAGCTATTATAGGTTTTTCTTTTATTTTCGAAATGATTTTTGCCGAGCCAGAAATGCATAAAGTCTTAGAAGGTCTAATTCCTTCGATTCCAAATTCTGCGGCTCTGTATATTGCTATTGGTATTATAGGCGCGACAGTTATGCCGCATAATCTGTACTTACACTCTTCTTTGGTTCAAACGCGAAAATTTGACAGAACTCCTGCCGGAATCAAACAAGCTTTAAAATATAATTTTATTGATTCTACTATCGCGCTAAATCTTGCGTTTTTTGTAAACGCTGCAATTTTAATTCTTGCCGCTGCTACCTTCCATAAAAACGGAATGTTTGAAGTTGCAGAAATTCAGGATGCACATCAATTCCTGGCACCTTTGTTAGGAACCAAATGGGCTCCGGTTCTGTTTGCTGTTGCCTTGATTGCAGCCGGGCAAAGTTCGACCGTTACAGGAACACTTGCCGGACAAATTGTGATGGAAGGTTATCTTCACTTCAGGATGCAGCCTTGGGTACGTCGAATTATTACACGCTTAATTGCTATTATCCCTGCCGTAATTGTGATTTCTATTTATGGTGAAAGTGTTACGGGAAAACTATTAATTTTGAGCCAGGTAATTTTGAGTCTGCAATTGGGCTTCGCCATTATTCCGCTTATTCATTTTGTGAGTGATAAATCCAAAATGAATGGTTTTCATATTTCAAAAACCACTCAATTTGCTTCCTGGGTTATAGCCGCAATCATTGTTTCACTAAATGCGAAATTGGTTTATGATGAAATTACTTCCTGGCTTGAAAGCTCTAATAACCCAATCATTCTCTGGCTTACAGTAGTTCCGCTTGCTTTTGCATTTCTTGCTCTATTATTGTACATCATCTTTAAGCCATTTATAACCAAAGTAAAAACGAAGACAACAAACCATTCTCCGCACAGTCTAAAACTTCATTTTTCTCAAAAGCAAAGTCAACAGGTAAAAAATATTGCGGTTTCTGTAGATTTTTCCACAGCTGATGAAGCTGCACTAAATCACGCATTCGAATTAGGCGGAATGGATGCAAAATATACGCTTATTCATATTGTAGAAACTGTTGGTGCTTTAATGTACGGAATTCATGTACACGACCACGAAACAACAATCGATGAGAAACTATTGTTAGAATATAAAGAAATGCTTTCGCAGAAAGGATTCAACATAGAAACCGAACTTGGTTTTGGAAAACCCAACAAAGTAATTCCAAAAATCATAAACGAAGGCAGCTTTGACATTCTGGTTATGGGAACTCACGGACATACTGGTTTAAAAGATATTGTTTTCGGTACAACGGTAGACAAATTGAGACATAAAATTTCAATACCTTTGTTGATTGTTAAAAATAGGCGCTGAGACACTAAGTATCTAAGGTTCTAAGATTTTTTATCTGGACGTTTAGAAAACTTAGAACCTTAGCAACCTCAGAACCTTAGAACCTCTAAAAAATGACCTTCTCAGAAGAAAATTACTTAAAAGCCATTTATCATCTTACCGCTTCGCTTGAAACGGAAGTGAGCACTAATTCTATTGCTGAAATGATGGAAACTAAAGCTTCATCGGTTACGGATATGCTTAAAAAACTGGCAGAAAAGGATTTAGTAAATTATAAAAAATATCAGGGTGTTTCTTTGACCGAAAATGGAAAACTGGCCGCGAAAATGATTGTTAGGAAACATCGTTTGTGGGAAGTGTTTTTGGTTGAAAAATTAAATTTCAGCTGGGATGAGGTTCATGATATTGCAGAGCAATTGGAACACATTAAATCAGAACAACTGATTAATCGTCTGGATGACTTTCTTGGAAACCCGACTGAAGACCCGCATGGCGACCCGATTCCGGATGCAAACGGAAGAATTGTGAAGATTGAAAAACAATTGCTTTCTGAATTATCAGAAAATCAAATAGGCGTTTGTGTGGGTGTAAAAGATACGTCATCAGAATTTCTTAAATATTTAGATAAACAAGGAATAGCTTTGGGTTCTAAAATCGAATTTTTATCTAAAGAATCTTTCGATTTATCAGTAAAAATTAATGTTGACGGAAGGGAATTGTCTATTTCGAATAAAATAGCTTCAAATTTGTTTGTAACGCTGGTTTAAGCATTTCTAATTAAAAAAGATCCGCTAATATCAGTTAGCGGATCTTCTGGAATTTAAGTAGGGAAAAATAGTATTGGAAAAGCCAATGCTTTATAGAGTAATATCACAAGTATTAATTAATCAGTTAGGGCAAAATCTAAATTGATAAAACTGCCTTCTAAATTTTGAATCAAATGATCTGCTTTGTTTAAACTCAGTAAATTAATTGCAATTCGTGATTTGACATTTGTATTTGGTTCTATGTAGAGTATGAAATGATTAATTCCAAAACCTTTTATTTCATTGAATTTTAATATTTTAGTTACAAATATTCCTTTTGAAATGATTGCTTCGTCTGTAAATACAACTTTTTTATCAAAAGCACTTATAATAAGAATAACTCCAAAAATAATGGCTGCCAAACTTACCAGAGGAGTCAGATAAAACAAATAGTGGGTTGATAAGCTCTCATCATAAATACGAAGTGCTAATGAATCTGGCGGTAATGTTATGAAAGGCACTATTAACAAACTGCCAAATGTGAGTATCAGTAAAATGGAAGAAATTAAAACAAAAACTTTCAGCCTATATGATATTGTATAAACTTTCATCTGAAAACATATTAAATTATAAATTTTCAGCAAAAGTAAGATGTTTATCTTACAGAGATAAAGCTAATTAAGCTTAAACTCTGTCAAAATAAGACATATTTTTTTTAGTGCTTTTTAGAAGTTTGAGAAACCCATATACCGGCAACATCTTCATTTTGCCTCAATAACAAATTCAATTGCCCGACATGATGCTGTACATGTCGCTTAAACTATTCCTTTCTCAATCATCTCCAGCATAACAGGCGAAGCGTTCTTAAAGGTTGGTTCTTGCTCGATAATGCTTCCGGCGTTTTTTTTGTTTACTTTAAATGTTATATCATTTTCTGTGGTAAACAAAAGCGCAGTCAAAAATGGGTTTTTAATATATGTTCCTAAAACCAACAAAGCTTCATCTAAAGAATGAAAGCTTTCGATTTCTTCGGTTTTATAGCGGGTTGTTAACGAAATTGAAAATGTATTATCTTCATTCAACACTAATCTAAAATAGATGTTTTTAATCTCAGTGTCGCCCATTGTTTTTGCCAAAGTAAGTTTTGCGAAAGTTCCTGCCTGAATACTTTCTTTAACTCGTTCGCAAAAAAGGGCAAATATTGGTTCGTATGACATTTTTTTTATGGTTCTAAGTTGCTAAGATGCTAAGTTTCTAAGATTTTAAAATCTTTCTCTATTTATTTAACCGCGAATTTTACTAAGAATTTATTTTCCTGTAAATTCAGCTTTACGCTTTTCTAAGAAAGCTGTGGTTCCTTCTTTAAAATCCTGGGTTCCGAAGCATTTACCAAATGATTTTATTTCGGTATCAAACCCATTTTTACCATCTTTAAAATTCGCATTTATAGATTTTATTGCTTTACTAATTGCAAAAGGAGCATTTTTAATTATTTTCTGAGCAATCCCTTTTGTAAAATCAAGCAGTTCTGCCTGAGGAACTACATGATTTACTAGCCCGTATTGTTTTGCTTCTTCAGCAGATATCATAGCCGCAGTCATAATCATTTCCATAGCACGCCCTTTACCTACTAGTTGTGGCAAACGCTGTGTTCCCCCATAACCGGGAATTAGACCCAAAGTAACTTCCGGCAATCCCATTTTTGCATTATCAGATGCTACTCTAAAATGACAGGCCATGGCTAATTCTAATCCTCCGCCAAGGGCAAAACCGTTTACAGCTGCAATTACGGGTTTCTTTAGATTTTCTATATAATCAAACAAAGACTCCTGACCTTCGGCAGCAAGTTGTGCTCCCTCAACAACTGTATAATTTGCAAACTCTGAAATGTCAGCTCCGGCAACAAATGCTTTTTCGCCACTTCCCGTCAGGACAATAACGCGAACCTCATCATTTTTGCCTAATGTTTTTATTGCCTTATTTAAATCGCTGATAGTGGCTTTATTTAATGCGTTTAGTTTTGTTGGTCTGTTAATGGTTACGGTTGCAATACTTTCTTCTATAGAAATTAAAATGTTTTCGTAGTTCATGACGGATGGTTTAAGAGTTTGTGATGGGTAATGAAACTCTAAATGTAGTTCCTTTACCATATGTAGATTCAAAGGTAATTGTTCCTTTGTAATTTTCGATTATGTTTTTTATAATTCCGAGGCCAAGTCCCATTCCACTTGTTTTGGTTGTAAATTTTGGTTCGAAAATTCGTCCAATATCCAGTTTTTGAATTCCGATTCCATTATCCTTTACGGCAATTTCAACATTGTTGTTTCTTCGTTTAACTGTTACAAGAATTGATTTTTGAAATTGGCTTTCAGGAATTGCCTGTGTTGCATTTTTCACCAGATTGGTAATCACACGGATTAACTGCGTGCGGTCCATTTTTGAAATAATTTCTTCCTCCTGGCTTTCAAAAACAATATAATCTTCATTAAAAATATCCAATGCCAATTCTACAACCTCAACTACGTTTAACGTTTCATTTTGTTGTGCCGGCATAGAAGCAAAGTTAGAAAATGCCGAAGCAACAGCAGTCATCGTATCAATCTGCTGGATTAAAGTTTCGGAGTAATCATTCATTTTTTGTTTTACATCTGGATCATTTGGATCGAACTTTCGCTGAAAACTCTGCACTGTCAATCTCATAGGGGTCAGCGGATTTTTTATTTCGTGTGCCACTTGTTTTGCCATTTCACGCCATGCCTCTTCCCTTTCACTTTGTGCCAATTTAATGGCGCTGGTTTCAAGTTTGTCCACCATGCCGTTATAAGCCTTAATTAGAAAATTAACTTCCTTACTATTTGCTTCAAGTACAATTTTCTCATTTTTCTGATCCAAATTGGTTTCTTCTAAACGGTCTGAAATAGTTTTTAACGACTTTGTTATATAAGTTGACAGAAAATAAGCCAGGGCAAAGGCAACCAGAAGCATAAAAGAATATACCTGACTTAACCGAATCAAAAAAGTATTTAATTCATTATCATAATAGCCGTCGTCTTCCAAATAAGGAAGGTTTAAAATTCCAAGCGGTTTAAATTTTTCATCTTTGATTAAACTATAGGAAGATCGATTCTTAACCCCATCAATAGTTTTGATATCAACAAAGCGTTTTTCTATTGATGATCTTACCAGCTTTAGAATATATTCTGGAATTGGCGGCGGTGCTTTATCTACTGCAAAAGATTCTTTTGAAGACTTTAGCAATTTACCGTCAAGACTAAAGATATTGATTTCGATTTTATGAATCTGCGCTAACTCGTGGATTTTGTCTTTAAATATTAAATCTAAATTTCCCGTTTTTAGTGGATATGTTGTAGTAGCCAAAACATAATTGATATGTTCTTTTACCGCATTTTCTTTACGTTCTAATCTTTCCTGATGATATTCTTTAGCCTCGTTTTTGAACTGAATAATAGAAATCGATGCCAATAAAAACGATGCCACAACAATCAATACAATCATTGACAGGAAAATCCTGGTACGCAATGACAGCATCGACATTTTGAAGTTATTAAGCATAATTTTAAGTTATGTGTTATAAGTTATGAGTTAAACGTCATAAACTTACAACTCATAACTCAAAACTCATAACTATTTTTTCTCTCTAATTCTTTTATAAAATCGGAATCCCAGCATTATTAAAACCGAGAACAAAATAATTCCGATTACACCAAAAATCCAGTTGATCGCACTTTTTAAAACTACTAAAAAAACAACTGCAAACAAAATAATCGTTGCACCTTCATTCCATAAACGCATGAAATTATTGGTATATTTTACTTCATCATTTTGTAATTGCTTAAAAATCTGATGACATTTTCCGTGATACAAATACAAAAGGAAAACGAAGCACAACTTTACGTGCATCCAGGGCATTTTGAGCCATGCATTTCCCAAATCAGTAAAAAACAGCATCCAAAAAGCAAAAATACTTGCCAAAACTGCTGACGGCCATGTGATAATGTACCACAAACGGTAGGCCATTATTTTGTATTGCGCCTGGAGAATTTCTTTTTCAGGAGAAGGTTTTTCATTGGCTTCAATTTGATAAACGAATAAACGCACAATGTAAAACAAACCTGCAAACCAAGTGATTACAAATATAAGATGTAACGATTTTAAGTAGTTATAGTATTCCATTAATAAAGTCTTTGTTCTTTACTCTTTGCTCTATTTTTCTATTTCTTAGCCCAATCATTAATCCAATTCCCAACAGTTTCGCACCATTCATCATCGTCATTCAAACATGGAATTGCAAGAAATTCTTCTCCTCCTTTTGCCTCAAAATCTTCTTTCGCACGCATGGCAATTTCTTCCAGTGTTTCCAAACAATCTGAAACGAACGCTGGTGTCACAACTGCTAATTTCTTGATTCCTTTAGCTGGCATTTTATCGATTTCGATGTCTGTATAAGGCTCTAACCATTTATCACCCGCCAAACGCGATTGAAAAGTCAGGCTGTACTTATCTTGAGGAAGTCCCAATAATTTTACAACTTGTCTTGTAGTTTCATAACATTGGTGACGGTAGCAAAAATCATGTGCCGGCGAAGGCGTGTTACAGCAAGAGCCGTCTATTTTGCAATGTGATTTGGTTACATCTGTTTTGCGGATGTGACGCTCGGGAATTCCATGATATGAAAATAACAAATGATCATAATCAAACCCAACTAAGTGCTTTTGAATTGAATCTGCCAGATTCTTGATGTAATCTGGTTTATTATAAAACGCAGGAACATCGGTAAAAGTCATATTCGGAAATTTCTTTTTACGGATTTCTTCAGCTTTTACTAAAATAGTCAAGGTCGAGGCCATTGCGTATTGTGGATACAAAGGAAAAAGCAGTACTTCTGTAACTCCTTTGTCGTGTAATTCCTGAAGTCCTTTTTCGATAGTCATACTTCCGTAGCGCATTGCCAGCGACACCGGCACATTTACCAACGGCTGTACTTTTTTCTGCATTCTTTCTGAAAGAACAACTAATGGAGAACCTTCTTCCCACCAAATTTTTGCGTAAGCGTGCGCTGATTCTTCTGGTCTTTTTCTTAAAATGATTCCACGAACCAATAATGCTCTCAGTAAATACGGGACATCTATCACGTATTTATCCATTAAAAATTCATCTAAATAAGGTTTTACATCTTTTGGTGTTGGACTATCCGGAGATCCTAAGTTTACTAATAATACGCCTTTCATTTTTTTTCTTGCTTTAGGCTTTAAGCTTTAGGCTTTAAGCATTTTTTTTAAATTTTTGTCAAAAGTATTTCATGATACTTTATCGAAATATGATATTTATTACTTTTTGATTATGATTGGATATCGAAAATTGATTTTATAATTAATCTCGTCCTTGATTAAGAATATCCACCCAAGGCATACTTCCTAATCGAATCCAATTCAGCGATGACATTAAATGTGAAAGAAAAATACCAAAAGCTAAATCTCTTGTCATCTTATTTTCATAACCAACCTGAAAACCATTATCTGGGTAGAAAAGTGTCCCAATAGAATCTCCCTTCTTATTTAAATATCCAACTGATAATACATTATCTTTTCCTGAAATTATCAATTCAGGTGACGAGCAATCAGAAGGGAATATATTTTTAAATAATTTCAAAAATTCTTGCGTTTCTAACTCACTTTCCGATTTTTTATTTTCAAGATTTGATGAATACCTACTAATAATTATAGTTAAAATTGGATTTCTATATTTTGGCATGTGCTCTAAAACATTTCCTCTATCAACATAATTCCCAACTAATACATCAGTTTGATATAAATCAGTTTTCTTTCTTGTTTGACACAATCTTTTTACTTTTTCGATCTGAGAGACACTTTTCTCAAAACTTTCTTTGTTCAAAGTGTGTTTTGCTTCAATGTAGGCATAAACTGCTTCAATTGGAATATTCTCTTTTCTAGAGTAATCATCTTTCTTATTTGTTCTAATTGTTGGAAAATCTAACTGGTCGTATATAATAATATCATCTCCAGCTTTTTCTCCATTTATATCAACAACAAAACCTCTGCAAATTCCATATTTAGATGGTAAAAAGCTACGCAAAATCTCGCAAATTGCAATTTCAAATTCATCTCCCAATTCAAAATTATAATCTGCCTTTATATCTTCTAATCTTGAAGAAAATTTTTTAGACAATTCTACAATGTAATCATCGTAAAAATATTTCATGATTTGTTTATTTTTGATTAACTAAACATTCGTATTAATCGACATCAAATACTTTTTCGGAGTTGTGGCAAACTTTTTCTTGAACGCTGCGATAAAATGACTTCCGGTGCTATACCCTATTTTCAAACCAACTTCGTTTACGTTATAAGATCCGCTGTCTAATAATTTTCTGGCGAAATCCATTTTGTAATCGAAAAGGAAACCATAAACTGTATCGCCGTAAATTTGTTTGAAACCCATTTTCAGTTTCTTCAAATTCAAACCAATTTCGTCTGCCAACTCTTGCAGTCCGGGCGGTTCAGCCATATTGGCGATGATAATTTCTTTGGCTTTTCGAATTTTTAGAACGTTATCTTCATCAATCAAAAACGGGCATTGCTCTGCGTTTGGATCTTCGGTTCTGTTAAAATATAAACTCAGCAATTCATATCCTTTTCCTTTATAATAAAGGTTTTTTATAGATGGATGAAGATTGTAATGAAACAGCTGACTCAATACAATTGCCATTGATGGGCTTATATTTCCTTCGTTATAATATTTTTTATCTCTATTATCTGCACTTAAAAAAGTAATATAATCTGCTTCTGCAGAAAACAACGCATGAAATTTCTTGATTGATACAATAACCGAAATTACCCAGGAATTTGGAGCGAGTTCTAAATTCAGCGGTAATTCTTTCTGCGGATTGTATAAAAGCAGTGATTTTTCTTCCTTCAATTCTAAAGCATAATTGCCCTGATTGAACAAGAATTTTGCATTTCCTTTTATACCAAAGTGAAACTGTATCAGGCCAGTACCTATTTCGTGTTGTGCAGAAAATGGTTCTAAACTGTCGTTTTGAAAACGGATAAGCGTAAAGTCGTCTTCAATTTTTATAATTTCCTGAGAACTCATAGCGATATTTTTTTTAAACTAAAATCAAATCAAAAGCAGAATCTTATTTAGAATCACTCTAAACAAACCAGTTGTAACCAATTGATTTTGCTACAAAAATACTTCTTTTTACTCAAAAACACCTATTTAGGTTCAAAAAAACATACAGCGACATAAAAAGCACTTTGAGCGTTATTTTTATCAATGCTATAGTAATAATTTTGTTGCACTTTTATGAAAGTGAATTTATGGAAAACAATAACGTACCGAAACACCTTTATTTTTATTCAGTTGGTCTGAGTTACAAAAAAGCGGATGCTGAGGTAAGAGGTCAGTTTAGTCTAGATGCTGCTGCGAAAACGCGCTTGCTTGAACAAGCTAAAAATGAAGGAATAGAAAGTTTAATCGTTACTTCAACTTGTAACAGAACCGAAATCTACGGTTTTGCTGAACACCCATTTCAATTAATAAAACTTATTTGCGATAATAGTAACGGATCTGTAGATGCTTTCCAAAAAGTTGGATTTGTATATAAAAATCAGGAAGCAATTAATCATCTGTTTCGTGTAGGAACCGGATTAGACAGTCAGATTCTTGGTGATTTTGAAATTATATCTCAAATTAAAACTAGTTTTACCCATTCAAAATCAATGGGTTTAACGAATGCTTTTACAGAAAGATTAGTTAATGCTGTTATTCAGGCCAGTAAAAGAATTAAAACGGAAACTGAAATTAGTTCTGGTGCAACATCTGTTTCTTTTGCCTCGGTTCAATATATTCTTAAAAATGTTGAGGATATCAGTAATAAAAATATCCTGTTGTTTGGAACGGGAAAAATCGGAAGAAATACTTGCGAAAATCTGGTAAAACATACCAAAAATGAACATATTACCTTAATCAACAGAACTAAGGACAAGGCTGAGAAACTGGCAGGAAAACTAAATCTGATTGTTAAGGATTATTCTGAATTACATCTTGAACTTCAAAAAGCTGATATAGTAGTTGTTGCAACAGGGGCTCAAAACCCAACGGTTGACAAAGCAATTCTGAATCTAAAAAAACCTATGTTGATTTTAGATTTATCAATTCCGAAAAATGTACATGAAAATGTAGAGGATCTGGAAGGCGTTACTTTAATCCACATGGATTATTTATCTCAGCTGACAGATGAAACTTTAGAAAACAGAAAACTACATATTCCTGCTGCAGAAGCAATTATAGAAGAAATAAAAGAGGAATTTGTAACCTGGATGAAAGGGCGCAAATTTGCTCCAACCATAAATGCTTTAAAAGAAAAACTGAATGCAATTAAAGTTTCAGAATTAGATTTTCAAAGCAGAAAAATTACTGACTTTAATGAAGCTCAAGCTGAAATAATCAGCAATAGAATCATTCAGAAAATCACTACTCATTTTGCCAATCATTTAAAAGACGACGACACGATGGTTGACGAAAGCATCGAATGGATCGAAAAAGTCTTCAAAATAAAAGCATCTTAAAATTTTGGTTTTTACCATTAAGATATTAAGTTAGTTAAGGCTTTGCGCTTAAAAAAACAGAATCATTAAGCATAGATAAATAAATTAAGCTTTGTGTTTATATGACTCAACCTTAACTAACTTAATATCTTAATGGTAAAAAGAATAAAAAAAGAATAGAAAGTTCTATGACAAAAAAAGAGGTTACGCAGTTGGCTTATGAAATAACAGGTTTTGCTATAAAAGTGCATAAAGCATTAGGGCCTGGACTTTTAGAAAGCATTTATGAACAATGCCTCAAATACGAATTAGAACAAAACGGATATGATGTTAAACAACAATTAGTTGTTAAAATAGATTATTATGACCTTGAGTTAGAATCTGACTTAAGAATTGATTTACTTGTAAATGACTGTGTGGTTGTTGAATTAAAGGCAATTGAAAACCTTTTACCAATTCACGAAGCACAATTGCTAACATACATGAAATTATTGCAAAGGCCTCAAGGCTTGCTAATTAATTTCAATACATTGAACATAACAAAATCAATGAAACCACTTGTAAATGATCATTTTGCAAGATTAATAGATTAAAAATTACTATAAAGAGATTCAACCATTTAAGAGATTAAGAAAAGTAAGTTCAAAATTTTTAAAACTTAATTTTCTTACATTAAACACAAAACTTAATGATCCTTAATATCTTAATGGTAAAACAATAAAAAATGGCTGAAAAAACAATCAGAATAGGAACACGCGATAGCGAATTAGCACTTTGGCAAGCACATACTGTTGAGAAAAAACTAAATGATTTAGGATATAAAACCTCAATTGTTGCGGTTAAATCTCAAGGTGATATTATTCTGGACAAACCGCTTTATGAACTGGGAATTACCGGAATTTTTACTAAAACCCTTGACATCGCTATGATCAATGGTGATATTGATATTGCGGTACATTCGATGAAAGATGTTCCAACAGCTTTACCAAAAGGTATTGTTCAGGCAGCAGTTTTAGAAAGAGCCAATGTTTTAGACATTTTAGTTCACAAAGGCAATCCTGATTTTACAAACCCAAGCACGATTGCAACCGGAAGTTTGCGCCGTCAGGCACAATGGTTTAATAAATATCCAAACCATACTGTAGTAGATTTACGTGGAAACGTTAATACCCGCATGCAAAAACTGCAGGACAATAATTGGGACGGAGCTGTTTTTGCCGCAGCAGGTTTGGAACGGATTAACTTAAAACCGGAAAATTATATCAATCTGGACTGGATGATTCCGGCACCGGCACAAGGAGCAATGCTTGTTGTGGCAATGGAAAATGACAATTATACTTTAGATACGCTTTCGCAATTAAATCATATCGAAACCGAAATCTGTACCTATATCGAACGTCAGTTTTTGAGAACGCTCGAAGGCGGTTGTACTGCACCAATTGGTGCTTTGGTAAATTATAATGAAGATGAAGATACCTTACATTTTCAGGGTGTTCTGCTTTCTGTTGACGGGAAGAAAAAATTGGAAATCGACAAAACTGTCGATATTGCTGAATGGAAAAAATTAGGATTTTTCGCTGCTCAGGAGATTCTGAATAATGGCGGTGCCGAATTGATGCAATCTATTAAAGAAAGTTTGAAAAAATAATGGCAAAATCAATTCAGATATTATCTACTAAAAAACTGTCGGGCGAACAAAAGCAAGCATTAGAAAATGCTAATTTGGAAGTTCTTGAAGCCGATTTCATTAAAACTCAAAACAAATCTTTTGAATTAAAAGACCTCAACGAAAATCTGATTTTTACGAGTCAAAATGCCGTTCATAGTATTTTATCAAATCCAAAAGCAGAAGAACTAAAAAGTAAAAACGTTTTTTGTGTTGGATTAAAAACTAAAATATTATTATCAGAAAACGGATTCAATGTGGTGGCTTACACTGGTTATGCAACAGATTTGGCCGAAATTATCACTTTGATTTACGGAAGAGAAAGCTATACTTTTTTCAGCGGTAATCTCCGCAGGGAAACTTTGCCACAAGCTTTAAAAGATGCTGATGTAAAATTCAACGAGATTAAGGTTTACGAAACAACGTTACAGCCTCAAAAAATAAAAACTGCCGTTGACGCAATTTTATTCTTTAGTCCGTCCGGAGTCGAAAGTTATTTGAAAGACAATACAATCAAAAAAGAAACTTGTTTTTGCATTGGAGAAACTACTGCAGAAGCTTTAAATAAGATTACTAAAAACATCATCATTGCAGATCAGCCAACGGTTGAGGATGTTATTGAGGATGTAATTGAAGAATATAAGTAACAAACAAGATTACCTGCAAGGTTTTGGAAACCTTGCAGGTATATAATAATCAACACAATACCTACAAGGTTTGGAAACCTTGCAGGATAAATAAATAAAAGATGTTAAAAAACGACTTATTTTTAAAAGCACTTAAAGGAGAAACTGTTCAGCGTCCGCCAGTATGGATGATGCGTCAAGCCGGAAGATATTTACCGGAATTTATCGCTTTGCGTGATAAATATGATTTCTTTACTCGTTGTCAAACTCCGGAATTAGCTGCCGAAATCACAGTTCAGCCAATTCGCAGAATTGCACCGGATGCTGCTATTTTATTTTCGGATATTTTGGTAGTACCACAAGCAATGGGAATTGAAGTGTTGATGAAAGAAAATTTTGGTCCGTTTTTACCAAACCCAATTCGTTCAATGGCTGATGTACATAGAGTTTACGTTCCGGACATTCAGGAAAGTTTAGGTTACGTCATGGATGCGATTAAATTGACAAAAGAAATGCTGAACGACGAAGTGCCATTAATTGGTTTTGCTGGCTCGCCTTGGACAATTTTCTGCTATGCTGTTGAAGGTAAAGGTTCTAAAAGTTTTGATACTGCAAAAGGTTTCTGTTTCTCAAACCCGGCTGCAGCACATACATTATTACAAAAAATCACAGATACAACCATTCTATATTTAAAAGAAAAAGTAAAAGCGGGAGTTGATGCCGTACAGATTTTTGATTCTTGGGGCGGAATGCTTTCCCCTGTTGATTATCAGGAATTTTCATGGAAATACATCAACCAAATCGTGGAGGCTTTGGCAGATCACGCACCGGTTATTGTTTTCGGAAAAGGATGTTGGTTTGCTCTTGGCGAAATGGGTAAAAGCCGCGCATCAGCACTTGGTGTAGACTGGACTTGTTCGGCTAGAAATGCGCGTTACTTATCTGGTGGAAATATTACTTTACAAGGAAATTTTGACCCATCAAGATTGCTTTCTCCTATTCCGACTATCAAAAAAATGGTTCATGAAATGATCGACGAATTTGGCAAAGATAAATATGTGGTAAACTTAGGTCACGGAATTTTACCAAATATTCCTGTAGATCACGCTAAAGCATTTATTGACGCGGTTAAGGAATACGGGAATTAGTTGAGTAATAATTTGCTTCCTGCAAGGTTTTCAAAACCTTGTAGGTATAAAAACACACTGCGCTTATAAATGAGCAGACCTACAAGGTTTTGAAAACCTTCCAGGACTAAAAGAATACTAACAAATATGAAGTTGGAGGTTTTAGAGAAGGATTGTTATTGTCACATTTATAATCGTGGGATTAATGGAATAAATATTTTTGAAAGTGATGAAAATAAGATTTATTTCTTAAAACAGTTTTCAAAACATTTATCTGATAAGATTTCAGTTTTGGCTTATTGTCTGATGAATAATCATTTTCATTTAGTCATTCGATTAAAGCATGAAGAGAAAGAAGTTACACAAGCCCTTTCAAACTTATTTAATTCTTATGCAAAAGCTTTCAATAAACAGACAAACAGAACAGGAAGTTTATTTGAAAAGCATTTTAAAAGAATAAAATTAAAAGACGAAAACTATTTAAGAAATTTGATAATTTATGTCCATTTGAATCCTAAACATCATTTTGATCTTGATTTTAAGGATTTCAGATTTTCATCTTACCGAGCTTTTTTATCCGATAAAGAGACAAAAATAGAACGTGAAGAGGTTTTAAATTTATTTAGCGATTTTAATAATTTCATCTTTTGTCATAACCAAAAGAATGGTTTTTTAAATGAGACTTATACTTTTGAATAATCTTTATCGCTGTCCTGCAAGGTTTCCAAAACCTTGTAGGTCTAAATATAACAACTAGAAGTTTACACTAATGCAAACAAACTATACCTACAAGGTTTTGAAAACCTTGCAGGAAACGTAACAAAGAAAAATGCTCAACAAAGGCCTAAGAGACAACGAAGCAATTAGAATTGACAATATCCTAAAGACATTGCGCTCGCTTGACTTTGTACCTCAGCCATTGACTGATAATGCGAAGTCAGATATTGAAAATCAATTAAAAGAATTCGGCTTAAATATTCAGGCTTTAATTGATTATCAAAACGAAGAATTAATAACATTGTTAACTCGTTGTCATTTAGATTTCAATCAATTAGAACTATTTGCCGATTTTTTAATGGATTTTTCTAAAGTTGAAAACTACAATTTTGGAGAGAAATCTTTGGCTATCTATCAATATATTCAACAAGAAAGCAATGTTTTCTCCTTCGGAATAAATGCCAAAATCGCCTCGGCTAAAAACTAATAAACATGAGTTTTACAGATTGGAAAACAGACCGAATCGAAAATATTCTTCCCGAAGAGTTTTATAAACTAATTGACAAGAATAAAAATCATATTGGGAAAACTTTTCCGGTTACTTTGGCCAATTCTGACTCTTTAGAAAAAGCTCAAAATTTTATAAAGGCCAGTATTGAAAAAGAAATAAATAAGGACGGTTTTCATTTTTACGCCAGGGATATTAAAAGCAATCACCTGATTGGCTATTTGTGTGTAAAAACGGTTGATTATCGCATTTCGAAATGTGAATTAGGCTATTTTACCGATGAAGATTATCAGGGAAAAGGAATTACCTCAAAAATGGTTTCAGATGCACTTGACTTTTGTTTCAATGAATTGATGTTGAACAAAGTATTCATTTGTACCTCAGAAGTAAATGTTGCAAGTCAGCGAATAGCACTAAAACACAATTTTAAACAAGAAGGAATTTTACGGGACGAATTTAGAAATGGTGATGGCGAATTACAAAACTCTGTTTATTTCGGATTGCTTAAATCAGAATATAAATAATAATCACCAACTGAATCTGCTTTCAAATAAAAACTATGAGAAAATTATTCCTTTTTTTATGTCTCTTTTTTAGTTTCAAAAATTATGCTCAAGGCTCTTTAAAAAAAGATAGTATTTCTATAGCTAGTTACATCAACGAGCAAAAAGTATTAAAGAAAAACCCAGAAGTATTGGTGATTGAAGACAAAAAATGGGTTGATTTAATTAAAAATTATTCAAAAGCAAAAGAGAAAATTAAGGAAGAAAGAATTTCTGATAGTTTGAAAAAAAAGTCTCTCGCTGAACGATTTATTTATGATGACAAAACAGCCGAAAAAGAAATTATTTCTATTCTAAATAAGGGCAATAATGATTCAATTAAAAGCTTATTTGCAGACATTGTTTTTAATAGTATCTATGATGGGAGTATAGAACCAGATAGAAGAAAAACAATCAATTTAGAATTAAGATCTTTATTTTTTAAATGCTTGACAAATCCTCAACTTGAAAGTCAAACTGCACAAATGTTGTCTTCAATGCAAATTGATGGATATGAAAAGCCAATAAAAGAATTATTATTATCCGGGCAGTCAAGTAATGAAATCCAATTGTTTTGCGCACTTAAATATGCTAATTATGGAGATGTTATTGATTATTTTTTTAAATCCTTATTGTATACTTATAAATATACATCAGTAGATATTTTCAAAAAAAATCATCTTGCCTATTCATTAAAAGATAGTTATTTTTATAATACAAACATTGATGCGGCAACGAGAGAAAAAATGATAATCTATTGTGCTGCATTACTGAAAAAATTTCCGGTGGATTCGTCATTAATACAAATACATTATGGGGTCCCAAATTGGGTTCCTTCCGGTTCACTGGACTACAATAACCAATTTGATCTTATTGCCTTTTTATTATCAACCGGTGACAAAGCAGTTCTTCCAATTATTGAAGATTTAAAAGCAGTCGGATTTAAAGACAATCTCACCTTTAAGTTTTTAAATTGGAAATTAGGCATTGATCAAAGAAAAGAAACTTTCAATGCGCTTTTGAATGATTGTAAATTTTATAACTATACGGTCAATGAATTATTTTTTAAAGGATTATTAACCGAGAATAATGACCAGGCCTTTGTAGATATTTTTGCTAAAATTGAAAAACCACTGCCTGGTATGCATTATGTAAATGAGTGGTCAGATTGTTTAAGATTTGGTATCGAAACCATTTTTAATCCATTAGAAAAGAAAGACTTTAATAGAATTGTAAATAAGGCAGTCAAAGACGAATCTTATAAACAGAAATTAACAAAAGCGTACAATGGTCATAGAGAAGGCAATATACTTACACGATTAACAGGCAAAAAAAATTGGAGAAAAGGCTTGCCAAATAGCTGGTTAACACCTTTTCAATATTATAATGCAGATAGCTTAGCCCTTCCTAAAAGAGTTCAAAAACTATGCTATTTAGCAAGAACACAATTAGAAAGCAAAGGTTTAAAAGTTTTTACTGATTACGATTTTCTTAATTTCGCAAAGGAAGAACCCAGCTATGCCAGAGACAAACTCAACACTTTAAAAGCTCAATCGCGCAACGAGTTAAATAATATGAGTTTTTTTATTGAATATAAGTACATTCACAAAAAGTCAGGTTATGATCCTTTCGGAGATTCAAAGTTTGAATTGGACTGTTTCATTTTTCTTGATGATATAGTGTGTCTTGCAAAAATTAACAACGATACTAATGATTCCAAAATAATATTTAATGACATTTCAGAAGTATTATTAAAAAAGAAAGGAAGTTCAAAGAGGTTTTTAGAAGTTAATCTTTTTAAAGAAAAAAACTCCCGATATTTCATTTTTGGAAATCCAGAAATAGCAAAAGGCATATTAAGTAAATATAATTTCACAGAATAACAGAATAGTATACAATACTTATGAAAGATAAATTTTACGCATATATACAACAATTACAAGACCAAATCTGCACTGGACTAGAAGCTGTTGACGGAACTGCAAAATTTCGTGAAGATCTTTGGAAGCGTCCGGAAGGCGGAGGAGGAAGAACACGCGTTATTGAGAACGGTGCCGTTTTTGAAAAAGGCGGAGTAAATATTTCTGCTGTACACGGAAAGCTTCCTGAAACTATGCAGAAAATGTTTGGTGTTGGAGAAGCTGATTTCTTTGCCTGCGGTTTAAGCTTGGTAATTCATCCTAAAAGCCCTATGGTTCCTACGGTGCACGCCAATTGGCGATATTTTGAAATGTATGATGAACATGGAAAAGTGATCGAACAATGGTTTGGGGGCGGTCAGGATTTAACGCCTTATTATTTGTTTGAAGAAGATGGAATACATTTTCATAAAACTTGTAAAACGGCTTGTGACAAACACAACCCGGAATTCTATCCTAAATATAAAAAACAATGCGATTCGTATTTTTGGAATGCACACCGAAACGAAGCACGAGGTTTAGGAGGTTTATTTTTTGATTATTGCAAAGCAAATGAGCAGATGTCAATGGAAAACTGGTATGCTTTTGTAACTGAAGTCGGAAATAGTTTCCTTGAGGCTTATGTGCCAATTGTAGAAAGAAGAAAAAACCTTACTTATACTCCCGAACAAAAAAGCTGGCAGGAAATACGCCGTGGCCGTTATGTTGAATTTAATTTAGTACATGACAAAGGCACGTTATTTGGGTTAAAAACCAATGGAAGAATCGAGAGTATTTTAATGAGCCTTCCGCCTCATGTGCAATGGGTCTATGATCATCATCCGGAAGCAGGAAGCGAAGAAGAAAAATTATTAAAAGTACTTGAAACTCCAATTGATTGGATCTAACAAGTTGAATAAGTGATTATTAATCCACAGAAATATAAATTTAAAATTGTAATTTAATATAAAATATTAAATCAAAATTTAAATAGTATGGAAAAGAGAGAGATAAACATTGCACAATTAGACCGCATGCAATCAGGGAAAGGGTTTATCGCAGCATTAGATCAAAGCGGCGGAAGTACTCCAAAGGCATTATCGCAATATGGCGTTGAAGAAAGCAGTTATACAAATGACGAAGAAATGTACGCTCTTGTACATGAAATGAGAACCCGAATTATTAAAAGTCCTGAATTTAACAGCGAATATATTCTGGGTGCTATTTTGTTTGAAAACACAATAGACCGTAAAATTGACGAACAATGGACAGCTGATTACTTGTGGGAAAAGAAAAATATAGTTCCGTTTTTGAAAGTGGACAAAGGGCTTGCTGATCTTATAAATGGTGTACAATTGATGAAACCTATTTCTAATTTAGATGAATTGCTGACGAGAGCTGTAGAAAAAAATGTATTTGGAACAAAAATGCGTTCTGTTATCAAAGAAGCAAATGCTGAAGGAATCAGGGAAGTCGTAGAGCAGCAATTTAAAATTGGAAAACAAATCTTCCAAAAAGGACTTGTACCAATCATTGAACCGGAAGTCGATATTTATAGTGCTGATAAAGAAAAATCAGAAGAAATTCTGAAAGAAGAAATTAAGAAACAGCTTAATTTACTGGATAATGATGTAAAAGTAATGCTGAAATTGTCGATACCAACTGTAACTGATTTTTATAGAGAATTAATGCTTGATCCACATGTCGTGCGTGTTGTTGCCTTATCGGGAGGATATGGTCAGGATGAAGCCAATGAAAAACTCGCACAAAATCACGGATTAATCGCCAGCTTTTCAAGAGCACTTTCTGAGGGACTTAGCGCTGGTCAATCTGATGATGTATTTAACAATAAGCTTGGTAAAAGTATTAAAGACATTTATACCTCATCAATTACCTAAAAACAATATAATACAGAAAATCCGGTCAAATGGATATAAGAATAAAAACTTCAGGATTAAACCTGAAACATGAAACTTTAAACAAAAAAAATATGTTCCCATTACACAGAGGCAGAAGATTAAGAGTAAATGAATCTATTCGTTCTTTAGTTCGTGAAACTAGTTTAAGTCCATCAGACTTTATGTTTCCAATGTTTATTGCAGAAGGCGAAAATTATAAAGTTGAAATCCCATCAATGCCCGGGATTTTTCGCAGATCCATAGATTTAACTGTCGAAGAAGTAAAAGAACTTTTTGCTTTAGGAATTCGTGCAGTTAATATTTATGTAAAAGTAAGTGAGAACTTAAAAGACAATACAGGTAAAGAAGCCTGGAATAAAGATGGCTTAATGCAGCAGGCTATTCGTGCAATTAAAACGGCTTGCCCGGAAATGATTGTTATGCCAGACGTAGCTTTAGACCCCTATTCTATTTATGGCCACGACGGAATTATTGCTAACGGCGATGTCGAAAATGACAGTACGGTTGAAGCATTAGTAAAAATGGCAGTATCTCATGCTCAGGCCGGAGCCGATTTTGTAGCGCCAAGCGATATGATGGACGGAAGGGTTTTACGCCTTCGCGAAGGTTTGGATGCTGCTGGCTTTCATAATGTTGGCATAATGAGTTATTCTGCTAAATATGCTTCGGCATTTTATGGTCCTTTTCGCGATGCTTTAGATTCTGCTCCGGTAGACACAACTGATATTCCAAAAGATAAAAAAACTTATCAAATGGATTATGCAAACCGTATAGAAGCAATAAAAGAAGCTTTGTCTGATGTAGAAGAAGGTGCTGATATGGTTATGGTAAAACCCGGTATTGCTTATCTTGATATTGTTCGCGAAGTAAAAAATGCTGTAAATGTTCCTGTTACGGTTTATCATGTTTCGGGAGAATATGCCATGATAAAAGCAGCGGCAGAAAGAGGCTGGCTTGATAATGACAAAATTATGATGGAGCAGTTAATGTGTATTAAACGTGCCGGTGCCAGTCTGATCTCGACTTATTTTGCTAAAGAAGCAGCAATTCTTTTAAATAAATAATAATGAAAAAAATACTATTCTTATCAGCCGTTTTGGCTTTGGCTTCTTGCAAAAAAGAAACTTCAGAAACTCCGGTTCAAAGTACTACAGAAACCTATTCGGAAGGCGAATCTGCAAAAGCCGCTACACCTGAAGCTTTGGGGAAAGAAATTTTTGAAGGAAAAGGAAACTGTACATCATGTCATCAAGTTGATCAAAAGGTGATTGGACCAAGTATTCAGGAAATTGCAAAAACGTACAAAGATAAAAAAGGTGATATTGTTACTTTCTTAAAAGGAAATGCAGAACCTATTGTAGATCCGAGTCAATTTGCAGTGATGAAAACTAATTTTCCTGTTACTCAGGCGATGTCTGAAGAGGAGTTAAAAGCAATTGAAACTTACATTTACAGCAATTTGAAGTAATTCAAAAAACCTATAAAACAAAAAACGGCGCTTATTCAGCGCCGTTTTTTATACTTGTAGATTACCAGATCTTAACTCGTTTTTCTGGTTCAACATACATTTTATCTCCTTTTTTGATATCAAAAGCTTTGTAAAAAGCATCCACATTCTGAATCGGTACATACGCTCTGTACATTCCTGGTGAGTGCGGATCTGTTTTTACCTGATTTTTAATTGCCTCATCTCTTGTTTTTGTTCTCCAGACTGTTGCCCAGGAAATAAAGAAACGTTGTTCCGGAGTAAACCCATCGATTAGACCCGGATTTCCGTTTTTCTTTAAATACAATTGTAATCCGTCATAAGCAGCATTTATTCCGCCAAGATCACCAATATTTTCACCCAAGGTAAATTTACCATCTACGTGAATTCCCGGTAACGGCTCTAAAGCACTGTACTGATCTGCCAAAGCAGTTCCTAATTGGGTAAATTGTTTTAAATCATCTGCAGTCCACCAATCGACAAGATTTCCTTCTGCATTGTAACGCGCTCCCGAATCATCAAAACCATGAGAGATTTCATGACCGATAACGGCACCGATTCCTCCATAGTTAACAGCTTCGTCTGCCTGATAATTGTAAAATGGAGGCTGTAAAATTGCTGCCGGAAAAACAATTTCATTGTATGATGGATTGTAATAAGCATTTACGGTTTGTGGCGACATTCCCCATTCTGTTTTATCAACTGGTTTATTCAGTTTTTCCAAACTTTTCTTAAAATTCCATTTTGACAAGTTGCGTGAATTCTCAAAAAAGGTTCCGCCTTCTGCTACACTTTTAATTTTCAAAGCAGAGTAATCTTTCCATTTATCCGGATACCCTACTTTTATGGTAATCTTATTTAATTTTTCGATAGCTTTTGCTTTTGTAGCATCAGACATCCATGTCAAATTATTAATTCGGTTTTGATACGCCAGAATCACATTATGAATCATATCAACAGCTTTGGTTTTAGCCTCAGCAGGAAACACTTTTTCAACATATAATTTACCAAGAGCTTCACCAATACTTCTGTTTACAATTGACAGCGCGGTTTCTTCACGTGGCAATTGTTTAATGGCTCCTCTTAGCGCTTTGCTGTAAAAGTCAAAATTTGCAGTTTCAATATCTGTTGTCAATTGTGATGTAGAACGATTTAGTACAGTCCATTTTAAATATTCTTTCCATTCTTCAACTTTGTTTTCTGCCAAAATTGTTTGTAAAACTTTCATGTATCGGGGCTGTATAACTACAACTGTATCGAGTTTAGGCAAACCAAGTCCTGCAAAATAAGCATCCCATTTAATAGCCGGAGTTATTTTTTGAAGTTCAGCCACTGTCATTGGATTGTACTGAAGGCGGCTGTCTCTACTTTCAACACGATCTAACCTTGGAGCAGAAAGTGCCGTTTCTAAAGCCAGAATTTCTTTTGCGCTTTGTTTTGCTTCCTCAGGAGACTCTCCTATAAATTGCATCATTCTTGCGATATGCAGTTCATATTTTGCACGTTTTTCTTTAGGATCTTTATCTTCTGATGCGTAATAATCTTTGTCTGATAATCCTAATCGGCTTACATTAAGGCTTACGGAGTTTTTAGAACTGTTTTTTTCATCAGCTCCAATATAAATACCAAAAAAGTCATTTCCTCCTTCCGGTTCCATTTCAACCAAATAATTCTGAAGATCAGTTACGTTTTTAATTGCATCAATCTTTTTCAGATAAGGCTTCAAAGGTTCTATTCCTCTTTTATTTCTGCCTACTGTATCCAGTACAGTTGTAAACAGGTTTACAGCTTTTCCCTGATCGGTGTCCGATTTATACTTTGGGTTTTTTGACGCTTCCTTCAAAATTGCCATCGCATCCTTATCGGTTTTTTTAATCAGTTCATTAAAACTTCCCCAAGTTGTACGGTCGTTTGGAATCTCAGTTTTGTCAAGCCATGTTCCGTTTACGTAACGGAAAAAATCTTCACTTGGACTAATTTTAGTGTTCATATATGAAACATTAACACCTGGTTCTTTGGTAGTTGTATTTTGTGCTTTGACTGCTGTTAATGACAACATTACAGAAAAAGCACAAAACACAGGTTTAGTAAACTGTTTTTTCATATTTATATATTCTTATAGTGGTTATACAAACATATTGCTATTATTTTAAACATTATGTTAAAATTATGTAATTGTGAATGGTAAGTTTTTTAATGCAAATATCTAATTAGTACCAGCTAAAAATTTCATGCATATATATTTAATTTTAGTCTTCAATTTGAAATTGTTTTTGGAATATTTGCCAAACCAATACAACTAAAGTGAAATCAAGATTACAAACTCTAATTCCGGGTAAGACACAGGCAATCGGATTACCAATTTTAGCCTTATGCTGGGTAAGTTTCTTTTGGGGAACAACCTGGCTGGCTTCAAAAGAAGGTGTAAAGCATATGCCGGCGCTTCAAATGGCTGCTATTCGTCAATTATTAGGCGGAATGTGTCTTGTGGTCTTTTATATTATAAAAAAGGAATCATGGCCAAAAGGAAAACAATGGCGTACGATTTTAATTTTAGGTATTTTAAATTTTGCTTTAAGCAATGGCCTGAGTACCTGGGGTCTTAAGTATATTACCACAGGATTGGGTGCGATTATCAGCGCTCTTTTTCCTATCTGGATTATTATAATCAATTTTTTTAATGGCAAAAGAATTGCAAGGATGTCTTTAATCGGAATCCTGATTAGCTTTGCCGGAATTTGTATTGTGTTTATTGATTACTTATCTGATTTTTTTAAACCTGATTTTCAATTAGGTATTATTTTGACCGTTGCTTCTACGATTTCATGGGCGTTTGGAATTTTAAAAACAAAGAAAAAAGCGGCAAGTTTTAATCCGTACTTTAGTCTGGGACTGCAAATGTTGATTTCAAGTATTTTTCTTTTTGTAATTACAGAAGCTTCGGGAACGAATATTCCGTATAGCGAGATACCATTAAGCTCCTGGTATTCTATTGCTTATTTGGTAATTATTGGATCGGTGCTGACATTTATTGCTTTTATATATTCACTGCAGCATCTGCCAACCGAGATTAGCAGTATTTACGTTTACATCAATCCGATTGTAGCCATGGTTTTGGGTGCTTTGATTTTTGGTGAAACCCTAACACAAGCGATTGCCATTGGGGCAGCAGTAACCTTGGCCGGATTATATCTTGTCAACAAATCGATTCGAAAATCCAGAAGTTTATAATCTGATTTTTTCGTGTTTCGCGAATTAATTTTTAGGATATAATTCGTGAATTCATGGTAATGAAAAACCATGAATTTTGGGAGTTAAAAAAATCTTTAATTAGAATTTTAAAACGTGCTTTTCGTATTTTTGCGCCAAATTATTTTTATGAAATCGCTTCTATACAAATACCGCAAATTCTTTATTGTTTTAATTTTATTTTCGGTTGTTACCATATCCCTGTTTTATTCGGCATTAAAACCACAAAAAACATTACCAATTTATAATCCTGCAGATGTTAATCCTGAATTGGTAGACAGTACAGTCCAATACAAAAGTAAGTACCATACCATTGCAGATTTTTCTTTTGTAAATCAAAATGGCGATACCATTACACAAAAAAATTACGAAGGCAAAATTTATGTTGCTGACTTTTTCTTTACTACTTGTGGTTCGATCTGTCCAAAAATGTCAACCAATCTTGCTGATGTTCAAAAAGCAGTTTTAAACAATCCTAAAGTAATGCTGCTTTCGCATACTGTTTTTCCAGAAGTTGACAGCGTATCTGTTTTAAAAGCGTATGCCATAAAATATGGAGTCGTTGACAGTAAATGGAATTTGGTAACCGGAGATAAAAAAGATATATATACAATGGCCAGAAAATCTTATCTGGCAGTAAAACAAGGAAGACCAGATCAATTGTATGATATGGTTCACACAGAGAATTTTGTACTGGTAGATCAAAAACGTCGTGTGCGCGGTTTTTATGACGGAACCAATAAAGAAGACATTAAACGTTTACTGGAAGACATAGATTTTCTTTGCAAAGAATAAAATACTAATTTTTAGAAACATTTAGCATTTGTAAAAGTGCTAAATGGTTTTATATATAGAATAATTGCCTACTTTTGCAATCTAAATTCAATCTAAATAAGCTTTGCAAAATACAATTCATACCCTAAAAAAAGGCGAGAAAGCCATTATCAAAGATTTTGATATCGAAGTTATTCCTCTCAAATTATTAGAAATGGGTTGTTTGCCGGGCAGCGAGGTAGAATTATTGCAAATTGCTCCTTTTGGCGATCCCTTGTATTTGGATATTAATGGCTCTCATGTTGCCATTCGAATAGAAACCGCTCGTCAAATTGAAGTTGTACTTATCAAAAACAATTTGCAATGAGTGTTCAAAATATTAATGTTGCCCTTATCGGGAATCCAAACACAGGAAAAACTTCAGTTTTTAATCAGCTTACAGGACTTAATCAACAAGTTGGGAACTATCCGGGGATTACTGTTGAAAAGAAAATAGGTTTTTGTAAACTTCCACACGGAATAAAAGCCAATATTCTGGATTTACCGGGAACGTATAGTCTGAATGCCAGTTCTATGGACGAAAGTGTTGTGATTGAACTTTTATTGAACAAAAACGATAAGTTATATCCCGATGTTGCTGTTGTTGTGACTGATGTTGAAAATCTGAAAAGGAATCTTTTGATTTATACACAAATTAAAGATCTTGAAATTCCGACGATTCTGGTTATTAATATGGCTGATCGTATGGAAACAAAAGGAATTACTTTGGATATTCCGCTTCTTGAAGAAAAGCTGAAAACCAAAATAGCCTTAATAAGTTCAAGAAAAGGAACCGGAATTGAAGATTTAAAAAACCTGATTGTTTCCTATAAGACTATTCAGCACGAACCTTGCCTCAATACTTTTGACATTGACCCAGAATACTTTAGTTCTCTACAAAACTTATTTCCAAACCAATTGCTATATAAGTTGTGGCTTGTAATAACGCAGGATGTAAATTTCTCCAATCTGGACCGAAATGAAATTCGAAATGCATTTACCAAATCGCACTCAGAATTAAAACGCCTTCAGCAAAAAGAAACCATAAAACGTTATCAGTTCATTAATGATGTTTTAAAGGATGGATTAAAAATAGATGCTTCGATGGCAAAAGACATCAGAGCAAAACTGGATCGCGTATTAACACACAAGGTTTGGGGTTATGTTATTTTCTTAGGTATTCTCTTTCTTATTTTTCAATCTATATTTAGCTGGTCAACAATTCCTATGGATTTCATTGACGGCACTTTTGCTTCATTAAGCAGTTGGGCTGCCGAAGAATTACCAAGCGGGATTTTAACCGATCTACTTTCTCAGGGAATTATTCCAGGTATTGGCGGTGTTATTATTTTTATTCCCCAAATTGCCTTTTTATTCCTGTTCATTTCTATTCTGGAAGAAAGTGGTTATATGAGCCGTGTTGTTTTTCTTATGGATAAAATTATGCGCAGATTTGGGCTTTCAGGAAAGAGTGTTGTGCCTTTGATTTCTGGAACTGCTTGTGCAATTCCGGCAATTATGGCAACCCGAAATATAGAAAACTGGAAAGAACGCCTTATTACGATATTGGTAACGCCATTCACAACTTGCTCTGCCAGGTTACCGGTATACGCTATTATTATTTCATTGGTGATTCCGAGCAAAAGAGTTCTGGGAATTTTAAACCTTCAGGGATTAACTCTTATGTTTCTGTATGTCTTAGGATTTGCGACTGCTATTCTATCAGCATATATTTTGAATAAAGTTTTAAAATTAGATACTAAGACTTATTTCGTTGTCGAAATGCCAAATTATAAATTACCGCTTTTTAAAAATGTAGGGATCAATGTTGTCGAAAAAACCAAGGCGTTTATTGTGGGTGCTGGTAAAATCATCCTGGCGATATCTGTTATTTTATGGTTTTTGGCATCTTACGGACCTGGAAAAGATTTTAACGAAGCAGAAGCTATCGTAAAAGAAAGAACAGCCGGAAAACAATTAACGGAAATCCAGGTTGAAAATGAAATCGCTTCTCAAAAATTGGAAAATTCTTATATCGGATTAATGGGAAGAGCTATTGAACCAGCGATTTCTCCTTTGGGTTATGACTGGAAAATTGGTATTGCACTAATAAGTTCGTTTGCTGCGCGTGAGGTTTTTGTTGGAACATTGGCCACAATCTATAGTGTTGGCGATAGTGATAACGAAGCCACCATAAAAAGTAAAATGCAGGCAGAAGTAAGTCCGTCTACCGGCAAAAAGATTTTTAATTTTGCTACCGGAATATCGCTCTTACTATTTTATGCTTTTGCGATGCAATGTGCGAGTACACTTGCCATTACCAAAAAAGAAACCAATTCATGGAAATGGCCGGCAATGCAACTGGTTTTTATGAGCGGCCTGGCTTATTTTGTTGCTTTAATATCATATCAATTACTTAAATAAAATGCTATGTTACAAGAAATTATAGCTTTTGCCATTTTAGGATTTGCTGTTGCCTTTCTTATTAAAAAGTTCTTTTTTAAATCTAAAAAGAAAAAAGATTGTGGCGATGGGAATTGTGGATGTTCCTAGAGTAAGGTACTGAGATGCTGAGGTTCTAAGATGCTAAGATTTAAAAGATGCCATTTCACAGACCAACGCTAAGAAAACACAAAGCTTCACGAAGATTTCTGAAATCTCTGTGAAGCTTTGTGTTTTTTACTCTGTGTATCTCTGTGGTATAAAAACTATTTAATCCCTTCCCACTCGGCATAAAATTGTGAAAGAAAAGATTCCATAAAACGATGTCTTTCGGCAGCAATTTGTTTACCGGTTTCTGTATTCATTTTATCCTTTAAGAGTAATAGTTTTTCGTAAAAATGATTTATTGTTGGTGCATTGTTCTTTTTGTATTCTTCTTTTGTCATATTGGTAACTGGGGCAATTTCGGGATTGTACAAAGATCTGTCTTTAAAACCTCCATAATTAAAAGCTCTTGCAATTCCTATTGCGCCAATTGCATCCAATCGGTCTGCATCCTGAACAATATCTAATTCTGTTGAAGAGTATTTCTTTTCAAAATTTCCGCCCTTATAAGAGATGTTTTCAATAATGTTTACTACATGTTTAATGATTTCTTCAGAGACATTTTCGGATTCGAGAAAAATACGGGCTGTTTTGGGCCCTATCGTTTCATCTCCGTTATGAAATTTACTATCTGCTATATCATGAAGCAAAGCTCCCAATTGTACCACTGTAAGATCACAATCCGTGTTTTTAGCAATCAAAAGAGAATTTTTATATACTCGCTCAATATGAAACCAATCATGACCTCCTTCGGCGTTATGTAATTTTTCTTTAACAAAGGCAATTGTTTTGCCTATTAATTTTGTGTCAGTCATGTTGAATTTTAAAATTTACATCTTCTTATTGCTGAAATAAATGACTCAGGTTTTTCGATGTTTTAATTATGAACAATGTTGCATTAATAAAATGCTGGAAATTTTGGCACAAAAAAAATGTTGATTGTCAAAGATTTACCAGCTTCTTCAGTCAACATTTTTTTATATGCAATATTGTTGCGTTAAGCAGCAATTCTTATTTACTCAGAAAATTATCCGGGTGATTTGTCTTTTATAATCTCGCCGGTTCTACCCATTTGAAGATATGAGATTCCTGAGGAATCACCAAACGTTCAGAAATTTTAGCCATACGTGCTGGCAGTCTCATCAAATAATCACGAGCTTTTTCTGCTTCATCAGTAAGATTAGAGATTTTATCAATTTCCCATTTATCAATTAATTTTTGCATGATATCAACATAATCACTTGCTGTGTAAACACCAATACGCTGAGCAGAATCAGAAAACTGTTCAAAGGCAGTGCTTATCTTTTGACCAGACTCTCTTAAAAAATGAGCAGGCATCACGATTTTTTGTTTCATCATATATTGAAATGCTAACATCATTTCACTGGGATCAACCTGAAAAATTCTGGTAACAAATTCGCTGTAAGCATGATGATGGCGCATTTCGTCACCAGCAATCATTTTACACATTTTAGACAATTTATTATCACCAAATTTTTTAGCCATCTGGGCTACTCTGTTGTGTGATACATAAGTTGCTAATTCCTGAAAACTAGTATATACAAAGTTTTTGTATGGATCAGATCCAGTTCCGATATCAAAACCGTCGTTAATTAAATGCTGTGTAGTCATTTCGATTTCACGCATATTAACACGACCAGACAAATACAAGTATTTATTTAATAAATCTCCGTGGCGGTTTTCTTCTCCGGTCCATTGACGGATCCATTTAGACCAGCCATTTCCACCACCTTCAACCTGATTTATTCCTTCTACATCCATTAGCCATGATTCGTAAGTTGGCAAAGCTTCTTCGGTAATGGTATCACCTACAAGCGTAACCCAGAAATCATATGGCAATTCTTTAGCAATTTCACGTAATTCTTTTACCTCTTCAAAGAAGTTTTCCCCTTGAGAATTTGGTAGAAAATCCGTAGGCTGCCAAATTTTTTCCACTGGAATTAAATACTGTTCAACGAAGCTATCCACATTTTTTTCCAAAAACTGCATTACTTCTAATCTAATGTTTTTTATAGACATTACTTATTTTAGATTTGGGATTTAAGATTTAGCTTTTGCTAAAACAAAAATCTATTTATATTCATTTACTCCTTCTACAACTGCCTTTTCAGTCAATGCCATTAATTCGGCAAAATCATAATCCTTCACTGCCATAGCTTTATGAACGGTGAAAGAAAGGCGATTTCCTAATCCGACAGGAAACATTCCATACCTTACCATTTTCCAGGAATTGTTTATGCTTACCGGAACAACATACGCAGATGGCGCATATTTACATAATATTTTCAAACCACTCTGGGCAAATTCTTTCGGTTTTCCGGTTTTACTTCGGGTACCTTCCGGGAAAATAACGGCAGATCTGGTGTGTTTTTCAATATATTCAGACAAGCCTTTGATTACTGGAATCGCTTGTTTAGGGTCTTTTCGATCAATTAATACAGAACCTCCGTGTCTCAAATTAAAAGAAACACTTGGAATTCCGCTTCCTAACTCTTTCTTACTTACAAATTTACAATGAAATCGTCTAAAGTACCAAATCATTGCCACGATATCGTACATACTTTGGTGATTCGACACAAATATCAAGGGAACTCCCACAGGAATGGTTTCTCTGTTTTCGATTTTATAAGTTGTTCCCACAAGATTTGTACATCTTAAAAGGAAAAAATTTAAATAGTCTACACTTTTTTTATGAGCCTGATAACCAAAAACATTTAGGCAAAACCATTGTATTGGGTGAAAAACAGCCAAACACAATCCAAAACATAAATAATAAATTACGGATATGGGATACGAAATTATCTTCTGCATGCTTAAAAAAATTAAAGGCCAAAAGTAATAAATATATTTTTAGCGGTATTAAAATTAAAAACAATAACCGTGTTTCTGGTTTAATTGTACCTTTGCCCTATAAATTTGCAACTTTTTTCTGAATTAAATGAACTTTACTTACCCAAAAAATGAACGCTTAAAAAGCAAAACAACGATTGGCTTACTGTTTTCTGAAGGAAAATCGGTTTCTAAATATCCGTTGCGTTTGGTTTATCGCGAAGAAAAAGGTGAAGTTGATGAAAAAATTAAAATCGGGGTGTCTGTTTCTAAGAAATATTTTAAGAAAGCGGTTGACCGAAATTACTTCAAACGTGTTCTTAGAGAAACCTACAGATTAAACAAACATTTACTTTGGGATAATCTGCAAGAGCCCTATTCTATCATGTTTTTTTACCAGAGTAAGGACCGTTTATCCTACGCAGAAATCAACACAAAAACCATTCAGCTGTTTGAGAAATTTCTTCAGCAAGTAAACAAAACAAACGAATCGCAAAACAAAATAGATTTGTAAGGCCTCAAAGTAAGTTTGTTTGTCAAATTAGACAGAAAATTATAAAAAAATTGTAGTTTTAGCTCTAAATTGAAACTTTATGCGATATATTTTCTTTTTATTACTTTTTGGTTTGCTTTTTCCAGGCTGCAGTAAACAGGCAGAAATAGGCAGTACTGTATATAATAATGAAGTTGCAGCAATAACAATGTCTACTCCTCTTCCTCCTAAAGAGAAAGTAATACCGCAGAAAATAATTAAATCGGCAAGTTTACGATTTGAAACCAATGATTTAGAAGATACGTATAAGCAAATCCAGGCTGCCGTTAAAGAGAGTCATGCTTCTATACAGTCAGATTCTGAAGGTAAAAACGATGTTTCTCTTTATAGAACAATAATGATTCGCGTTCCGAGTCAAAATTTTGATGTTTTTTTGCAATCAGTTTCAAAGGGTGTTTCTTATTTTGATCAAAAAGATATTTCTTCTGAGGATGTTACGGAACAATACATTGATCTGGATTCGAGATTAAAAACCAAAAGAAAACTCGAAGAACGTTATTTGGAAATTTTAAAAAAGGCCAATAAAATCAGTGAGATACTAGAAATAGAAGAACAAATATCTACTATTCGGGAAGAAATAGAAGCCAAACAAGGTCAACTAAAATATTTGGAAAGCCAGGTTTCTGAAAGTCGTATCTCTATACAATTTTACAAACCTATTGCCGAAAAACAAAGTATTAAAATTTCATACGGCTCAAAAATGCTAACTGCCATAAAATCGGGCTTTAATGAATTATCAGGTATATTTATCTGGATTATCAGCATTTGGCCATTTATCATTATAGTTTGTGTATTAGCCTATTTTATTAGAAAAAAAATTAAAAGAAAAAAAATATAAAACATGTATCCTTATTTAAAAAAGAAGTTTGTCATACCAGCCGTTGCCGCAGGATTTTTATTTATCGGAACCAGTTTCAAAGATGATTTTTTTGAAATAGCCAAACAAATCGAAATCTTTACGACTTTGTTCAAAGCTGTAAATACAAATTATGTAGACGAAACAAATCCCGGTGATTTGATGGACAAAGCGATTAAAAGCATGTTGGGAAGTTTGGATCCTTATACGGTATATTTTAACGAACAGGATGTTGTGAATTTTAAAATCAACAACACTGGAGAATATACTGGGATTGGTGCCATGATTGCCAGAAAAAAAGACCGACTTATTGTACGTGAGCCTTATAAAAATTATCCTGCCGATAAAGCGGGATTAAAAGCAGGTGATGAAATTATACAGATTGGAGACATTTTGGTTGCTGATTATAAAGATGATACATCACAATTACTAAAGGGAACCAAGAATACAAAAATCAATATAAAATATCTTCGTCAGGGGAAAACTTATACTACGGTTCTTGCTTTAGATGAGGTCGATATTAAATCGGTTCCGTTTTATGGAAAAATAGATGACAAAACCGGCTATATTGTTTTGGCACACTTTAACAGAAAAGCTGGTGCTGAAGTAAAAGATGCATTGGAAAAACTAAAAGCCGACGGAGCCAAACAGATTGTTCTTGATTTGAGAGGAAATCCCGGAGGTTTATTAAATGAGGCTATTGATATTTGCAATCTGTTTGTTCCTAAAAATGAAGTTATTGTAACTACAAAGTCCAGAATTGAAAAACACAATAACACGTATAAAACACAAAATGAACCAATTGATACAGAAATTCCTTTGGCCATTTTAGTAAACGGAAGAAGTGCCTCTGCTTCTGAAATTGTTTCGGGAGCTTTACAGGATTTAGATCGTGCTGTAATATTGGGAAGCCGCAGTTTTGGAAAAGGTTTGGTTCAGCGATCTGTTGACCTGACTTACGGGACGCAGTTAAAAGTTACTATTTCGCGTTATTACACTCCTTCAGGACGTTGTATACAAGCTCTGGATTATGCTCATAAAGATAAAAATGGGGTTGCATTAAGAACCGATGCCAAAAATTTCAATGCGTTTAAAACCAGAAAAGGAAGAACGGTATATGATGGCGGCGGCGTTTTACCGGATATTGAGTTGGAAGAAACTAAAATGAGTCCGATTACAAATGCATTATTAAAAAATGACGGAATCTTTGATTATGCTACAACTTATTATTACAAAAATCCAAATTTAGGAGATAAAATCCCAGTTTTGACTGATGCTGATTATGCTGGTTTTAAACAATATTTAAAAACAAATAAAATTAGTTTTGATACCGAAACTGAAGTGGCTTTGAGAAATACTCTTGCTGCTGCCAAAAATGAAAAAATAGACGAAACGATTGCGACAGAATATCAACAATTACTAAACGCCTTAGAAAAAAGCGAAACGACTTTACTTGACAAAAACCAAAAAGAAATCAAGGGACTGATTCAGGAGGAACTTATCAAAAGGTACCAATATCAGGAAGGTTTGTATCAATTTTACATTAAAAATAATTCAGAAATTAAAAAAGCCGTGAACGTTTTGAATAATCAGACTGAATATAAAACTATTTTAAAAATGTAAAAGAATGAAAATTTGTAAGGCAATATTTCTTTTTTCTATTTTGAATTTGTCAGCTCAGCAAAAGCCAATCGAAACCATCTATTTTGATTTCGACAAATTTGATCTTAATGAAAAGCAAACGAAGGTTGTTACAGATTTTATAAAAACAATTGATACATCAAAAATAGAATCAGTACAGATTTACGGATATTGTGATGATCGCGGAAGTGACGAATATAATTTTCGTTTATCCAGAAACCGGGTCAATACAATTCAGCAGCTGTTGATTACGAAAGGCCTTAAACACAGTAAGATTGTTATACTGGAAGGTAAGGGTCGTGTTGTCATAAAACCGGATACTGTAGAGAATTTACCAGAAACACGATCTCAAAATCGGCGTGTTGATTTAATTGCAGTAAAAAAGAACAGTTACGGAAGAGAAATTCCAAACTCTTTTAAAAACAAATTAAAAGTTGGGGACAAAATCTGTCTGGAAAATATATCATTTGATATTGGCAGCTCCAAATTAACGCATGCTTCAAAAAAAGAACTAGATAAGATTGCCAAAATTCTTCAGGAAAAAAAGACGCTTCAGTTCGAAATTCGAGGACATGTATGCTGCACTCCTGAAGTATATACAGACGGAATAGACAGAGTCACCAAAGAAAGAAGGCTTTCCTGGAACCGTGCCAAAAATGTTTTTATCTATCTACTAGACAAAAAGATAGCAATAAACCGAATGACTTTTCAAGGTTGTGGCAATAAATATCCTTTAGGAAAGGGTGATAATTTTGACAGACGGGTTGAGTTTGTCATCACCCAAATTTAGTACGATTCTTAACCAAGCTGCATCTCGATATGAGGAATATCATCCTCTAAATACATTTCACTTGTTTGAACAAATCCATGACTTTCGTAGAATTTCTTTAAATACAATTGTGCACCAATTGTAATTTTGTCCTGATTGAAATGTGATTTTATTCCGGCAATTGCCTCACGCATCAAGTCGTGTCCCCATTTTCTGTCTCTATAATTTGCATCTACCACTACTCTACCAATTGAAGCATTATCAAAACTGATTCCTACATCAAACAAACGTGAATAGGCTACAACTTTACCATCGTATTCACCAATTAGGTGCAAAGCGAGTTTATCTTTGCCGTCAATATCCAGATAAACGCAGTTTTGCTCCACTACAAAGATTTCGCTTCTTACTTTGAGCAGATCATATAACTCATGAACTGTTAATGCCTCAAAAGGCTTTATTTTCCATTTTAATTCCATTCTGGCAAGTTTAATTCTGTAAAATAGCTTTTAATACTTTTACTTTTCAAACATAAAAAATAAATGGCCTTTAATTGTAATAAAAATCAATTAATTTTAAAAATATGTGCCTATAAGCCAAATACCCGATTACGGTTGTAATCGGGTATTTGGTATGATTAATAAAACTATGAATTACTTTCTCTTCATCAAAATTTCCATGCTTTTATATTCTTCTCCATTTTTGAAATCAAACATTTCCATTTTTCGGGTATTGGCGTCAACAATGGTATAAATTTCTCTGTAAGGTGTTTTTTTTCCGTTTAATGGATTAACCATTTCTCCCTTTAATTCCATGCTCTTGCTTTTTTCATCAAACTTACCAGTTGCTACCATTATACCAGTTCCCATATTATCTATAAAAGTGGTGGTAAATTCTTTGCTGGCATTATTGTATGCGAGAGTACTTTTTCCTTCAAAAGGCTGCCCCATCATCATTCCGCTGTAATTTGCTTCCTGATAACGGCCACCCAAAATCATTTTGATTGTAGCTGTAGAAGTTGCTTTTTCGGGTTTTGCATTTGGATCCATCCAAAAAGTCATTTCGCAGTTCCATGTTCCGGTCTCATCGGCCATCATTTTATGCAAATTGCCTGGCGTAGCATATTCTGTCCATGCTTTCATTTGCGCAGCAGAATCTAATGGCGCTTCTGCAATTGGTTCTTCGGTTTTAATACTATCAGTAACTTTAGTATTCTCTGATTCTGTTTTTATTTCTTTTTTACAAGATGAAAGACAAAATATCAGCATTGACAATAAAATACAAACATTTTTCATAATTACTTGATTTATAGTTAACTAAAACAAAGTAACAAAAAAATACTTAATTATCTTTTGTCAATTTTTACCGATTTAATAATAGCTTCCAGCTCTAACATTAAATCACGTGCCTGATTTGATGGTGAATAACAAAATCCTTCAATTACCAAAATTCTGTTGTACGCCTTGTCAATAATGGCATAATTGATAAATGGCCCTGTCATGAAATCATTTCTTAATTCCCACGTTCCTTTGGTTTCAAAAGTTTTTTTTCCGTTTAGTTCAGTAACAGAAAAATAAGGTGCATAGGCTTCACCAGTAATCATTTGCGTATTGGGTTCGCGGCCTTTGATGTATCTTCCAACAGAATCTCGCATTTTTACTATGTTTTCTACAACATCAGGGCCCTGTTTTAATTTTTGCAACGGAATTTGATAAATAAGTAAACTGGTGTTCCCGCTTATAATTTCTTTTTTTAGCCACATGAAGTTTTTTTTATGCAGCATGTATTCATATCCGGTTGGAATTTTCAAGTCGACATGAAATTTGTTTTTTATTACAGCAGGGTTTAAGAGTGATTTGCTGTTGTCTTGCTGGATTTTCTGGATTTCAGCATCACGAATCATCTTGATGATTTGTGCCGAATTTAATTCTATACTGCAAATAATATCATCTACAGATTTTCCATATATACGGAAAGTATTATGTGGGAGAGATTTAGAATTGTGCTTGATTTCGAATTTATCTACAGCTGCTTTTTTAACTACAATGATGCTTCGGCTGTCGGTAACAAAACCTTCCAAAAGTTTGGCCGGATATTGATTTATAGTAAATAGTGGTTCTTCTTGTGTAAGACCAAGAACCGGTGAGGCAAATTTATTTCTGATGCTGTCACCCACTTCTCCATACCACAACTGATCGTCGATAATAATAGAAATTGTGTTTGTTTTTCCGGACACAGGTTCCGGCTGTTTTTCGTTTTTAAAACAAGAAACAAACAGACACGAAAGTAAAAGCAATAAAAAATGGGTTTTATTCATTTTTTTAATTTATGAAATAAAACCCAAATTTAGTTAAGATTTTTTATTATCCGTTTATTTTAAGTTTCATTCCGGGTTTTAAATCATCATCTTTTATATCGTTCCATTTTTTAATATCTGAAATAGTTACTCCAGGATATTTTTTTGAAATGCTGTATAAAGAATCTCCTTTTTTAACGTAATAATCTTCGCCGATATTTTTAGCCGATGCAGCTTTTTTCTTGAAAGAATCAATAGAATTTGAAGCTACTGCGGTATTTTCTGCCTTTACTACTTCAATTTCTCCTGCATTTTTAGAAATAACCAAAGTTTTTCCTAAACCAAGATTGTTTGAAGCCAGATTATTTAATTCTTTTAATTCAGCAATAGTCGTACCGAATTTTTTTGCGATACTTCCTAAATTATCACCAGAAACGACAACGTATTCTAAAGGTTTAGCAGTAGCTTTATCTTTATTATCTGTCGAAGCGACTGCTTCTTCAACTGCTTTTTTATCAATTTCAGGAGTTTTTAATTCTTTCGTTTTAACAGCAGAATCAGCAGCTAATTTGATTTTTATTGTTTTACCAAGAGCTAGTGAATTGGTTTTAAGATTGTTCCATTTCTTTAAATCTAAAATCGAACAGTCATATTTATCAGCGATAGAACCTAAGTTATCTCCTTTGCGAACTTTATAGAATTGAATATCCTGTGTGTTTTTTTCAAGTGTATTCTTTGCTCTTGGAGTAACTTTTAAAGCAAGTCTTGTTGGAAGTGTTTTAAATTGAGACTGATGTCTTACGTAAGCATAGATTTTATCTTCATTAGAAACAAATGTGGCAATTTTATCTTTCGGCAAACGCAGATAATGTGGTTCGTTTTGATAAAATGGAACTACATTTAATTTGTATGAGGGATTTAAAAGCTGAATTTGTGCTTGTGGCATATCCAGTAAATCTGCAATTTGTTTGAAAGTCATTTGAGATTTAATCTGAACAGTATCTGTTTCAAAATTTTTGACTACAGCTCTTTCCGGGTTTATTCCGTGTTCTTTGTGAAATTCAAAAAGATACATTGTAGCCAGGAAAGCAGGAACGTAACCTTGGGTTTCTTTTGGAAGATGGTTACGGATATCCCAGTATTTGGTTTTTCCTCCAGAACGACGGATTGCTTTGGTAACATTTCCAGGTCCTGAATTATAAGAAGCTAAAACAAGTTCCCAGTCTCCAAAAATACTGAACATTTTTGTCATGTATTCTGAGCAGGCTGCAGTAGCTTTCATAGGATCGCTTCTTTCGTCTATGTAGGAATCAATTTTAAGATCATACTGTTTTCCAGTTCCATACATAAACTGCCAAAGTCCTGTGGCGCCCATTTTAGAAACTGCTTTAGGGTTTAAAGCAGATTCTACAACGGCTAAATATTTAATTTCTAAAGGAACATTTTGTTTTGCAAAAGCATCCTCAAAAATTGGAAAGTAATATTCTGATAAAGACATTAATCGTGAAAACGATTTTTTACGATTCTTGAGAAATGACTTTATTATGTTTTCAAGACCTTGATTATATTCAATCTCAAAAGGCGATTTCTCATTCATAACCTGAAGTCGTTGTTTCAACAACTCAGTTGGCAATTCTTCATCAACAGAAACATCTGAATTGATGGTTTGAATGTCTTTCGTTAAATCATCGTAAATATCCAGACTTGCTAATTCTTTCATCCAGAGGCTGTCTACTTTTGTAGCCATTTCATCTTTCTTAAAAGAACTTTTAACAGAATCTAAGTACGAGATCTTTACATCAGGTTTTATTTGAAGGTCTGTTTTGGCAACATCCTGTGCAAAACCAGCCATTGAAAATAAAACCGAAACCGCTAAAGAAATTTTTCTTATAATCATATAACATTTTTTTAAAATCCTATAACACAAACAATTATAAGGACTTGTATTTTTGCAAACTTAAGGCCTTTATTGAAAAAAAATATTAAAAAAAATGTTAATTGTGATTTTTTAGTCTAAAATCGCAGCAATTCCAGGTAAGATTTTACCCTCTAACATTTCTAACATTGCCCCGCCCCCAGTGGAAACGTAGCTCATTTTATCTTCAAATCCGAATTGTTTTACGGCAGCAACAGAATCTCCACCTCCAACTAAAGAAAATGCTCCATTTTCAGTAGATTCTGCAATATAATCTCCTAAAGCGATTGTTCCTTTAGAGAATGATTCCATCTCAAAAACTCCTAATGGACCATTCCAAAGAATTGTTTTTGACTCTAAAATTACTTTTTTGAAATTTTCTAAAGATTTAGGACCTGCATCCAAACCTTGCCATCCGTCAGGAATTGCTGTTACATCTACAATCTGCGTGTTTGCAGTATTTGAGAAATCATCAGCAGCAATAACATCAACCGGAATATGAACCTGAACGCCTTTTTCTTTAGCTAATCTCAAAATCTCAAGAGCCAATTCTTGTTTATCATCTTCACAAATAGACTCACCGATTTTTCCTCCCTGAGCTTTAACGAATGTAAAAGTCATACCTCCACCAATAATCATGTGGTCAACTTTGTCTAAAATATTTTCGATTACAGTAATTTTAGAAGATACTTTAGATCCGCCCAAAACTGCTGTAACTGGTTTTTCACTGTTTTTTAGAACTTTGTTTAAGCTTTCTATTTCTTTTGCCAATAATGTTCCGAAACATTTATCGTTTGGAAAAAATTGTGCAATGATAGTTGTAGAAGCGTGAGCTCTGTGTGCTGTACCAAAAGCATCATTTACATAGATATCTCCTAACGAAGCCAATTCTTTTGCAAAATTAACATCTCCGGCTTCTTCTTCGTTATGAAAACGTAAATTCTCTAATAACAATACTTCTCCCGGCTTAAGGTCTTTTGCTGCATTTTGAGCAACTTCTCCAACACAGTTTTCAGCAAATTTTACTTCAACTCCTAATATCTTAGAAGCCGTTTTTAAAATATGCTTTAATGAGTATTTCTCTTCAGCTCCTTTTGGTCTTCCTAAATGCGACATCAAAATTACACTTCCGCCTTGTGCCAAAATAGCATCAATAGTTGGTTTTGCAGCTTCGATACGGGTTGCATCAGTTACATTAAAATTTTCATCCAGCGGCACATTGAAGTCAACACGGATAATTGCTTTTTTATTTTTAAAGTCGAAATCGTTTAAAGTTTTCATTTGATAGTTATTTAATTTTTTTGAAAGAATAACAAATATAGAACTTTTAAGGTAGTATTAAATTTGAAAAAAACAAAAATAACCTATCTATAACAACGAAAACGTTGTAAATTATGAAAAAAAACAAATTTACTTCAAAAAAGAAAAAATTGGTTGCTTAATCGTGAACCGGACTTTGTGTACAAGGACAGTTACTGATTGATCCAAAGAAATCAAATCCGATAGTTACGACGTGGGTTCCGGTATTGTAATTACCTAAATCGTTGAACATGATTTGGTATGAATATCCAAAGTAAAACTTAGATTTCATGAAACCTGCCATTGGTCCAACTGATAAAGGTTTTGGAAACTGGTCATTAAGGAAACGATATGAAACTCCAATCCAGTAGTAATCTTCGTAACGGTTGTATCGTCTGTACTTAAAGTTAAAATCGGTAGTAGAACGTTTATCACTTGCAAAGTACTGGTAAAAAACAGATGGTTCATATTCGATACGTCTGTTTTCTCCATCTCTGAATGTGTAACCTGTATATACCTGATAGTTTGAAAGTAGATCTGGCTCTACACCTCTGTACTTATTTGTATTTTTCTTTAAAACGTTATTTGCATTAAAACTGATGTAGAAATCTTTATTACGGTATAAAGCACTCACATCAAAGTTATTATTTGAAGTATAACGGTTATCGGTAATTGCAGGGTCAAAAACCGGTGCTCCTCCATTATTATAATCGAAATCATTTACATCAATTCGAAAGCTGTTGAAATTGTACGAAATACCGAATGACAAATATTGTTTTGAATAATAATCCAAAATCAAGTGATGCGCAAAAGAAACTTTGGCACCGGTTTGTCTTGTATAACCATTTTTATCATTATACAATGAAACTCCAACTCCGGAGCGATCCATAATTCTAAAATCAGCATACAAAGACTGGTTGTCTGGTGCGTCTTTAATTCCGACCCAT
>Ga0307406_10000064_pt1 | contig 59902 bp, 102 predicted proteins | sample 322Cmetagenome_3_FD_203706 | JGI IMG/M metagenome (GOLD analysis project Ga0307406, IMG submission 203706) | Maize rhizosphere microbial communities from greenhouse at UC Davis, California, United States - 322HYB-C-2 | ecosystem: Host-associated > Plants > Roots > Rhizosphere > Soil | place...
AGGGTGGGACGTTACGGGCGTTGTTTTTTCGGCTCGCTCACCTTCCCCCGGGCCGGGCGACGTACCCAGCATCCACGTCGCCCGGCCCACTCTCACCCTCCGAAAGGGGTACACCACCATGCCGTCGATCACCGTGCCTCTGGCCGATGCGAAGCATCTGGCCGCGGCTCTCCTCCCGCACATCAGCACCGACCTCGTCACCCCGGTACTCACCGGCTTCCAGGTCGCCGGTAAGTACGCTGTCGCCACCGACCGCTACACCGTGGCCCGCTACGACCTGACGAACGTGCTCGTCGGCGCGGACGAGGTGCCCGAGCCCATCTGGTTCCCCCGTGCGGCGCTCGCCTGGGTCAAGACCATCGGCCAGGCATCCCTCCTCTACGACTTCGCCACGGGTCGCTACCACGTGCGCTTCTCCTCCGTGAAGCACGAGCGCTACGAGTCCTCCGACTACGTGCAGGTCGAGGTCATCTGGATGGGTGGCGAGGACGAGCCCAACTTCGAGGAGGTGCACTTGCTCCGCCGGTTCACCACCCGTGGGGCACGTGGCAACTTCCCGTCCGTGGACCGGCTGTTCGAGCAGTTCCTCCCCGGCGAGACGGCGGTGATCGGGCTGGGCGCTGAACAGGTGGAGAAGTTCACGGCGTACGCCAAGTTCGCCAACCGCCCGGCACCCATCAAGATCACGTTCCCCCGCGCGAACGCCACCGGCAACAAGTTGATGCCGTCGCTGGTGGAGATCGGCCAGCGGTTCAAGGGCCTCATCCAGCCGAACATCATCCTCGACAACGCGGGGTACGGCGTGGACCTGGCCGCGGAGAACGTGGCCCGGGATGCGGAGGCCGCTGGAAAGCGTGCTGACACCAAGCCCGCCGACACCGAGGGTGGCGAGTGATGCCCATTCGTGAGGAGGTGGCCGACGGTCTGATCCACCTCGTGCTCGGTGACATGGAGGGCCTCAAGTACGAGGTCGTGATCCCCACCGCCCGCGAGTTCGTGACCGCCGCGAAGCACATCCTGTGGGTGGTCGAGGGTGACCGCGAGCGTGGCGAGGAGCCCGGCTCGTTCACCAAGTCCCTCATCGAGACGGCCATGCTCGCCGATGAGTTCAACCGGGGACGACTGGCACGGGTGTACCCGGCCTACGTCGCCCACATCCACATGTACAAGACCAACCCGGATGGCCCGCGAGCAATGCAGGCCATCGCAACCCTGCTCGACTGAGCCCCACATACCCCCTCCGCACAGGGCGGAGGGCAACCGAAAGGATGCTTACCTCATGGGTAACACCGACACCACCAACACCCGCGACATCGACATCGCCGAGATCATGGCGAGCGTCATCGCCAAGACGCAGGAGGCGGACTTCGGCGCGAAGGTCATCACCGGCGACGAGGTCGAGTTCCACGACGGCGTCAAGATCGGGCTCCCGAAGGGGATGACCTACGGCAAGGCGAAGAAGGTCCTCACCCGGCTGGAGGAGGAGGCGGAGACGCTCACCCACTTCTCCCGGGACTTCAAGTTCCGTCCCGACGACGGCGCGTTCGCCGCTCTCCAGTGCATCAAGAACCGCTGGGGCATGGCGCTCGGCAAGGTCCAGTACTCGTTCTTCGGCGTGACCCCGGCGGAGAAGCGGACCATCAACATCGGGGTCGGCGCGACGATGCAGGTTCCGTGGGGCCTGCTCGAAGTCCCGATCTTCGAGGGTCTGGAACTGTACCTCGCGGAGTTCAAGGACCGTGACTACGGAGTCATCTTCCGCATCCACGGTCAGGGTCCCCGCAAGTACCAGGACGAGATCGAGGGCTTCTTCGATGACGTGCAGGCGTACCTGGAGAACCACTCCATCTACCGCGGCAACGCCATCGTCGGCTCGAACGACCCGGACTTCCTCGACCTGTCGGGCTTCGACCCGACCAAGATCGTGTTCTCGGACGATGTCACGTCCACGCTGGAGGGTCTGATCCTCGGACCCATCAAGCACACGGACGCCATGCGTCGGGAGTCCCTGCCGCTCAAGCGTGCGGTCCTGCTCGAAGGCCCGTACGGCACCGGCAAGACGAGCATCGGCCAGTTGGTGGCGCAGGTCGCCACCGCCAACGGCTGGACGTTCATCTCGGCGAAGCCGGGCCGCGACAAGGTGGAGGACGTGCTCCGTACGGCACGCCTGTACCAGCCCGCGGTCGTGTTCGTGGAGGACATCGACGGTGAGGGTTCCGTCGGCGACCCGGAGGCGGTGACCCGTCTGCTCGAAGCGTTCGACGGCATCACGTCGAAGGGTGGCGAACTCCAGGTCATCATGACGACGAACCACCTGGAGCGCATCCACAAGGGCATGCTCCGCCCGGGCCGTCTCGACGCTGTCGTGCACATCGGTGCCCTGGACCGCAACGGCATCGAGCGCCTGGTGCGTGCGGTGGTCCCCGTGGAGAAGCTCGACCCGGCGACGGACTTCGACGCGGTGGCCACGGCCATGCCCGAGTTCCTCCCGGCGTTCGTGAAGGAGTCGCTGACGCGAGCCGTCATGTTCGCCATCAACCGGGCCGGTGGACAGCGTGCTTACACCATCGGCACGGAGGACATCGTGAACGCGGCGCACTCGCTCCACGCTCAGTTGGACGCCCTGAACTCGGCGGGTGAGGGCGAGCGTCGTCCGGCCCTGGAGCAGGCGTTCGCTGGTGTCGTGAAGGGTGCGGTCAAGTCGCTCTCCACGGCGGACGAGCACGGCTCCGGCTACTCGCAGGTCAAGGAGTTCGACGCCGAGGGTGACGAGATCGAGCAGGCGTAACCTGATGTGAGCATGGCCCGAGGCACCCCCCGCCTCGGGCCATGTTCTGTCTGATCCGCTACCGGTTCACCAGGAGGATACAACGTGGCTCGACACGAGAAGCCCACATGCCCGTACTGCAAGCGTCCTGCCGACGAGATTCCCGAGACGGTCGCCGCGGCGGCTGACAACCAGGAGTCGCCGTCGGACTTCGCCATGCAGGACGGCACGTACAACCCGGACACCAACGAGTTCTGCTGTGACGAGGACTACATTCGTCTCGGCATGCCATCGTCAGGGGCGGGTTGGATGGCGGGCGATCCCATCGAGGAGTGACACGGTTCTACCGTGTAACATCGGTGGCATGGAGCGCCGTCCCATCACCGACGCCGAGCGCATCGCCGCTCGGATAGAACGTCGGGGCGACTGCTGGATTTGGTCCGGCACGTACGCCGCGAGGGGATACCCGGTGCTCACATCTGCCACCGGCAACATCTCGATCATCCCGCTGTTGTGGAGCACGGAGTACGGGCCTATCCCTGACGGGCTCGTGCTCTCTTGCACCCACCCCAGGGCGGGGTCGGATACGTGCGTCAACCCGGCGCACTACCGGCCTCGCCCCAGGGGGCGGGAACTCGCTTCGACATGCAGGTGGGGCCACGATCTCACGGACCCCGCCAACGTGTGGGAGAACGGCGAGAGGCGTTATTGCCTGCCGTGCGTTCTCCGACGGACCCGGTTGTGGAGACAGAAGAATCCGGGCCACACGCATCGAAGGAGAACTCCATGACCGCCCTCCCTATCCACGCCGTCTGGCTGGACAAGGACACCCGCGCCGCTCTCAAGGAGTGGGCGTGGCTGAACAGGTCGAGCGCCGCCGCCGCTGTGCGCGCCGCCCTGCAAGACATCATCGACAACGCCGCTGATGTCAGCGTGCTTTCGGACACCGACGCTCCGAGCACGATCCACCTGAACGTGAAGGCCGAGATGGAGTTCTGGGATGCCGCGGTTGCCGCGGCCTCTGCTGTCGGGCCTTCGTTCAACTCTCTCGTTCGACGGCGCATCCGCAAGATGCTCCAGGAAGAAGGGCTTCTGCCATGACCGACATCACCCCCGAGGAGCGCCTCACCGCCACGATGAGCCAGCCCCGCACCGATGCTCTCTTCGAGGACGCGGACGGGCTGATGCTCTACGCCGAGGCCCTCAGGAGCGGACTCGACGCTGAGGATCAACTCATTCAGCGCATCTACCACAATCAGGACCTCGCCCACATCCGCGTGCGCCAGGCGCAGGTCGAGCAACAGCGCATCGCCAACCTGCTGACCGTGGCGCTCGACTCGCACTCCGGCGTCGGTTCCCCGAGGTTCAACCTCGCCGCCCGGGAGCAGGCCCGGGACATGGCGCTCGAAGCGCTCGGCCTCCCGAAGGGTGGGTGGGAACGGTGAGCCTCGAACTCCCCTCCGACGAGGAACTCCTCCACATCTACGGGGCCGGGCAGTCAGGGCTCGGCTCATCGTACGAGGGGTGGGCGGCGCTGTGGCTGGACGGCTACCGCGCCGGTGCTCTCGTGCGCCCGAACGTGGAGACGGAGAAGGGGCTCGACATCCAGCAGGCGTGGCACGACTACGGGATGGACGACCCGACGCCTCGTGAGTTCAACGCATTCACGGGTGGCTTCATCTACGGAAAGCGTGCTGTCACCCCGAGGTCGCCGGGCTGGCTGGCCCCGATCATCGCCATCGTGGCCTGCGCCTCGGCGGTTGCGGGTGGGATCGTCTCGGCGGTGCTGTTCTGATGACGGTCGTATTCGAGGACGACCTCACCACCATCATCCACGGCAAGTGGCAGGACCACCTCGGCCTGCTCAACCGGGCAGATGTGCTCATCACGGACCCGCCATACGGGATGGACTACCAGTCCAACTTCCCGCAGGATGGGCCAACCGAGAAGGTGCGCGGAGACGGTGACACCCGTGAGCGCGACGACCTCCTGACCGAATGGTTCACGAACGGGATACGGGATCGGCCTGCCCTCGTGTTCGGAACGTGGCGTGTGCCTCGCCCGGAGTGGAGAGTGCGTCAACTCCTCATCTGGCACAAGGGCGACCGGCCCGGGATGGGTGACCTGTCGCTCCCGTGGGGTCCCTCGCACGAGGACATCTACGTGATGGGCGGTGGCGACCCGGTGCATTGGACGGGGAAGCGTGGCCCGTCGGTCATCCGCGCACGCACCCGTGAGGGCAACGCGACGAACTCGCACACGGAGCACGGGCATCCGACTCCGAAGCCGATCCTGCTGATGCAGGACTTGATCTCGCACACGACGGGTGAGGTCATCATCGACCCGTTCGCTGGGAGCGGGTCCACGAATGTTGCGGCCCGGCTGTTGGGTCGTCGTTCCATCGGGATCGAGATGGAGCGTAAGTACGCTGACGCCGCGGCGAAGCGAATCGAGAGGATCAAACCATGACGAGGTTCCGCATCACCGTCCATGGGCACGGGCTGGAACTGCGAGGGTACGTGGACGAGCAACGCAACCTGGCGTCGCTCGCTCAGGCCCTCAACCCGCTCGGCCTGATGGTTGTCGCATCCGAGGCGGACGCCGACTACGACCCGTTCAGGATCGAGGGGAAGCACGTCGGGTACGACGGCTACATCCCGGGACCGCTGGACGTGCTCGTGCAGAAGCGCATCGCCGGGGAGATCGAGCACGACGAGATGATGAGCGTGATCGAGGCGTACAAACTCACGCAGGAGTCATCGACCATCTGGGACCTCGTGGGGATGGTGCTCCAGACGCCGCCCGACGGGCTCTCCGGCGAGGAATACCGCCAGCAGGTGATAGCACTCCTCCAGGGCACCCCAGCCCCTTAGCAAGCCCTTTCCCGGACGATGCCCCCCAGCCGTGGAACTGGAGGGCATCACCCCGAAAGGGAACGTCAGCGTGCTGACGGCGAACCGGGCACCACCCCGATCCACACCCACGATCCTATCCCTCCGACCAACCACCGAAAGGAAACACCATGTCGGATCACGAGAAGCCGTACGACGCATACGGCGAGCGCATTCCCCCGCACGAGTGCGACAACCCGGAGGAGTGCCCGTACCCCGCGGGCTTCTTCTTCTGCGCCGTGAAGGACCCGGATGACCCGAGCCCGGGTGCGTACCTGCAACTGTCCGGCGTCCACAAGATCGAGCCGACGATGATCGTCACCGCGTTCATCTCGTTCCTCGACCAGACGTTCCAGGCGAACCGCGGCGATATGCCGCCCATCGTCGCGTTCGCCCGAGCCCGCGAACTCGTCCGTCAGTATGCTGACCAACTCCCCCCGCCGGGAGAGGTCAGCGCCGAGGTGGCGCGGTTCACGACGGAGGACTGGGAGGGCATCGGTCATGGCTGACGACGAGTGCGACTTCGAGGAAGTCCAGTCCGTGATGACGATGTCGTTCATGCGGTGCAAGGACCACGGCGCGGCACGACCCATCGGCGGGATGATCGAGACGGGACCCATCGACCTGTCCGAGGTCATCAGTTCCGCGCTCGGCGTGCTGGAGCAGGTCCTCGCTCGTGCCGTGGCTGAACACCCCGGTGTGATCGCCATGGTCGAGCCCGACTACGACAACGGCGGAACACTGAACCCCCGCGAGAAGGCACGAGTGGCGCAGATGATCGCGCACCAACTCCTGCTGGAGACGGTCGCGGGGGGCAAGTACAACCGCCCGTCGGACGTGGCGTTCCTGCCGCTGTCGTTCGACTGAAAGTACCTACGGCCCGGACTTCCCTTCGCGGGTGTCCGGGCCGTAGGATGCAAGCATTCCAGCGCTCGGGGACAGTCTAACTGTTCTACCGGGCGACACGTCAACCTCGAAAGGGTCACAATCGCCGTGTCCGTTCCGTCTGTCAGCACGCTTTCGTAGCCTCCCATGGCGTACCAAGCAACCTCGTGGGCATGGTCCCTCGACATCCCCTTCGGCACGAAGATCGTGCTCCTCGCCCTCGCCGACATGGCCGACGAAGAGTTCTCGTGCTACCCCGGCCAGAAGCGGCTCTCCTCGATGGCGAGCATGTCCGTCTCGACCGTGGCGCGAGCACTCGAATCCCTCGAAGAACGAGGTCTGATCCGGCGCGAGGCACGTCATCGGGAGAACGGGTCGAGGACCAGCGACCGGTTCTACCTCCTCGTCCCACCCCCCTTCAATCTGACGGGGGGGTCCCTTCACGTTGAAGGGGGAAAGAATCTACCAACTGAATCTAAGACACTCTCTACCCGTGCGAAGCAGTGGCCGGATGGTTTCACGTGGAGCAATGCGCACTCGCTCAAGGCGACCGCGAAGGGTGTGGATGTGGAGGTGGAGTTCCGTAAGTTCGAGGACTACCACCTGGCTCGCGCCTCGAAGTTCGCGGACTGGGATCGCGCGTTCCACACGTGGCTGAACAACGCGAGGCCCGAGCCGGGGATGGGTCAGCGTGCTGTCACCCGGCGTCCCTCACGAGACGAAGAGATCAAGGACTTCATGAGCCGGTCACTCGGACTGGACGACGAGCAGAAGGGCATAGGAGCATGAACGAAGCCGAGACGAGGATGATCCTCAGCCAGGTGTCCGCGGTAGACAACCGCCGCCTCACGGACTCCACGGTCATCATGTGGCTCGCGGTGTTCAGCGGCTACTCGTACGCCGAGGTGAAGTGGGCGATGATCCAGCACTTCCGCACCTCAACCGACTACCTCATGCCGGGGCATCTCGTGGAGATCATCAACATCAAGCGGACCGAGTACCGCATGATGAACCCGTCGGCCCGCGTGGACCGTGACGACTGGCTCACGTTCGAGTCCGAGCAGGAATCCGTCGCGTCGGTGTCACGCTCGTTGCGAGCCTCCGGCGTCCGATACGCCGTCGATGTCATGGACGACATCACCCCCCAGGAACTTGAGTCCTGACCACCACCCCGAAAGGAACACCACCATGAACACCACCGAAGCCGTCCGCCCGAAGCCGTTCTACGACGGACCCTCACCCATCGACCGTCCCGCGAAGCACCAGACCGCGGAGGCTGTCGAAGCCCTCTCCGGTGACCTGGCGATCACGCTCTCTCCCGACAACTGGGCGATGGCGGCAGGATTCCTGATGTCCTCGGCAGACGAGATCAGGTTCCACGCCCCCGAACTCGCTCAGCAGATCGCGGATGTCGCCGAGTACATCGGTCGGACCACGCACGAACACCTCGGCGACCTCGACATCCCGGACGAGGCACTCTGATGGTCTGGCCATTCCGCAAGCCCAAGACCTCCATCGCCGTCGATGTCTCCGGCCCGCCGCTCAGCATCCCCGTGGTGCCGAAAGAGGACACCACCGACCCGATGACGTACGCGCTCATGGCTGCGATGCAGGGCGGCACGGGCTACGTCTACCAGGACGACGAGGGCGTATGGCGCGACGCCGACGACCAGCCCATCCCGAACCTCAACGGCTGACATGGAGCCGTACCCGGAGTTCCTGGCACGCGTGCACCGCCAGGACATCGACGCCGGGAAACCCGTGATGCACAAGCCCGGCCAATGCGCCGTGTGCGACGAGATCAGAAAGGACGCTGACACGTGATGTACAGCGAACGGACCATGGCGCAGATCGACGCCATCCTCCGCCCCGCCGTCGAGGAGAACGCCGCCCGCGACTACTGGGCGAACGGTGCCGGGTCGGAGCCGATCACCTGGGAGCAGTCATGACGAGGCGCGTGCTCATCACCGGCTCCCGCAACTGGGAGGACCGCGCCACCATCGAGACGGCCCTCAAGCAGGTGCAGGCCGAGGCGGGGATCATCCGCGAGAACGTCACCGTCGTCCACGGTGGGGCGCGCGGGGCTGACCGGATGGCGGGCTGGATCGCCGAACAACTCGGCATGAAGGTCGAGGTGCATCCGGCGGACTGGGATCGTCACGGCAAGGCGGCGGGCTTCATCCGCAACCAGGAGATGGTGGATGCCGACATCGACCTGGTGCTCTCGTTCAACCGGGATGACTCGGCTGGCACGCGGCAGTGCACACGTCTCGCGGAGAACGCGGGTCTGGAGATTCGGAGGTTCACGGCGTGATCGACTACGGAGACGGGGTCCAGGTTCGCAAGTGTCGCGGTCAGCGTGCTGACGGCAAGCGGTGTCAGCGGAAGTCGTGGGCCAACGGGGACGGATGGCTCTGCTGGCAACACGAGGACCAGGAGGGCGTGGAAGAGGTGAACGCGCCGTGATGACACGTGAGGATTTCGTCGCCGCGATGGGCGGCGAGGAGAAGATGGCCGAGCGCGGACAGGTCGCCATCCCCTGTGCATGCGGGCACGAGTGCTGTGAGGGATGGAACGTGGCAACGAAGCGAGAAGAGTCATGACCGGACTGGCGACCGAGAAGTTGCTCGACGCCCTCGCCAAAAACGGGGCCACCATCAAGACCCAGCCGCACGGCTGGATCGCCACCTGCCCCGTCCCCTCGCACGAGGACCGCAACCCCTCCCTCGGCGTGCAAGAGGGCAACGGCATGGTCCTCTACCGGTGCCGCTCCGGGTGCGACCAGGCCGTCGTCACCGACGCCATCTACGCACTCGGGCTCACCGTGGACGACCTCTACGACAACGGGCGCGGCGTCGAGTACCAGTACCGCGACAAGCCCGGTGGGCGCGTCGTGCGCAAGGTCAGCCGGTACACGAAGGAGGGCAACAAGACGTTCGCCCAGACCGGCCCGCAGGCGAAGGCGAACACGGGTGCATCGCTCTACCGCCCCGAGGACTTCGACCTCGAAAGCATGCTGACAGGCGATGTCTGGGTCACCGAGGGCGAGAAGGACGCCGACACCCTGTGGCGCTACGGCATCGCCGCGGTCAGCGGAGCCGCCGGTGCAGGCATGTGGCACAAGTTCGACTACTCCACCGTCGCCCGAGCCGCACGGGTCACCGTCGCCGCCGACAACGACGAAGCCGGACTCGCCCGTGGGTACGCCCTCTACCGGCACCTCACAGAGGCGTACGGCGCGAACGTCCGCCTCGTCATCCCCATGGCTGGGAAGGACGTGACCGACCACCTCCTCCAGGGGCTCGCCGTCACCGACTTCCAGGAGATTCCCGGGGACCCCGAGTTCGAGCAGGCCGTCGCCGAACAGCGCCGGTTTGCCCGCATCACCCGGGAAGCGAAGGCCCGCGACCAGGCCGCGTTCGCCGCCGCCGCCATCGAGAACTTCAACCCGAAGTTGCTCGCCGACATCCAGGCCGCGGAAGAGTCCATGCGCGACTGGATCATCCCGGACCTCCTCGAACGGCACGAGAGGTTCGTGATGACCGGCGAGGAAGGCGGCGGGAAGAGTCACTGGATGCGGCAGATCATGATTACCGCCGCCGCCGGGGTGCACCCGTTCCACCGGAACCAGCAGATCAATCCGGTGCGGGTGCTCGCCATCGACGCGGAGAACACCGAACTCCAGTGGCAGAGGACGACGCGCTACATCACGAACCTCGCCCGGCATCTCGGCCAGGTGGACCCGACGGACCGGATTCTGGTGCAGGCGGGCTACCGTCTCGACTTCACCCAGCGGGCGCACGTCGATCTCATCCACTCGTGGATCGACAAGTTCAAGCCCGACATCGTGTACCTCGGCCCGCTCTACAAGATGATGCCGAAGGAGGTCACGACGGACACGGAGGCGGCACCGCTCCTCGCCGCTCTAGACGGCATCCGTGAGCGTGGCGTGGCGATGCTGATGGAGGCGCATGCGGGCAAGTCGAAGGGCGACCACGGTGAGCGCGACCTCGCGCCTCGTGGTTCGTCGGCTCTCCTCGGCTGGCCGGAGTTCGGGTACGGTCTGCGGCGCTCGACCGCAGACCCGGACATGGCCATCCTGGTCCCGTGGCGTGGGGACCGTGAACAGCGCGGGTGGCCGAAGTTGCTTCGCCGCGGCGTGGACGGGGAGTATCCGTGGATGAGCGCGAGCGTCTCGCTGTAGACGCACCAACCCTGAAAGGACACTGACACCATGATGCAAGGACAGACCATCTACGAGTTCGAGGACGTGATCTACGTCCAGGGAGGCTCGGGCAACGTGCGCGCCTGGGAGGTGGACGAGGACGGCGGGCTGGTCGAACTCCTCCCAAGCGACCAGGGGGAGGGCTGACATGCCTGAACTACGTCCCGCGATGGTCATGCGGGAAGCCGAACGGATCAACGTCAAGGAGTTGGTCCCCACGCCCCAAGGGCTCGCCGTCGATGCGGATGCACGGTTCCGCTACATCGGCGACGTGACCGTGGAGAAGGTCGTGCAGGACGGCACCACCGTCAAGCGCTGGTTCGGGTGGACGCTCGTGGACACCCGTGTCGGCCCGTTCCCGAACCGCGTGAAGGCCATCGCGGCTCTCCTCGAATGGAACCACCTGCGGGAAGCGCACCCGCGGGAGACGATCCCGGAGTTGTTCTGATGGCCGCGGTGAACCTCGACGGGCAGGATGCTTACTTCGACTCCCGCGACGTGCTCAACGTCATCGAGGAGTTGGAGGGCGAACGTGCCTCCGACCTCACCGATGACGACCGGAAGCAGTTGATCGAGTTGCGTCGATTCGTCACCGAGGGGGCGAAGAACTTCGAGGACTGGCAGTACGGCGTCACCTTCATCCGCGAGTCCGACTTCGAGGACTACGCGAAGGAGTACGCCCGCGATGTCGGAGCCGTGAAGGATGATGCTCCATGGCCCCTCGATCACATCGACTGGGAAGCCGCCGCGGAAGCGCTCGCGGAGGACTTCGAGGAGATCACCCTCCACGGGACGACCTACCTGGGCCGACCCTGATTTGACTACGGTGGCATATCTGTAGTACAATGGATGTATAGCAGGATTCTGATAACGAAGGAGCATTGCCTTGGCACTCGTCACAACTCTCAGCATCGGCGGGAATCTGACCCGCGACCCGGAACTCAAGCGGGACCGGAACGGCAAGGCATACGTGCGCATCAACATCGCGGCCAACCCGCGCGTGCGCAACAAGGAGACGGGCGAGTGGGGCGACGGCAAGGCCGTGTTCATGAACGCGGTCGCCTTCGGTGACCTCGCCGAGAACATCGCAAGCACGCTGACGAAGGGCATGCGGGTCATGGCCCACGGCACCCTCCAGACCGACGAGTGGGAGGACAAGGACACGGGGACGAAGAAGTCCGACAAGTCGCTCGTCATGGAGGACTGCGGCCCGTCGCTGATGTTCTCCTCGTTCACCGCCGGTGGCCGAAAGCGTGCTGACAGCGGCCCCCAGAACGCTGACGGAATCGGTGGCCAGAACGGCTGGGCCGCTCCCAACGACTTCGGCGACGACACTCCGTTCTGATGGAGGCGAACATGCACATCGAGGTCTACAAGCGCGAGGACGGGAAGTGGGCGTTCCGCGTCAGGGCGGCGAACGGCGAGATCATCGCCACTGACGGCGGTCAGGGCTACGAGAACCGGGGTGACGCTGAGCGCACCGTGAAGCAACTCACCGCCTACAGCCAGCGAGCCGACAGCGTGTCGTTCACAACCTTCATGCCATCTGGCCTTGCCTGATGACCCGGCTGGAGTTCATCGCCTACGGTGAGCCGATCAGCCAAGGGTCCGTCAACGCCTACCCCACCAAGGGCGGGCGCGGCGTCCGCACCGTCAGCAAGACACCCGCGCTGATCGACTGGCGCGAGACAGTGCGAGCCGCGGCGGAACGGGCCATCGGCCCCGGCTGGGTAGCGCTCGACGGGGCGGCACTGGTCCGGCTCAAGTTCTGGCTCCCCCGCCCGAAGTCGGCACCCAAGACCCGGGACGTGAGGCCGACCAAGGGCCGCGACCTCGACAAGTTGGAACGCGCCATCTACGACGCGATCACCAACGCCGGAGTGTGGACCGATGACAACCGAGTCACCGACGCCATCCTCACCAAGCGGTACGCCGTCGGGCCACACCTCCCGGCGATCTACCGTCCCGACTATCACCAAGTCGCCCCATGCGTGGAGGTAGCGATCTCGTGGCATCCGCCAGACTGACCCCCCTGCTGGTCGAGCAGATGGTCAGCGTGCTTACGACGAACCCCGACCGGTGCGTGGTCATGGCCCCAGACATGACCCGCAACCCGCGGATCGTCCGGGACGGGCGGCGGCAGACGCTCCACCGCTACCTGTTCGAGCGGCTCAGCGGCGTCGAACTCGCCCGAGGCATGTACCTCCTCCCCGGCGGATGCGACACCGCCGAATGCCTGAACCCGTGGCACCACGTCCTCACGGACACCCCCGCGGAACGGATGGTCTGCCCCAACGGGCACCGCTACCGGGCCGACGATGCACCCGGACGCTACCGGTGCCGCATCTGCTACGAAGCACGCAAGGCCAGGCGGCGCAAGCCGCGAGAGCCGCAGAGACGATGCCACAACGGGCACCGGCTCACGAAAGCCACCGTCTACCAGTGGACGGACAAGAACGGGAAGCGACACCGTCGGTGCCGCCGATGCCAGATCGAAGCACAGCGCAACTACCGCGCTCGACACAAGGAGAACCGATGACCGGAATCTACGAAATCCGCGATGGCCGCGGGCTCACGCGAGCGCAGATCGAACGCCTCCGCCAGGCCATCGACCCCGGCCACGTCGAGAAGAAGCAGTCGCTCTCGTACATGGCCCAGCACGAGGTCCGCGCGGAACTGACCCGCATCTTCGGCTACGGCAACTGGGACTCCCACGTGGATGCCCTGGAGTTTATCTACGAGTACGAGGTCAACCGCGACCACCCCGAGTACCCGAAGGAGAAGGACGGCAAGACCCCGAAGGTCGGCGCGAAGCCGATGTACTACCGGGTCTGCTACCGGGCACTCGTCCGGCTCACGATCCGCGACTACTGGGGCAACGAGGTGTGCTCGTTCAGCGAGTGGCATGCGGAGGCGAACTCGATCCTCCCCGACCGCGGTGAGGCGCACGCCATGGCCATCACGTCCGTCGAGTCCTACGCGCTCCGCCGTGCCGCCATCGGCCTCGGTGACCGTCTCGGCCTCGGCCTCTACGACAAGGGCTCGGAGAAGCCGCTCGTCGTCAACACCCTCCAGATCACCGACCCGGAGTCGCCGCTGTTCCTCGAACCCGACGAGATCGCCAAGCGCGAGGAGAAGGCGAAGGAGCGTGCCGCCGCGAACCGTGCCCGCATCCAGGCCGCGATGAACGTGACGGGGCAGTCATGAGCGCCCCGAAGCGGGTGGCCGTCTCGATCACGGTCACGGTGGACGACAAGGATCTGACGCTCTCACGCGAGATCATGGCGGAGTTCCCCGGAAACATCCGGCTCGATGAGGGGTCCCTCCTCGAATCGGTCTACGAGGAAGCCCGAGCCATCATGAACGGGATCGGCCATGAGTAAGCGTGCTGTCTGGAAGTACCCGCTCGGCAACTGGGAGACGGGGATGTTCTCTGCCGAGATGCCCAAGTTCGCGGAGGTCCTCAGCCTCCAGGTGCAGAAGAACGACCTGTGCATGTGGGTGCTGGTGGACCCGGACATGCCCAAGGAGCAGAGGCACTTCCTCATCGTCGGCACCGGCCACGAATACGACTCCGCGAGGGGCCTCGTGTCCGACAACTTCGTCGGCACGTTCCAGATGTACGGCGGCGACCTCGTGTTCCACGTATTCGAGGTGTTCCGATGAACCTCGCTGAAAGCGTGCTTGCGGCGCTCATCGCCCACGAGAACGACAAGCCCCGAAACCAGCAGGTGCGGCTCGGCCCATCCGAGATCGGCGGATGCCGCGAGTACGTCCGCAACGTCATGATCGGGACACCCATGCAGGACAACGGGGAGGTGTGGCCCACCGCCGCCGTCGTCGGCACCCTCATCGGCGACCACATGGAGAAGGTCCTCGCCGAACGGATGGGCGCACTCACCGAAGTGTCCGTGACAACGACACTCCCCAACGGGGTCAAGGTGTCCGGCCACGCCGACATCGTGCTCGTGGACAAGAACGCCGTCGTGGACTGCAAATCCAAGGACCGGTTCGCCACGATCCGGTCCGAAGGTCCCTCGCTCGACAACCTCGTGCAGGTGTCCACCTACACCCTCGGGCTCGTGCAGGCCGGAGTCCTCAAGGTCGGAGCCACCGCCCACCTCATGTACGTGGACCGCTCCGGCCAGGAGCAGACACTCGAAGAGGTCGTGCTCGAATGGGACACCATCCTCTCGTTCGTGGAGAAGTGCGTCGAACGGCTGGACGACGTGCTCGAAGCGCAGGAGCACATCGACAAGGGCGAGGTCGAGTGGGCGCGGGACCTCCGCGACAAGACCCCGCCGTTCTGCTACTCCGAGCGGGTGCTGTGCCCGTTCCGCGACCGGTGCTGGGCGGGCTCCGAGTGGAAGCCCAACGAGAAGATCGAGGACCCGGAGATCATCGAGACGGTCCAGAAGTTTGTCATCGCGCGAGCCGATCAGGACGCCGCAACCCAGCGGCGCTCCGAACTGCGCGAACGTCTCATCGACGTGTCCGGCCTCACCCCCGACGGCTACTCCGTGGCCTGGAGGGGGAACGCTCTCTACGTGACGAAGGTGGCGTGATGCAAGAGTTCGGTCCCAACACCAACCGGGTGCTGTTCGTCCGCGACGTGCACGTGCCGCTCCTCGACCGTCAGCGTGCTGACACCATCGCCGAACACTCCAAGCGCATCCCGCGCGACGAGTTGGCGCTCACCCAGAACCGGGCGCTCAACGCCGCTCGGATGTGGGGCGAGGAGGAGACGGTGATGGCCGCGAGCGAGGCGCTCCGCCGGGCCACGTGGGGCATCGTGTGGGACTCCACCTGGGTGGACGCGTGGACGGTGCAGTGGATCATCGCCCGCGCTGGGATCGGGCTCGCAACGCAACACCTCATCGGCCTGGCCGAGTACGGAATCGAGGACTACATCACCCTCGTCTCACCCTGGACGGTGGGGTTCAAGGACCTCCCCATCCCATTCATGGAAGGAATGGCCGCATGACCTACAGAACACGGTCGGTGGTCGGCTACATCGGAGTCGCCGTCGCCACCCTCTGCATCCTCGTCGTCGTGATCCTCACGTGGGTCGCGGTGACAATGCCGTACAACCCGGTCGCGTTCTACGTCCTCACCTGCTGGACGCTGTCGCTGTTCATCACCGGAGCCGTCGCCGGAGCGTTCGGAGCCGTCTACTGGCCCACCTCGTTCGAGCGTCAGCATGCTGACAGACCCGCTCAGCGCCCCGTAGGCGCGTTGGGAACCCTCATCCGCCGTATCACCGCACACCGCCACTGTTAGACCGCCCACGAGGCGCACACCCCCGAAAGGAACCACCCTCCATGAGCACGCAGAAGTACCGATTTATCCCGGAGCGCATCGGACGCCGTGACGACATCAAGCCGTTCACCGTCGTCATCGAGAACCCGGACGAGACAGACGCCGACCGTCTCGCCGAGGGCCTCCACAACCACGTCGCCCAGTACCTCCTCAGCGACAACTACTCCGTGGACGTGGACCTCAACCGCGGACGGTTCCGCATCGAGGCTGGCCGGTTCGGCAAGGGTCGCATCGAGATCGTGAAGGAGAAGGTCGATGCCTGAGACGATCCCGGAGCCCACCGACTACGCCCAGACCCTCGTGGACGGCATGGTCCAGATCAGGGACCATGTCGCAGAATGGGCCAACAGCGACGTGCACGAGACGGCAGACGTGCCCCTCGCTGGAGGTTGGGTCGTCGGTGCCATCAACGAACAGATCAGACGGTTCGACTCCGAGCCCGGACTGCGAGAGCACCTCAACACCGTCGGGCCGATGATGATGCGGATGCTCGCCCTCGCCGATGAGGAGGCGCGTCATGGCGACGTACGCGGCGAACACTGAGGTCACCAGCGACAAGAGCCGCGCCGAGATCGAACGCATCCTCACCCGCTGGGGTGCCGACGAGTACGCCTACATGATGAAGGCGACGCAGGCGCAGATTGCCTTCTCTTATCGCGGCATGCGCGTACGGTTCGTCCTCCCCCTCCCCGACCGCAACGCCAACGAGTTCACCCACCACAGCCGCGGAAAGCGTACTGACAGCGCCGCGGCCCAGGCGTACGAGCAGGCCGTCCGGCAGAAGTGGCGGGCGCTCGCCCTCGTCGTCAAGGCGAAGCTCGAAGCCGTCGAGTCGGAGATCAGCACGTTCGAGCAGGAGTTCTACGCGCACCTCGTCCTCCCCAACGGGCAGACGGTGTTCGAGTCCACTGCCCACCAGGTCGCCACGATGATCCAGACCGGCGACCAGGGGCCGCTCATGCTGGAGGCGTGATGCGGTGGCCATGGCAGACGCTACGGGGAACCAGCCACAAGGACCCCGTCCGCGACGGGATGTTCCGGCTCATGATGCTGGACGACAACCCGTACCCCACGTACATCGGGACACGAGCCTGGTGCGACGGCAAGCCCTACTGGGATGACAAGACGTGCAAGTGCACGCACACCGAAAAGGAGAACGACCAGTGAAGAAATCCACCAAGATCGCCGGGGTGACGCTCGCCGCCATGCTCGGCATCCTCGCCCTCACCGCATCCTCCTGCGGGTCCGACGCGGACACCGTGAGCGAGAACCTCTCCACAGAGGCGGAGAAGTTCAACGTCCAGCGCGTCATCATCGGGATCAACGGCATCACCGACGAGCCCGCGTTCTACGTCGAGGGGCGATGCTCCATCGAGATCGAGACGCGCAAACTCATCACCATCTGCAAGCACGCCGACGACGACTACCGGAAGCACTACCTCGGCCTGTCCGACAACGTGTTCTGGACGGCGGTGCAGACCGAGGGGCTCGACGTGAGCGAGTACCACACCAAGATCGTGCTCCGTCCGCAGTCGATCCTCCCCGAGTTCGACATCCAGATCGGCGAGGACGGCTCGATCTCCCAGGCCCCCGAGGTGTTCACCCCGGAGAACCCGAACGGTGGTGATGAGTGATGGCCGAGGACAACCCGTACGAGGACATGACGGAGAAGGAGGCGGAGCACATGAAGCGCCTCATGAAGGGCGTCTCCGCGCTCATCACCGTCTCCGGCATATTCCTGCTCGCCCGTGAAGGATCAGCCGTCGAGACGCACTCCGGTGACCAACTCGACATGATGATCGGCCAACTCGCCAGCCAGCCCGAAAAGGCGCACGAGGTGGTCATGACGCTCCTGTCGATCATCGGCCACCTGCGGATGGGCAACACGCTCGAAGAGTGGTTCGCCAACACCGGAGCCGACCTCGTCCCCCTGGAAACGCTCCGACGTGGACGCCTCGTCTAACGTCTACCGCGACGGGAAGGTGCACGTCCTCAGCGAGGAATGCCGGACGTGCATCTTCCGCCCCCACACCCGGCCCGTCGAAGGGGCTCGGGTAGCCGAACTCGTCCGTGACACCAAGGACGAGGACGGCTCCACCGTCATCTGCCACTCCACGCTCTACAAGGATGACGAGCGAAAGCATGCTATCTGCCGAGGCTGGTACGACCGGCTCGCCGACCGCGACCCGGTCCTCCAGATCGCCGAACGCATGGGAGCCATCGAAGAACAGGAGCCGGACCCGTCATGGTGATCGGAAGCAGTATGAAAGGCCCCGCGCAGGAGAGATTCACCGCGGCCATGGAAGCCCAAGGGGCCAGGACACGCAAGACCAAGAACGGCCTCATGGTCTACGCCCCGGACGGTGCCACTCTCACCGTCCACACCACCTACGGCGACCGCCGGTCGCTCGTGAACGACATCGCGTGGTTCCGACGCCACGGCCTACGCCACCCGTCGGACACATCGCCACACCACAACGAGGAGGAGACAGAAGTGGGACGCAAGGCGGAAACGAACGACGAGGGCTACCCGCACTACATGGTGGGGCCGATCAACGGGACAACACGGAAGCGGGTGCTCGCCGAACTTGAATCGAAGGGGTGGCCGCTCCGCGTCATGGCGACCGAACTCAACATGGACACCGTGACAGCCCAGCGGGCGCTCTACGCCGTCGGCTACCGGTGGGACCCACAGTCCCCGCCGAAGCGCCGTGCGTGGCTCGCGCCGGATGACATCAAGGAGATGCACGAGAAAGTGAAGGCCGAGATGAAACGCCGCGAGGATGAGGCCAAGGAGGCGCGGCACGCGGCGCAGTCCACGGTGATTGTGGAGCCAGGAGCCATCGTCATCACGGCGACGGACACCCCGTCGCCGCAGGATGTGGCCGATGCCATCGCGGCGGGCACGGCGGAGAAGATCGCCATTCCGTTCAGAAACCCGGGCAAGCCCATCGGCGAGGCGTTCACGCCGGAGTTCGTGGATGAGCACACGACACCCGAGAAGCGCCCCCTCCGCCCGGAGGCACCGCCCATCACGAAGCCCGTCCTGCACGTCGGGACAACCCGGCCCGCGTTCGACAGCCTCAAGCCATCGGAGCCGGAGCGTGAGTTCATCGACAGTGTGGACTCGTGGACCGCGAACGAGAACGACGCGCCCACCCCGGTCCGGGAGTACCTGCGGGGCCTGCGCGCCGCAGGGCTCGAAGTCGAGATTCGCGTGTGGAGGAAGCCGTGACCGCCGACTCGTCATACTGGATGACCCGGGTCGCCACCACCGCTCGCACCCTCAGCGAAGCCAAGGCCATGGAGGCGAACGGCATCTACATTCCGCTCGACGTGACGATCGCTCAGCACAACTACGACACCGCCATCCAGCACTACACCAACCCGCACAACATCCCGAAGGGAATCTGATGGTCAGCAACATCAACGTCCTCGCCATCCGTAAGCGCCTCGGCAGGACCAACTGGTCCCTGCCCATGGAGTTCGGCAACGACGGCTGGGCATTCGTCGCCATCCGGGAAGGGGACGAGCGGAAGATCATCGTCACCTACGGGCCGTCCGGCGACTCCACCGGCATGTGGCTTCATGCCTCGATCTCGCGCCCCGACGAGATGCCGACCTACCAAGACCTCGTGGACCTGCACTACGCCGTGTGGGGCCAAGAGGGATGGGCGTATCAAGTGTTCGCACCCCAGGGCGACCACGTGAACATCCATCCGTTCGCCCTCCACCTGTGGGGGCAACTCGACGGAACCCCCGTCCTCCCCAACTTCGGGGCGTTCGGGTCCATCTGAAAGGACACTGCCACCATGGCTCAGTACGACATCAAACTGACCGAGATCAGCGCCGAGATGCTGGACGAACTCGCCGACTTTGCGCACACCGCATGGGGTCGCACCGACATCCTCGAAGTCGAGGTCATCCCGGGCATGGGCAACACGGGGTGGGACGCGAACACGGAGAACGCTCTGCGCATGCCCGAGGAGGCCAGCATGGTCGCCGTCAGCATCCCCGACCCGATCCCGGCAAGCCCCACCGGCTCCATCGAGATCGTGCTCCCGCCCGAGCCCGTCGAGGACTACAAGGTCGAGGAGGGCGCACCCACCCCGATCACGAAGGCGAGGAAGCGGTGACCGCGAGATTCAACGCACCCTGCTCCAAGTGCGGGAGCGTCAACGACGCCCACACGGTGCCCGAGGAGCCGGAACTCAGCCCCAAGAACGACGACCTGTCGCTCTGCCTCTACTGCGGCCACGTCACCGCGTACGTCGTCATGGACGGGACACTCATGGGCCTCCGAGAGTTGACCGAGGAAGAAGCCACCGAGGTCGCCGCCGACGAGGCCATGCAGGAGATGGAACGCACCCGGCAGAGAGTGATGGCCCACCGTGATCGACCGTGAGAAACTGCTCGCATTCCTCGCCCAGCGAGCAAAGGACGCCTCACCCGGACCCGCGCCCCTGCTGGTGCAACACGCCATCTACGAGGGCCTCGCCGAGCGGGTGAAGGCCGGAGAGTTCGACACCGAGAGAAAGGATGCTGACACATGAGCATCGAGGACGCGTTCAAGAACCCCGAGGGGTCCCGACTCAGCGACGAGCAGTTCCGCATGCTGATGGAACAGCGACGCCGTGAGCGCGACCAGAGCCGCGGGCTCGCCGCCTTCCTCACGCTCGGCGCGTTCCTCACCACCATCGTCGTCGTCGGCATACTCGCCGCCAACGGGGTGTTCGGTGGCTGAGGCGAGCATCAAGCCGCACCGCAAGACCAACCCGCAAGGGTGCGTTCGGTGCCGCGAATCCCGACGCCACGTAGACGCCGAGTGGAACCTCAAGCCCGAGGGGAAGCCGACGATGTACCTGTGCGAGACGCACGCACGGTACTGGGCGGAGCACTACGGCATCCAGTTCGCCGCCGCCTGACACAGGAAGAAGCCCCGCCCCCCGCGGACGACGAGAGGGGGCGGGGCTTCTGGCGTTCCAGCAGGATCAGGCTACCGGGCTCACCTTCGGATCGGGCTTCACGGCGGGAACCTGCGCGACGTGTCCGTCCACGATGGCGGGCTTCGTCGTCAACTGGTCCCGAGGGACCGAGCCCAGACCGATGAAGGACAGCCAGTCGTTGACCTTCGGGATGGCGAGGATGCGGGTGATGACACCGGCGACGACGGTGATACCACCGACCACCGCCGTGAGCCACGCGATCCACGACTCCGGGAGAATCTTCGCCAGTTCGGCGAGGACATCCGGGGCCACGAGGGCGACGACCGCCCACACGGACAGCGCGCTGAGGAGCGTGGCGAACGCGGTTCGGAGGACACGCTTCGCCTTGTACCAGATTTCCGGGAGCGTCGTCTTGACGACCGGATCGGGGGTTGCCATGCGGAGTTCCTTTCCAACGAGGTTCGAGTCCGGGGGTCGGCGCTCGATAACCAGTTCCACGGTAGTCGCAACGAACGTCAGGAACGTGAACGAATAGATGCCGAGAGCCCACCACTCGTACCCGATGAAGTCGCCCAGATTGCGACGCACCACCACGAACCAGAACACCATCGCCACCGACAGCCACTTGGCGAACATCACGCGGCCCAGCCACGAAGTCCACCACGGCGACCCGAGGCCGTAGATCATCACGTTCAACGTCGCCGGGATGATGGTGAGAGCGAGGACAAACCCCGCGATCTGATTGACTTGCTCGACGTTCACGCCGCCCCCCTGATGGCCGCTCGCAACTTGTCGGTGAAATGGTTCCGCCGACCGACTTGGATCAGGCCCTTGGAGAGGCGGCGAGACTCCTCCAAGATCACCTGTACCTCATCAGTCTGCACCTTCACCTCAGCCGCCTTGGCATGGGCACGCACGACATCGGGACCGTCGGTCGTCTCGTCAAGCGGCTCCCGCTCGTCCGTCACGATCCACCCCGTTCCCGGACTACGGTATCGAGGGCGTCGAGTGCCTTGGCCGAAACGGCCATCGCCTTGTTCGCGTCCACCAGCGCGTCCGTCAGGTCCTTGTTTCGATTCTGCAACTCCTCGGCCCCATCCCGATAGGTGTCGCGCGATTCCTTCATCTCGCTATAACGTTCACCGGCCCCGAGTTTGAAGTCCTCCAGCCGCGCGTCCTTCCCAGAAAGTTCGGCGGCGTGCGCACGTTCCATGTCAGCAATCCGCTGATCGTAGCCCTTCACAATGTCGGCCACCCGACGCTCGTGCTGGGCCTTCGTGAGAATCAGGTCACGGGCGAAGAGTATCGCCAGGACACCCAGACCGAGGGTATTGAACACCCCATCGAGCGAGACGTTCGTGTAGAACCAGGACCAGAAGTCGTTTGGCGGCGGGGTGACTGTTACGTCAGCACCCGCCGCCATCAGGAGAAGCATCGTGAGCAAGGCCCGGCCCCCACGCCCTATCTACGCCGTGAGGCGTGTCAGCACACTTACGGGTGAAGCATCGCGTCCGTGTCGAACACGGTCACCGTCACGTCGCCCGTGTTGGTGTCCGGCGCGAGGAGCCGCGCGTAGACCGCGAAGCCCTGAGCGACCGCACGCTGGAACGGGAAGTTGGCCCGGATGAGCCCGGAGGGACCGAACACGACCCGCTCCGTGTAGTGCGCGCCGTGAGGACCGGAGGTTGCGACCTCGTCCCAGAACAGCGTCACATCGACGGCGTCGCCCGGACGGCCCGAGGCGTACACGTGAGCCGCGAACGCGTAGTCGCCGTTGCCGCCGACGATGTTCGTGGCCTGGCTCGACGGCGCATCGAGGGTGGTGTTCAGGTAGAACGCCTGACCCTTCTTGACGGTGCGGCCCTTGGTGCGGGCCGTCTTGTCCTCTCGGTGGTACGAGCGCACGCTCACGGGCTTCTCCTTCGGTGGGATGGGCGTCGAACCGCCCGATGATCCTGAACCGGGGGGCGTGCGGAGCACACCGAGCATGGCGAAGTGCCAGCCCTCCCCGAACCCGTCACCGTCGGCGACGAGGTCATACTTCGAGGCATTCTGCCTGATCCAGCGACCCCGCTTCGAGGACGCCGTCATGATGCCCGCATCGGGGCCGTTGTCGCGGATGTCCACCGCGCCCTTGGTGCCCTGAATCTGGTGGTTCGCCTGCGGGGAGTTCGGTGCGGCCACAGTGCCCGCCGCCGAGACGCGATACCAGAGGACGCCGTTCCACCAGCGGGTGTCGTAGACGCGACGGCCACGGACATCCGCGTACCGCACGTAGCGGGCGAGGAAGATGGCCTTCTGCTCCGCCTCGGTGCGGACGCCCGAAGAGACGATGACGCGGTAGCCGAACGCCTTCTTGAAGTCCACGTTGAGTTGGTCGATCCGGTACGCCATCCATGGCGTGAGACGCGCGCCGTCGCGGAACACCCAGGTGTCAGCCATCGGTGGCATCCTCCCGGTCCGTCTCCACGCCGCCGCCCACGGACTGCGACACCGTGTCGGTGATCTGCACCACCTGGACGATGATGAGGTTGCCCTGGTCGTCCAGTGCCCACGCGTCCGCGACACCATCGCCGTCCACGTCGCCGTCGATGGGGATGAGGGGGTTCACGACACCGTCGGCCTCCCAGCCGAGAAGCGCCTGCTTGATCGTCTCCCGGTCAGCCTCGGGGACGGTGTCGATGTAGTTCGGTACTTCGGTGGTCATCGTAGCCCTCTCTGTCGGGGCTCATTCTTTCATGCCACCGTGCCCGACCGTGGTATTCACTGCATCGGCTGGATGACCCCGAGGATGTCCTGATCGGAGATGACCGCCGGGTCCGCGCCCGGGTCCGGGTTCTCGGACGCGACAGCGGACTCCCACTTCGCCGACCAGCCGGGCGAGACGGCGATGTCCCAGATGCGGTCGAGGACCCAGTTCTGGTACGGCTTCACCTTCTTCTGCTCCGCGGCGCACGCGATGAGCCTCTGCATGAGGGCGGTGCTCTGGGTGATCTGAGCGGTGGTTGCGTAGGCCATGGGGGAGGACCTCTCAGTACATGATGGGGATGGTGATGAGGATGTCGCCGGTGAGGGCGATGCTGTTGCGGTTCGAGATGGCGACCGTACCGTCCGGTCGGAGAAGCGCGCTTACAGACACACCGGCAGAGTAGCCCGCACCGAACGTGTTGTGCGGGGGGCGGAAGTGAGCCGGGATGCCCGTGGAGGTCACGTCGAGACTGCTGGTGCCGGTGGGCACATCCGTGCGGACGGTCGCTCGCAGGGAACCCTCGTCGCCGTCCCGTTTGATCGTCGCCGTTGCGTCGAGAAAGTTCGAGGAGATCGTCACCCAGCCGGTGTTGCCCGCGGCGAAAATCCACGGCCCCCACGCCGCGCCGACGCCCGCCGATGAGCGCTGATACGTCGCCGAGATGTAGGTGACATCTCCCTTGTACGTGACCCGCTGGACGGCGCGAGCATCCGCGAACTTCACGACCTCCACGACGCCGAACGCGCCGCCCGGGTAGGAGGCATCCGCCTCCCCGAACGTGATCCCGACCGGGAAGTCCACCGGGTTCAGCGTGTGCGCCACGGTGCCGCCATTGAACACCAGCGCCGCAGGGACGGGCGGAGACGCGCGCCGGGCCTGTTCATCGCTTCGCAGATACAAGTCCCGGAGAACGCCTTCCAGCGTCTTGTCCGTGACCGGGAAGTCGGAGAACGACACGGGCTCAGGCCATGTTCAGGTGCGCGACGCCCCACCACTGGCCGACAGCAGGACCACCGGCGATGAGGCGCACCATGTTGCGCACAGCCGTGAACGCCGGGACCGTACCGCCCGGCCAGAAGGGGGCGTTGTTGAACGTCATCACCGCGCCGAACGACTGCACCGTGACGATGTCCAGATGCGTCCCCAGCGGCGCGTCGCTCGGGAGCGTGACGGAGAAGTTCGCCTCCGCCTCGATGAACACGACGAGGTCACCCGCGACCGTGCCCGACAGGTTTAGCACCGTCCCGGCCAGCGTGATCGGCGGGTACGCGATGTAGCCCGACTCGTTGTTCAGCGAGATGATGTACGGGGCCGACGCGTTGCCGGTGCCCTCCACGAGAACACCGTTCCCGCTGACGATCAGGCAGGAGCAGGAGTTCCCTGCGCAACCACATCCTCTTGGCATGACCTACTCCTCTTCGTCCGAATCCGGCTTGGTGGCCGGGGTGAGAATCACCTGGATCGTTTCGCCCGCCGGGGTTTCCGTGACGGTGACCTTGTCGAGTTTCTGATCCTGGCTGATCGTCCTCGCGTTCAGGGTAGCAAGCAAGGGTACTTTCACCCCGGGAACCAGGTGCTGGATCGTGAGGGTGTCGTCCAGGATGATGCCCGTGTTGTCCGGGATGCGGACCTCCACCGGCACCGGGTTGCGACCCGTCACGTTCCGCTGAGCCTGCGAGTCCAACTCGGCCTGTGTGGGCTCGTCGGTGGACTCCTGGTTGTAGACGCTGAACACCTTCGTCCACGGACCGTAGTACGTCGGGTCGGATGCGGCGAAGCCCTGCTTGCCCTCGTTGGATGTGACCACACCGAACGTCGTCTGCTCCGAGCCGTACGCGGTGACGATGGCACCCGCGGTGAAGTCGGCGTCCGTGAGCAGGCGGGTCGCCCCGATCTGCCGCGACGTGTCCCAGATGTGGATGGCCCGACCGATGGCGCAGAAGTCGATGCCGCCGTGCCGGGCCGTGTACTGGAGGTGCTCACCCACGCTCATCTCGAACTTCTGCGTCACCGCCGCCGTCTTGGCCTCGTTGGGAGTGTGATGCACCGTGAGGAACGGGAGCACGTTCGCGGGCGGGGTGATGTTCTCCCACGCCTGCACATTGATGAGAGGCGGGCCGGGGATCACCCAGTCCGTCGTCATCTCGTAGTTGATGATCGTCTCCAGGCGCGTGGTTGCCTCGGTGACCGCCGGGTACGCGTTGGACCACTGCTTCGTCAGCGGCCTCCAGAACAGGTACTCCAGCACGTCGTGAGCGTTGATCGTGACCCGACCCGGCTCCCAGCCGACATGCCAGACCGGACCCTCCCAGACGCGATCCGTCCCGCGGAAGATCACAAGTTCGTGGCGCTTCGGCTCAATGGAGGCGAGGAACTCCTTCTGCTCCTCGCAGGCGTCGCCGACGATGGTGATGTCGCCCTGGCTGATGGTGTCGCGGTCGCGCACCCACCGGATCATCGACATGTCCCTGATCTCGCCGATGCGCGTCTGCCCACCGCGGTCGTAGATGAACGCGGTGTGGCCCTGAACACAGTTCACCTTCGCCATCAGAACCTCGTCAGCAGGTCGAGGGAGAGAGTCACGTTGCCGTCCTCGTTCTCAGGCGGCACGTCCACCGCGATGTAGTAGTCGATGCCGCACTCGAACACCGGCCAGGTGCCGGGCATGCCGTCGGAGCCGTAGATCAGGTGGTTGGCGTTCAGCGTCTCGCCGCCCGCGACCGACGCCCACGCCGACTGGGTGACACCGTCGAGAGTCAGCACGCTGTCAGCCGGGAGGAACGAGACGATCAACTCGGCGCAGAAGTCCGCCGGGTCCAGGTCGGGCAGTTCCCGCGAGAACGGGCTCGCGTAGAAGCGGACCCGAATCTGGCGCTCCGCGAACGACCCGGTGCTGATCGTGAGGATGGGGATGGTGTCGAGGAACTCGCGCACATCCTCCGACTCGATCCGATGCCAGATGCGCCGCCAGATGCCCACCTCCTCGATGCAGTAGTTCGGCACCACCGGAGGCCGCGGAGGTGCCGGGACCACCGCACAGTCTGGGTCCACGAGCGGGTTGACGAAGCGGTCCACCGTGTGGCGTGCGGAGATCGAGTTGTGCGGGGTGCCCGCCCACTCGTACTCGTAGTTCTGCTTCGCCGGGAACGAGCCATCGAAGTAGGAGTACGGACCACCGAACGACAGGATGGCCGCGTCCACCAGGTACGTCTCACCACTGCGCCACGGGACGTGACCGGAGCCGCCGGTGTCACGTGCACGGATGATGGCATACGCCGCACCCGCAGGGGACTCCGCCTCCACCGACAGGGTGAAGGTGTTGTTCTTCGGGACCACGACCTCTTCGCCGTTGGAGCGAGCGAAGATCGTGCCGCCCGAGTCGATCCACGCAATCTCCGCGACCATGCGCTGTGCACGCTGGAGACGCACGCGGATCGAGCCCGTGTAGCGGCTCTCCGGGAGCACTATGGAGCGGTAGTCCGCGATGTTCGCCTGACCTGCCCACACGAAGCCGCCAACGATGTCGGCCTTGACGGTCACCTTCGCCGAGAAGTCACCGCTCAGCCCACCGGAGGCGCGAGTGAGCACGATGCCCCCCGAGAGCGCATCGGTCGTCGCCGCCCAGCCGAGCACGCCAGGCGAAGAGGCGATGGAGATGGACTTGTTGACGGTACTGGTCCACGAGTACGTGGTGTCCGTCTCCGCCGCAGTGGAGCCGTCGAAGTAGTCGCCGGGGTTGAACGACGGACGGCTCTGAACCTCCGTCACCCATGCCGAGTACGGACCCCAGCCGAGAGTGTTCCGGGCGCGGGTCCGGTGCCGGTAGGTCGCGCCAGGCACCAGCGGGGTGATCGTCAGAACCGTCGTGGTGTGCGAGCGGGTCACCGTCGCCGGGGACGGGATCGGGTCCGGCGAGAGGTACTGCGTCTGCGTCTCGTAGCCCGTGATCGGGAGGCCACCGCCGTTGGTGGGCGGGGTGATGAACGCGGTTGCGTTGCGGCCCGACGTGCCCGAGGCGACGTTCAGGCCCGGTGCGTTGACGACCGCCGTACCGAGCGAGAACGACCGCGTGGTGGACGCCGCGCCACCCTTGAGGCCCGACGCCGACGCCGTGACAGCGTTGATGGCCATGGCCCGGTGGAACAGCACCCGCCGCGTGGGGAGGCCGGAGCGCGTGGTCGAGCCCGACGAAGTCCACTCGGCGATGAGGTTCGTGAAGCCCGCGTCAGTGGCGATCTGGTTCGTGTACAACGTGACCGGACGGCCACCGTCCTCCGTGGGCTCGGTGATCGTGACAGCGACCTGACCCACGACGGTCGGGCTGGGCGTGAGGCGCGTGAACGGGGCGGACGGGACCTCGTAGTAGGTCATCCGACCCGGCTGGCGACCCCGCCCAAGCCCGGCGATAGCCGACCCGTTCAACCACTCCGTGTAGTACTGGTCATCCGCGTCGAAACCGATCTGGATGGTGCCGCTGTCACGCGCGATGCGGAACAGGAACGTGGAGTTGTCGGTGATGCCGAGCGTGCCCGACTGCAACCAGCCGCTACGACCGATGTAGAAGTACGCGGTGCGGTCGCCGGTGCCCGCGATGGGTTCGATCTTGGCGATCTGGATGACACGCGAGCCGTTGTACGCCTGGCGCACATTGGGGAGCGGGAGGTCCCCGGTGACCCAGCCGTTGCCCGGAGACGACGTGCTGATCCCTCGGGTGGTCCCGCCATTTCCCCACGAGTACGTAGTCACGTTCGCCTCCTTACGGCACCGTCAGGGCGAGAGCATCGACCCAGAGCATGATGTCAGAGTTGTTGGTCGGGACCGTGCTCGACCCCCAGGTCACGTCCGCGCGGACCATGCACCGCGCCGTGACCGCGCCAGCGGGCGGGACGATGGACGGCTTCGAGAAGGTGTGGCCACCGTAGTTGCTGGTGATCCGCTCGATAGTGTCCGTGCGGAGAAGGGCGCTCGCCCCATCCCGCCATTCGATGCGAGCGTCCATGGCATGGATGACCGAGATGCCCGCGCCTGCGGTGACCTGCACGAAGCCCCACATGCTGAACGAGAACCGGGAACCCGCCGGGGCCGCGCCGATGGCAACATCCTGGACACCAGCGAGTTGCGTGCGCCCCGTCGCCACGGTCGAACCGTTGCCGAGGATGCGCACTCGCCACGACCAGGAGCCGACCGAGTCATGGGCGTTGTCGCGGATACCGGAGACATACGGTGCCGCCGATGCGCCTGACACGGTCGCGGACTGGGTTGCCCAGCCGATGGAGTCCGTCTCGACCGAAGGGTTCGTGGAGTAGTTGCGCGCCACCTCGATGGAGCCCGACGGCAGTTCCGCCGAAGGGGTGGGAACGAGGTTCAGGGGCGCGTCCTCGATGAGGTACTGGCCGGTCGCCATCGACTCGGGCAGGAGGCGGGGGATGCCGAGCATGCGGGGCTGTTCGGCGGTGAGAGTGAACTCGTAGATGCCGCCGTACAGACCGTGGTTCGGAGAGGCGGAGTTGCCGGTGGCGTTGCCGTCCTCATCGAGCGTGGGCTGGATCGGCTGGGGTGTGATGACGCGCTCGAACTCCTGCTCCTTGAGGAGTCCGGTGGTGCACTTCACACCGTGCAGGATGCGCCGCTCCTGGTCGATGGAGGACCAGTAAGCACCCGCGCCGCCGCCATCCTGGACGTAACGAGGAGGGCACATGGTGAAGAATGTGAGCGACGCGGTGCCGCACGAGCCGTTCTCGTGCACCGAGCAGGTGGACTCGCGGAGCATGTTCGCCAGCCAGGTGCGCCCGTACTCCAGGCCGCGCTCGGTGAGGGCTGTGAGGATGACACGGAACCGCATGACCTTCGCCCGGTCGCGCTGAGCGCCGATCACGCCGCCGCCGGTGATCCGCTCCGTGGCGACGGCCTCCGTGGTGTCATCGTCCAGCCCGTCCACGCTGATGCAGTACACGCCGAGGAACTCCGTGGCCGCGAAGTTGGGGACCATCGGGTCGAACCACGGGGCCTCGTCCTGGAGGTTCGTGTACTCGTAGCCGCCCTGCGGGAGGAAGCGAGAGTCGCCCGGCGAGAGGAAGTCGTCCGGGGTCATCAGCGCGTTACGCAGGCCCGAGCAGTACGGGCCGCGGAACCAGTTCGCACCACACGGCGACGTGCGGGTGTAGTCCTCAGCGCGCGGGTTGTTGACGATCTCGGTGCCACCGAGGCAGAACCAGCCGTTGAACACCGTGTCTCCTAACCGAGCCGCTCAGCGATGCGGTTGACCACACCCACCGCCGCGACATCCGGGTTGCCCGATCCCTGCACCACGATAGCGCCGGGCTGGATGAGGACCGAACGCCCCGCCACACCCGTCGAGACACCGCCGCTGGCCAAGGCAGGATACTTACCCTGAGCGAGAGCCGAGAGCCACCGCACCGACGGGTCCACCTGCGACAGGTTGCGTCGGAGCGGCACGACCGCCTCCGGGCCGGACTCACCCATGAGCGCCTTCGTGCGGCCCCACAGCACGCCACCAGACGCGAGCGGGACAGCGCCGCCGCCGTCACCTACCGAGGAGCGACCACGCGCGCCGGACATGGCGTTCCCGGCGTCGTTCGCGGCACCGAACAGGGAACCGAACCACCCGATGGCGTCCTGAATCCACCCGATGGCGTCCTGGATTGCGTTGCCGATGTTGGTGGCCATGTCCTCGAAGAAGCCGCCGATCTCGGAGAGGGCCTTCTCCGCCCCGGTGCTCATGTCCAAGAACCACTGGACGAGGTCATCGAAGTCGATGCCGAGGCTGGCGAGCACGTCCTTGACGGTGTCCTCCAGAATCTTCCACGCCCCCGAGAAGTCGCCCTTGAGGAGCGCGGCGATGGCCTTGAGGATGCCGGACCACATCTGCGTGCTGGCGACGATGATGCCGCCGACCACCTTGAACACGGCACCGATCACGTCGGACCAGACCTTGAAGGCACCCTGGTTGTCCTCCGTGGCCCCGGCCAGGGCGTTCATGATCTCGACCCAGCCGTTGACCACGTCCACCACGGCGATGATGAGGTCGATGAGCGGGGGCAGGATCACGGCGATGAGTTCACCGAGGTAGACGAGCAGGGGGCCGAGGTTCGTCCCGAGTTCCGCGAACTTGGGTGCCAACTTCTCCACACCTTCGAGGAGGGCCGTGCCGATGGTGGAGGCGACCTCGGACAGGATCGGCATGAGCGGCATGAGAACCGCGGAGATGGCTCCCAGTGCGGCGGCGAGGATGTTGAGCACCTGGAGGTCGCCGACCAGCGCGAGAATCTCACCCAGGATCGGGAGGGCCTGGCCGAGCGAATCCATGAAGGTCACGAGAGAGGCGACCGCCTCCGGGGTGACAAGCGCCGCGAGTACCGGGCCGAGTTGGCCAAGCAGATCGAGGAGGGCCATGAAGATGACCTGGCCGTTGGCGAACCAGTCCTGGAGAGCGGTCTGCCCCTCCACGGACTGCATCCACTCGTTCCACTTGTCGAGCAGGCCGGTGAGGTGGCCGAGGAGTGCGTTGCCCGCCGGGGCACCCGCCGTAAACAGCGTCGAGAGAGCGCCGCTCAGAGCGCCGACGAGCCCGAGGACGGCGTCGAAGGATTCCTTCATGCGCTCGAACGTGGCCGTGAGTTCGCCACTCTCGGCGGACTCCTGCATCATCTCGCCCCAGCCCTTGGCCCAGTCCGCGAACGCGGCAGACATCTCCTCCAGTACGGGACCCACGGCGGAGAAGATCGAGAGGAGCCCCTGGACGACGCTGGCGAGGCCGGTGCCGAGGTTGGCGAGGGAGTTCGGGATGGTGGTTTCCATCGCCGTCTGGAACATCTGGTACGCGGGCGATTCGAGAACCGCGGTGAACGCTTCGGTGATGCGACCGAGCGCCGCACCTGCCATCTCGCCCATGCGGTCGTTGCGCCAGAGTTCGGCCAACTTGTTCGTGAAGTCGGCGAGCGCCGGACCCCACGCCTGCGCGAACGCCGCGGAGTCGGCCTTGGCGGCGGCGGCGAGGTTGTCCATCCCCCGCTTCGCCGCCGGGAACTGCTTGTCCATCATCTCCAGCGCGGCGACCGCATGGAGGGTGGTCCAGATGAAGCCGGTCATGGCCGCTCCACCCGCGGCGAGAGCCACCGGGAGCGCGAAACCAATGCTGGAGATGATGGAGGTCAGCGAGGCACCGAGGCCGGAGCCGAGGACCGCGGTGCCCTGACCGATGACAGCGATGAGGAGCGTCCATGCGCCGATGGTGCGCATGATGTGGCCGCGGAACACGTTCATGTGCCCGCCCATGCGCTTCGAGGAGGAGCCGACCGAGGCCGACAACTTCGAGAAGTCCTTGTCGATGGTCTTGAAGGACTCTCGGATGCGGGTGATGCCACCGTCCTTCTCGAAGTGCGTCGTCTCGCGGCTGAACGCCTCCGTCAGCGACTTGCCCATCTCCGCGCCACCGGCGGCACCAGCCTTGCGACCGATGACGCGCATCTGCCGCGGGAGTCCCGAACCGTCGGCGTCAACGTCGATCTCGACACGCCCCACCGTTACGGCCATCAGGCACCTCCGGGACTAGTCTGCCGTGCCAACGCATGGAACATGGACATTTCCTCGTTCACAACTCGCTCCGGGACCCGATCCGGGTCCGCGCCGGAGAGCGGCGCTTCGAGGTCGAGGAGGAACTTCTCGCGGTCCTCCGCGGTGGCGAAGTGGTCGAGACACCACTTGTACACGAACCGGAGGAGCCGCGGGAGTTCTACTTCGAGCGAGTCGATCCCTTGCCCGGTGAGCGTCCCGTCGATCTCGGCGAAATGGACTTCGAGGACCGCGAGGAGCCGACAGGCGGCTGGGTAGGAAAATCCTGCCACTGCTCCACGAGCCACGAGACGATGTCGCCGAGCATCTTGATGTCCACCTCGTCGTTGGGGTCACGCAGACGACGCACGAGGACCTGGTACTCCTGCGGGGGGAGCACGGCGCGGAACAGTTCGAGGGCCGCGCTCATCTCGTCGGCGATGGTGGCGAACTCGTGCGCACCATGGGCGAGGGCGATGGCCAACTGCTCCGCGGTGGGGGCGTGGGCGGTGAAGTGGGACGCCTTGACGGTGTCGGGGTCGAGGATGGTCTGGCCGCGTGCGTCCAGCATCTCCTCGTCGTTGTCGTCCAGCATGGGCTGGCCGGTCTTGATCTCGAACTCAACGTCGGGAAGGCCACCAGCGGCCTTTTCCCGGACGGCCTGAGTGAATGAGCGAGTTGCCATGGGGCACTCCGTTTCTCGTCGTTGCAGTAAGCGTACTGCCACGGTGGTCAGTACGGGAACGGATTGCCGGTGAAGCCGTAAGGTGCGAGCGCAATGTCGGCGGCGCGAGCGATCCACGGGTTCGCCGCCTGGCCGTTCACCGTGTGCGCGTAGAGCGCGTTCCGGCCCATCCATGCGGCCATCGGACCCATCATCGCGCGGCGACCGTCGTCCCAGAAGCCGTTGCCCGCCATGATCGGCCCCGTCGTGCCGCCGTGGACGTAGTTGGCGTAGTCCGCGTAGTTACCGACCGAGTAGCGCACGCCGAACCGCTTGTACGGGGTGAGCGCGAGGTTGTGCTGAGACGCGAGGAAGCCGGAGCGGCGGGGGACCTCCACGAGCGCCGCACCGAGATGCCGACGGCCCACCCGCTCCATCCAGTTCCACACGTCACCCTGCGGACCATCCACGAACAACGCCTGGATGTTGGCGTCGTAGATGGTCACACGTACGGTGGTGGCCATCGTTCACCTCACCCGATGGTGACGGTCCAGTAGCCGCCGCCGCAGTCGCCGGGCGTCTGCATCGCCTGGTACTGGCCGAGCACGTACGACGGGTCCGAGAAGTCATCCTCAGCCCCGACACAGCACTGGATGGCCCACGCCATCGCGGCCTTGTCCGCCATCTGGAGCCGCACGTCGCCGATGACCTCCGCCACGGGCGGGGGCGTGAAGCCGCCGACGCCGTTGGTCTTGCCGACGTGGAGGCACCGGGCGATGCCCACCTCCAGCACGATGGCGCGGTTCATGCCGCACGTGCCGCCCGTCTGATCCGGGTTCGGGAACGCCGAGTACGGGAACTCGTTGACGAGACGGACCCACGCCTGACCGCCGCACCCGTTCGGGCCGTCACACTGGCCGCACGCCTCGATGACCGCGAGAGGACCGGGCACCGGGATCGACCGGCACACGCCCGGCAGATCACGCTCCGCGAGCGCCTCCTCGATGCATGCGGCCAACTTGACCATGATCGGCCAAGCGACGGTGTCCTCCTGGAAGGCCATCAGTAGGTCCGCATCCGTCCGCGGCGCGCGTCCGGCGAGAACACCGACGACGGCATGGCCAGGTGGAACGGGTTGTACTGGCCGACGATGTTGTCCACCTCACGGATGCCTGAGAGGCCCCCGGTGAACATGTCCGCGGGGACCTCGAACGAGATGCCCTGCCGGGTGACGCGCTGAGCGCCATCGGGGAGACGGCACGCCTTCCCGTCGCACGCCTTGTACCACTCGACCGCGAGGATGCCCGCGGCGAACGAGAGGAGATCGTCAGCGGCCACACCCGGGTAGTACGACACGGAGAACGTGCGCGCGTCGGTCAGCAGGTCCGGGGTCGCCTCGACTGCGAGGTACGAGAACGTGAGCGGCGCAGGCGGGTTCGCCGTGGTGCGATCCACGAGGAACGTGCCCGTGCCCGCGACGTTCTGCACGAACACGCGAGTGTCGGCGTCCTCCGCGACCACCTGATAGATCGTGGGTGTGAACGCCTGCGGGAGCGCGATGCCCAGCGAGTCCGCCACATCCGGCTGGATCGTGACCGTCACCGTGTCACCGTCGCGCATGAACACGTAGGAGCCGGAGGTCCCGTAGGTGCCCTCCAGCGGGGTGAACGCGTCCGCCGTGTCGGGTGCGCCCATGTCCTGGCAGAGCGGCCACGTGCCGCCGTCCTGGCGGACGAGACGGTTGCCGTTGTCTACCCGGTACGACGAGGGGTCCAGGGTGCCGCCGTTGATCTTCACGATGATCGGCCCGGACACCTCCTGAGCCGGGAGGATGACCTCGGAGATGGGACCGCACGAGCAGGAGCCGGGCGACGTGCACCCGCAGGCGTTGTACCACACGCCATTGCTGATGTACGGCCCGTCACCGGGCCAGCCGGTCACCGGGGCCTCGATCCATGCACTCGGGGTGCATCGCGCCGCACAGGGGCGCAGGACGACGGGGCAGAGCGCGAGACGGAAGCCGGTGAGACGCTGGAGGGAGTTCCACGCGAGAGCCTCAGCGCGCGCCTTCTTCACCGGGTCGAGATCGGTGATCTCCTCGGGCGTGAGCGCGCAAGACCAGTCCGTGGTGTCTGGGTAGCACATGGCCATGTAAGTGTCCTTTCAGACCAAGAGGCCCGACACCCAAGAGTGTACGGGCCTCATGGTCATGAGGTTACGCCGCGACGGTGACGACTTCCTGGACCCACGCGCCGTCCTGCGAAGCCTGCACCGTGTAGGTGCCCGCCGCCGCGTACGTGTGCGAGGCCGTGCCGGGGGCGACGACGTAGTCCCACTCGCCGTCGCCGAAGTCGTACCAGACGGGACCGGTCGCCACAGGGATCGTGGCGAAGTCCACATCCAGCCCATCCACCGTCGCCGTGATCTCGGTCAGCGCGGGGAGCGCCGGGTCGAGCAGGGGGCGAGCACCGCACACCGGCTCCGGCGGGAGCAGGTCCACCTCGATGAGGCGGAGAGCGGTGGACGAGGACACCGGGGTCGGCATCGGGCCGGGGAGCGGCGTCGGCGTCTGGTTGCCGAGCATGATGTCGTTGTACGGACCCACGCCCCAGCCGTTGCCCTCCTTGGTGGAGGCACCCGTGACGGTGAACGTCACCGCCGCGTTCTCCACGGTGAAGTCACCGAGGATGCCGCCGGAGAGGAACGGGAGGAGGAGGTAGCCGAACGAACCCTGTGCGCCCTCGGTTGCGCAGGCGTTCCCCGTGGGGGCACCCATCCACAACTCGAAGCCCCAGTTGACCTGGGAGAGTTCGATCTGGGTGTCCACGTCGAAGCCGATGACGGTCGAGCCGTCCCAGCCGAGGACGACGGGCTGGCCCGTGACGATGGAGAGCAGGTCCGGGTCCACGCCGCAGAACTGAATCTCGATGCCGTAGCCGACCAACTGCTGGACGGAGGCTTCGTAGATGCAGACCTCACCGGCGGCGTTCGTGACGTTGATCTCGTCCGACTCCGTGGTGTTGGCGGTGAACGAAACCGTCACGAACCCCTTCGAGACGGCCTGGCTGTCCTCGCCGAAAACCGGGCGACCGCAGGAATCCAGACGCGTCACCCGGAGGCGACGGCCCTTCACCGGCGAGAGGCACTTCGTGACGTGCGGCATGGCTTACTCCTTGTTCTCCAGCGCCGCCTTGATGGCCGCGGCCTTGTCTGCCTTGTTGAGCGACGTGTCCACGTCGAGGCCATTCTTCTCGATGAAGTCATCGAGTTCCGCGACCTTGAACGAGTCGATGTCCGGCGTGTCGCTCTTGGATTCGTCGGCGGGCTCGGCGGGCTCAGGCGCGTCGGCCTCCGAATACGGGATGAGGTAACCGTCACGGACGGTACGGACATCGCTCTCGGCGAAGCCGTTCTTCGTGGCCTTGTCGAGCGCGGCCCGGGCGTTCTCGGGGGAACGGCCAGGCAACTTCTCGAAGCCAGCGGGGAAATCAGCCATGATCCTCTGTCTCCTTACGGGATTGCGATGGTGAATCGGGCGCGGAAGTTGCAGTCCACGACGAGGCCGTAGACGTTCTCCGCGATGGCGTACTCCTTGTTGTAGATGTGGTCCGTGGTGCTGTTCACGACCACGTCGCCGTGGTGGACGGTGATCGCGCCGATGGCGTCCACCTCACCCACGGGGAACGCGGCACCAGCCAGCACGGGCGAACCATTCGGAGTCCACAGGTTGCCGTCCTTGTCGGCGTCGATAGCGCCATCCGCGTACGCGCGAACCGCGTCGCCACGGTTCATCACGATGATGGGGCGGGCGGCGTAGAAGCCGTCGGCGAAGTCATCGGCCTTGGCGATGAGGTCCACGATGGTGTCCCCCACGCCCTGCCCTGCGGCTCCGGCGATCCAGGCGGCGAGGGCCGTCTCGATGCCCCGGTCCTCGGAACGCTCCAGACCGGCGCGAGCCTCGGTCGGGTAGTCCTCGCCAGCCAGCCAGCACTCCACACCGAAGTACAGGCCGAACACCGTGCCGCCCGTAAGGGTGCTGACACCCTCCCGGGTCTTTTCGGCCTGCGGGTCAGCCGGTGACGGGTAGCAGAGTTCGAGCGAACCGACCGCGATGGAGCAACCGCTGGAGATGTACTCCAGCACGCCGCCCATGCCGAGACGGTCGGCGGAACGGAACTCCGCGACCGAGCGGATGCCGCCGAGCCGAGGGGTGCGGGTGGGGGCCTGAACGAAATGCGTGGCGTCTGCCATGATGCCCTCCTCCTCTCGGAAGTTGGTTCACCGGGGGCCACAGGGCTTGAGTGGCCCCCGGTGACGAACTTACGGGATGGCGGGGATCGTGACGCCCTCGCCAGCGCCAGCGGACGGGAAGCCCGTCGCGCCGAGCGTGTCGATGGTGACACTCACCTTGACGCCGCCTGCGCCCGTGTTGGCGACGGCGAGGCCCTCCTCGAAGAAGGCCGCGGTGTAGACGTTGGTGCCCAGGCCGACGCTGTCGTAGATCGTGTCGAGGTCGATCACGTCCTTGGTCAGCTTCGTGAAGGCACCTGCGGGCCACATCATGAACTCGACGGTGCCCGGGAACTGCGTCCAGGTGCCCGTGTTGCCCGTGGCGAGCGGCTGGTAGTCGTACACCCACTGCACGCGGATGTTGCGGACCGCGAACCAGGCGTTGATGGCCTGATCCGACACGTTCAGCGGGTTCTCGATGTTGAGGCGACGACCCACGTCAGCGCGCACCGCGTCGATGGCCCACACCGGGAACACGGCCTCGATGATCGTGTTCGGAGCCATCGCGTACTGGTAGCGGAGACGCTGTGCCTGGAGGGCGGCGGCGTCCAGGATGTCGGAGGTGGAACCCCCGGCCTCGACCCAGTTGATGGCCGCACCGATGTAGGTGCTGATCCGCGAGATGACCGACGCGTTGACCTTGTGAGCGTGTGCCGTGGCACCGATCGACAGGACGCGGTTGGTCAGTTCGGGGAACGCGGCGTTGGTCAGGATCGGGGCGGTGACGCAGAAGCCGATGGCGTCCAGTCGCACCTCGTCCCAGTCCGGGCACTCCAGTTCGTAGCAGGTCTTGGCCGTGCCAGCCTCGGCCTGCGCCTCGGTCTGGAGGAAGCCCCACGTCGCGGCGAGCGTGGCGTAGTCGGGACCCTTGGTGAACGAGATGCCACCGCGGCGAGCCGTGACCGTCGGCAGATCGAGGATGCCCGACACCGTCTCCAGTTCCAGGAAGCCGTAGACCTGCTCGGACGGGGCGCACCAGCCACCCGCGGCCACGAGGCCCTGGGCGTTGAAGCCGCCGAGACGCGACGCCTTGGAGGCGGCGATCATCACGTCGTACTGGTCCTGCGCCGACATGCGCTCGGTGAGCACGAACTCGCTCTCCGCACGCTCGATCTGCGCGACGCCGAAGCGCTGGTGGTTGTCGCTCAGGGCGAACTCGTTCACCATGCGCTTGTCCGGGTGAGCCGAGAACACCTCACGCTGGCTGACCTGGGGCTTGGTGCCCCGGCCCGAGAGGCCACGCGAGAAGCCGCGCGAGCGGGACTCGAATGCCTTCGCGGCCTCCAGCATGGAGCCGAGGTCCTCGCCGGTCTGGCGACCGGGGACGTTCGCGGCGGCGACGATGGCGAACGACGGCTTGCTGGCCTCTTCGTCCGCGACCGGCGCGGGGGCGGGGGACTTCGCCTGGCGCTTCGCGCTGGCGACGGTGCGAGAAGTGCTGGCCGCGGCCACCACGACCTCCTTCTTCGCGTCGGCGTCCGCGTCGTCGTTGTCCGAGTCGGCGTCGCCGTCGCCGTCGGAGGTGTCGTCGTCGCCCTTGTCGGCGTCGGCGTCTGCGTCGGAGTCGCCACCGGCGTCCTCGGAGTCGGCGAACCCGGCCTGGAGGGCCGCGATCTTGGACTCGCGCTCAGCCTCAGCGGCCTCGCGGGTGGCGATCTCGTCGTTGATCTCCTTGCGCGCGGCCATCAGGGCCTCGGCTTCGGCGATCTCGTCGTCGCTCAGGTCAGCGCCCTTCGCGGCGAGAGCGCGGCCATCGGCCATCGCCTCGTCGTTCAGGCGACGGAGGTCCTCGGTGGTGAGGTCCGCCAGGCTGTCCGGCTTCTTGAATGCCATGGTGTCACTCCTCAGTGAATCGTTGGCGGGGATGGATTACAGAAATCTCAGGCCGGGACTATGTCCTCCGGCGATCCCCGTCTATGACGGAGTGCTCAGAAGTCTTTGTAGCACGGGTGGTACGTGCCGGGCAACACGAAGGGCGCGACACGCCGATGGTGTCGCGCCCTCAGTGCGTCCAGGGGCTAGGCCACCTGGATAGGCCGGTACGTCGCTCCGGGGGTTCGAGCCGCGGCAACCGCCGCCTCTACCTCGGTGCGGTGCGAGCCGAGGTAGACATTGTCAGGCCCGCGCACCTCCCAGTCGTACGTCGTACTCGCGGCGCTGGTTCCACACCCGCATCCCATGTCAGTCCTTTCCGAAGGTGTCTGCGAGGCGCGCGGCGGTGTCCACGCGGACCTCGTTCATGAACGGCTGGAGAGCCGCGATCCGTTCGCGGCGCTGATCCTCGGCGCGGACCTCCTGGACGGTGGCGCGGATGATGCCCGCGATCTCCGAGGCCGGGACGAACGCGACCTCCTCGACCTGTGCGGTGAGGACGCTGTCAGCACCCTTACGGACCACGCCCGCGGCGACCAGCGACTCCTGCCCCTCCGCGCCGGATGCGGCGAGCGAGGTGCGAGGGATCGGGAAGCCGGGGACGTTGACCGCGAGAGCCGCGACGAGTTCGAGGCCGGTGCCGTTGCGCCGCCAGTCACCCGACAGCGCCGACGCCTGGAGCGCGTCGATCTGCTCCTGCGTGGCCGACGGGCGGACGATGCCGGAGAACCAGATGCCGTGGCCATCCTCGCCCACGACCACGTCGGCGACCGCGGTGCCGGTGTTGTCGTAGTGCGCGACCGCGTTGCGGGCGTTCACCTTGAGCCCGGCGTGACCGGTGCCCATAGTGATCTGGCCCACCGCGAACCGGCCCTCGTCGGTCAGAACCGTGCCGGTGCGGAACATGGCGTAGTCGATGGACGAGTGCGGTGCCGTCGTGCACGTGTCCTGGATGCCGATGTGACACACGCCCCACGCGGCGAGGTGGCCGAAGATGCGGAGCGTCCCGTCCTCCATCTCCTCGATGGTGGTGGGAGTCGGCTCCGCGAGGTTCGGGTTCTTGAACGCCGCCGCGGGCTTCTTGGTGACACCAGCCGCCACGAGCGTCATGATCGGAGCCGCCGATGCGTTGAGAGCGTGTGCATGGCCACCGCCACCTTCCTGTCCGGGCCACACACCGATGGCCTCCTTGTGCATGTTCGCGCAGAGCCCCGCGAGCCAGTCCGGGTTCTGAACGTACTTGGCCAACTGCATGCGGCACCGGTTGAAGTCGCCGGGGGCACCCCAGCGAATCTTCGCCGCGCCCTTGCCGCGCACCCAGTAGCGGCGGATGCGCGCCGTGGGGACGGGGTGGGTGATCCAGCCGGGACCGTCGTGGGTGCCGGGAGCGAACGCCGACGCGACGAGGGACCAGTCCTCGGGGATCAGGTCCTCCTTGCCGAGAGCGCGCGCCCGGCGCTTGATGTGAGCACGAGCCGCGTCTGGGTCCTTCGCGCGACCGATGGACTGGATGGCGTTGCGCAGGTCCTCCTCGTTCGCAATCGGGAACGAGCCGTCGGGCATGGCCTCGCCACCCTCGGCGAGACGCTTGCGCTCGTCGGTGGGGACATCGCGGAACTCGGCGACCGCGGCATCCGCGGCCTCCTTGGACTCGGCGCACCCGCAGTCCTCCAGCGCCTGAGCCGCCGCGACCAACTGCTCCTCGGAGAGTTCGTCGGGGAACTCCGCGCCGAGCGCGAGGTACGCCTCCTGGAACGCGGGGATGGGGACGATGGTGAGGCCCGCGACGCGCACCTCGGAGAACACGGCGGGGTTCTCCTTCGTCATGAACGGTGCCGGGTTGTCGTCCTCGGGGTCGATCTCGATGACGCCCATGTCGCCGTCGAGTGAGACGCCACGGTTGGTGCCGTCGAGCAGGCCCTCGATGACCTCGGGCGCGTACTGCCGGTTGAGCACGATGGCACCGCGGAAGCGCATGCCGTCCTCGGCCATGAACACCTCATCGACGCGGCCCACGGTAGCGACCATGGACGTGTCGCCGCCGTGGCTGGAGACGTACTCGTACCGGAGCGGCACGGGCAGGTTGCGCGTGGAGAGCGCACCCTCCGCGAACATGCGGTAGTCGCCGGACATGACGGACTCCGGGGCGATGAGGCCGTGGACGGGAATCTCGGTGATGAGTTCCTCGTCCTCCTCGGGCTCGTCGTCCACGATCTCGTCCTCGTCCACGTGGATGCCGTCGCCCTCCTCCTCGTTGGGGAACGGGTCATCGACAGCGGCGGTGACGTTGTTGCTCACGACGACATCCGGGTTGTCGTCCTCGGTCGGCGCGGGAGTCGTGCCGTCCGCGGTGATGGCGTCAGTCACGTCGAACGCCCCTTCCACTCGTGCCGGTACGAGCACGCACCGGCAGTTGATCCAGATTTCGGGCGGGCCAACAGGCTCACCGGGGTATCGGAGGTTGAACCCGCCGATGTCAAAGGTGCCATCACGTGTGGCGATCTGTCCATCAGCCGCGCGGTGCGACCCCCGGACCGACTCGTCGTGCATGGTGGCCCAGCGCATGCCGTTGCCGCCGTGCGCACGGTTGCCGAAGTAGGTCGCGTTGTTCACCGTGGCCGTCGAAAGCCAGTACGTGATGCGATCCACCTGCTCCTGCGCAGGCGGGTCCGCGGGCTTCGTCGTCTTGGACAGTGCCTCGCCCAGCATCTCGTGGAACCGGGGCATGAACACGTCGGCGTCGGCGTTCGGAGCCTCGGCGTCGAAGATTTCGAGCCACAGGACCGACGCGGCCTCCACGAGTTCGGCGTACCAGTCGTCCCCGGGACCCCAGTTCTCCAGCGCGCGGCGCACGAACGGCGTCAGATCGTCGTCGGCTACCGTCAGGCGCTCCCGACGGGCGGCGGCGAACGCGAGGAGGTCCATCAGGCCACCCGGACCAGCGTGCTGGCGGTGAAGCGGCGGTAGCCGGGCGTCGTGAATGTTTCACGTGAAACGAACAGGTGCCGGACGTACGCATCCATCATCGCCGGGGACATGGAGATGTTCAGGTCGGCGCAAATCTCCCACGCACCGGCCAGCAGGTCGTCGTACATGTCCTCGGAGATATGCGCGTACCGGTACAGGTGCGCGTTGGCGATCCCATCGGCTCCGGGGACCAGCGCGCTCTTGTACTTCGAGCGCAACTTCGCGCCCGCACGCTCCAGCGCTCGGAAGATGGCCACCTCGGAGGCGTCCACCTCGGCCTGCGTGGGATCGGGGATGCGCCGCTCCGGGTGCTCGGTGAGCGAACGGTCGCTCGGAGCCTCGGTGGGCTCGACGGCGGGGGCAGTAAGCGCGCTGTCAGGCACGGCGAGGCCAAGGGCCTTGAGAGCCCACGCGACGAGTTCGGGGGTGGTCGAACCGCCCGCGACCTTCCGCGTCTGCCACACCTTGCGCTCGTCCTCGGTCATCAGGTCCGCCGGGTCGAAGCCGTTCTCGCGTGCGGTGGCCTCCACGGACAGGATGCCGCGGTCGTAGAGTTCCAGCGCCTCCTTGGACCGGTTGGGGCGGAGGCGAATCTTCGACGTGTCGGCGTGGATCGTGAACCGGCGCACCGACTCCTCGTCCTCGCCCTCCATGTTGTCGAGGAGGTACGGCCAGAGGTACTGCTCGGTGATGCCCTGCGTGATGATCTGGAGGAGCGGCTCGGTGTGCGCCTTGATGGACGCCTCCTCCACCTGCCATGCGTTCCAGTGGTTCAGGTCGCCGGAGCCGGTCAGAATCTCGGGCGGCATGTCCATGCCGAGCGCGAGACGGCGGATGGCCTCGTCGCGGAGGACCTTCGTCTGCTTGTCGAGTTCCGTGGCGAACGTGATGTGGCGCATCTTGTCGAGATGCTCACCCGGGCCGGACAGGAGGACCGGGACGCGGGCGGATGCGTCCTCGGGGTCGGCGAGGTTCGCGCTGATCGTCTCGTACAGTTCGATCAGGAACGCGTTGATGCCGGTGTTGACGTTCTGAGCGCCGTCGGTCGCGTCGCCGTTGGTGACGTTGCCGCGAACGGAGCCGAAGGTCATCTCATTCGGCACCGTGAAGATGCCCGCGGACGCGAGACGCGACGACACCTGCGAGGCGACGTACTTCGTCAGGTTCTCCAGTTCGGAGAGGATCGGGAGCACCGCCCGTGAGGGCGAGTCCGACTTCGTCTCGTCGTTCGGGTGCGGACGCCACAGCCGGATGACGAGTGGGTCGTCCAGGTCGTCCTTGCCCAACTTCCAGACGGCGCTGTTGCCCTCGCCGACCTTCTTGAGGCGCGATGCGGAGAGCACCCGCCACCGGTCGGGGGCGTCGCCCATGTCCTCGCCGACGACGTAGTAGTCACCGGGCACCGTCAACTGGGTGCCGGACTGCCGGAGGAACTCCTTCTGCCCGTCGGGTCCGCCGAAGAACGCCTTGAGCGCGTCGAGGGCCGTCTCGTCCTTGGTGATCTTGCCGTCCTCCCACACCTCCAAGATGGCGCGCGAGAGGAGGTTGCCCACCCAGTTGCAGGCGTAGCGGTACTCGCCGATCACGTCGTAGAAATGCCACGCCTGGGTGTACCACGGCGGGGTCTTGATCTTGCCGCCCTTCGAGCCGGGGCCGGTCATACGTACAGCGGCGGCAACCAGCCCGTTCGGACCCTTGATGGTCCTCACGCTCCCGGCGGCTACCAGTGCCTTCGTCTCTCGGGGCATTCGGCTTACTCCTGCTCAGGCGGCGTGTCGCGGACGATGACCATGGTAGCGACGTACCCTGCGGCGAGCATGCCCCACCACGCCCACCACGCGTAAAGCCACGCCGGGTGAAGCGGAACCAGGAACATCCACCAGAGGATGCACGCGAGCGCGATCCACGGGGAGAGGCACCACCAGCAGGTGAAGAGTTTGACCCACATCTTGCGGTACGGCCCCGCTCCGGGGGCGTTCTCGGTCCAGTCGGACCACTTCACGCGCCACCACACCGCGGGCGGGTAGTCATCGAACACGATGATGCGCGTGAGGCGGGCGACGCCGAAGATTCCGGTGGCGATGGCGAAGATGGCGATGAGCCAGTCGGGCAGGTCGAGGGTCACGCGGACCTCCTGATCTTGGAGAAGTCGATGAGGTTCTTCTTGCCCGGGATGGCGGAACCGATGCCGGGCGTGAACGGGGAGCGGCGGAGGTTGCGCGCGGATGCGATGTGCGCCTCGCCGGGAGGGGTGAGGAGTTCGGTGATGGCCCACACCAGAGCGTCCACCCGGTTCGGGGAGTCGCCCTGGCCGGGAATCCACGTGAGCATCTCGTCCTCCAGGTCGGCGAGGTTGCCCCAATGGAACACGCGGGTCTGCTCGTAGAGCGCGACGACGGGTTCGGCGCGCAACTGCTTGCCGCGGGCGGCGCGCTTCTTGATGATCCTGGGCGGCATCTTCCCGGCGGGGATGTTGCGGACGATGACCTCCTCCACCATGTCGGCACCGAAGTTGATCTCGGCGACGATGGCGTCGGCGTCGTACATCTCGTAGAGCCGCATCGCTTCGTCGGCCCATCCCTTCGGGCTGTACTTCCCCGAGGAGTCGTGGATGACGTAAGCATTCTTTCCGCGGATACCGGCGACGACGATGCCCGTCTCGTCGGACCGCCGGTTGTTGGTGCCCGCGGGGTCGATGGCGACGACGATGCGTTCGAGGTCGGCGTAGTCGATCTCCTCCCGGTGGAGGATGCTCGTGGACCACAGAGCCCCGGCGACATCGGAGAGCAGACGCCCTTCGAGTTCCTGGAGGCCGATGCGGGTGCCCGCGTACTTCGCCTCCATGCGCGCCAGGTAGGTGGGGGCGAGGTTGCGCGCGTTGGCGAACGTGGAGACTCGGACCACCTTGGTGGACTTCTCCGCCTGCACCTCCTTGGTCCACTTCGTGGGGAGCGGGGTGGAGGTCAGCACGACGTGGGGGCGTGAGCCGAGACGGAGGCCGAACATCAGCATGTCCCACACGTCCACGATGAGCGGCATGTGCGCGGGCTCGTCCAGCCAGGCGAAGCCGAACTGCGGGCCACGGAGACGGGAGGGCTCCTCGGCGGAGAACGTGGTGGCGATGCACCCGTTGGGGAACGTGAGGCGACGCTTCGACGGCTCGTAGTGGAGCCTCTGCCCGGCGAGCGCGCCGACGAACATCAGCCCGGACTCACCCTCGATCATGGTGTCTCGGGCGTCGGCACCGGTCGGGGCGATCAGCGCGATGCGGCCCACATGCTCACTCATCTTCCGGGCGTACTCGGCACCCGTGCGGGTCTTGCCAGAGCCTCGGCCACCGGAGAGAAACCACGCGAACCAGTCGGCACCGGGCGGGGGCCACTGGTCGCCGCGGGCGTGGCTGTACGGGTAGCCCTCGTGCGGCTGACCGTCGCATCGGCGACCACGCTTGCAGTACCAGGCGCGGCGCTCGCCGTTCTGGATGGCCTCCAGCGCCTCGCGGGCCTTCTCCTGCGCCTCCTGCGGCCACTTGGCGACGATGTCGAGCAGTTGCTTGTCGGCGTTCACTCGGTGATCCTCTCGATGCGCCACGGGCCGAAGCCTCTGCCGCGGAGTCTACGCGCGGGGAGCCGGTGACGCCGGAGGTCCCGCAGGGGTGGCTCCTTGTCGGTGATGTCGTCCCAGTCGAGGCCGAGGTCGGCTACCGCCAACGCGAGGGCGGCGCGACCGACGTACTCGTCCAGGTGCATGCGCCGGTTGTACGCCGCTGTGCGGATGGCTTCCAGGGCCGACGGGTACGTGGTGCCACGGAGTTGCACCGGACCTTCCGGCAGGTCGTTGAGGATGTTGTCACGCCAGTCACCCTTCGGCTTCGGCGTCGCCATCCGTGACCTCCTCGGCGTCCATGATGTACTCCTCCGCGAACGGGTCGGCCTCTTCGGGCACCGCGATGCCGAGGCCGCGGGCGGCGGCGGCGATGAACGTGCCGAACTCTTCCTGCCCGGGCATCGTGACGCTGATCTCCTGCGGGGCGTCGAGGTTGTTGAGCCGGGAGTACCGCTCCACGAGGGAGATGGCTGTGCGCACTGCCTGGAGGTGTTCCGGGGAGTCGGGGTTCACGGCCTTCACCATGACGCCCTTCATGAGCCGGTCGAGCACGAGGCTCATCTTCCGCCTCTGCTTCGGGCGGTCGGTGTTGTCGTCGGCCATTTCGCCGAGCGCGCGCTCTACGGCGATCTGAACGACTGCGGGGGACCGGAGGCCCAACTGGGCGGCGATCTCTCCGTAGTTCGCTCCCGAGGTCCACAGCGTCAGCACGGCCCTGATCTTGTCGTGCCCGAGCCCTTGGACGTACGCGATGTCGGAGGAGCCGCCGTCGTCCCCCGCTCCGATGACTTCGATCTCGCTCATGACCACTTCTCGATGCCGAGGGTGGCGAGAGCGCCACGCTTGCTGGCCCCGAGGCCGAGCATGAGGCGGACGCGGTTGTAGTCCTCCGGCGTCCACTCTCCGCCGTGCGGGTGGGTGACGATGATGCCCGTGCAGGTGCCGTTCGCTCCGGCGATGGGCTCGATGTTGTAGTTCTCGTTCGGCGTCTCGCCCCAGCCGTCGGGTTCCGGGTCGGGTTCGCCGAGAAGGTCCTCATCGAACCGGTCCTGCGCGTCGAGGAGGGTCTGGAGGTCGGCGTGCGTGAAGCCCGTACCGAGCAGACCTGTCTCGGACTCGCCGATCTCCTCCAGGAGGGCCGCGAGGGTGGCGTCGTCGTCGTGACCGAGCCGCGTGGTGCGGTTGTCGGCGACCATGATGCGCTTCGCGGCCTCGTCGTCCACGTCGATGTAGACGACGGGCACCATTTCGTGTCCGAGGTCGCGTGCGGCGCGGTAGCGGTGGTTCCCGGCGAGGATGTAGCCGGTGGAGGACTGCACGAGGATGGGCGCGTAGTACCCGTTGACCTTGATCGACTCCTTGATGGCGTCGATGTCGCCGCGGTTGGCGTTTTCGGGGTGCGGGTCGATCTCTTCGACGGTGACGTACTGGATTTCGAGGTTGCCGAGGTCGGTGTTCATGAGGAGAGGCTCCGTTCGCGGTCGATTGCCTTGCCATCCTGCTCGATGAGCCATCGGATGTAGGAGGACCGGTCGGGGAACCCGCGGTAAGCGTGCTGACGGTCGAGTTTGCCGACCTGCGGGGTCGTCATACGCGAGGTGATGCTGTGGGTGCGGGCCATCGCACCGTCGGGTGCTCTCATGCCACGGATCGTACTACGTTATGGCGGGCCGACGAGGATTTGAACCTCGGATAACAGTTTTGGAGACTGCCGTGTTGCCGCTACACCATCTGCCCAATGGCGACCTCCCCGGGAGGAGGATGCACCAGGACTCCCACCCGGAGGGCCGGGTACAAGTCTACCGCTTAGCGCGATTTTTTCGTACTACACGGTCGTCGTAGCGTTTGAGCCACCACCCGAAGAGGGGGATGCCCGCGATGCCGACGAGGATGGCTCCGGGGAAGAACCAGAACCACCACGGGACCATCAGAATCGCCCGTCGCGGACGGCTTTCTGGTCGTTGTGCACCTGGATGGCGTGGTAGCGCGCGATCTCGGTGGCGTTGCCGTTGCCGGTGAACGCGTACGTCCACTGGCAGTCCGGCTTCTTGCAGATGAGGAGGCTGGAGTCCTGCGGTGTCGGTTTCATGGCACCGATGCTACGTCCACGAGGACCCACTCGTACCGCAACTTGACCGTGTTCGCGTCGGTGTCGAAGTCCTGGCCGGTGATCGGGTGTAGATACACCTGCCATTCCTTCCCCGGCTCGGGTTCGGAGAGGAGCGGGCGCGTCTCAGCGGCCCAGGCACGCACCTCCGCGAGGGCTTCCTCGATGATGGCGGCGGGATCAGTCATCGACGCGGCTCCTCACGTGGATGGCGGCGGTCAACTGGACGCGCCAGTACCCGAAGCCGGGCGCGACGCCGAAAGTTGTGATTCGTTCGGGCACGGTGAACGCCTGAATCTGAAAGCGTGCTGACGGATGGTCCACGTCGGCCCCGATGTTGTCGGCCATCTGGGTGATTTCGTCGCGCATCTCTTGGACGGCGCGTGCACGGTTCCATGCGGTGCCGTCGTAGGCACGCTCGATCTTGAGCGTGGGGCGATCTTCGAGTTCCATCAGTTCTCCACTTCGACGCGAGCGTAGTACGCGACGATGGTGATGGGGTCGTGCGACTCGTCCTCTTCCCCGATGGCGGTCAGAATGCTCTCCTCGCGGACGATCTGCACATCGTCGGTGCGGACGCGACGCGCGGACTCGCGGAACACGTCGTGGACCATCCGGGCGCGGATCATGTCCTCCATCGCGGCCCTCACCACGGGATTCTTGTCGGCCTCCACACCGGTGGTGAACCGTCGCTCGTAGACGTGCATCAGAATCCCTCGCTCCACAGGTCGATTTCGCGGTCCACGATCCGGTTCGAGCGGGCACGATCCCCCAGGAGGGATGCTCCGAAGTCGCGGAGATGGGCGCACGCGTTCTCCGATGCCCCACCGGGCTGGCGTACGACCTCGCGGGCGTACTTCTGGAGGTAGTCCTCGCGGTCTACACGGGTGCCGGGGTCGAGGCGGAGCCTGGTCGGTGCCATACGGGTTCCCTTTCGGATTCGGTGACGGTGTCCCAGTCCGGCACGGAGCCGCGGAACACGAGGTGGGCGTTCACGCGGTGGACGCCGTTGCGCAGGGTCTTGACGATCCGTCGGTCGCGGAGGTTCCGCATGATGCGGGTCACGTTCGGTGGGGCGATGTCGAGGCGTTCGGCGATCTCAGCACGCGAGACACGCGCCTCGTTGGTGTCCGCGTTGATGTTGGCGATGATCTCGTGGAGCACCCGCCACTCCTGGCCGGTCAGGTCGAGGCGTCGGAACGTCTCTACGTCCATGAGTGCGAACATGCGCTTCCTCCCTCGCTTCTTCCCCCGCCGGAACGCGGGACCGTCGATGTCCGTCACCTCTCCGGTAGCCCGGTCGATGGCCTGATACCGGACCATCGGGGTGACGTTGTCGTGGCTTTCCGGCATGGAATAAGTGTACCAAGATGATACCCCCGTGGCGAGGAGAGGATACCCCGAAGTATCAGTACCAATACCCCCCTCATGACCCACAAAACCCCCGATCAGAGTACAGAAATGGGGTCCGTCCTACGCATATTCTCCTTATCTATCCCATCCCCCCATCACGCAACCCAACTCGACCATGGACTACATCCCTCCCTCTCGTAGTACGGAATCGGATGGAGATGGACGAGCACACCATGACGGAAAGCGGTGCTCACCCCCGTGGGTGGGTGGAAAGGGCTTACCCGGGGGGTCCGGGGGCCGGTACTCAGCGACACTGAGAACCGCGGAAACACGGGGCGAAAGCGTGCTTACCGGGACCGGGGTTGACATGTTCTACGGTGGCATGGCATGATTGAGACATCGAGAGGGACGAAGGCACCGGGCAACCGGAGCACGCGGCTCTCCCGATCCCGCCTAGGGCTCAACGTGTGTTAGGTGGGGGACCCTCGCTCCGGCGGGGAGGCTCGATCGTGTGTTAGTGCACGCGGCCCTCAATCCGGAGATAACACCACATTGCGTTAGGGATTCGGTGGGCATGCATGTGTCCCCCGTGCGACACGGTCACGGTTCACCCCGCGACATGCACGGGAAACTCATCCATCCATCACCCGAGCGACGTGAGACGGCGTAAGCATGCTTACCCGACACTCACCCGCTCACCTTCACGGGACCGATTGTCCCGAGATTGGAGGCCATCATGGCCAAGTCCACCGTTACCGTCACCCGCGAGGCGCTTGCCGCGTCCGTCCCCACCGCCAACGTCACGGTTGTGGGTGCCGAACTCGCACCGTACTTCCTCGACAAGGGCACGTTCGACATGTGCCGTATCGCCTACGCGGCGACCGTCGAGGGCGGGCTCAAGGGTGACGACGTCGCCAAGGCCACCACCACCGCGGTGGCGGACCTCAAGCGCGACCGTCTCATCGCCGCCGGTGTCCCGAAGGCCACCGCGGACAAGGCACACAAGGATGCCCTCACCGTGTCCGTCTCCAAGGGCGGCGCGCAGGTGTCCCGTCCCGCCATCGTTCAGCGTGCCGCCGCATGGTCGGACGTGCTCGACGCCGGGATCGTCCCCACCGAGGCCGTCATCGAGACGGCGTACAAGCTCACCACCACGGGAGGCTCCGCGGACACCCGCAAGGCCATCATCGCCGCGGTGAAGCGTGAGGCTCCGGCCAAGCGTGCGAACTCGTACGTCCGTCGCGTCACCGACGCTCTCACCACACTCCGCAAGGCGAACCGTGACCGCAACTCCGAGTCCGCCGCCACCGAGTCCGCCGACAACAAGTCCGAGGTCACCTCCACCGAGGTCACGGTCGAGTCCGTCGCGGACTTCATCGAGTACGTGCGTGCGTTCGTCGCCGCCCCGCACTCGGACGACGACAAGGCGGAGATCGTCGCCGCCCTCACCGAGGCCATCAACACCCTCTCGTGAGCCCGTGCCCACCGAGTCCCTAACGCCAATGTGACCACCCTCACGGGTGCAATATCGAACCCACGTCTCACCCTCAACGCTCCCCCGAAAGGATGCTTACCATGAGCGCTCACGGCCACGAGGCACGGGTCCCCGTGCTCCCCGCATGCGACTTCCACCTCTCCGAGGCGGACATCGTTGTGGACGCCACGCACGACGGGAGGACCGCCTACGGGTGGGCCTTCATGTGCGACGACCACTGGGCAGCACACGGACCCGGAGCGACGGGACTCGGCCTCGGCCAACGTCTCGTCCTGTCCACCGAACCCGAACCCGACCCGGACTGCATCGCCGCAGTCTGAGGTCACCCAGACGCAACGGGAGGAGTCTCTTCATCGAGGCTCCCCCGTTGCTGTCAGCACGCTTTCGTCCGTCCGTCGCCGGTCCGCCGGTCACCACGGTAAGCGTGCTGACACACCCCGATGGATGGGCGGTGCGACCACGTCATCATGGCGTGGTCGTGCCCCTCACCCCTCGGCCACCGAAAGCATGCTGTCACCGCATGCGCCGACTTGACACCGGCAACACACCTGTACTACCGTAGTACATGTCATCGAGCACCCGGCCCATTGCCGGGAGGAAGGAGGGTCGTCACCATGCGACTCCTCACCCGCCGCCCCAAGCGAGCGGCACAAGCACACGTGGACCACGCCCTTGTCGAGGTCACGAAACTCCTCCGCGTGACCACGACCATGTGGTCCGCTCACGTCACGTACACGCACGGACTCTCAACGTGGTCCGAGCGCGTGCACTTCTCGATCCTCGCCTCGTCCGAAAGCACGCTGACGGTCATCGTCATCACGGACGGCGACTTCCCCCGCGACCGTGAGCGTCGCGTCACCGTGCCCGACACCGTGGACGTGGAGCAGTTCGTCCTCGACTACCTCATCGCCGGGCGGTGGTGACCGTGGACATCCCCGTCGTCACCGTATGCGTCGCCCGTGAAGAGGGCACCGTCGTCACCTACGCCTCATGGGACACCGCTCCCCTCATGGACGGGGAGTGTGAGCCCACGTGCTGGGAGAACCTCGACGCCACCGTCTCGTGCATGGAAGGCGAAGGTCCCGCACCCACCGTCGAAGCACCACTCCCACCGTGCGCATCCGAGGACATCGAAGGCGCACCCGACTGCTACTGGGACGCGTCCGTCCAAGGCAACGGGACCGGAGACTCGTTCGTGTGGCTCGACGGCTTCGTCATCTACGACGAGCCCGCCACCGAGCCCGTGCCCGAGGTCATCCCCGCGTGCACCGACGCCATCGCTGACGCGGGAGGAGTCTGTCAGGGTCCGCTCGTCACCACCGAAAGCACGCTGACACCGACCGCCCCGATGCCCGACACGCTCGCCATCACCGGCATGGACGACGTGTCACCCGCCGCGGTCATCCTCGGCCTCGCCCTCGTCCTCGCCGGGACCTCGGCGCTCGCATTCCGGCGGTGGGCACGATGAGCCCGCACGTCCGGGTCGAGCGACTCGACCGGCTCATGGACCTGCTCGTGCGCTCCACCGCGCTCGCCCTCGAAACGGGGGACTGGGCGCGGCTGGAGGTACTCGACGTGCGGTCCCTCAACGTGTCGTCGGCACTCGACGGAGCCCGTAAGCGTGCTGACGCTTACGTCGGCTTCTCCCCGTTCGCCAAGGCGCACATGCTCAACGACATGGGCTACGCCGTGGACACCGAGCACCGCGTCTACGTGATGGGTGGGAACGCCAACGGACGCCGCGTGAGGCGCGAGTCTCGTGGTCCGCTCCGCGTGGTGTGGGTGTCGTACGCCGCCATGCCCGACTGCACCCACCTGTGGGTGAAGTGGAACGATGGCACCCGTCGCCTCGTCCACCGGAAAGGACACTGACATGCCCTTCGACTCGACCACCAAGGACTGGGCGACATGCGACACGACACCGAACCGGCGCATGCCGAGGCAGTGGCGCATCCAGGTCCTCCTCGGCCTACTCCGTGCACAACTCGCGGAGGTCCTCGACCGACTCTCCACCATGCCCGACCAGTCCACGCCCGAGGGCGACCGACTGTTCGGGCGCATGGACGTGCTCGATGATCGCATCGACGCGGTCGAGGCTCTCGTCCGAACCCGTCGTCCACCGAAAGGACGCTGACATGCGATCCCTCATCGCCAACCTCATCATCGGGGGTGTGCTCATCATCATGTGGGTGGGCTTCATCCTCGCCGCCCTCTACTCCATCCCGGAGGCATGACCATGAGCACGCCCAGCAAGCCCGCCAAGCCCGCACCCCCTCGCCCCTCGTCCACGGGACCCAAGTTCGCACCGTCCGACGAGGTCGTCGCCGACGCCACCACGGGTGAGGTGTACCTGGAGAAACCCCAGGTCACACCGGAGAAGTCCCGCAAGCCGATGGGCTTCCTCGGCGGCGTCATCCTCGGCTCGCTCCTCACGACGGGAGGGGTCCTCCTCGGAGCGATCCTCGCCATCGTGGGCGTCGCCGCGGGAGGTGTGTGATGCGCGACTTCCAGCCGCACTACGACCGCGAGCGTGACACGTGGTCCGTCATCGCCAAGGACTGGGACGACGAGTACTGGTGGACCTACCTGCCCAACGTGGGCGACAAGACCAAGGCCATCAGCACGGCGTCGGCGTTGAGCGAAGCGGGCCGCGGTGAGTAAGCGTGCTGTCCCGCCGCCCATCCGAGTGTGGGTCCGAGTCAAGCCGGGGGTGATCCGACCCCGGACTTGACACCGGCCACCACCATGTACTACCGTAGAATACGTCACCGAGCAGTGGACCACCGACGGTCCACGGAAGGAGCCCCATCATGGGCATCACCATCGACGCCAAGCACGTCCACGTGAAGGACGGCACACTCCGTCTCCGTCAGTATGCTGACGGCTCTCTCGCCGTGCAGGTCGAGTTCATCGAGCGCGAAGAGGGATTCTCCTACCCGACATCCGAGACTCTCTCGGTCAACATGTCGGCCTACCTCCCCACACCCATGCCCCATCACTTCTACGTGAAGGGGTACGGCGAGCACGAGGGCCTTGCTGAGGCCATCGTCGCCGCGGGTCTGGCGGAGGTCATCGGCGACCCCATCGACTTCGGGCCGTTCGACACGCACGTGTACCTCATGCGCCTCGCCGAGAAGCACCGTGAAAGCACGCTGACCGGGACCCACCGTGACTACGCGGTCGGCGACGACGACGACACGCCCGACGACTCGGCGGTCATGTGCAAGTTCCACTGGGGCGAGGTGTACGACGAGCGCCACCTGTTCTGGACGTGCACTCGCTACCGTGAGCACAACGGCAACCACGCGGCGGGCACCGGGGCCGTCATCGGCGCGGTCCACCCCAAGGAGGCGTCATGAGCGACGTGCGAGAGGTTGCCGAGGTGTGCGAAAGCACGCTGACCAAGCCGTACCTCGCCACCTGGTACTGGCCCGGATGCCTCCCCGAGACGGAGGTGCTCGACTGGGACACGGCGCGTGAGGGATGGAACGACATCATCACCCGGCTGGAGGACTGGGACGGGATGTACCGGCCCATGAACCCGGACGACCCGGACGGCCCGCAGGAGCGGTCGCCCTTCGCCCTCCGCCTGGAGGAGATGGCACGACTCGACCGACCCGGGGTCGTGATCGATGACGACGGCGTCCTGTACGTCGTGGAGAGGAGTGAGTCGTGAGCACGCTGTGGAACGACGACGCCGACATGTCGGCACTCACCATGATGCCCATGGGTGAGCCCACCTGGGAAAGCATGCTGGCACTGCCCGACGACACCGAGGTGGCGGCGATCTTCGTCGCGCCGTTCGGCATCGCCATGCGTGCCATCCACTACATCCAGAACGAGCACAACCGCACCCGCATCGCCGGGCTCCGCGACAGCGGGACCGCCTCACTCCCGGCGTACTGCGTGTACGTCCTCCCCAAGATGGAGGTCCCCGACATCGAGGACTTCCTCCGCACCGAAGAATCCCGAAAGGATGCTGACACCAATGAGTGAACACGAGCACATCGCCATCGAGGGCAACCTGCCCGAGACGTTCCGGTTCAAGTTGCTCCCCGCCCCCACGCTGGCGGACATCGACGCCGTGCCCGATGGGTCGGACATGATCCTCGTGGCATGGTCGCCGGAGTTCCCGCCGCCCACCATCGAGGGCTTCGACATGACACCGGCGTGGAAGGAGTTCGCCCGCACCCGCATCGCGGACCTCGCTCCCTCCGACCTGCCCGACGAGGATGTGGCGTTCGGGAACCTGTTCCTGTTCGTCCTCCCCTCGGAACCGAACCCCGAGGACCTGCCCACCGAGGCGGACATCATCGAGGCGATCATCACCCGCGATGAGTACACGCTGGACGAGGTGCACATCCTCGTCCGTGAGGCGGTGCGCCGAGCACGGGACGGCATGGTCGCCAAGCCGTTCTGACCCCCAACTCCTGGGGGGAGTGTGCTCGGTGACACTTCCCACTCCCCCCAGGCCCTTCATCTTTGCACCACGGTGGCACAACGACGTGTCGCCGACCCATCATCCCGCCCACCCGGGTCACCTGTCCATGGGTGATGCCGATAGTGATAACGCACCCCGAAAGGATGCTGACACCATGACGGACCCGATCCGCGACCGATACGACACCGTGCACCGCACCCTCCAAGCCATCCGCAGTGTGCCCGGCCTGCTCGGGGGAGTGTTCGACCTAGAGCACGAACCCCAGGAGGACCACCCCTCGTGGGTGATCCAGTTCAACCGGACTCCGATCCTCCTGGACTTCCAGCGCTTCGTCTTTGTGCAGGAGCGCGATGGCATGGTCACCATCCAGATCATCCACCGCCCCGGTAAGCATGCTGACGGCATCCGGGTGGCCCAATGGGTGGAGGTCAACCCGCCACTCCATGTCCTCGCCTCGGCGGTGACGGGGATGGTCACGGGTCGGACGATCATCCCGCCGGAGTCCCGCAAGGTGGTGCGTGACGTGCTGGCAAACGCGGTGAACGATGCCCGCTTCCACTACCGCATCGGCCTCGACTACATCCTCTCGACCCTCGACGTGTCCGAGAGGTGGGCGGTGCTCGATGACGCCGACAAGTGGTCGTTCATCGTGGAGAACTACGCCATCGCTTCCCGCACCAAGTCGAAGCACGTCGGCTACATGAACTCGTGGCGTGCGCTCGGCATCCCCATGGCGGTCATGGACATCTACGACGACGCGTACACGGAGGAAGCGATGAACCTCATCAACGGGATCACGGGGGAGAAGTCCAATGGGTGACATGTCCGACGACTTCGCCGCCCGCTTCGACGCCGACCCGGTGCTCGCCGCGTACGCCAACGCTGAGTTCGAGCGCAACGCGGAGCAGGCGTACGACCGTCATGCTGACGACGGGCACTCCGCCTGCCAGTACTGCTGGCACCGTCTCGATGCACACAACGACATGGCCGGGTGCCAGTTCTGCACGTGCCTCGCATCCCACCCCGAGGCCCGCCCCCACGCTGGGACCGACCTCCAGCGGTTGCCCCTGTCGGAGTACCACTGCCGCACCGGCTACGGCTACGCCGACCCGAGCGAGCGGGCCAGGTGCCATCGCATCAAGCCCCTCGACCCCACCAAGTGGTGCTCGAAGGTCACCAACCACACCGGTGGACACTCCTACACCCCCATCCCGAAGCAGTACCGACGGTCCCGAAAGGACGCTGACACCATGGCCAAGAAACTCTCCGAGATCGAGAACGAACTCCGCGTCCTCGCCAACCAGGAGGAGGTGCTCGCCGCCCGCAAGGCGGAACTCCAGCGCCTCAAGGACGCGCGCCTCGCTCTCCCGCAGGAGCCGGACCTCGACGCGGTCATCAAGTTCCGCGTCCAGTTCGACCCGCACGGGATCACGTACTCGTTCGTCGCTACCCGCACCCGGCGCAACGGGGCGCAGTGGTACACCACGAGTTCGCAGTACCCGGGACCGTACACGTGGGATGCCCTGCTCGAACTCATGCAGAGGGACATCGGCGTCAAGACCGGCGGTGCCACGCTGGAGTTCTTCCTCTACGAGGACGCCGGGAAGTGGGTGCGCTGATGGTGAGCCTGGACCGTGCCCGCAAGTGCATCGGGCGACGCATCCGCCACACCGAAGCGGAGATCGAGGGTGTCGTGCAGAAGGTCGGCGAGTACGACGTGTGGGTGGAGGAACCCAACGGCGGCGTGTCGGCGTGCGACCCGGAGAATCTGGAGTGGGTAAGCACCCTGCCACTCGACCTCAAGCGGGCCGCGAAGTACGGCACCGACTACTTCGAGTCGATCCAGGTGCGGCACACCTCGGACCTGTACACGGACGACGAGGACGTGACGTTCCGCACCCTCGGCGTCATCTACTCCGGCCCAGAAGCGAACGACGACGACGAGGCACACCCGCTGTACGTGGTGGCTCACCAGATCAAGCGCGTCTGGCCGGTGAGGTTCAACGCCGACCCGTTCGGTGCGTTCGAGTTGGAGGAGTACATGGAGTGGGCGAAGCCATGAAGCGCCCGTTCCTACGGTGGCTCGACACCACCGGAGGTCGCCTCTCGTTCGTCGTGGTGTGCATCTGGGTCACGCTCATGCTCGTTGGACTGATCCAGTTCGCCACCGGTGGCGGATGGTGGGGCTTCCTCATGGCGACAGGGCTCTCGCTGTACCTCGCCGCCCTGATCTACCTCGTGCCGCGAGTGTCCAACTGGGTGCAGTACCGCAAGTGGTCGGGCCGCTCCGACCTGTTCCGAGAAGAGGATGACCAATGAGCCTGCCGCCGGGCCAACTCCGCCCTATCCCCGCCACGCCGGAGGCTGTCAGCATGCTTCCGGTCACCGACATGGACCGTCTCATCTTCGACGGCTATGAGCCGCCCACCTCCACCGCACCAACCGATCCTGCCTTGCAGGAGGACGTGACGATCACGCTCACCATCTCGCAATGGGCCGTGGTGCTCGCCACCCTGCGCAGTGCGGCTGGCTTCGCCTCTAAGCCCGGGGTGATCCGGCTCGCTCACGAGAAGATGTACCCCCAACTCCGTGCCCAAGTGGACACGGCACTAGCCCGTCATCGAGACGGCAACCCCGAAGGAGAGAAATGAAGAAGGTCCTGAGTGGGGCGAGCATCATCGCCCTGGCTGTGGCGGGCATGCTCGCCGTAGCCACACCTGCGTCGGCGACGCAGACGCCACCGCCCACCGAGTGTGTCCCGTCGGATGCGGTCCCCGCCTACACGGAGGTCGTGCCCGACATCGAGCACCCGGCAGTGGGTGAGCCGACCATCACCATCGACAACCCGGACTACATCCCGGCGACCGAGGGGACTCCCGCTGTCTGGGCGAACTTCTCGCCGAACGACGAGGAGGGCACGTTCACCGGCCCGCCCACGTACCCGACCGATGAGCGGGGCACGTGGCACGACCACGGAACCCTGCCTCCCGGCCAGGCCGGACCCGACGGCGTCTACGCCAACGGCAACCCGGACAAGGGTGGCAACTGGTTCTACCGCCAGGCCGAGGTGCCCGGCACGCCCGCCGAAGGGGAGCCCACCATCGTGGTGGACAACCCCGACTACGAGCCTGCCTACACCGAGGTGGTCCCGGACATCGAGCACCCCGGAGTCCCGGCTGTGATCTGCGAGGAGGAGCCGCCGACGTTCACGCCGTCGTGCACCACGGTGACCGGAGCGCAGACCATCGTGGGTGACGGTGTCATCACTGTGCCCGGTGGTTGGGAGTCCGTCTCGATCCCGGTTCCGTCCGGTGTCAGCACGCTTTCGGACATCGGCACGGTGCTCGACATTCAGGCCACGCCCATCCAGTACGTGGGTCTGCACATCGACACCCCCGAGGGCACCATCTCGTTCGAGGAGGAGCCGTCGTACGGCGGGAACCTGTGGTCCCAGTCGGCGTGGGCTGGCGTGAATGCTGGAATGGGCTACCCCGCGTTCGGTTCGATCTCGGAGTTCATCCACCTCAACGGTGACGTGGCAGTGACGGGCATCCGCCTGCTCTACACCCACCCGGAGGCGTCGAGCACCACGGTCGAGTCGTTCACCATCGGGTGCACCGTCTACACGTTCGAGCCGGAGGTGGTCATCCCGCTCCCCGAGGACGAGGTGACGTACGGCACGTGGACCGAGCCGGTGTACGACTGCGACACTCCGCTGGGCACGGGCGTCCCCGTGTACCAGGAGGTCACGACTGTGACGTGGACTCGTGACGATCAGGGCAACCCGGTGTCGTCGTCCTCGACGGTGACCGAGGAGGGCGTGTTCATCGTGGATGAGAACGCCATCGCCAACCTGGAGTGCCCGGTCCCGACGGAGCCGGAGCCCACGGACCCGGAGCCCAAGCCGGAGCCGAAGCCGGAGCCCGAGCCGGACTGGGGTGACCGCCGCACGGCTGAGCCTGCGTCGCTCGCCGCTACCGGCAACACGGTGAACCCGCTCGTGGCTGGTGGACTCGGCATCGCCGTGCTCATCGCTGGCCTGGGCACCCTGGCAGTGGCGCGTCGTCGCCGCTGATCCAACTGGGGGTGTCGCCTGCCCGAGGCGGCACCCCCTCCCTTTCCCTTCCCGAGAAAGCATGCTGACAGATGCATCCCGATGACCAGCCTCCCGCCCCTCCCGAGCGCAGACCCTCGTACCCTGCGTTCCTCGAATCCCTGACGGTCGCCTACTTCGTGGCCCTCGTGATCGGCCTCTCCGGCGCGGACACCTGGAGCACCCAGTGGTGGGTCCTCTTCGGCTCCGCGATCCTGTTCACGACGTTCCTCCGCATGTTCATCAAGCGCCTGATGCGCTGGTTCCTGTCCAGCATCCACATCAAGATCACCCGGGAGAGGGACTGATGGCTCGACGCAAGGATGGTCGCCCCCGCGTGGGCATCATCATGTCCTCCGACTTCGTGAAGTCGGGCACCCGCACGTACATCTCTCTGGATTGCCGCGACGGACAGCACGACGCGTGTGATTCCGATGGCGGATGCACGGGATGTGGTTGTCACTTCGCTCAGGAGTAAGCATCCTGACACGATTTGACACCGACCACGTTCTACGGTAGAATAGTAGTTGTAGGTCGAAGTGGCGATGGTGCCGCACCGACACCGAGCATGACCGAAAGCATGCTGACATCAACACCACCGACCAGGTGAGCGAGGGACGCTACGGGCGTTCGATTTTCGGCTCGCTCACCTTCCCCCGGG
>Ga0307406_10000065_pt1 | contig 58903 bp, 48 predicted proteins | sample 322Cmetagenome_3_FD_203706 | JGI IMG/M metagenome (GOLD analysis project Ga0307406, IMG submission 203706) | Maize rhizosphere microbial communities from greenhouse at UC Davis, California, United States - 322HYB-C-2 | ecosystem: Host-associated > Plants > Roots > Rhizosphere > Soil | place...
AAGGGTCAGTGTTGGTGAGCTCGACGCGCAGCGTGCCGCCGTCGCCCACCGCGACCGGGAAGTCCAGCCGCCCGTGCTCGACGCGAAGCTCATCGAGGTGGCGCAGCGCCTGACGGGCGAAGTACCCGATCTCGGGATCGTGGCGTTTGCCTTCGAGCTCGGTGATCACGACGACGGGCACGACCACCGAATGCTCGGCGAATCGGAAGAACGCCCGCGGATCGCTCAGCAGTACCGACGTGTCCAGGATGTACGTGCGCAGATCCTGGCCTGCGGCGGTGGTCTCGCCGGTGCTGACGCGGCGCTGCTGCTCTGGTGCTCGTGTGGTCACAACCCACTCCCGCCCCGGGTGATGATCACCCGGCAGTTACGAGTCGACCAGGGGCCACGAGTCAGTGGATGGCCGACTCGAACGGGCGCCTTGCCCGATGTGATGACGGTACGTCGCGCGGCGGTTCCGGGACCGACACGACACGCCCCCGCCAGATGTCCGGCGCGTTAACTCTCGACGACGGCCGGCGCCGGGATCGAGACGCGATGACCGGAGACCTCGGCCAGCGCATCGCCGAACAGCTGCAGGGTGTCTGCGCCCGTCCCGGCGTGGGCGCTCACGCGGATCGTGCCGCCTCGGGCCGTCGCGGTCACCCCGTGGTTGGCCAGAGCCGCCGCGAGCGCTCCCGCGTCCTGGCCCTCGGGCGCCAGCGCCACGATCCCGGCATGGGCTCCTCGGGGTGTCAGCACCGGCATGCCGTAGCGATCCGCGAGCGTCATCATGTGTCGGGCACGATCCCGCACCGCCTCGGCGATGGGGGCGACGCCGACGTCGCGGATCTCGCGCAGGGCCGTCGCGAGCCGGGCCGAGGCGAGCGCGTCGATCCCCGACACGGCGAACGCCGCGGCGCCGGGCGCCGGCGCGGGGACGCCGGGCGCGCCGATCTCGCCGTCCATCCCGGCGAAACCCGAGAGCACGGGATCGATCCGCTCCCGGGCCCGAGGGCCGAACCGGGCGAAGCCCGTACCGCGTCCGGCCCGCAGCCACTTGTAGCCGTTGCCGCAGACGACGTCGGCAGCGGCATAGTCCGCCTCGACCACGCCGAAGCCCTGGATCGCGTCCACGACCAGCAGCCGATCGCCGATCACCTCTCGCAGCGCGCCGAGGTCGGCGACGAAGCCCGTGCGGTAGTCGACCAGGCTGACCGCCACCGCGGTGACGTCCTCATCGAGCGCATCGCGGACGGCCTCCGGGGTCACGAAGGTGCCCGGGGCATCCAGATCGCGCAGCCGCAGCCGGCCGAGCGCGTCCTGCGCCCGCCGCGCCGTCACCGGGAGGGCGGGGAACTCGGCGGCGGAGATGAGCACCTCGCCGCTCAGACCGAAGAGGGCGTGCATGAGCCCGTACGAGGTCGACGGCTGAAGGGTCACCTCGTCGGGTGCCGCGTCCAGCAGCTCCGCGAGGAGGGCGCGCGCCTCGTCCGCACGCTCGGCGACCAGCCCGATGCCGGACCGGCGACCCGAGCCCAGGAGTTCGGCGTCGGCGGCGGACTCGGCCTGCACGGCCGGCGACAACGGCCCGAACGCAGCCCAATCGAGGTATCCGGGTTCCTCGGCGAAGCTCTCGAGATACGACTCCAACTCGATCACCCCTTCAGTCTGGCACGCCCCCTCGGCTGTCCGGCACGCCCCCCCTCGGCGGCCGCGGCGCTCCCACGACGGGCGATCAGCCGCCGAAGCGCCGGTCCCGTGTCGCGTAGTCGCGGATCGCGCGAAGGAAGTCCACTTCGCGCAGGTCCGGCCCGAGCGCCTCGACGAAGTAGAACTCGGAGTGCGCGGACTGCCAGAGCAGGAAGTCGCTCAGTCGCTGCTCCCCCGAGGTCCGGATGACGAGATCGGGGTCGGCCTGCCCCCCGGTGTAGAGGTGCTCGCCGATCTGCTCCGGCGTGAGATGGGCGGCCAGCTCCTCCAGCGAACCGCCCCGCTCCTGGTGCTTGGCGACGATGCGCCGCACCGCGTCGACGATCTCGCTGCGGCCGCCATAGGCGACGGCGAGGTTCACGTGGAGCCCCGTGTTGCCGGCGGTCCGCTCCTCCGCCGTGCGCAGAGCGCGCGCGAGGTCGGTCGGCAGGAGGTCGGCGCGTCCGACGTGCTGCACACGCCAGCGAGGTTCGTGGGAGATGGCGTCCGCCAGCTCGGCGATGATCTCGATGAGGTCGGCGAGTTCACGGGAGTCGCGCTTGGTCAGGTTGTCGGTCGACAGCAGATACAGCGACACGACGCGGATGCCGAGGTCGTCGCACCAGCGCAGGAACTCCCGCATCTTCGCCGCGCCGGCGCGGTGGCCGTGGGCGACGGAGGGGAATCCGGCTTGCCGCGCCCACCGACGATTGCCGTCGATCATCATCGCGACATGATGCGGCACGACCTGTCCGTCGAGCTGGCGCCTCAGCCGGGAGCTGTACAGCCGATAGAGCAGTCCCCTGCCTTCCGCCGAGCCTTTCGCCGTCACGCGTCTACGCTACTCCCCGCGGCCGTGAGCCGTATGTGCGGCGCGGCATACCGCGCGGCGTAGGCTCGGAAGGTGACCACCTCCGACGAGGGCGCAGAGATGCCCCAGCTGCCCCTGATCGACGCGGCTGCCGCGAGCGGCCATGTCGACCTGAAGCCTTCCTGGCGGGGCTGGATCCACGCCGCGACCTTCCCCGTCGCGATCGTCGCGGGCATCGTCCTCATCGCGCTGGCGGAGGGCGCGACGGCGAAATGGGCGAGCGCCGTCTTCATGGCCACCTCGCTGCTCCTGTTCGGCAACTCCGCCCTGTATCACCGCTTCGACTGGGGTCCTCGAACGCGCGCGGTGCTCAAGCGCATCGACCACGCGAACATCCTCCTGCTGATCGCGGGCACGTATACGCCGATCGCGGTGCTCGCGCTCATTCCCGACAAGGGCACGCTGCTGCTGATCCTCGTCTGGTCCGGCGCGCTGCTCGGAATCCTGTTCCGGGTCTTCTGGATCAACGCGCCCCGCTGGCTCTACGTGGCGCTTTACCTGCTGCTCGGGTGGGCCGCGGTCATGTACATGGTCGACCTCTTCCAGGCGAACGTGGCCATGATGTTCCTCGTCATCGCGGGCGGACTCCTCTACACCGGCGGCGCCATCGTCTACGGCCTCAAGCGGCCCAATCCGTGGCCCGGGCACTTCGGCTTCCACGAGATCTTCCACGTGTGCACGGTCCTGGCCTTCCTGTGCCACTGGACCGCGTGCCTGCTCATCGCCCTGCGCCCGTTCAGCCCTTCGCTGGGTCTTCCGGGGTGACCGCGTCGCCCTCTTCGGCGGCATGAGCGGCCGCCTCCTCCGCGTCGAGCTGCTCGGCGATCTCTGCGCGGTAGCGTCCGCGTCGGATGCGGCGGATCATGTCGATCAGCAGCAGGACGACGGCGATGGCGATGACCGCGATCGCGATGAAGCCCGCCACGCCGGGCGTCACGTTGGCGGGGTTCACGGTCGGCGACGGCGACGGCACGAAGGGCGTGTTCGTCGCGATCCACGTGAGCGGCTGCATGTGTCCTCGATCCGCGCGGAGAGCGCATAGCCTGGAAGTCCAGCCTAGAACGCCAGGGAAGCACCGATGACCTCGCCCGCCACGTCCGCTCTGCTCGACGACCGCTACGGTCGCACCACGACGCGCTCCCGGCGCGCGTGGTGGATCGTCGTCGGCGTCCTCGCCGCCGCCCTCGTGGGCTACCTGGCCTGGTCGACGGTGGCCCGGAGCATGGACTCCGTGGACGTCGACACGACGGGGTTCCACTCCGTCGACGCGCACGGCATCACGGTCGACTTCCAGGTCACTCTGCGTGCCGGCGAGCCGTTGGCCTGCGCCCTCGAGGCCCAGGACACCGAACACGGCGTCGTGGGCTGGCGTGTGGTCGAGTACCCCGCCGACGAGGCGCACACGCGACGCTTCAGTGAGACGATCCCCACCGTGGCGCTGGCCACGACGGGTTTGGTGACCTCATGCTGGATCCCTTAGGCTGATCCGACACACTCTTGCGCCCCGGCACGTTCGCCGGGGCGTTCGGTTTACGACCGACCCGCTGACCCCAAGGAGACGACGTGTCCAGCGACAGCACCGTGACCTTCCTCACGCAGGACGCCTACGACCGGCTCGCCGCCGAGCTCGAGCACCTCTCGACGACGGGTCGCGAAGAGATCGCCAAGCGCATCGAGGCGGCCCGCGAGGAGGGCGACCTCAAGGAGAACGGCGGCTACCACGCGGCCAAGGACGAGCAGGGCAAGCAGGAGGCCCGCATCCGCACGCTCCAGCAGCTGCTGAAGGACGCCAAGGTCGGCGAGGCGCCCGAGTCCGACGGCACCGTGCAGCCGGGCACCGTCGTGACGGCCGTCGTGGCCGGCGGCGAGGAGGTGTTCCTCCTGGGCAACCGCGAGATCGCCGCGAACTCCGAGCTGGACGTGTACAGCGAGGCCTCTCCGCTGGGCGCGGCCATCCTGGGGCTGACCGAGGGCGCGAAGACGTCCTACACGGCGCCGAACGGACGCGAGATCTCGGTGGAGATCGTCAAGGTGGAGACCTACGCCGGTCAGTAGCCCGCTCAGTCGGGCATGACGAGGGGCTCGAAGCCCGCGCCCTGCAGGATCTCGATGACGTGGGCCCGATGGTCCTCGCCGCGCGTCTCGACGCTCAGCTGAAGGATGACCTCGCTGATCTGGAGCCCCTGGCCGTGGCGGGTGTGGAGCACCTCGATGACGTTCGCCCCCGCGATCGAGAGAAGCTCCGAGACGCGGGCGAGCTGACCCGGGCGGTCGGGCAGCGGGATCTGCAGCGTCATGTAGCGCCCGGAGGCCGCGAGTCCGTGAGCGACGACCCGCTGCAGGAGCAGCGGGTCGATGTTCCCGCCGGAGAGGACGGCCACGGTCGGTCCGTTCGCCGGGACCTTCCCCGCGAGGATCGCGGCGACGCCCACCGCGCCGGCGGGCTCGACGACCTGCTTCGCGCGCTCGAGGAGCACGAGGAGCGCCCGCGCGATGTCGTCGTCGGTGACCGTGACCACCTCGTCGACGAGGTCGCGGATGATGTCGAACGGCACCGCTCCCGGGCGCGCCACGGCGATCCCGTCGGCGATGGTCGGCGTCGTGGTCACGGTGAGCGGCTCGCCAGCCGCGAGCGACGAGGGGTAGGCGGCAGAGTTGGCCGCTTGTACGCCGATGATGCGCACGGAGCGCCCGTCGGCGGCCGCGCGGGCCTTGACGGCTGCGGCGACGCCCGCGATCAGCCCGCCGCCGCCGATCCCCAGCACGATCGTCTCGACATCCGGGACGTCGTCGTAGATCTCCAGACCGAGCGTCCCCTGGCCGATGATGACGTCGCGGTGGTCGAACGGGTGGATGAGGACGGCGCCGGTGCGCTCGGCGAACTCCGCCGCCCGTCGCAGCGGCGTCTCGACCGTGTCGCCTTCCAGAACGACGTCGGCGCCGTAGCCGCGTGTGGCGAGCAGCTTGGGCACGGGCACTCCGAGCGGCATGAAGATGGTCGCCGGGATGCCGAGCTTCTGCGCCGCCCGGGCCACGCCCTGCGCGTGGTTGCCGGCCGAAGCGGCGACGACGCCGCGGGAGCGCTCCTCGTCGGTCAGCCGTGACATCCGGTAGGCGGCCCCGCGGATCTTGAACGAGCCGGTGCGCTGGAGGTTCTCCATCTTCAGGTGGACCGGGGTGCCGAGCACCTCGGTGAGGTGCTCGGACACGTCCATCGGGGTGCGCACGGCGACGCCGGTCAGGAACGCCGCGGCGTCCTGGAACTCGGCGAGCGTCGGGTGGACGGTGTGTGCGACGTCGGTCACGCGGGCCTCTTCCTCGTGCGCGGCACGGTGCTCCAGATGAGTTCGGCGGGGTCGGGTCTGCCGCCGGTCTCCCATTGCCTTCTCGACAGGTACAGCGCCACCACGTTCACGAAGGCCGCCAGGGGCACGGCGAACAGCGCGCCCGGGATGCCGGCGATCATCGCGCCGCCGGCCACCACGAGCACGACGGCCAGCGGGTGCACCTTCACGGCCGCCCCCATCATCAGCGGCTGGAGGACGTGGCCCTCGAGCTGCTGCACGCCGAGGACGACGAGCAGCATCCACAGCGCGATCCACGGGCCGTTGTAGACCAGCGCGAGGAAGACCGCGAGCGCGCCGGTGACGACGGCGCCCACGAACGGGATGAACGAGCCGAGGAAGACGAGCACGGCGACCGGGATCGCCAGCGGGACCCCGAGGAGGAACGCGCCGAGGCCGATGCCGATCGCGTCGATGGTGGCCACGAACATCTGCGTCCGCGCGTAGGTGACGACGGTCACCCAACCCATGCGGCCGGCGCCGTCGACGGCCTCGCGGGCGCGCGACGGGAAGAGACGCACCACCCAGCGCCAGATGCCGCCCCCGTCTGCGAGGGTGCACAGCAGGATGAAAAGGGTGAGGAGCGCGCCGGTGGCGACATGGCCGACCGTCGAGCCGATGACGAGGGCGCCGGACCAGAGCACCTCGGCCTGCTGCTGCAGGAAGGTCCAGGCCTGCGCGAGGAGGTCGTCGATCTGCGTCGCGGTCAGATGAAGCGGCCCGTCGATGAGGTACTGGCGCAGCTCGCCGACCGACTCGACCGTGCGGGCCCGCACCGACGGCCACTCGCGCGTGATCTGCCAGATGGCCAGGTACAGAAGGCCCGAGATGACGGCGAGCGTGCCCAGCACGCTCGCGACGAGCGCGAGCCATCTCGGCACGTGATGACGGAGCATGAATGTGAACGCCGGCCACACGAGGGCCGTGAGCAGCAGCGCGATCAGCAGCGGGATGACGAGGAGCTTCAGCTGGATGACGATCCAGACGAAGACGGCGACGGCTCCCGCGAGGACCAGGAAGCGCCACGAGTACGCCGTCGCCACGCGGAGTCCACGCGGGATCGACTCCCCGATCTCGGTGGAGACCGTCCGGGATCGGATCGTGTCGAGGAAGGATCCGCGAGGCTTCGGATCGGTCATCCCGTCAGTCTACGACCCGCCATATGTCGCTGGCGGCACGCGGAACCGACCGGTCAGAACTGGATGCGCGGCGGCTCGGCGATCGCGGCGCCGTCGACGACCTCGAAGAACTCCCGCTCCGAGAAGCCGAGGTTCCGGGCGAACAGGTTGTTGGGGAAGACCTTGATCTTCGTGTTCAGCTCGCGGACGCCGCCGTTGTAGAAGCGCCGCGAGGCCTGGATCTTGTCCTCGGTGTCGACGACCGACTGCTGCAGTTGCAGGAAGTTCTGGCTCGCCTGCAGCTGCGGGTACGCCTCGGCCACGGCGAACAGCGACTTCAGCGCCTGCTGCATGTGCCCCTCGGCGACACCCGCATCGACCGGCGTGCTGGCGGTGAGAGTCTCCGCGCGTGCGCGGGTGACGTTCTCGAAGACGGCCTTCTCGTGTGCCGCGTACCCCTTGACCGCCTCGATGAGGTTCGGCAGAAGGTCGGCGCGTCGCTTCAGCTGCACCGTGATGTCGCTCCACGCCTCATCGACGCGGACGTTCAGAGCGACGAGCGAGTTGTATGTCGCCCACAGGTAGATCCCGACGATCACGGCGAGACCGACGACGATCAGAACGGGGATCAGGATTTCCATAAGGCTCCCATCAGGTGTGTGCTCATCCTATCCGGGGTCCATCGTTCATCGGACACGCCCGGGATGCACTCCCAGACGTTACCCACCGAGCACTCGGTCGAGGTACGCGTTGGTGAAGCGGCGGTGCGGATCGAGTCGATCACGGAGGGCGACGAACTCGTCGAAGCGCGGATAGGAGGCGCGGAGGGCCGGCGCATCCTGGGTGTGCAGCTTGCCCCAGTGCGGACGTCCGCCGTGCGCGCGCATGACCTCCTCGACCGCCGCGAAGTACTCGTCATGTCCGGCACGCCAGTAGCGGTGCACCGCGATGTAGCCGCTCGCCCGCCCGTGCGCCGTCGACATCCAGAGGTCGTCCGCGGCCGCGACGCGCACTTCGACGGGGAACTCGATCCGCCAGTCGTTGTCGTCGATCAGCCGCTGCAGATCCCGGAACGCGGTCGCCAGCGCCGCGATCGGCACGGCGTACTCCATCTCGCGGAACCGCACGCCGCGGGCGGTCGCGAACACGCGGTGCGAGGCATCCGAGAACGTCCTGTCGCCCCACACCCGGGCGGACAGGCGGTTGATCGCCGGGATCGACGCCGGCACGCCCCGGCCGACCGAGCACACCGCCTGATGCAGCCCGTTGCCGACGAGCAGGTCGTCCACCCACCTCGTCACCGGTCGCAGCGGCGAGGTCGGGGCGTCGACGGGCAGGCGGGTGTTGGTCTTGGTCAGGGCGACGTCGGTGTGGGGGAACCAGTAGAACTCGAAGTGATCCGCGTCGGCAGTGCGCCGATCCAGATCGGCGAGCACCGCCCCCAGCGGCTCGGGCCGCTCCACGGCGTGCAGCACGAAGGCGGGAACGCACTGCAGGGTCACGTCGACGAGGATCCCGAGCGCGCCGAGCCCGAGCGCCACCGCCGGCAGCAGCTCGGCGTTCTCCGTCTCATCGACGGTGAGAAGGTCGCCGTCCGCCGTCACGAGCGTCGCCGCGACCACCTGCGTCGCGATCCCGCCGAATCGGGCGCCCGTCCCGTGCGTGCCCGTGGAGATCGCACCGGCGATCGACTGGCGGTCGATGTCGCCGAGGTTCTCCATCGCCAGGCCATGAGGCGCCAAGAGGGCCGGGATCTGGTGCAGCCGGGTGCCGGCCAGCAGGCGCACCCGCGCGCGCTCCCGATCGACGGAGACGAGACCGCTGAGGTCGGAGAGCTCGAGCAGGACGCCCGGCGCGACGGCGATGCCGGTGAAGCTGTGTCCCGCCCCGACCGCCTTGATCCGCAGACCCCGCGCGCCGGCTGCCGCGACGGACCGGCGCACGGCCGCCACGGTGGGCGGGTACTCCACGCGCTGCGGGCGGACGCGCTCGGTGCGCGCCCAGTTCTGCCAGAGGCCGCCGGGTCGGGTCACAGGAAGCTCTTCCCTTCGCCTCGGTAGGTGAGCGCCTCGCCGAGAAGCTCGGAGCTGCGCGTGAGGTGATAGCGCTCGACGCGTTCGGCGAGCTCGCCGCTCTTGGCGTGGCGGAACCACACGCGATCACCGACCCGCAGCGAGCGCGCCGCCTCGCCCTGCAGCGGAGTCTGCACTTCGCCGGCCCCCTCCCGCCCGAGCGTGTGCAGCCCCGGCGGCCACACCGGCAGCGGCTGGCGCGACGCGACGGGCGGGCCCGAGGCGATCCACCCACCGCCGAGGACCGTCGCGATGTCGGCGGTCGGCTTGCGGACGACCTCGAGGGCGAAGGCTGCCGCCGGGGCCGGATGGAAGGCCCGGTAGCCGTCGAAGAGGTGTCCGGCCAGCAGCCCGCTTCCGGCGGTGGTCTCGGTCACCGCCTGATCGGCGGCGGTGATCTCGAGCGACCCGGTCCCGCCGCCGTTGACGAACTCGAGGGGCGCGATCTGACGGAGGGCCGCGACGATCGCGCCGCGGCGGTCGACGAGCTCCTGACGGCTGCGGCCCTGCATCCAGCGGATCACCGCATCGCCGGAGCCGGTCGCGTCGGGCTGGCCGGCGATCTGCGCCTCGTACATCATGAGACCCACCAGCCGGAACCCGGGGCGAGCCGCGATCCCCCGCGCCAGGCGCGCGACCTCGGCGGCGTCGTGGACGGGCGACCGCCGTACGCCGATGTGTCCGAGCACGGGCGCCCGCCACGACGCATCGGCGTCGATCGCCACCCGCAGGGCGGGCCGCGAGGCGGGCGGCGCCACGGCGTCCACGACGTCGAGCTGAGCCAGGTCGTCGACCATCAGCGTGATCCGCGAGGCCGCCGTCTCATCTGCGGCCAGTCGCGCCAGCGCCGCGCGGTCCACGGAGGGATAGCCGAGGACGACGTCCTCGCGGGTCTCGGCGAGCCACAGCGCCTCGGGCAGGGTGAACGCGAGGATGCCGCGGTATCCCGCCAGAGCCAGGGTCGCGTCGAGCACGTCCCGCACCCGGATGGACTTGCTCGCCACCCGGATCGGCACGCCGCTGGAGCGCACCACGAGGTCCAGTGCGTTGTAGCGGAGGGCGTCGAGGTCGATGCTGGCCACCGGTCCGGACAGCGACGCCACCGCCTCGGTCCGCGCTCGCCAGTAGGCGGCGGCATCCGTCCAGGGCTCGGCCGCCGCGGGGATCGGGCGGAGCAGATCGAGGCTCATAGGGCTCCTTCGCAACGCAGATCCCCAGCCTAGGGCGAGACGCGGCGCGGGACCGAGTGTTCCTCGCGGTGGCACTCCGGCTCGCCGGGACCCGAACCTGTGAGGCCCACAGACTCGGGGCGTAACGTCCAGTCATGAGTACATCCACACGAAAGACCGGCGAGACCGGCCCCCTCGGACTGAGCTCGGTGCTGGTGGCCTCGCTGCCTGCGACGCTGCTCACCGACGCGGCGCCCGACCGCTACACGGTCGAGGCGATCTTCACCCGCCGTCCCGACCCCGACGAGGTCTCCGCGATCATCGGCGAGGAGACGCGGGCGCTGCTCGCCCGCTCCGGCAGCCCCGAGGTTTCCCTGGCCGTCTCCGACCGGCGGCTCGAGATCGCCGGCACGTCCCTGGAGCAGCTGCGAGACGGACTCGCAGAGCTCCTCTCCGCCCGCCTCGCGGAGATCAGCGCTGCCGTCGACTCCCGACGCCAGGAGGAAGCCGTCCGGTTCCAGGACGCGGCCGAGCACGAGCACGAGCGCGCCGCCGCCGTCACCGCGCTCGCCGAGTCCGTGACATTCGGCTCGACCGCATCCGCCCGCGGCGACCTCGCCGTCGAGGGTGGCCACGGCCGCTGATCCGGCCGCGACGCGAAGAGGCGGACGATCATGACCGCCGTGCGCACCACCGGCCCGGCCGCCGTCGGCAGCGACGCCGGCGCGCGCGCGAGCGAGTTCACCGAGCTCGCCCGCATCATCCGCGACAGCGGCCTGATGCGCCGCAGGTACGGCTACTACTGGGCGAAGCTCGTGGGGCTGCCGCTCGTCCTGACCGCCACGGTCCTGGCGTTCATCTGGATCGGCGACAGCTGGTGGCAGCTGGTCACCGCCGCCGGCTTCGCCGTCCTGTTCACCCAGATCGCCTTCCTCGGTCACGATGCGGCGCACCGCCAGATCTTCGTCTCCGGACGATGGAACGACGGGGTCAGTCTCGTGCTGGGCGATCTCCTGGTCGGGATGAGCTACGGATGGTGGCAGCACAAGCACACCCGTCACCACGCGAATCCGAACCGGGTGGGCTTCGACCCCGACATCGACCTCCCCGTGATCGTGCTCACGCCCGATCAGGCCGCGCGGCGCTCTCCGCGTCCGCTGGCCTGGCTGCGCGCGCACCAGGGGCTGTTCTTCTTCCCCATCCTGCTGCTGGAGGGTCTCTCCCTGCACGCCTCCGGCGTGCGACGCGTGCTGGTCCCGCACCACCTCGACCGTCGATGGATCGAGATCGCCTTCCTCGCCGTGCGCCTCGGCGGGTTCGGCACCCTCGTCTTCCTCGTGCTGTCCCCCGGCGTCGCCTTCGCCTTCCTCGGCGTGCAGCTGGGACTGTTCGGCTTCTACATGGGCGCGTCCTTCGCACCGAATCACAAGGGGATGCCGGTCGTCCCTCGGGAGCTCCGACTCGACTTCCTGCGACGTCAGGTGATGATGAGCCGGAATGTGCGCGGCAGCCGCGCACTGGATGTCGCGATGGGCGGGCTCAACTACCAGATCGAGCACCACCTGTTCCCCTCGATGCCTCGGCCCCACCTCCGCCGGGCCGCGCCGATGATCGCCGCCTACTGCCGCGATCACGGCGTGCCCTACGTCGAGACCGGGCTGTTCGCGTCGTACACGATCATCGTGCGGTACATCAACCGAGTGGGACTGGGCGAGCGCGACGTCTTCAGCTGCCCGCTCGTCGAGCAGCGCAGCCACCTCGTCGCGGGCTGAGGATCAGGAGCGGTCCGGCGGGTAGGAGGCGATCCCCCGCGGCTTCCGGGACCGGCTGGAGCCCTCCAACCCGCCACGGCCCGCGTCCTCGCCGCTGGACGCCGACGTCCCGTGGCGCGCGTCGACACGGCCGCCGTCACCACCCGGATCGTGGGCGCGGTCGTCCGTGCGGTGCGAAGGAGGAGTCATCCCCCGACCGTACGCGCCCCAGATGTATGCGTTCCCAGCATGCGTGCGCTCCCCGCATGCGTGCGCTCCCCGCGTGCGTGCGCTCCCCGCATGCGTGCGCTCCCGGCGAGCGCTCGCGTCCGCGTACCCCCGCTGGGACTCGAACCCAGACTGAAGCGATTTTAAGTCGCCTGCCTCTGCCATTGGGCTACGGGGGCGTGCGCCGATGGGCCACGCCCCACGATAGCCGGGACTCAGCCGGCGGCGGGCTCCTTGGCGGGCGCCTTCTTCGCGGCCGGCTTCTTCGCGGCGGGCTTCTTCTCGACGGGCTTCTTCTCGACGGCGACGCTCTTCGGGTCGATCGGCGCCGAGGCCTCCGTGACGGCCGGACGCGGACGGGCCGCGAATTCTTCGAAGACGTACCGCGGGTTCTGCACCGTCTGCAGCGACACGTTGTCGCGGTTCAGCCAGAAGTTGTGCCACCAGTCGCCCACGACGCGCCACTTGCGCTCCCAGGACGGCATGGCCAGGCCGTGGTAGCCGCGGTGGGCCACCCAGGCCACGAAGCCCTTGAGGGCGATGCGGCCGGACTGGAAGACGCCGTTGTAGAGGCCGAGCCCGGCGACGGCGCCGAGGTTGTGGTGGATGTACTCGCGCGGCACCTCGCCGCGCAGCACGGCGACGAGGTTCTTCGCGAGGAGCTTGGCCTGACGCACCGCGTGCTGGGCGTTGGGCACGCAGTAGCCGCCCACGCCCTTTCCGGTGAGGTCGGGGACGGCGGCGACGTCACCGGCGGCCCAGGCGCCGTCGATGATCTCCTCGTCGGTGCCGACGCGCAGATCGGGACGGGTCTGGATGCGGCCGCGCTCCTCGACGAGCAGGTCGCTGCCGCGCACCACGGTCGGGTTGGCCATGACGCCGGCGGTCCAGATGATCAGGTCGGTCGGGATGACCTCGCCCGTGGACAGCTCGACGTTGCCGTCGACGGCCCCGGTGAGCTGGGTTTCGAGGTGCACGTTGGCGCCGCGCTTGGCGAGGTCCTTCAGCACCCACTCGCTCGTCTTCAGGGAGACCTCGGGCATGATGCGGCCCATCGCCTCGATGAGGTGGAAGTGCGTGTCCTCGAATCGGAGCTGCGGGTAGTCCTTCAGCAGCGACGAGGCCAGGGCGCGCGTCTCGGCGAACACCTCGATGCCGGCGAAGCCGCCGCCCACGACGACCACCGTCAGGAGACGATCGCGCTCGGGGCCTGCGGGCAGGTTGGCGGCGCGGTCGAAGTTCGTCAGGATGCGGTCGCGGATCGCGACGGCCTCCTCGATCGTCTTCAGGCCGATCGCGTTGTCGGCGATTCCCGGGATCGGGAAGGTGCGCGAGACCGCGCCGGCGGTGACGACGATCTGATCGTAGGACTCGGTCCACGGCTCCCCCACGCTGGGGGTGATCGTGGCGGTGCGCGTCGCGTGGTCGATGCCGGTGACCTTCGCGGTGACGACGCGCGTCTTCTTGAGGTGACGTCGGAGCCCCACGATCACGTGACGGGCCTCGATCTCGCCCGCCGCGACCTCGGGGAGGAAGGGCTGGTACGTCATGTACGGCAGCGGGTCGACGATCGTGACCTCGGCCTCGCCCTTGCGGAGGTGCTTCTCGAGCTTCCACGCGGTGTAGAAGCCGGCGTAGCCGCCGCCGACGATGAGGATCTTGGGCACAGCCTTGGCCTCGGTGCTCCGGGTTTCAGAGCTGAGGGCAGGGCTGGTCGCAGTGCTGGTCACAGGAAGGAGAGCTCCTTGAATCAACGGCTCGGCACGCGCGAAGTGCGCGCCGATCTAACTCGCCGGGCAGCAGCGGTGACGCCGAGCCCCATCAGTATAGCGGCCAGCGTCGCACCCGAGAGCGGGACCGTGCCGTACAGGAGCGTCTCGGCGCTCGGCAGCAGGGGCGAGCCGCGGTGCGTCGCAGCATCCGGAGCGGGCAGGGGCTCGATGTCCACAGGATCGACGGTCGGCTGCGGCAACGGCGTCGCCTCGGCACGTCGGTGCAGCCGGATCCACTCCGACAGGCTCCCCATCGGGTTCTCGTCGACGCGGGGCACACGGGCGGAGACCGCCGCGGCGGCATCGATGAGTCCCCGGCCGTACAGCTCGGGCCTGGCGCGGGAGTCGGGCGTGGAGCGAGCCGTCGAGATGATGCGGTTGATCACGTTGTCGGCGTCCAGATCCGGATGGGCGGCACGCACGAGGGCGGCCACCCCCGCCACGATCGGGGCAGCGCCGCTGGTGCCGTTCCACACCATGATCTGACCGTCGGCCGATACGCCCAGCAGCTCCTCGCTGGGCGCCATGACCCCGATCGAGATGCCCTGGGTCGAGGCCTCGACGCTCGCCTTCCCCTTGCGGTCCACGCCGCCGACGGTGAGGACTCCCGGGATGGTCGCCGGAGCGCCGACCTCGTCGGTGCCGCTGCCGCGGTTGCCGGCGGCGACGACCACCACCACGTCGTGCTGGAAGGCGTACAGGAATGCCGAGTCCCACGACACGTCCCACTCGAGGGTGTTCGTCGTGAACGAGAGGTTGATGACGTCGGCGCCGTTGTCGACCGCCCACCGGATGGCGTCGGCCACCTGGTCGACGAAGGGCACGGCGGACGAGGCGCCGAAGCCGACCGAGAGCGACAGCAGGGTGGCCTGCGGGGCGACGCCGAGCATCCCCGCGCCGTCACCGGTCCCCCGCCCCGCGGCCAGCGAGCCGACCCAGCTGCCGTGGTTGAAGTCGACGGCACCGACCGGCGTGCGCCCGTCGGCGGAGCCCCTGCCCGAGAAGTCCTTGCCGCCGACGACGGCACCGTCGAACTCCGCGGGCCCCTCGCCGATGCCCGTGTCGATCACGGCGATCGTCACGCCGGCGCCGCGGGTGGTCTCCCACGCGTCGCGGATGCCGTAGTCATCGAGCCAGTACTGCGCCGACTGGACCGGATCCGTCTCCTCCTCGGCGACGGGCGTCTCCTCGGGCGCTGCCGCGGCGCCGGTCGCCCCGACGAGGACCAGCGCGAAGGCGGCGACCGCCGCGGCGACGCGCGCCCTCATCCGGCGTCCCGCGGCGATACGCACGTGCACACCGACGGCGACCACTCGCCTCGCGCGAGTGCGAGGTCCCCGATCGGGTTGACCCCCGTGCCCGCGGCCAGCGCGTGCGCGGCCAGGGCGTGGAGGCACTTCACGCGCGTGGGCATGCCCCCCGCCGAGATGCCGTCGATCTCGGCGACCTCGCCGTACTGGGCGCGATCGGCGAGATAGGCGCGGTGGGCCGCTGCGTAGGCGGCCGCGACGTCCTCGTCGTCGGCGAGCAGCTCGGACAGCTCGCGCATGACCTGCGTCGCCTCGAGCGCGCTCATGGCGGCGGTGGCCCCCGGATGGGTGAGGTAGTAGAAGGTGGGGAACGGCGTGCCGTCCGGCAGGCGCGGGTCCGTCGCGACGACCGTGGGGTTTCCGCAGATGCAGCGCGCTGCGATGCCGACGACCCCGCGCATGGGCCGGCCGAGCTGCTCGCGCATCGTGTCGAGGTCGGCGTCGGTTGCGGGTGTCAGCGGCACCCCTCCAGGGTACCGGCAGTCTTCCGAGCGCCCGCCGACGGGGCTCCGGGCCTAGTCCGCGCTCCTGGCGGTCTGGGAGATCCCCGCACCGGCGACCGAGCGCAGCAGCTGAGACATCCAGTCGTTGCGCGTCTCCTCGACATCGTCGCTGATCGCCGACTGCTCGGGCGGGATCGCGCTGTCGGGGAGGTCGTCGTCGACGAGGTAGACCACTTCGCCCGGCTTGACGTAGTACAGCCGCTCGCGGGCCTGCGACGTGATGTAGGCCGGATCGGCCCAGCGCTCGCGCTCGGCCTCCAGGGCGGCGACCTCCTCCTTGCCGAGGGCCACCGAGCGTTCGAGCGCCGCGATCTGCTGACGCTGATCGAGGTAGATGCCGACGCTCGGCACGAGCACGAACGCCGCCAGCACCACCAGGCCCAGCATGATCCCCGTGAAGGCGGACAGCCGCACGCCGCCGACCCAGTCCCGCACGTCGACACGGCGAGGTGCACCGACACGGGAAGAGGGAGCCGGCGCAGTGCGCCCGGCTCCCTCTCTCGTCATGCGTCCAGCCTACGCGGCGCGTGCGCGCCGCCCGGGAGGTTCTCCGCGGGTCGTGCTCAGCCCTTGAAGCGCGGGAAGGCGCCGCGACCGGCGAAGACCGCGGCGTCGCCGAGCTCCTCCTCGATGCGCAGGAGCTGGTTGTACTTCGCGACGCGCTCGCTGCGGGCGGGCGCTCCGGTCTTGATCTGTCCGGCGTTGACCGCCACGGCGAGGTCGGCGATGGTCGTGTCCTCGGTCTCACCCGAGCGGTGCGACAGCATCGAGCGGTAGCCGTTCTGCGTCGCCACGGCGATGGCGTCGAGGGTCTCGGACAGCGTGCCGATCTGGTTCACCTTGACCAGGAGCGCGTTGCCCACGCCCAGGTCGATGCCCTTCTGCAGGCGCACCGGGTTCGTGACGAAGAGGTCGTCGCCCACGAGCTGCACCTGGGAGCCGAGCGCGTCGGTGAGGTTCTTCCACGCGTCCCAGTCGTCCTCGGCCAGCGCATCCTCGATCGTGACGATCGGGTAGTTGGCGACGAGGTCGGCGAAGTACTCGGTCAGCTGGTCGGCGGACCAGGCCTTGCCCTCGACCGTGTACACGCCGTTGTCGAAGAACTCGGTCGCGGCGACGTCCAGGCCCACGGCGATGTCCTTGCCGGGAGCGAAGCCCGCCTTCTCGATCGCCTTCATGAGGAAGTCGAGGCCCTCGCGGTTGCTCGGCAGGTCGGGTGCGAACCCGCCCTCGTCGCCGAGGCCCGTCGCGAAGCCGGCGGCCTTCAGCTCGCCCTTCAGGACGTGGTAGACCTCGGTGCCCCAGCGCAGCGACTCCGCGTAGGTGTCGGCGCCGATCGGCGCCAGGAAGTACTCCTGGAAGTCGATGCCGTTGTCGGCGTGCTCGCCGCCGTTGATGACGTTGAACAGCGGCACGGGCAGGACATGCGCGTTCGGTCCGCCGATGTAGCGGAACAGCGGCAGGTCCGCGCTGTCGGCGGCGGCCTTGGCGACGGCCAGCGACACGCCGAGGATGGCGTTCGCACCGGTGCGCGACTTGTTCTCGGTGCCGTCGGTCTCGATGAGGATCTCGTCGACGATGCGCTGCTCGCTGGCCTCGACGCCCTCGATGGCCGGGCCGAGCTCGTCGATGACGGCGGCGACGGCCTTCAGCACGCCCTTGCCGCTGTACCGGCTCTTGTCGCCGTCGCGCAGCTCGTACGCCTCGAACGCGCCGGTGGATGCGCCGGAGGGGACGGCCGCGCGCTGGACGATGCCGTCGTCGAGCAGCACCTCCACCTCGACGGTCGGGTTGCCACGCGAATCCAGGATCTCGCGTGCGCCTACAGCCTCGATCAGTGCCACAGGGGACTCCTTGCTTGTGGAGGATGGATCTCGGAGCGTCGTCGGTCCGTCCCCGAGTCTAGTGATGCCGGACGGGGTGCCACAGTGGGGCGCACCGGATCAAAGCGCGCTCAGGCCTCACCGGGACGCACGACGAGGGCGATGGCCACTCCGTCCCACCCCTTGGCGTCGAGGGTCTGGAGCGCTGTGGCGTCGAAGCGCGGATCCTCCCCGAGCAGCGCGAGCCCCTTGCGGGTGCCGATCACCTGCGACGAGGTGCTGCCGGCGTCGGCCACGGCACCGCCGCGGCCGACGTTGTCCACGACGACGACCGTGCCCGCGCGCCCGAGTCGCGCCGCCCAGTCCAGATAGAGCGTGTTGGACTCCTTGTCGGCGTCGATGAAGACGAGGTCGAACGGCTCCTCCCCCGCGAGGGTCGGAAGGACGTGCTCACCGCGTCCGATCCGGATGTCGACCTTCTCGCCCACGCCGGCCCGGTCGATGCTCGCGCGAGCCACCGCGGCGTTGTCCGCCTCCGCCTCGACGGTCACGACGCGGCCGTCCGCCGGGATGCCTCGCGCGAGCCAGATCGTGGAGTAGCCGCCGAGCGTGCCGATCTCCAGCACGCGCCGGGCGCCGCTCATCCGTGCCAGGAGGTGGAGGAGCTTGCCGTTGACCGGGGCCACCTCGATGGCGGGCATCCCCGCGGCGCGCTGGGCCTCGACGGCGGCCTCGAGGTCGGGATCGGAGCCGACCAGGGTCTCGGCGAAGTAGCGGTCGACGGCGCGCCAGGCCTCGGGCGTGGGATCGTGTGCGGTCATGCCCCCAGCGTCGCCACCCGCGCGACATCCGTCAAGGCGCCGCCGCCGCGGGCCCGGCCGAGACCCGGGCGGACTCAGGCGAGAGGCTTGAGCTCGAGTGCGTCGCTCGCCTGCCCGGCCGCGACCGTGGCGAAGGAGGTGTACCCGTCGGCCGCGGCGCGCTCGAGCAGGGCCTTGAGGTTCTTGGTGCGCTGCTCGAGCCTGACCCGGGCACCGCCCGCCACGAGCGAGGCCTTCAGCGCGGCCAGTTCGGCGACGGGGACGTCGCGGTCGTGGACGAGCACCACGGCGAGGGCCGCGGCGTCCTCTCCCGGCGCGACCAGGTCGACGAGACGCTCGAAGCCAATCGAGAACCCGACCGCCGGAACCTCCTGGCCGAGGAAGCGGCCGATCATGCCGTCATAGCGGCCGCCGCCGCCCAGCGAGTAGCCCACCGACGGATGGGCGAGCTCGAAGATGGTCCCGGTGTAGTAGCCCATCCCGCGGACGAGGAACGGGTCGAATCGGAGCGGCACCTCGTCTCCCCCCGGGCGTGCGGCGGCGACGGCGTCGCCGATTCCGACCAGGTGGGCGACGAGATCGTCGGAGATCCCCGCCGGGAGCGCCCGACGGATCTGGGCCTCGCCGAACGGCAGGTGCTCGAGCGTCTGCGGACGGCTCAGGAACGCGGCGAAGGCGTCGATCGCCGCGGGCGTGGCGCCGCGGCTGCGGAGCTCGTCGGCGACGCCGTCCGGACCGATCTTGTCGAGCTTGTCGATGGTGATGAGGACGCCCGGACGCTCCTCGGGAGAGAAGCCGAACGCGTCGAGCATCCCATCGAGCACGCGGCGGTCGTTGATCCGGACGGTCCCGCCGTCGAGCCCGAGGGCGTCGAGGGTGTCGAGGCTCGCGACCAGGAGCTCCGCCTCGGCCCGCGCGGAGGCATCGCCGATGATGTCGATGTCGCACTGCACGAACTGGCGGTAGCGCCCCTTCTGGGGCCGCTCCGCCCGCCACACCGGCGCGATCTGGATCGATCGGAACACCGACGGGAGCTCCGCCCGGTGGCTGGCGTAGAACCGAGCGAGCGGCACGGTCAGGTCGTAGCGCAGACCCAGGTCCGCCAGCGCCGCGGGGTCGTCGGCGGCGGCCCGGATCGCCTCGGCGTCCATCCCCCGCTTGAGGACGCTGAAGGAGAGCTTCTCGTTGTCGCCGCCGATCCCGGCGTGCAGGCGCGCGTACTCCTCGACGACCGGCGTCTCGATCTCATCGAAGCCGTGCGCGCGGTAGCGGTCGCGGATGACGGCGAGCACGCGCTCGCGGCGGGCCTTGTCGGCGGGGAGGAAATCGCGCATGCCGCGCGGCGGGTTCACGGATGCCACGGATCTAGTTTCCCAGATCCGCCTCGGCCACCCGCTCCGCGGCGTCCGACGGCGCCGCCTCGGCACCACGGATGTCGTCCTCGAGCCGGCGCAGCCGCTCGCGCAGGGCCCGCTCCGCGTCCCATCCCTGTGCGCGCGCCGTGGCGACGAGCGACAGCAGCGCGTCGCCGAGCTCGTCCTCGCTCTCCGGTCCGCCGCTGCTCCTGCTCGGCGGCGGCAGCGCCGGCACGGCGGCGGCGCGCGACAGCAGCTTCTGGGCCAGCGCGAGCGACGGCATGTGCGAGGAGACGCCGTCGAGGACGCTCGTCCGGGTGCGCTTCTCGGCCGCCTTGGCGGCGTTCCAGTGCACGAGCACCTCCTCCGGAGTCGTCGCGACGGCACCGGCGAACACGTGCGGATGCCGGCGCACCATCTTCTCGGTGAGGCCGCGGGCCACATCATCGATGTCGAAGGGCTCCCCCGCGTCCTCGGCGGCGACGGCCGCGTGGAACAGCACCTGCCACAGGAGGTCGCCGAGCTCCTCGCGGAGGTCCGCGCGCGAGCCCGCCTCGACGGCGTCGATGAGCTCGGCCGATTCCTCGACGAGGTAGGGCACCAGGTCGCGATGGGTGATCCGCGCGCTCCACACGCAGTGCTCGCGCACCGCCTGCATCGCCTCGGCGGCGGCGCGCAGCGGGTCGTCCGCGCGCGGCAGCCGTGCGGCGCCGGCGGATGCCTCGATGCCCTCCTCGCTCACACGGCCGGGATCAGGAGACGTCGGTGATGCCATGCCCGCCACGATACGAGCATCGCGGCCAGAACGAGCGAGAGGAGCGAACCGGCCAGCACGCCGAGGGTCGCCTGATCGCGGACGGCGGCGTCGCCGGCGAAGGACAGCTCGGCCAGGAGGAGCGACACGGTGAAGCCGATGCCGCCCAATGCCCCGGCCGCCAGCAGGTCGCCCAGCTCGAGTCGCGGCGCGCCGGGCACATGGGCCACGCGCTGGGCGATCCACCCGGCGACGGTGATGCCGACGATCTTCCCCAGCGGCAGCGCCGCCGTGACGGCCCAGAAGGCCGGGGACAGAGCACCGGGAGAGACCTGCGGGATCGCGACGAGCGCCGCGGACAGGGCGAACACCGGCAGCACGATCGCATTGACCCAGGGCTCGAGGGCATGGCGGGCGCGCAGTGCCGGCTGCTGCGCCATCACCAGGCCGAGCGCGACGCCGGCGATGGTCGCGTGCACGCCGGAGGCCAGTACGCACCACCACACGAGGACGGCGACGAGAACGAGCGCGACGACGAGGATCGGACGCGTGGAAGTGTCGAGAGCGCGGCTGAGCAGCCGGAACACGACGAGCCCCACCGCGGCGAAGGCGAGCAGGAGCAGGTTGACGTCACTGGTGAAGAGGACCGCGATGAAGACGATCCCGACGATGTCGTCGAGGATCGCGAGCGCGAGCAGGAAGACGCGCAGCGCCGACGGCAGGCCCTTGCCGAAGACCGCGAGCACCCCGAGGGCGAAGGCGATGTCGGTGGCGGTCGGGATCGGCCAGCCGCGGGCGCCCTCGGTCCCCCCGGCGATCAGGAGATAGACGGCGATCGGGATGAGGACGCCGCCGGCGGCGGCGATGGCGGGCTGGAGGGCGGTGCGCGCGGAGTTGAGCCGGCCGCTGGTGAGCTCGAACTGCAGCTCGACCGCGGCGATGAAGAAGAAGACCGCGAGCAGTCCATCGGAGATCCAGTGGCCGACCGACAGCTGGACGATCCCCGGGACGCCGAGATAGGCGGATTTCACCGCCTGGGCACCGTCGGCCCAGGGCGAGTTCGCCAGGGCGAGGCCGATGACGGCCGCCAGCAGCAGCAGGATGGCAGGGAAACGGGCGGAGCGCAGCAAGGCCATACGGCCTCCTTCAGGGTCGGTGAGCACGTCGCCGACCAGACTTCCCGGCACACCTTCCTCCAGCGTAACGCGTGACGAGCACGAAACGTGGGGCGGTTACCGTGGAGTCATGCGTGAACTCACCCGGACCGAAGCGATCGACCTCGTCGGACGCGGCGAGGCCGAGCAGGAGCTGCCCGAGCGGATGCGCGCCGACGTCCGCCTGCTCGGCGGCATCCTCGGCCAGGTGCTGCGCGAGAGCGGCTCGCCGGGCCTCTTCGAGGATGTCGAGCGGCTGCGCACGGCGACGATCGCCGCCTACACCGACGACTCCCCGGAGGCGTTCGAGCGGGCCGCCGCCATCGCCGAGTCCTTCTCGGTCGATCGAGCCGACGAGGTGGCCCGCGCGTTCACCGTCTACTTCCACCTCGTCAACCTCGCCGAGGAGCATCAGCGGGTCCGCGTCCTCAAGGAGCGCGACGGCCGTCCCGAGAAGGAGGACGTCACCGACTCCGTCGCCGCCGCCTTCGTGCGGCTGGCCGGCGAGGTCGGCGACGACACGGCGCTCGACCGCCTCCAGAACATGCGCTTCCACCCGGTCTTCACGGCGCACCCGACCGAGGCGCGCCGCCGCGCGGTGTCCTCCAGCATCCGCCGGCTCGCCGCGCTCCTCGTCGAGCACGATGCGGCTCTGCGCGGCGGCGCCGATGAGCGGCGTGCCGAGCGCCGCATGATCGAAGAGGTCGACACCCTCTGGCGGACCGCGCCCCTGCGGGCGGAGAAGCCCACACCGGTCGACGAGGTGCGCGCGATCATGGCGGTCTTCGACGAGACCCTCTACACCGCCGTGCCCCATGTCTACCGACGCGTCGACGACGCGCTGCAGGGACCGGGTGCCGGCAACCGCGCGCCGGTCGTGCGTCCGTTCGTGCGCCTGGGGACCTGGGTCGGCGGCGACCGCGACGGCAACCCCTTCGTCACCGCGTCGGTCACCAAGAAGGCGGCTGCCATCGCCGCCGAGCACATCCTCCTGGGGCTCGAGCGCACCGCCGACCGGGTCGCCCGCAACCTGACGCTCGCGGCCGACACGACGCCGCCGAGTCCCGCACTCCAGGGGATGCTCCAGCGTCTGGCCGCCGCCGACGAGGAGGGCGGGGCGGATGCCGTGAAGCGCGCCACCGGCGAACCCCACAAGAGGGCGATGCTCCTCATCGCGCGCCGCATCACCGCGACGCGCCGCCGCGACGCCGACCTCGCCTACCGCGACCCCGAGCACCTCCTCGCCGACCTCCGGACCGTGCAGTCCTCCCTCGTCGACGCACGCGCCGCCCGTCAGGCCTACGGCCACCTGCAGCAGCTCATCTGGCAGGTCGAGACCTTCGGCTTCCACCTCGCCGAACTCGAGGTCCGCCAGCACTCCGCCATGCACGCGAAGGTCCTCGCCGAGTGCGAGGCAGGCGGTGTCCTCAGCCCGCAGGCCGAGGAGGTGCTGGAGGTCTTCCGCACCATCGCGCAGGTGCAGCAGCGCTACGGGCCGCGCGCCGCGGGCCGCTACATCGTGTCGTTCACGCAGTCCGCGCAGGACCTCGCGGCCGTCCACCGCCTCGCCCGCCACGCCGTGGGAGCGGGAGGAACGCCACCCGTCCTCGACGTCATCCCGCTGTTCGAGACGTTCGCCGACCTGCAGGCGGCACGCGACATCATGGCGGAGGTCGTCGAGCAGCCCGAGTTCGCCGCACGGCTCGAGGCCACCGGACGCCGCCTCGAGGTGATGCTCGGCTACTCCGACTCCTCGAAGGACGTCGGGCCGGTCGCGGCCAACCTGGCGCTGTACGAGGCGCAGGCCGAGATCGCCGCGTGGGCCCGGGACTCCGACATCCGCCTCACGCTCTTCCACGGGCGCGGCGGGGCGCTCGGGCGCGGCGGCGGGCCCGCCAACTCCGCGATCCTCGCCCAGCCGCCGCACTCGGTCGACGGCCGGTTCAAGCTCACCGAGCAGGGCGAGGTCATCTTCGCCCGCTACGGCGACCCCGCCATCGCCATGCGTCACATCGATCAGGTGGCCGCCGCGGTGCTGCTGGCGTCGGCGCCCTCGATCGAGCGCCGCAACGAGGAGGCCGCGGCCCGATTCGCCGAGGTCGCCGCGACGATGGACTCCGCCTCACGCGAGCGCTTCTTCTCCCTCGTCAAAGCGCCCGGCTTCGCGCCGTGGTTCGCGACCGTCACGCCGATGGAGGAGATCGGACTGCTCGCCCTCGGCTCCCGTCCGGCCCGCCGGGGTCTCTCGGTGGAGTCGCTCGAGGACCTGCGGGCGATCCCCTGGGTGTTCGCCTGGTCGCAGGCGCGCATCAACCTCGCCGGATGGTTCGGATTGGGGACCGCCCTGGAGGCGGTCGGCGATGTCGAGCTGCTGCGCCGCGCCTACGAGGAGTGGCCGCTGCTGCGCACGGTCATCGACAACGTCGGCATGAGCCTCGCCAAGGCCGACACCCGCATCGCCCGGCGCTACCTCGCCCTCGGCGACCGCGACGACCTCGCGGAGCTCGTGCTGCACGAGATGGAGCTGACCCGGGACTGGGTCGTGCGGATCACCGGGGGCGACGAGCTGCTGGCCAACCGCCCGGTGCTCCAGCGAGCGGTCAAGATGCGCGATCCCTACGTCGACGCGCTGTCCCTCCTTCAGCTGCGCGCACTGCGCGTGCTGCGCTCGCAGGAGACGGCGGCGCCGGAGTGGCAGCGGCTGCTGCTGCTGTCGGTCTCGGGGGTCGCGGCCGGCCTGCAGAACACCGGTTGAGCGTCAGCCGTCGATGCGGCGGTCGTCGGCATGGCGGGCCAGCGACGAACCGTACCGCTCGGTGAGCTGGACCATCAGATCGGGCGTCTCGCGGTCCAGGCCGAACACGTAGCCCGGGAAGTCGAGATCGTGCTGGAGCGCCCAGATCTCGTCGTGGCGATCGGGCGGCAGCATCTGGGCAGGGTCGCCGACCGCGACCCAGCCGATCGGGACGACCGCGTCGGCCGGGAGCACCGTGCGCAGGTGCACGACGGCGTTGATGCGCACCTCGCTGTGGCTGCCGATGCGCGCGCCGTTGAACACGCGCGTGCCGGTGGCCAGGAACACCTCGTCCTCGACCGTGGCCCCGGAGATGCTCGCCATGGGACCGACGAGCACGTGCGAGCCGATGTGCACCGGATGAGCGGCCGTCGCACGGATGAGGGCGTTCTCCATCACGATGACGTGCTCGCCGAGGGTGACCGGGCCGCCCTCCGCCGTGATGACGGCGCCATGGAGCACCTGGCAGCCGGCCCCGATCGTCACGTCTCCCGAGACCACGGCGGTGGCCGCGACGACAGCGTCGGGGTGGATGCGGGGCTGCGCCCCGAGGTGCTCGAATCGCATGCGGCCAGCGTATGCCGCCGCCGTCATATCCGTCGAGGCACCCCCGCCGCGCCGATAGGGTGAAAGCTCGCCCCGCCCTCGCCTCACCCTCGGCCAGAAAGCTCCACGATGACCGAATCGCTCTCCCCCCTGCCCGCCTCCGTCAGCGAGGTGTTCGCGACCGTGCGGGCACGCAACCCGCACGAGCACGAGTTCCAGCAGGCGGTCCACGAGGTCCTGCATTCCATCGCCCCCGTGCTCGAAGAGCACCCGGAGTTCGTCGACGGCGGCATCCTCGAGCGGCTGGTCGAGCCCGAGCGTCAGATCCTCTTCCGCGTGCCCTGGGTCGACGACGCCGGCCGCGTGCAGGTGAACCGCGGCTACCGGGTGCAGTTCTCCTCCGTCCTCGGCCCGTACAAGGGCGGGTTGCGCTTCCATCCCTCGGTCGACCTGTCGATCATCAAGTTCCTGGGCTTCGAGCAGATCTTCAAGAACGCCCTGACCGGACAGGGCATCGGAGGAGCGAAGGGCGGCAGCGACTTCGACCCGCACGGCCGCTCCGAGAGCGAGGTCATGCGCTTCTGCCAGTCGTTCATGAGCGAGCTGTGGCGCCACCTCGGCGAGCACACCGACGTGCCCGCCGGCGACATCGGCGTCGGCGCGCGGGAGATCGGGTACCTGTTCGGCGCCTACCGGAAGATCACGAACCGTCACGAGTCGGGGATGTTCACCGGCAAGGGCGTGCAGTGGGGAGGCGCCGAGGTACGCACCGAGGCCACCGGGTACGGCGCGGTCTTCTTCGCGGAGCAGATGCTGGCGGTGGCCGGCGACTCGCTGGAGGGCAAGCGCGTGGCCGTGTCGGGGTCGGGGAACGTGGCGATCTACGCGATCGCCAAGGCCCATCGACTCGGCGCCGTGCCGGTGACGGCGTCGGACTCCTCGGGGTACGTGGTCGATGACGACGGCATCGACGTCGACCTCCTGCGTCAGGTGAAGGAGCACGAGCGCGCCCGTATCTCGGAGTACGCGGCGCGTCGCCGGGGCGCACGCTTCGTCGAGGGCGCCCGGCCGTGGGAGGTGCCGGTGGACATCGCGATCCCGTCGGCGACGCAGAACGAGCTGGAGGAGCACGACGCGCGCGCGCTCATCTCGCAGGGCGTACGCGCGGTGGCCGAGGGGGCGAACATGCCCTCCACCCCCGGCGCCGTCGCCGCGTTCCAGGAGGCGGGCGTGCTGTTCGGCCCGGGCAAGGCGGCCAACGCGGGCGGCGTGGCCACGTCTGCCCTGGAGATGAGCCAGAACGCCTCGCGGCAGCGCTGGAGCTTCGCCGACAGCGAGCAGAAGCTGCGGTCGATCATGAAGGACGTCCACGACGCCGCGTTCGACGCCGCCGAGCGCTACGGCCGGCCCGGGGACTACGTGGTCGGCGCGAACGCCGCGGGCTTCGAGCGGGTCGCCCACGCGATGCTGGCCCAGGGCGTGATCTAGGGGATGTTGTGACCACGACACCGCAGGAGCAGCAGCGCGCCACGACGGTCTCGGCGCTCACCCTCGCGGGGTTCGTCGTCGGATCCATGGTGGGCGCCGGCGTGTTCTCGCTGCCGGGCCGCTTCGCCGCCGAGACGGGTGTCGCGGGGGCGCTCATCGCCTGGGCGATCGCGGGGGGCGGGATGCTGACCCTGGCCCTCGTCTTCCAGCACCTCGCGTGGCGACGCCCCGATCTCGATGCCGGCGTGTACTCCTACGCCCGCGCCGGATTCGGACACTACGCTGGCTTCTTCTCCGCGTTCGGGTACTGGGCGAGCGCGTGCGCGGGCAACGTCTTCTACTGGGTCTTCATCATGTCGACTCTCGGCGCCGTGTTCCCCGGCCTCGGCGCCGGGGACACCGTCCTCGCGGTCGCCGTCTCCTCGGCGGGCCTCTGGCTCTTCTACGCGCTCGTGCGCAGCGGCGCGCGGGAAGCGGCGGCCGTCAACCGGATCGTGAGCGTCGCCAAGGTACTGCCGATCGTCGTCTTCGTGGTCCTCTGCCTGTTCGCCTTCGACCCGCAGGTGTTCGCCGACAACCTGACCGGCGGGGCCGGCGCTCCCCTCCTGTACGAGCAGGTCCGCGCGACCCTGCTCGTCACCGTGTTCGCCTTCATCGGGGTCGAGGGAGCAAGTGCGTACTCTCGTCACGCGCGTCGCCGCTCCGACGTGGGCCGGGCCACCGTCCTGGGCTTCCTGTCGGTGCTCGCGATCTTCCTCTCCGTCACGATCGTGTCCTACGGCATCCTTCCCCGCGAGGAGATCGCCGCTCTGCGACAGCCCTCGATGGCGGGGGTGCTCGAGGCGGTCGTCGGCGGGTGGGGCGCGGTGTTCATCGGCGCCGCGCTGGTGATCGCCGTGCTCGGGGCGTACCTGTCGTGGACGCTCATGGCCGCCGAGGTGCTGCTGGTCGCCGCCCGCGCGGGCGACCTGCCACAGGTCTTCGCCCGGACGAACGCGAAGGACGTGCCGGTGGGCGCGCTCACGCTGTCGACCGCGCTGGTGCAGGTGCTGCTGATCGTGGTGCTGTTCGCGGCCGACGCCTTCGACGTCGCGCTCAACCTCACGAGCGCGCTGGCCCTCATCCCCTACTTCCTCACCGCGGGGTTCGCGCTGAAGCTCGCGCTGACCGACGCCGGACGGCAGTCGCGCACGCGCCGAGCCGCCGCGCTCGCGGTCGCGGTCCTCGCGACCGCCTACACCGGCTTCCTCCTCTACGCCGCGGGCGCGGAGTACACGCTGCTCTCGCTGCTGATCATCGTGCCGGCCACGGTGCTGTACGCAGCTGCGCGGCGCGCGCGGGGCGAGCGGGTCTTCACCCGCGGCGAGTGGGTGCTGTTCGCCGTCGCGGCAGCCGGGGCGGTCGCCGCGGGCGTGCTGATTGCCACCGGCGCCCTCGTGATCTGACCGGCGGGCTCGATGAACCGAAGGTAATCTCGCGGGATCCGAAGGCGAGCTCGCGGAACCGAACGTAAGCTCGCGGAACCGAAGGTAATCTCGCGGAACCGAGGGCGAGCTCGCGGAACCGAGGGCGAGCTCGCGGTGCGGACGCACGACGACCGCGCCGAGGGCGGCCGGGCCCCGAGGACGACGACGCACCGACGACGGCGAACCCGCCTCAGACCGGGCGGACCTGCTCCGCCTCGGTCTTCTCCGGCTCCGGCAGCGGGAACAGCTGGTCCAGCAGCTGCCGCGTCCAGGCGATGAGGTCGGCGTCGGCGAGCGGCTCGCCGCCGGCGCTCGGCAGCGGCACGATCATGGCCTCGCCCCCGGAGAGGATCTTCGCCTTCGGGTGGAGGCGCTGCAGGCGCACCCGCAGCGAGTCGGGAAGGCGCGCGGGGGCGACTCGGAGGTTCGGGCCCATCGCGACGACGTCGGTGAGACCGGACTGGGCGGCACGGCGGCGCAGGCGCGCCACCTCGAACAGCCCGTCCACCTCGGCCGGCGTCGCGCCGTATCGGTCGCGCAACTCGTCGGCGACGAGATCGATGGCATCGGCCGCGGCGGTGACCGAGGCAGCGGCGGAGAGCTTCTGATACGCCTCGAGGCGCAGTCGCTCGCTGTCGATGTAGGACTCGGGGATGCGGGCGTCGACGGGCAGCTCCAGTCGCAGCTCGGCCGGCCCCTCGGTCTCCTCGCCTCGGAACGTCGCCACCGCTTCGCCGATCATCCGCAGGTACAGGTCGAACCCGACCCCGGCGATGTGTCCGGCCTGCTCGGCCCCGAGGAGGTTCCCGGCGCCCCGCAGCTCGAGGTCCTTCAGCGCGACCTGCATGCCCGAGCCGAGATCGTTGTTGACCGCGATCGTCTCGAGCCGGTCGGCGGCGGTCTCGCTGAGCGGCTTCAGCTCGTCGTAGAGGAAGTACGCATAGGCGCGCTCGCGCCCGCGCCCCACGCGTCCGCGCAGCTGGTGCAGCTGGCTGAGACCGTACTTGTCGGCGCGGTCGATGATGATCGTGTTGGCGTTGGAGATGTCCAGGCCCGTCTCGATGATGGTGGTCGACACGAGCACGTCCGCGCGGCGCTCCCAGAAGTCGTCGACGACCTGCTCGAGGGCGTGCTCCCCCATCTGCCCGTGTGCGACGGCGATGCGCGCCTCGGGGACGAGTTCGGCCAGGTGCGCGGCCACGCGCTGGATCGACTGCACGCGGTTGTGGACGTAGAAGACCTGCCCCTCGCGCAGCAGCTCGCGGCGGATCGCCGCGGCGATCTGCTTGTCGCCGCGCGGTCCCACATAGGTGAGGATCGGGTGACGATCCTCCGGCGGGGTCTGCAGCGTGGACATCTCGCGGATCCCCGTGACCGCCATCTCCAGCGTCCGAGGGATGGGCGTGGCGCTCATCGCGAGGATGTCCACGTTCGTCTTGAGCTTCTTCAGCTGATCCTTGTGCTCGACCCCGAAGCGCTGCTCCTCGTCGATGATCATGAGGCCGAGGTCCTTGAAGATCACCTTCTCGGTGAGGATGCGGTGAGTGCCGATGACCATGTCGACCGTGCCGTCGAGGAGTCCCGCGATCGTCTCGCGCGCCTGCTTGTCGGTCTGGAAGCGCGACAGCGGGCGCACCTTGACGGGGAAGCCGGCGAAGCGCTCCGTGAAGGTCTCGAGGTGCTGCTTGACGAGCAGGGTCGTCGGGACGAGCATCGCGACCTGCTTGCCGTCCTGGATCGCCTTGAAGGCGGCCCGCACGGCGACCTCGGTCTTGCCGAACCCGACGTCGCCGCTCAGCAGGCGGTCCATGGGGATCGGCCGCTCCATGTCGGCTTTGATCTCGTCGATGGTCTGCAGCTGGTCGAGCGTCTCGGCGAAGGGGAAGGCCTCCTCCAGCTCCCGCTGCCACGGCGTGTCGGGCCCGAACGCGTAGCCCTTCGCGGCCATGCGCGCCGAGTAGAGCTTGACGAGCTCGACGGCGATGTCCCGCACCGCCTTGCGCGCCTTGCCCTTCGCGGCCGCCCAGTCGCTGCCGCCCATCTTCGAGAGTGTGGGGGCTTCACCGCCGACGTATCGCGACAGCTGATCGAGCTGGTCGGTCGGGACGAACAGCTTGTCGCCCGGGAAGCCGCGCTTGGAGGGCGCGTACTCCAGCACGAGGTACTCCCGCTGGGTCTTCACGGCGTTGCGTCCGCCCGTGGACACCTCCCGCTGCACCAGCTCCACGAAGCGTCCGATGCCGTGGGTGGTGTGGACGACGACATCGCCGGGCTTCAGCTGCAGCGGATCGACGACGTTGCGCCGACGCGAGGCGAGCTTCTTGACCACGCGGGAGTCGGCGCCGATGGTCCGACCGTAGAACTCGCTCTCGGTGAGGACGGCCAGTCGCGCGCCCGCGATCTGGAACCCCGACTCGAGGGTCGCCACCACCGCCGTCGCCATGCCCGCCTGCGGCGCGTCCGCGAGGCCCGCCACGGTCTGGGCCGGGACCCCGCGCTCGGCCAGCACGTCGCGGGCGCGATCGACGAGGCCGGTGCCGCCCGACGCGATCACCACGCGCCAGCCATCGGCCACGAGCTGGGCGACATGGCCCGTCGCGCCCTCGACGTTGCCGTGGAACGAAGGCACCGGTGCGGCGGCGAGGCGGACCGCCCCGGAGGACTCCACGAGGCCCTCGGCCTCGGCATCCGCATCTCCCGAGTCGAACCCGCTGAGGGTCCACCACACGCCGCCGCGCTCGCGGGCGGCCTCGCGCAGCGCGGGCAGGGTCAGGAAGTCCCCGGCACCGAGGTCCACGGGCGTGTCTGCCCCGGCGGTCGCCGCGCTCCAGGCCGCCTCGAGGAACTCCTGGTTCGTCTCTCCCAGTGTGACGGCGCGCGTGACCGAGCGCTCGGGATCGAGGAGGGCGGCGGCCGTTCCTCGGGGCAGGTAGTCCATCAGTGGGACGACCGCGTCGGCGACGACCGGCAGCAGGGACTCCATCCCCTCGGTGGGGATGCCCTCGCTCATCTTCTCGAGCATGCCGCGCAGGCCCGGGAAGCGATCGCGCAGCGCCGCCGCGCGCTCCCGCACCCCGGCCGTCAGCAGGAGCTCGCGACTGGGGATCAGGGTGACCGACGCCACATCACCGGGCAGGGAGCGCTGGTCCGCCACCGAGAAGGCGCGGATCTGCTCGACCTCGTCGCCGAAGAACTCCACGCGCAGCGGGTGGTCGGCCACCGGCGGGAAGACGTCGAGGATGCCGCCGCGGACGGCGAACTCCCCCCGGCGCGACACCATGTCGACGCGCTGGTAGGCGAGCTCGACCAGGCGCCGCACGACGTCGTCGCGCTCGTGACCGCGCTGCCCCGCCACGAGCTCGACCGCGCCGGCGTCGGTGAGGCCCGAGGCGATCGGCTGAAGGGCCGCCCGGATCGAGGCCACCACGACCAGCGGAGCAGATCCGTCCCACGCGTGCGCCCGGCGGAGCACCTCGAGCCGGCGGCCCACGGTCTCCGGACTCGGGCTCAGCCGTTCGTGCGGCAGGGTCTCCCAGGCCGGGAAGTGGAGCACGGTCGCGCCGGGGAGCAGGCACTCCAGGGCCGCGCCCACGCTCTCGGCGCGCCGTCCGGTGGGAGCCATGACGAGCATCGCCGGCGGCGAGCCCGCCTCGCCCGCGGTCTCCCGCGCGGCGACGAGGGCGGCGAGCAGCGGAGCGTCGAGACCGGTGACGAGCGAGAAATCGGTGTCCGAGCGGCTCCCGCGGAGCACCTCGGCGAACGGCTCCGACTGCACGAGGGCGCGCACGATCCCGGCGACTGTCATCCGTCCAGTCTAGGGCGGACCCCCGACACCGAGACCGGTCGGGCACGCGACACCGGGCATCCGCCCGGTGTTCACTCGCGCGTCATGCGGCCTGCCTAACGTGGCGTCCTCCCGCACCTGCGGGGCAGGATCGAGAGGCGCGGATCATGGGCGGTGTGACGACGCACCGGCGGACGACGGTCGAGACCCCCGCCGGACTCCGCGTGCTCCTCGAGCCCGCTGCGGAGGCGATCGCGTTCCTCGGCGCCGACCTGCCGCTGCAGCGGATCGCGGTGACGGAGGTCACCCTGCGTCCCGGCGAGCTCCTCGTCGAGGTGGAGCTGGCGACCGTCTGCGAGAAGGACCTGCGCACGGCACTGGGCGAGCGCCCCGCCTCGGCGGCGCAGGTGCTCGGGCACGAGCAGGTCGGCCGCATCGTCGCGTGCGGGCCCGGCTCCCCCGCGATCACCGTCGACGGGGTGCCCCTGACCATCGGCGACCGGATCGTGTGGGCGGTCACGGTCGACTGCGGCGCGTGCGAGATGTGCCGGGAGGGGATCCCCGAGGCCTGCCTCGATCAGCGGCGGTACGGACACGAGCGGGTGCGTCGCGGGTGGGAGCTCTCGGGCGGGCTCGCGACCCATGTCCATCTCGTCGCACGCACCGCCGTCGTGCGCGCGCGCGACTGGATCCCCGCGGAGGTGTTCGCCCCGGCCGCCTGCGCGACGGCCACCGCGGCGGCGGCGGTCGACGCCGCCGAGCGGGTCCGACCGCTGGCCGGTGAGAGCGTGCTCGTGTCGGGATGCGACGCGGTCGGGCTGACGGCGATCGCGATGGCGGTCGCCCGCGGCGCCCGGGTGGCGGCCGTCGACCCCGATCCGTCCCGTCGCGCACTGGCGCCGGCCTTCGGCGCGGAGTCCTCCCATCGCCCGGGCCGCGCCCCGGGCGGATACCGCGTCGCCCTCGAGTTCGGGGGCGCGCCGGAGTCCGTGACCGAGGCCGTCGCCGGTGCGGGCCCCGGAGCGGTCCTCGTCCTCGCCGAGGGCGCCGAGGGCGCATCCGGCACCCTGCCCGCCCCTGCGCTGATCGAACGCGGGCTCACGGTCCAGGGCGTGCACGGGTACCGCCCCGAGCACCTCCTCGATGCCGTCCGATTCCTCGAGCGGGCCGACCACGGCCTGTTCGCCGGGCTGATCGGTCGCACCGTGCCGTTCGCCGACGCGGTGACCGCGCTGACCTCGCCGGTCGCACGCGGTGCGCTGCTCGCCGTGCGTCCCTGACCGGCCCGTTCAGCCGCGCGGCGCGTGCCAGCGCTGCTGCGCGGCGAGGAGCCCCTCGCCGACGAGCGTCTCCACCGCGTCCGCGGCGTCGCCGACGAGGATCGGCAGGGCGACGCGCTCGCTCGCGGAGAACGGGTCGAGAACCCAGTCCGCCGGATCCTGGCGCCCGGGGGGACGGCCGATCCCCACCCGCACCCGCGGGAAGTCCGCGGTCCCCAGCGCCTTCGCCACGTCGCGCACGCCGTTGTGGCCGCCGTGGCCGCCGCCGGTCTTGAGCTTGACCGTGTCGAAGGGGATGTCGAGCTCGTCGTGGACGACGACGACGCGCTCCGGGGGCACGTCGTAGAACCGCGCCAGGGATGACACCGGCCCGCCCGAGACGTTCATGAACGAGTTCGGCGTCGCCAGCACCAGCTTGGGCCCGCCCGGACGCAGCCACGACTCGGCCACGCGCGCGTGGGCCTTGTGCGCCCGCAGCGTCTCCGACCGGCGAGCGGCGAGCTCGGCCACGACCATCTGCCCGACGTTGTGCCGGGTCGCCTCGTAGCGGGGGCCGGGATTTCCCAGCCCGACGACCAGCCAGCTCTCTGCCATGGGGATCCCTTCCGACGACGACGCCCGCCGCCACCAGTATCGGCGGCGACGGGCGTCGTGGGGTACGGTCACTCGGCCTCTTCGGCCGCCTCCGCCTGCTCCTCGGCGACGGCCTCGTCGGCCGCCTCGATCTCGTCGGCCTCGGCGATCGTCGCCGCGGGCACCGAGATCGCGACCACGAGGGTCTCGGGGTCGGTGATCAGCGTCGCGCCCTTGGGGAGCGTCAGGTCGGCGGCGGTGATGTGCGTGCCGTCCTCGAGGCCCTCGACGTCGACCACGACGTGCTCGGGGATGTGGGTGGCCTCGACCTCGAGCGACACCGTCGTGTTGTCGAGGTTGACGATCGTGCCGGGGAACGGCTCGCCCTCGACGAGCACGGGGATGTCCACCTGGACCTTCTCGCCCTTCTTCACGACGAGGAGGTCGATGTGCTCGATGATCTGGTGCACCGGGTCCTTCTGCACGTCCTTGACCAGCGTCAGCTGCTCCTTGCCGTCGACCTGGAGCTCCAGGACGACGTTGGCGCGACGCACGAGCAGCGCGAGCTGGTGGCCGGGCAGGGCGACGTGCAGCGGCGTGGTGCCGTGGCCGTAGATGACGGCGGGGATCTTGCCGGCGGCGCGGAGGCGGCGGGCGAAGCCCTTGCCGAAGTTCTCGCGGGTCTCGGCGATGACCTTGGTGTCGGTCTCAGTCGACATGGTGATTCTCCTTGCGGGCCGGTTCTCTGTGCGGTGGCCCTGATCTGGGGTCTGGTGGATTCGACTCGAACGCCCGCGCGTGAGGAAAGCCACGGGGCCGCCGTCAGGCAGAATCTCCGAGCCCATTCACCGCGTCGATCACGGATGCCGGAGCATCCCTCGCCGAAGTACGTCCCGAGTCTACCAGCGCCCCCGCTACGATGGTGACGCGCCTGCACCGACCTGCGCCGACCGAGGAGGACTCATGGACTACGGCTGGATGTCGCACGCTCTCCTGTGGCTGATCGGCCTCATGTCGGTCGGCGCCACCCTCGGCGCGCTCGGCGCACTGTGGTCGCTCGGACGCGCCGGCTACCGCAAGGACTGAGACTCCCGGACGGCCGCGATCCGGCGGACGACGGACTCGAGATCCGCGTCGTTGGCGACCCGCGCCCCCGCCTCGTCGGTGGCCAGCGGCTCCAGCGTCGCGAGCTGCGAGTCCAGGAGCGTCGCCGGCATGAAGTGATCGCGCCGCGAGACCCGCTGGCGGAGCTCCGTCTGCGGCACCACGAGCTCGACGAACCAGGCATCCGCGGTCGTCGCCCGGATGCGGTCGCGGTATGTGCGCCGCAGCGCGGAGCAGGCCACCACCACCGGCGCCTGACGCGACAGCACGAGCGCGACGGCGTCGAGCCACGGGGCACGGTCCTCGTCATCCAGCGGGGTTCCCGCCGCCATCTTCGCGACGTTGCTTCGCGGGTGCAGGTCGTCGCCGTCGACGAACCGTGCGCCCAGCCTCGCCGCCAGGGCCGCACCGACCAGTGACTTGCCCGAGCCACTGGGCCCCATGACCACGATCCTGACCACGATCCTGCTCACACCCTTTCCCTTGCCGCCACGGTCCGGACCCTGAGCGCCGGCCCCTCGACTCAGACACTACGCGCGACGATGCGCCGGGACGTCACGCGGCGACGCCACACGCCGGGGCGGACTACGCTGGGAGGTGATTCCCCTCCCCCGTTTCTCCGAGGAGTTCTCTGTGTCAGAAGCCGTCGCGGTCCCGCCTGCAGCCAACATCGGAGTCGTGGGACTCGCCGTCATGGGGTCCAACCTCGCGCGCAACCTCGCCTCCCGCGAGGGCAACACGGTGGCCGTCTTCAACCGCAGCCGATCGAAGACCGACGAGCTGATCGCCGAGCACCCCGAGGCCGAGTTCGTCCCGGCGTTCTCGTACGAGGAGTTCGCCGCGTCGCTACAGAAGCCGCGGACCGCGATCATCATGGTGAAGGCGGGCGGCCCGACCGACGCCGTGATCGAGTCGCTCATGGACGTCTTCGAACCGGGCGACATCATCATCGACGGCGGGAACGCGCTGTTCACCGACACGATCCGCCGCGAGAAGACGGTCCGCGAGGCGGGTTTCAACTTCGTCGGCATGGGCGTCTCGGGCGGTGAGGAGGGAGCCCTCAACGGCCCCTCGCTCATGCCCGGCGGCCCGGACGAGGCGTGGGTCACCCTCGGCCCCATCCTCACGTCGATCGCGGCCGTCGCCGAGGGCGAGCCGTGCGTCACCCACGTCGGCCACGACGGAGCCGGACACTTCGTCAAGATGGTCCACAACGGCATCGAGTACGCCGACATGCAGCTGATCGCCGAGGCGTACGACCTGATCCGCCGCGGCACCGGCAAGTCGCCCGCCGAGATCGCCGACATCTTCGCCGAGTGGAACCGCGGCGAGCTCGAGTCCTACCTGATCGAGATCACCGCCGAGGTGCTGCGTCAGACCGACGCGACCACCGGGCGCCCTCTCGTGGACGTCATCGTCGACGAGGCCGGCGCGAAGGGCACCGGCGCGTGGACGGTGCAGACGGCCCTCGACCTGGGCGTGCCCGTCTCCGGCATCGCAGAGGCGACGTTCGCGCGCTCGCTGTCGAGCCACCGCGAGCAGCGCGACGTGTCGGGTGCGCTCCCCGGCCCCTCGACGAGCTCGGGGACCGGCGACGGCTCGGGGACCGGCGGCGGCGCCTTCACCGTGGCCGACGCGGACGCCTTCGTCGAGCAGGTCCGCCTCGCCCTGTACGCGTCGAAGATCGTCGCCTACTCGCAGGGCTTCGACGAGATCCGCGCCGGCGCGGCCCAGTACGGCTGGAACATCGACCTCGGTGCGATCAGCAAGATCTGGCGCGGCGGCTGCATCATCCGCGCGCAGTTCCTCAACCGCATCGCCGAGGCGTACGACGCCGACGCGGAGCTGCCGGTGCTGCTGACCGCCCCGTACTTCGTGGAGGCCCTCGGCCGGGCGCAGGATGCCTGGCGCGAGATCGTCCAGATCGCCGCCGGCGCCGGAATCCCCGCCCCCGCGTTCTCGTCGTCGCTCGCCTACTACGACGGCCTGCGCGCCGAGCGCCTCCCGGCCGCCCTCATCCAGGGCCAGCGCGACTTCTTCGGCGCCCACACCTACCGTCGCACCGACAAGGCCGGCACCTTCCACACCCTGTGGTCGGGCGACCGTTCCGAGGTCGAGGCGGAGGACACCCACTGACCGCGGTCCGGACCGCGCCGGTCGAGGAGTCGGCGGCGCTGCGCGTGCATCGCGCGGCGGCGCGGGTGGTGCTCGCGATCCTGTCCGCGCTGTACCTGTGGGCCGTGGCCTGGATGACGCTGCGCGCCCGCCCCTACGGATCCGACATCGCGGCCGCGCTCGACCGGCTCCTCGCGTGGTTCGCGCAGCGGGAGTCCACGGCCTGGATCACGTTCGACCGCGTGGAGTTCGCCGCCAACGTCGCGATGTTCGTCCCGCTCGGCGTCTTCGCGGTGCTGTGGTTCGGGGTGCGGGGCTGGTGGACGGCTCCCCTGCTGGGCCTCCTCGCGAGCGGCGCGATCGAGCTCTCCCAGTCGCTGTTCCTGGACGCGCGCGTCGCCGACGTCCGCGACCTCGTCGCCAACACCGTCGGCGCCGTGCTGGGCATGCTGCTCATGCTTCTGCTCGCGTTCCTGCTCTCCCCGCCGCGACCCCGGCGCTGACACCGCCGCCCGGTCAGCGGGTGATATCGCGGACGGTGCCCTTGTCCAGTCGCAGCCGGCGTCCGGCGCGACGCGCGACCGCGGAGTCGTGGGTCACCACGATCAGCGTGAGGCCGTCGGCGTTGAGCTGCTCGAGGACCGCGAGGATGTCATCGCGCATCGATTCGTCGAGATTCCCGGTCGGCTCGTCGGCGAGGAGCACGCGGGGACGCTTCGCGATCGCCCGGGCGATCGCGACCCGCTGCTGCTGACCGCCCGACAGCTCTCCCGGACGGTGGTCGGCGCGCTCGGCGAGCCCGACCCGCTCCAGCGCGTCGGCCACCCGTGTCGCGCGCTCCGCGCGGTCCAGCCCGAGCGGCTCCAGGCCCATGTCGACGTTCTCCGCCGCCGTGAGGGTCGGGATGAGGTTGAACGCTTGGAAGACGAAGCCGATCTCACGGGCCCGGACGTGCTCGAGGTCCGTGGCGGAGGCCGTGGCGAGGTCGGTGTCGCCGACCATGACGTGGCCGGCGGTGGGGGTGTCCAACGCCCCGAGCAGTTGCAGCAGGGTCGACTTCCCCCCGCCGGTCGGCCCCTGGATCGTCACGAACTCGCCGGGTGCGATCTCCAGATCGACGCCCTTCAGGGCCTGCACCACGCGACCCTTCGCGGAGTAGGTCTTGGTCACGCTCGCCAGCCGGTAGGCGGGGAGGTCGGGGGTGGCAGCCGGCTCGGCGGGACTCTGGTCGATGATGGTCATGTCGTCTTCTCCTGGATCGGATGGATGGGATGGGCGTGGCGGCTGCGGCGGCCGCCCTCAGGACACCGCCCGCAGCGCCTCGGCGGGGCTCAGGCGTGCGGCGCGCCACCCTCCGAAGGCGCCGGCCACGAGGCCGCCGGAGATCGCGAGCAGCAGCGCCAGCAGGACGATGCCCGGCGACAGCGGGGCGGTCAGGACGATGTCGGCGGAGGTCTGGCCGAGCTGAGCGCCGAAGCCGCCCATGCCGCCGACCCCTCCCGGCCCGCCCTGGCCGAGGGTGGTCTCGGTGGCGGGCGCGGACGAGATCGTGGGAGAGAGGAGGGTGATCGCCACCACCCCGGCGAGCCCGAGCACGACGCCGATGGCGCCGCCGATGAGGGCCTGCACGACCGACTCGCCGGCGACCTGGCCCACGACGCGGCGGTTGGACCAGCCGATGGCCTTCAGGGTGCCGATCTCCCGCGTCCGGCGCGAGATGCCCGAGATGGTGAACAGGATCGCGAGGGCGACCGCGACGGCGAGCACGATGATCGACAGCCAGGTGCCGAGGCTCGTGATGAGGGAGCTCGCGCTCGAGAGCGATCCGGAGACGTCGGAGGCGAGGTCGGACTGCGAGCTCACCGTGGCATCGGGCAGCGCGTCCTCGAGCGCCGCCTGGACGGAAGAGATCCGGTCGCTGGACGCGGCCTGCACGTAGACGGTGGACACGACGTCCCCGGCGCCGGAGAGGTCCTGGGCCACATCGAGGGGGATGTAGACGTTCGCGGCGGTGTCGGCCTCGGACGAGGTGGAGGCGACGATGCCGACGATCTCGAAGGCGGTGCCGCCGACGTCGATGGTGTCACCGACGGCGAGGTCCGCGCTCGTCGCATACGAGGCGTCGAGGACGGCCACGTACGCGCCCCCGTCGGTGTCGTCCAGCCCGCGGCCGTCGGCCACCTCGACGGAAGACAGCGGTCCCACCCCGGTGTCGGCCGCTTCGACCCCGAGCACGGTGAACGAGTCGATGTCGAACGACCCGCCGCCGAATCCGCCCATGCCGCCGCCTTCGCCGTCCTCCGGCATGGGCTGAGCCGCGCCCCCTTCCTCGCCGTCCTCCGTGCCGGCATCCGGCCGTTGCGGCAGTTCCCCGTCGAAGGTGGTGTTGGTGAGGCTCAGCGCGCCGGACGCGGCCGCCACCCCGTCGATGGCGGTCACGGTGTCGAGCGTGGACGCCTCGATGGTCCCGCGGAGGAAGTCGGTCATGAGGCGCGACTGGCTGAGGCTCGTCGTTCCGTCGTCCGAGGTCGTCCCCTCGTCGTCCCCGAAGTCGAACTGCGGACCGCCGCGGCCGCCGCCCTCGCCGGGTTCGGCCTGGGCGCCCGAGACCGTGAGGTCGGTGCCGACGCCGTAGACCGATTGGAGCGCCTGGGCCTGGGCATCGCGCACGCCGGCCGAGAGCGCGTTGACGATGATGACGAGCGCGATCGCGATGGCGAGGCCCGTCGCGACGATGGTGGTCTGCTTCTTGCGCCCGGACAGCTCGCGGCGCAGGTAGGTCCAGTACATGGGTCTCCTTCTCGGCGGCCCACTCTCCGTGGCCGCACCGGCATCGACGTCCGGCACCCCGACGCTAGGGAGCACGATTCTGCGTCGGGCATGCGGCGGGTATGGGAACGCTATGAGCGGGGTACGGACGCCGATCGCGCTTTCACAGAGGACGCATAGGTCTTCCCATAGGAACCGCATAGCCGCAGGGACACAATGGAGCCATGACCGCACCCGCCGCCGCACCCGCCCTCCGCCGCCCCGACGGCTCTCCCCTGCGCGTGCTCGTCGTCGACGACGAGCAGATGCTCACCGATCTGCTCTCGATGGCCCTGCGCATGGAGGGCTGGGAGGTGCGCACCGCCGGGTCCGGATACGACGCCCTCACGGTCACGCGAGAGTTCGATCCCGACGCGCTGGTGCTCGACATCATGATGCCCGACCTCGACGGCATGTCGGTGCTCCAGCGGCTGCGTCACGGCGGCAACGACGTGCCGGTGCTGTTCCTCACCGCCAAGGACGCGGTCGCCGACCGCGTCGCAGGGCTCACCGCCGGCGGCGACGACTACGTCACCAAGCCGTTCAGCCTCGAGGAGGTCGTCGCACGGCTGCGCGGCCTCATGCGCCGCGCCGGGAGTGCGACGGCCGGCGGCGCCGATCCGATCCTGCGCGTGGGCGACCTCACGCTGAACGAGGACTCGCACGAGGTCGAGCGCGGCGACGCGCAGATCGAGCTGACGGCCACCGAGTTCGAGCTGCTCCGCTTCCTCATGCGCAATCAGCGGCGCGTGGTGTCCAAGGCCCAGATCCTCGACCGCGTGTGGAACTACGACTTCGGGGGTCGTTCGAGCGTCGTGGAGCTGTACATCTCCTACCTGCGGAAGAAGATCGACGCGGGCCGCGAGCCCCTCATCCACACCGTCCGCGGGGTGGGCTACATGATCAAAGCCCCGCAGTGATGAGCGCCGCCCCCGCCGCGCTCCCCCGGCACCGCTGGAGTCTGCAGACGCGGCTGATCGTCGCCGTCGTGTCGCTCGTGGCGCTGATCCTGCTCGCGATCGGCTTCGCCACCGGCACGATCCTCCGCTCGATCATGGTCGAGAACCTCGACGCGCAGGTGACCTCGGCCGCAGAGCGCATGCATCTCGCGCCGACCGGAAGTGCCGCGAACATCCTCAACGAGGGCCGCCAGGAAGTCGGCACGCTGCTGATCGTCAGCAACCTCTCCGGAACCTCCGGCGCGTACGTCAGCGACGATGAGGTCGCCGTCGCCCTGTCCGACGACGAGGTGCGCGGCGTGATCGCCAGCTTCCAGTCGCTGGACAACCTCGGCTGGGGAGACGCCGCGGTCGCCGGCGCCGGGGACTACCGGATCCGCGTGCAGGGCACGGTGTCGGGCGGGTTCATCGCCGTCGGGATGCCGACGTCGGAACTCGCCTCGACGATCGCGCAGATCCTCACGACGGTGACGCTCCTCACCCTCGGCGGACTGCTCGTGCTCGCCGCCGTCATCGCGGTGGTGATCCAGCAGGCGCTCAAGCCGCTGCGGGTCGTCGCCGACACGGCGGCGCGCGTCGCCTCGCAGCCCCTCGACTCCGGCGATGTCAGCATCACGGAGCGGGTGCCGGCCGCCGAGGCGGACGCCTCCGACGAGATCGGCCGCGTGGGAGCGGCGCTCAACACGCTGCTCGACCACGTGGACACGTCGCTGTCGGCCCGGCAGCGCAACGAGGAGCGCATGCGCGCGTTCGTCGCCGACGCGAGTCATGAGCTCCGCACCCCGCTGGCGGCCATCCGCGGCTACTCGGAGCTGTCGCTGCGATCGCTGCAGCGGTCGCACGCCTCCGACGACCAGCGCCAGGCGGCGGCGCAGCAGTCCGAGCAGGGGCTGGAGCGCATCCAGGCCGCGTCGCTGCGGATGACCACGCTCGTCGAGGACCTCCTGCTCCTGGCGCGGCTGGACGAGGGCAAGGAGCTCGTCTACGGCGCGGTCGACCTCACGCGGATCGCCATCGACGCCGCCGCCGACGCCCAGGTCGCGGGCCCCGACCACGCGTGGCGCGTCGACGTCGCCGAGGAGCCGGTGGTCGTCGCCGGCGACGGCGCGCGCCTGCACCAGGTCGTCGCGAACCTGCTGGCCAACGCCCGCGTGCACACCCCCGCGGGCACCCTGGTGACGGCGTCGGTGTCGCTCGACGACGGTGAGGCCGTGCTCCGAGTGCACGATGACGGGCCCGGGATCGATCCGGCGGTGGCCGACGAGCTGTTCGAGCGCTTCGCGCGCGCCGACTCCTCCCGGGCGCGCCAGACCGGTGGAACGGGCCTCGGACTCTCGATAGCGAAGGCCATCGTCGCCGCCCACCACGGCACGATCACCGTCGACAGCGAGCCCGGATCGACCACGTTCGAGGTGCGGCTCCCCGCCCGCCCCGCCGACCCGTCCTGACGAGGGAGCCCGGCCCTCTCCGGCGCAGTTCGGCGACGCCCCGCTCAGTATCCGGAGAAGGCGTCCGTGGTGATCGAGCGGGCCTTGTCCAGCGCGGGGGCGAGCTCGGCGATGAGTCCGGGCGGGCCGGAGATGTAGGCGTGCCGGGTGGCGATGTCGGGCACGACCTGCAGCAGGCCCTCGGCATCCAGCCGGACGCCGCGCGCCCAGCGCCAGTGGGCGGGCAGCGCCGCCGGCTGGTCGCGCGTGAAGACGATGACGGGGACGCCGGAGTCCTCCAGCTCGGAGCGGAACGCCAGCTCTTCGCTGCCCGATGCCACGTAGACGAACACGACGTCGCGATCCTCGCGCGCGAGCCGCAGGTGCCGCAGCTGGGACACGAACGGGGTGACCCCGATCCCGGCGGCCACCATGAGCACGGGGCTCGAGGGCTTCGCGGGAAGCACGAAGTCCCCCCACACCCCGGTCACCGGCAGCGACTGCCCCGGCTCGACGAGGGCCAGTGCCTTCTTGTACGTCGACTGCGATCCTTCGCGCAGGGCGATCCGGACGGTGGGCAGCTCCTCGGGCGCCGAGACGATGCTGAACTCGCGCCGCGTGCCGCGGGCGTCGGGCTTGGGGTGCGCCACCTCGAGCTCGAGGTATTGTCCGGCCGCGAAGCGGAAGCCGCGCCGCGCGCGGAAGACGAGCTCGCGCACCGTCGGCGTGAGCGCCACGCGCTCCACGAGGGTGAGGCGCACCGCGGAGCGGAACGCGAAGACGAAGGCGAGGAGGTTGCCGACCAGCAGCGCGCGCTCCTGGCCCAGGCTCACCGACCCCAGGTCGATCGGCCAGCCGGCCAGCGCGCCCACGAGGGCGGCCACGGCGAACTGCTGCCACCGGCGGGGCGGGAGCGTCAGCGGCTCGGAGAGCATGAAGGCGCCGAGGAAGAGGAACGGCGACGACCACAGCAGCTGCCAGAACACCGTCCCCGCGTCGAACTCGAGACCCGCGCTCTGATACTGGCTGACCGTGCGGAGGAATCCGACGACGACGGCGATCACGAGGAACACCAGGATCACGCGCACCTTCTCGGTGCGCAGCAGCACGACGAGCCCGGCCAGGATGACCGGCGCAGCGAGATACGGCGATCCGACCCACCAGGCCGAGGAACCGAGGTCCGGGAGCCACACGCTGAGGACGGTCAGGAACGCCGCGCCGACGGCGGCGGGGTTGAAGACGTGGCGACCCTGCCAGGCGAGCAGGTACTTCGATGCGGAGGCCACGACACCGGCGATCGCGAGTCCGACGAGGCCGAGGGGCTCCAGGGTGGGGCGGAGCACGAACAGCAGGATCAGCGCGGTGATGAGGGTCGACTCCCAGCGCCACGCCTTGCCGAGGAGGCGGTGGGCGAGCGCGTCGGTGGCCGCACAGGCGGCACCGAGGACGGCCCAGGCGGCGAGGAGCTCCCCCGCCGTGGGGGCGAGCACCCCGAAGAACGAGAGCACGAGGGCGATGCCGGCCAGCGCGACGAGCGAGAGCACGACCAGCCGGTACATCGATACGCGGCCGACCACGCCGTAGAGACGGGTCCACAGGGCGGTGAGGGAGGAGATCACGAGAACAACTCTGCCTTACAGTCGGGCGACCACTCCACGCGGCCGTCGGTGGTCATGCGGACCCACTGGACGTCCCAGCGGTGCGCCAGTTCGGGTCCGCCCTCGAAGAACAGGGCCGTGGCCGCCGCATCGGCGGTCATCGCATCGGCGGCCAGCGCCCACGTCGCGGCGACGGTGCGCACCGGCTGCCCGGTGCGGGCGTCGAGCACGTGGTGCAGGCCATCGCCCCAGGCGCGGCGGTTGGTCGCCGACGCGCACAGGGCGGCGTCGGTCACCTCCCAGACGCCGATGGCCCGGCGCGGGTCGTACGGGTGCTCCAGGCCGACGCGCTCGGGTCCGCCGCGCACGGCGAGGTCGCCGCTCGCGTCGACGACGATGCGACCGTCCGCCCACGGCGCGATCTCGGCGAGGACGCGATCGACGAGGCGTCCCTTGCCGAGGGCGCCGACGTCGATCAGGGCCGGCGACGACAGCCGCAGCGTCTCCTCGGACCAGTCGAGCCGGGCCGTCCAGTCACGTGGCGACGCGCGGGCGCCGTGGTCGATGAAGCCGTAGCCCGCGTCGTACCCGCGGCGGGCCAGCGCATCGCCGACGAGCGGATTGACCGCCCCCGCCGTTGCGACGCTGAGCTCCACGTAGGCGTCGAGCATCGCGGCGGTGTCGGGCGGCGCCGCGACCGCACCCCCGTCGCGGGCGAGTGTCGCGACGAGCGAGTCCGCACGGAAGCGGGACCAGTCGCGGTCGAACGCCTCGATGAGCGCGGCGACGGCGTCTCGGATCGCCGCGGGCAACGGGGACGACGTCTGGATCTGCCACGAGGTGCCGATCGCGGAGAACTCCCACCGCGTCTCGGTCACCCCGGTCATCAGGCGGCCGCTTCGGCCTTGATCGCGTCGATGGCCTCGTTGAATCCGCCGCTCGTGAGCGAGGAGCCCGCGACGCGCGACACCGAGATCTCGTCGATGTCCTGACCGACCACCGCGTCCTGGATGCCGCCGATGAACTGCGACTGGTACTGCTCGGACTCGGTCTTGGTGGGATTCCCCGTCACCTCGACCGCCGTGATGACGTCGTCTGCCAAGGTGACGGTGACGCTGATGGTCTCCACCGACTCGGGCGTCGCGTACGATCCGTCGGCCGTGTAGGTGCCGTCGGTGTAGGTCGCCGAGCCGCTCGACGAGCCGCTGTCGGTGGCGTCGACCGCCTGGTCGGTGCTCGAAGCGCCGCTGCCGGCATCGTCGGTCGTCGAGGTCGTGGTCCCGGCGCAGCCGGCGAGCACGGCGATACCCAGGACGGATGCCGCGGCAGCGCCGACGCGCAGCTGACGGGGAACGGCGGTGGTGCGGATCATGGCTGGTCCTCCTTCTGTCGTGCCCCACCCGATCCGGGGGCATGGACAACGCTAGCGGCGCCGACACAGCAGCAGGCTCGGTGCCGGCTATGCGTTTGCAGTGAGGCGTGACGAGCGTCGTCCGTCCACGTCGGGGAGGAAGACGAGGGTGCGTGCGGGGCGGTCGGGGTACTCCCTCCCGGTGGGGCTGGTCCAGTGGAGGACCCCGTCGGGGGTCTGTCTGACCCGCCACGCGGAGTGGTGTTTGAGGGTGTGGTGCCGCCGGCACAGGTGCGCGAGGTTCGTGATCTCGGTGGGTCCGTCGTGTTCTCTGGCGGTGGTGTGGTCGATGTCGCACCGGCGGGTGGGGATCCGGCAGCCCGGGAACCGGCAGTGCTCATCCCGCACCCGCAGGGTCCGCTTCAGCTGATCCGACGGCCGGTACCGGTCCACCGCCAGCACGCTCCCAGTGACCGGGTGGGTCAGCACCCGGTCCCACCCGGAGGCGGTGCCCGCCAGCCGCAGCGCCGTGGGGGTGTCGATCGGCGCGTGCCCGGTCAGGTCCGCCGGCGCGGTGTCCGCACCGAGCGCGGTCAGCACCGGCACGGTGATCTGCACGTGCGCGACGATCGCCTCCGCCTCCGGGATCGACGCGTCGGACACCTCCGGGGTCGCGTGACCGGTCAGCAGCAGGTCGGCGAACACATCCGCACGGACCTCGTCGATCCCCCGGGTGTCCGGCATCGCGGGCTCATCGAGCAGCGTCGTCTCGACAGCCGTGTCACCGCCTTCGCCGCCGCCGCGCGCGTCGATGACGCGCCGGGCGTACTGGTCGACCCGGTCGCGGATCCCGTAGGCGAGGTGCGCCGGAAGCGTCGCACCGAGCTCAGCCATCCCGTCCTCAAGGTCCCGCACCCACACGCACCGGCCCCTCGCCGCCACCGCGTGCCGCTCCGCGAGAGGCACGGGATGCAGCCGCGCCGCCAGCATCCGGGCGGCGGGCTTCAGCCGCCCCGGCGTCTCCCGGCGCGCCACCTCCAGCACCGCCGCCTCGTACGCGGCCCGAGCAACGTCGTCATCGATCGGCAGCCCCGCCTCGACGATCACTCGCACGTGCGCGCGGGAGACCTCCCCGGCGGCGAGCGCGGCCCATGTCGCGGGGAACCGTTCCGTCAGCACCACCGCGTCCGACAGGTGTCGCTGCACCGTGCGGTCCGACACGCGCAGCGCGGCCCCGATCTGTGCGGCCATCGACCGCAGCGGGATGTCGCGCACCTCCGACGGCCCCGGCACCTGCTCCTGCGCCCGCACGACCTCGACAGCCCACGCCAGCACCGCCGCCTCGCGAGCCTGCAACGCCGCCATCCCGCGCCGGATCTCGACGAGCTCATCCAGCACCGCATCCACGGCGGACGTCACCTCGCCAGGACTCATGAGTGCGGTCTTCGTCATGCCCCCATCGTTCCGGCCGGCACCGACACCGACACCCCGAAACCCCGGTCAGGGCGATGTCGTGTGGACAACTCCGCCGCACCGCCGCCTGGGGAGGAGACGCGACCCCTCGACAGGCTCGGGGACCACCCCTCGACAGGCTCGGGGACCACCCCTCGACAGGCTCGGAGACCACCCCTCCACACGCTCGGAGACCGCTCCTCGACAGGCTCGGAGACCCCACCCACACGCTCGGAGAGCACCCCTCGACAGGCTCGGGGAGCACCCCTCGACAGGCTCGGCGACCACCCCTCGACACGCTCGGGGACCGGGGCCCCGGGCCCGAGAACCGGCGGGGACGACCCCCCGACACGCTCGGGGACCACCCCTCGACATGCTCGGGGACCGGGGCCCCGGGCCCGAGAACCGGCGGGGACCGCCCCCCGACACGCTCGGGGACCACCCCTCGACAGGCTCGGGGACCACCCCTCGACAGGCTCGGGGACCACCCCTCGTCACGCTCGGAGACCGCTCCTCGACAGGCTCGGAGACCCCCCACACGCTCGGAGAGCACCCCTCGACAGGCTCGGGGAGCACCCCTCGACAGGCTCGGGGACCACCCCTCGACAGGCTCGGGGACCGGGGCCCCGGGCCCGAGAACCGGCGGGGACCGCCCCTCGACAGGCTCGGGGACCCTGCGGTCAGCGCCGGCGCAGAGCCTTCAGTCCTTCGACGGCCAGGAAGATCACGACGGACAGGATCAGCGGAGCGATCCAGTCGGTCACGCTCAGCGGGCTCGAGCCGAACAGCCCGTTCATGAAGGGCACGTAGGTGTAGACGAGCTGCAGGGCGAGGAGCGCCCCCGCCGACCACCACACGACCGGATTGCCGCGCAGCACGTCCGCCGTGATGCTCGAGCGACCGAGGAACCGGCAGTTGAGGAGATAGGCGAGCTGTCCGAGCGCGAGCATCGCCACCGCCTGCGTGCGGGCGACCTCGACCGGCGCGCCCCCGGCCGTCGCCAGCCAGAAGACCGTCAGCGTCGCGCCGCCGATGAGGAGCGACACCACGAGGACGAAGCCGAGCTCCCGTGCGTTGATGAGCGTGCCGCCGGCGGCCCGCGGCGGGCGATCCATGATGCCCTTCTCCGCCGGCTCGTAGGCGAGCGCGAGCGACAGGGTGACCGCGGTCACCATGTTCACCCACAGCACCTGCACGGGCGTGAGCGGCAGGGTGAGCCCGAAGACGATCGCCACGAGGATCACGAGCGACTGCGCACCGTTGGTCGGCAGCAGGAAGACCACGGACTTGCGGAGATTGTCGTAGATGCGACGCCCTTCGCGGATGGCGCTGCGGATGGTGGCGAAGTTGTCGTCGGCCAGCACGATCTCGGCGGCCTCCTTGGTCGCCTCCGTCCCCTTGATGCCCATCGCCACGCCCACATCGGCTCGGGTCAGCGCCGGCGCGTCGTTGACCCCGTCACCGGTCATCGCGACCACCTCGCCGTGCGACTGCAGCGCGCGCACGATGCGGATCTTGTGCTCGGGACTCGTCCGCGCGTACACGTCGACGTCACGAGCCACGGCCTTGAGCTGCTCCTGGCTCATGGCCTCCAGCTCGGCGCCGGTGAGCACGTGCACGTCGTCACCGGACGCGAGTCCCATCTCGCGGCTGATGGCGAGAGCGGTGCCCGCATGGTCGCCCGTGATCATCTTCACGCGGATGCCCGCACGGTGGCAGTCGGCGATCGCGGTGATCGCCTCGGGGCGCGGCGGATCGAGGATCCCCCACAGGCCGAGGAACTCGAGGTCCACCAGGTCGTCGACGTCCAGCTCGCCCGATCGGGTGGGCGTCCGCGCGGCGGCGAGGACGCGCAGCCCCTCGCCGCTGAGCTCGTCGATCGCGCTCTCCCAGAACACACGGTCCAGCGGCTCGCTGCCTCCCGCTCCCCGCTGGGTGAGAGAACGGTCGAGGAGCCGGTCCGGGGCGCCCTTCACCAGGATCGCGCGGGCGCCGTCCACGGACTCGTTGAGCGTCGCCATGAACTTGTTCGCCGAGTCGAAGGGAACGACGCCGATGCGACGCGGCCGCGACTCCGGCCGGGCACCGCCCTTCATCGCGACGACCTTCAGCGCGCCCTCCGTGGGCTCGCCCACCAGGGTCCAGCCGGCGCCGTCGTCGGTGCGGACGATGTGCGCGTCGTTGCAGAGGTCGGCGACCGCCAGCAGCGCGCGCACGTCCGCGCCGAGCGTCGCGGGCATCTCGGCGCCGCCCCCGTTCTCCGGCGCGATCGCGCCGTCGGGGTCGTAGCCCAGTCCGCTCGCGGTGTACCGGCCGACGGGGGTCACGAGCCGCCGCACGGTCATCTCGTTGCGGGTGAGCGTCCCCGTCTTGTCGGAGCACACGGTGGTCACCGAGCCGAGGGCCTCGACGGCGGGGAGCTTGCGGGTGATCGCGTTGCGACGCGCCATCTGCTGCACGCCGATGGCCAGGGTGATGGTCACGAGCGCCGGGAGCCCCTCGGGGATCGCCGCGACCGCGAAGCCGATCGTGGCCGAGACGAGGTCGCCCACCGGCATCCGGTGCACGAAGCGCCCGATGAGCATCATGAGCACCGCCATCCCGAGGATGACGAGCGTGAGCACCTTGCCGAACTGCGCCAGCTGCCTGGTGAGCGGCGTCTGCAGCGACCCCGCCTCGCCGACCAGCGTCTGGATGCGTCCGATCTCGGTCGCTGCGCCGGTCGCCGTGACGATCCCGCGGCCCTGTCCGGCCGACACGATGGTGCCCGAGAACGCCATCGACGCACGGTCGCCGACACCGGCGTCCTCGGCCACCGGCTCGACCGCCTTCGACGACGGCACCGATTCGCCGGTGAGCGCCGCCTCCTCGATCCGCAGCTGGTGCGTCTCGATGAGGCGTATGTCGGCGGGCACCTTGTCGCCGGGCGCGAGCCGCACGACGTCGCCGGGAACGAGGTCGGCCGCGGCGATCGTCGCCCACCGGCCGTCACGGCGCGCTTGCGCGTCGGCGGAGAGCATGCCGCGGATGCCTGCCAGCGCCTTCTCGGCGCGTCCCTCCTGGAGGAAGCCGATGACCGCGTTGATGATCGCGACCGCCATGATCACCCAGAAGTCCAGCCAGTCGGCCATGATCGCCTTGATCGCTGCCGCCCCCAACAGGATGTAGATGAGGGTGTCGTTGAAGTGGCCGAGGAAGCGCAGCCACGCCGGCGTGCGCGCGGGCTCGGGCAGGACGTTGCGGCCGACCGCCGCCAGACGCGCGGCGGCGGCGTCGGAAGAGAGGCCGCCGGCATCCGTGTGCAGCTGCGCGGCGACGTCGTCGACGGTCCGTGCGAACGGGCGCGCGACCTCCAGATCGGTCTCGGTGAGCGGTGAGACCATCTCGGCGCTCCTACGCGGCGCCGTCGAACATGCTCGTCACCGAGCCGTCTTCGAAGACCTCCTTGATCGCGCGCGCCAGCAACGGCGCGATCGGGAGGACGGTGAGGCCGGGGAAGATCTTTTCGGGCGGCAGCGGCACCGTGTCGGTCACCACGACCTCGTCGATGGCCGGATCCTGCAGGCGCGTACTCGCCGGGTCGCTGAAGATCGCGTGGGTCGCGGCGACGATGACACGCTCGGCGCCGTCCTTCTTCAGCGCCTGCGCGGCCTTGACGATCGTGCCGCCGGTGTCGATCATGTCGTCGACGAGCAGGCACACCCGCCCGGCCACGTTTCCGACGATGTCGTTGACGGTCACCTGGTTGGCGACGTTCGGATCACGGCGCTTGTGGATGATCGCCAGCGGGGCGTCGAGGCTGTCGGACCAGGTGTCCGCGACGCGCACGCGTCCGGTGTCGGGAGACACGACCGTGAGCTTCGCGCGATCCTCGGGCGACAGGCTCTTCTCGAAGTAGTCGAGCAGCACCGGCTTGGCGAACAGGTGGTCGACAGGGCCGTCGAAGAAGCCCTGGATCTGGGCCGCGTGCAGATCGACGCTCATGACGCGGTCGGCACCGGCGGTCTTCAGGAGGTCGGCGACGAGCCGGGCGCTGATCGGCTCGCGCCCGCGCCCCTTCTTGTCCTGGCGCGAGTACGGGTAGTAGGGCGCGACCACCGAGATGCGCTTGGCCGACGCGCGCTTGGCGGCGTCGAGCATGATGAGCAGCTCCATCAGCCACTCGTTGACCGGCGGACCGAACGACTGGATGAGGAAGATGTCGCAGCCGCGGATGGACACCTCGAAGCGCGTCAGGATCTCGCCCGAGGCGAAGGTGCGGTGCTCGGTGGGGACCAGCGACGACCCGAGTTCGGCGGCGACCTGCTGCGCGAGTTCAGGGTGCGAGCTGCCCGCCGCGACGACGAGCCGCTTCTTCGTCTTGACGACGAGTCCGGGGGCGATGTCGTCCCGCTCGATCTCAGTCGCCTTCTTCTTGCGCGCCATCGTCCGCTTCCTGTGCGGACCGTGCACGTGCGGCGGCTTCTGCCGCCGCGGTGCCCGGTCGGTGGTTCTCGACCCACCCCTCGACGTTGCGCTGAGGGGTCACGCTCAAGGCCAGCGCACCGGCGGGGACGTCCTTGCGGATGATCGCGCCGGCGCCGGTCTTGGCGCCATCTCCGATCCTAACGGGCGCGACGAACACGTTGTGCGAGCCCGAGTGGACCTCGTCGCCGATCTCGGTGCGGTGCTTGGTCACGTCGTCGTAGTTCGCGGTGATCGCGCCGGCGCCGAGGTTGACGCCGCGACCGATCGTGGTGTCGCCTATGTAGGACAGGTGCGGCACCTTGCTGCCTTCGCCGATCGACGAGTTCTTCGTCTCCACGAACGTGCCGATCTTGCCGCGCGCGGCCAGCTGCGTTCCGGGACGGAGGTAGGCGAAGGGACCGACGGTGGCGCCGGCGCCGATGACGGCGAGGGTGGCGTCGGTGCGGCGGACGACCGCCCCCTCGCCCACTTCGCAGTCCTCGAGCGAGGTGTCGGGTCCGACGACCGCCCCCGAGGCGATCGCCGTCGCGCGCAGGATGTGGGTGTTCGGCAGCACCGTGACGTCGGGGGCGAGGGTGGCGGTGACGTCGATCCAGGTGGTGGCCGGGTCCTGCACGGTCACGCCGGCGAGCTGCCAGCGACGCACCGTGCGCGCGTTGAGCAGGCGCCCCGCCTCGGCGAGCTGGGCCCGGTCGTTCACGCCGAGCGTGAGGGACACGTCGGCGACGACGGATGCCGCGACACGCTGTCCGTCCGCGCGCAGCAGGCCGACCACGTCGGTCAGGTACTTCTCGCCCTGCGCGTTGTCGGTGCCGACCCGGGCGATCTGCGTACGGAGCTCCGCAGCCCGGAACACGTAGACGCCCGCGTTGACCTCCCGCACGGCGGCCTCGTCGGGGGTGGCGTCCTTCTGCTCCGCGATGCGGGCCACGGTGCCGCGCTCGTCGCGGATGATGCGCCCGTACCCGGTGGGGTCCTCGACGATCGCGCTCATGAGCGTGGCCGCGGCGGTGGCGGCGCGGTGCTCGCGCACGAAGGCGGTGAGGGTGTCGGCATCCAGCAGCGGCACGTCGCCGCTCAGCACCAGGACGTCGCCCTCGTATCCGGGAAGGTGATCCAGGGCGATCTCGACGGCGCGGCCGGTGCCGGCCACGTCGTCCTGGTCGACGACGACGACCTCCGGCGAAACCCCCAGCACGGCGTCGGCGACCTGATCGCGCTCGTGACGGACGACGACGAGGACGTGGGACGGCGCGAGGTCGCGCGCCGTGTCGAGAACGTGCCCGACGAGCGGGCGACCGCCGATGCGGTGGAGGACCTTCGGCAGCGCGGAGCGCATGCGTGTGCCCTGCCCTGCCGCGAGGATCACCACGGCCAGGGCGGGGTCGAGACTGTTCTGGGTCATGCTCCGCCGCCAGGACTCGAACCTGGACCTCACAGCTCCAAAGGCTGTCGTGCTGCCACTACACCACGGCGGACCACGGCACGCCCTGGACGCACGTGGTGCGCACGTGGTCCGCCCGGGGCGGGGCCGCACGTCAAGTCTGCCACGGGCGGCCCCGCTCCCCCGGGTCGGAGGACGGGTCCTCGGGAGCCGTCGCCTACCTCGTCACTCGCACCGCAAGATCCGCGCTGACGGTCGTGCCGGCGGCGTTGACGAACTCGACGCGGTACACATGCGTCCCCTTCGCGGCGCCGGTCACGGCCAGCGACGCCTGCTGCGCTGCCGGAGTCCGCGCGGTCAGCGCGCCCTCCTTCACGAGCGCGCCGTCCTGGAAGAACCGGTACGAGGTCGCGTTGGTCCCCCACCACATGTTCGCCGTGACCGTGTAGCGTCCGTCGCCGTCGTGGTTGTCGTGGCTGAGCACGGGCTTGCCCGGGTCGGCGGCCGTGACGCTCACGGTGATGGGGGCGAGGGTCGTCTCTCCCCGCGTGTTCGACAGCACCGCCGTGTACCGGTACGTGCCGTTCGCGCGGCCGGCGACGGGCACCGCGGCATACTGCGCCGCCGTCCCCCGTGCCGTGAGCGGCACCGTCGCGATCAGCGCACCGTTCTCGTACAGGCGCAGAGACGAGGCGTTCTCACCCCACCACAGGTTCATCTTCACCGTGTAGTCACCGTCGAGGAGGCCGGTGTCCCAGCCGTTGTCGTGCGAGAGCACGCCGCGCGCGGGGGCGGCGGTCGCCTCGTCGGCGTCACGGCGCACCAGCCGCGCCGCGGCCTCGTCGAGGGCGGCGCGCGCCGCGGCGACCTCCGCCGCGGTCGGCCAGTCGGCGGCCGCGACGATGCGCGCACGGGAGACGGCGGTCGGGAGCGCGGCGGACGACCAGGCGGTGTAGTCGGCGAGGTCGAGGGCGTCGAGCTCGTCGGCCCGAGCGGCGAGCGCCGCGGTGTCGACCCGGTCGCCGGCGCGGGTCAGGCGGATCTCGTCGATCGTGCCCCACGCGCCCGCCGACAGGGAGAACGACGCGGACACCGTCAGCACCCCGTCAGCGCCCACCGTGACGAGCGGTGTGGTCGCGGTGCGCCACGTCTGCCAGCCCGCCAGCTCCAACGTCGCGGAGACCGTGCCCGCGGCACTCGTGGCGCGCAGCACCGCACTGTCGGATGAGCCCTCGCCGTCGCCCTGCACGGTGGCCGAGAGCGTATAGGTACCCGGGGTCACGCCCGAGATCCGCTGGGTCACCGCGAAGGCGTACGGCGTGTCGAGCCAGAAGCTGACGGCACGGCTGCCCGCGGCCGCGTCGGCCGTCGCGCCGATGGCGGCACCGGGGCCGGTCACGCTCCACATCGAGACGTCGGCCGACTCGAATCCGGGGTTCGCGACCCACTGCCGCGGGGTGACCGTCACCGTCGCCGTCGCCGGGAGGCCTGCCTCCGTCGTGCCCGCGATCTCGTACCGTCCCGATCCGGTGATCGCGTCGACGGTGCCCGACCAGTCGACCTCCTGATCGTCGCGGACGCCGTTCCAGCGGCGCACCTGGACGGTCGCCGGCAGCGCGATCGGCGACCCCTCGACGACGGTCAGGGTGACCGGAAGCACCGTGGGAGCGGGTTCCTCGCCCACGAGCTCGAGCGCGGCCCAGGCGGCCTCGAGCGCGGCGAGGGCCGCGTCGACCTTCGCCTGCGCGGGCGCCGCGGAGCCCAGCACGACATCGGCGATCTCCAGCGCTGCGTCGAGTGCCACCAGCGACTGCGCCGTGACGGCATCCCGGTCCAGCGCCTCGGAACGCTCGACGAGATCGGCGAGGGCCGCCGTATCGGCGCCGGCCGCTTCCCGCGTCAGGACGACGTCGTCGATGGTCCCCCAGGCGCCGGCGGGGAGCGTGGCCGAGATCGTCACGGTCGCTGCACCTCCGGCGGCCACGGCGACCGCGTCGGTGACAGGCGTGGACCAGTTGCGCCAGCCGTTCATCTCGAACGGCGCCGACGTCTCCGCGCCACCCGCCGCGAGCGTGATCCGCACGTCGCTCGACGCGCTCTCGCCGTCGCCCTGCAGCGATGCCGATGCCGTGTACGACCCGGCCGCCAGGCCGGTGACCCGCTGGGTGAGCGTGTACGTGAAGGCGCTGCCGGAGTAGAAGTGGGCCGAGCGCGTCCCCGAGCGGGGGTCGTCGGTCGCGCGGAGCGTCAGACCCGTGCCGGTGCGCGTCCACATCGACAGATCCGCATCCTCGAACCCGGGGTTTCGGAGGAGGTTCACGGCGTTCACCGTGACGGTCGCCGTGGTCGCGTGGCCGGAGGCCGTCTCGCCGGCGATCCGGTACACGCCGGGGCCGGAGATGTAGTCCGCCGCGGCCGACCACTCGACCCCCTGCGCTTCCGTCGTGCCGTCGTTGTACGTGATCGTGACGGTCGTCGGCAACGCGATGCTCGCGCCGTCGGTGAACGTCAGCGCCGGTTGCTCGACCGCGGTCACCTCACGCGGCGCGACGGCGCCGGTCCGGGCGTAGGAGAAGACGTGGAGGGACTCCAGCGGCGTGCCGTCGAAGGCGAACAGCGCCTGGTTGTCCCACGCGGAGCCGCCGTACCACTCGCCGGCGTCGTCCGGATCGTACTCGGCGGCGTAGCTCGAGGCCCATCCCGACCCGTCGCGCTCCCAGAGCTCGCGGTTCTGGGCGAGCGTCGACGGCGGACCCACCGGGAGCCAGGCGGGTTCCCAGTAGAAGACGCCGATGCCGGCCTCGCCGACGTCGGCGACCGCCTGGATGACGTCGCGGACGGCCGTGGCCTGTCCCTGCACGCTGATCGGGTACTGCGTGGCCTCCGAGGCGAGGTCGATCGTGTTGCCGTGCCCGTCGCCGTCCTCGAGGGTGGAGGCCCAGCTCGTCTCGGCGACCATGACCTTCTTGCCGTAGGTGTCGGCGACGTGCGAGAGCACGGTGGTGAGGTTCGTGAGCGAGCCGTGCCAGTAGGGGTAGTACGACGACGCGAACACGTCGTAGTCGACGTCGGCGGCGGCGAGATCGGCCGCGTACCCGGCGTACCGGCCCGTGGTCTCGGGGTTGGTGAAGTGGAGCGCCACCAGCGCCTCGGGGAACACGTCCCGGACGGCCGCCGAGCCCGCGGCGAAGATCTGCGTCATACCCGCCCACCCGGTGACGCCGGCCACGCCGTTGTTGGTCTCGTTGCCGACCTGGACCGTCTCCACGTCGACGCCGGCCGCGGCGAACTCCTCGAGGGCCGCCGTCGTGTACTCCTCCACCGCCTCAGCCTTCTCGGCGACGCTCAGCGCGGCCCAGGCCTTGGGCGCCTTCTGCTTGGCGGGGTCGGCCCAGAAGTCCGAGTAGTGGAAGTCGACGAGCACGCTGAGACCGGCGGCCGTCGCGCGTTCGCCGATCTCGACGGCCCGCGCGACGTCCACGTCTCCCCCGCCGTAGCCGTTGCCCTCGGCGTCGAACGGGTCGTTCCACACTCGCACGCGGACATCGGTCACGCCGTGATCGGCGAGGACGTCGAAGAGATCGGCCGGCTGGCCCTCCGCATCGCGGAACACCACCCCCGACTCCTCGAGCGAGAGCACCGAGGACACGTCCACCCCGCTGCGGAAGTCGGCGGGCAGGTTCTCGACCTTCTGGACGACGATGCCCGCCTCGACGGGGCCGTCATCGGCCTGGGCGGCGGGTGCGCTCAGCACGGTGGCGCCGAGGGCGACCACGACGCAGATCGCGGCGCCGCGACGGCGGGTGCGGCGCACGGATGCGGGGGCGGTGTGCGACATGACAGAGATCTCCTTCGATCCGGGTGTGCGTCGCGGCGCAGACGGTCGCAGGCGTCACCCAACTGTTACCGGTCACAGTCTGACCAGCGCCCCCGGACCCGGAAAGGGCTCTCCCACATTCGTTACCGAACTGTGACCGGTAACAGCAGGAGCCGAGCGGCCGCCTACCGTCACCGGCGACACACGGCCCTCGACGACACGCGCCAATGCCTCGACGAAACGCGATGATGCCTCGACGACACGCGATAATGACGGGGTGACCCCCGAGCACGATGAGGTCGACCGGATCGTCGACGCGTGGATGACCCAGCGTCCCGATCTCGACTTCTCCCCCCTGGAGGTGCTGTCGCGCGTCGACCGGCTCTCCCGCCACCTCGACCGCGCGCGGCGGGAGGCCTTCCGCCGCAGCGAGCTCGAGCCGTGGGAGTGGGATGTGCTCTCCGCACTGCGGCGCGCCGGAGAGCCGTTCCAGCTCAGCCCGAAGCAGCTGCTGCAGCAGACCCTCGTCTCCAGCGGGACGATGACCAATCGGATCGACCGCCTCGTGGGCCGCCGTCTCGTGCGCCGCGAAGCCGACCCCGCCGACGGCAGGAGCGTGCTCGTCACGCTCACCGAGGAGGGCCGCACGCGCGTCGACGCGGCCATCACGCGGCTCGTCGACGCCGAGGCCCTGCTGCTGGCGATGCTCTCGCGCAACGATCGCGAGCGGCTCGCGGGCCTCCTGCGCAAGCTCAGCCTCGGATTCGACACCTCGCGCTGACGAGCTCACTACTGACGAGCTCAGGACTCAGGACGTCAGGACTCAGGACTCCAGGAGCTCCGACAGTTCGAGCCACCGCCCCTCGAGCGCCGCGATCTCCTCGTCTACGGCGCTGATCGCCCGCATCTTCTCGCCGATGCCCACGTAGTCGGACTGATCGTGATCGGCGAGCGCCGTGCGATCGGCATCGACCTGCGCGGTGAGCTTCGACAGCCGGCGCTCGAGGGCCTGCAGCTCCTTCTGGGCGGTGCGACGGTCGGCCCCCGCGAGCTCGGGCGACGCCGACGCCGCAGCGGCGGTCCCGCGGGAGGCGGACGTCGACGCGGCCGCGACGCCGTCCGGCACTCCGCTGGCCTGCTGCGCGCGCCGCAGCCGCACGTACTCGTCGACGCCTCCGGGGAGGTGACGCAGATGCCCGTTCATCACCGCATACTGCTGGTCGGTCACGCGCTCCATGAAGTAGCGGTCGTGACTGACGACCAGCAGCGTGCCTGCCCAGGCGTCCAGGAGCTCCTCGATCGCGGCGAGCATGTCGGTGTCGAGGTCGTTGGTGGGCTCGTCGAGGATCAGCACGTTCGGCTGGTCAAGGAGGATCAGCAGCAGTTGGAGTCGTCGTTTCTGGCCGCCGGACAGGTCCTTCACCGGCGTCGAGAGCTGCGCCGACGAGAAGCCCATGCGCTCCAGGAGCTGCCCGGGCGTGAGCTCCTGCGCCTTGGACCCCGCACCGAACTCGTAGGTGGTCCGCAGCCGCCCGACGACGACCCGGACCGGCTCGTCCAGGTGGGGGTCGAGCTCGTCCATCCGCTGGGTGAGCGTGGCCACGCGGACCGTCTTGCCGCGCTTGACGCGGCCGCTCGTGGGCTCGACGGTGCCGGCGACCAATCCCAGGAGGGTCGACTTGCCGGCGCCGTTGACGCCCAGGATGCCGGTGCGCTCGCCCGGCGCGATCCGCCACTCCACGTCGCGGAGCACGTCCTTGGTTCCGCCCGTCTCGGTGGGATACGCCACCCCGGCGTCGAGGAGGTCGACGACGTCCTTGCCGAGCCGGGCGACCGCCAGCGACTGCAGCGAGACGCGGTCCCGCAGCTCCGGGACGTCGGCGATGAGCGCGTTGGCGGCGTCGATCCGGAACTTCGGCTTCGCGGTGCGCGCGGGCGCTCCGCGGCGCAGCCATGCGAGCTCTTTGCGGGCCAGGTTCTGGCGACGCGCCTCGATCGAGGCCGCCTGCCGGTCGCGCTCCACGCGCTGGAGGATGTACGCCGCGTAGCCGCCCTCGAACGGGTCGACGATGCGGTCGTGCACCTCCCACGTGCGGGTGCACACCTCGTCGAGGAACCACCGGTCGTGCGTGACGACGAGCAGCGCACCGGCGCTCGGCGACCAGCGACGCTTCAGGTGATCGGCGAGCCAGGCGACGGCCTCGACGTCGAGGTGGTTGGTCGGCTCGTCGAGCGCGAGGACGTCCCAGTCGCCGGCCAGGAGCGCGGCGAGCGCCACACGGCGGCGCTGTCCGCCCGACAGGCCCGCGAGCGTGCCGTGCCAGTCGAGGTCGCCGACGAGGCCCGAGATGACGTCGCGCACCGCGGCGTCTCCCGCCCACTCGTGCTCCGGCCGGTCCCCGACGACCGCCTCGGCCACCGTGAGGTCGTCGGCGAGCACGTCCGCCTGATCGAGCATTCCGATCCGCACACCCCCGCGGACGGTGACCCGGCCGGAGTCCGGCTCGCGGCGACCGGCGAGCATCGCCATGAGGCTCGACTTGCCGTCGCCGTTGCGGCCGACGATGCCGATGCGGTCGCCCTCGTCGACTCCCAGCGAGACGCCGTCGAAGACGACCTTGGTGGGGTACTCGAGATGAAGGGCCTCGGCCCCGAGAAGATGTGCCATCGCTACGAGCCTAAGCCGTCGTATAACGCGTCTGCGCCGGGATCACTATCCAGTAAGCAGGGGCGGAACTGACCCAGGCCCGGACTAGACGCAGGAGGCGAGACCC
>Ga0307406_10000066_pt1 | contig 58160 bp, 48 predicted proteins | sample 322Cmetagenome_3_FD_203706 | JGI IMG/M metagenome (GOLD analysis project Ga0307406, IMG submission 203706) | Maize rhizosphere microbial communities from greenhouse at UC Davis, California, United States - 322HYB-C-2 | ecosystem: Host-associated > Plants > Roots > Rhizosphere > Soil | place...
TTCGTGCTGGACCGGTTGCGCGAGACCTTCGAAATACACGGCTTCGCCTCCATCGAAACCCGCGCGGTAGAGCCGCTGGATCGTCTGGCGAAGCAAGGCGAGATCGACAAGGAGGTCTACACAGTCCAGCGGCTGCACGGTGAGAACGGCCCGGCCGATCTTGGTCTGCACTTCGATCTCACCGTGCCGTTTGCCCGCTACGTTCTGGAGAACGCCCATCAGCTGGCGTTTCCCTTCCGGCGTTACCAGATCCAAAAGGTCTGGCGCGGCGAGCGGCCGCAGGAGGGTCGCTATCGCGAGTTCACCCAAGCTGATATCGACATCGTGGACGCCGAGACGCTCGAACCGCATCATGACGTCGAGCTGCCGTTGGTCACCCTAGCGGCGCTGGAGCGACTCCACGTTGATCTTGGTTTGCCGCCGGTGCTAATGCGGGTGAACAACCGCAAGCTGGCCCAGGGTTTCTATCTGGGCTTGGGTATTAGCGATCCAGCTGCGGTGCTGCGGCACGTCGACAAGCTTGACAAGATCGGTTCGCAGCGGGTGATCGATGAGTTGATCAATCAGGTCAAGCTCACTGAGGCACAGGCCCGGCGCTGTGTGCAACTAGCGCAGATCCGCTCCGCCGACGCGTCCTTCGTTGATCAGGTGCGCAGTCTCGGGGTCGAGCATGATCAACTCACCGAGGGTCTGGAGCTGCTGACCGACGTCGTCACGACCGCAGCTCGCTATGTCCCTGGGCGCCTGATCGCCGATCTCAAGATCGCGCGGGGCCTCGACTACTACACCGGCACGGTGTATGAGACCGAGCTCGTCGGTTTCGAGTCCTGGGGCTCGATCTCCTCCGGCGGCCGTTACGACTCATTGGCCAGTGATGGCCGGACCACATATCCCGGCGTCGGTCTCTCCATCGGCGTGACGCGCCTGCTGGCTCCGCTGCTGGCCAAAGGGATGCTGCGAGCCTCGCGGCCAGTGCCGACGGCCGTGCTCGTTGCGGTCGACAGCGAGGAGACCCGAGTGACGGCCATTGAGGTTGCCGAGCGCCTGCGTGATCGCGGAATCCCGACCGAGGTTGCGCCGCGAGCGGAGAAGTACGGCCGTCAGATCCGATACGCCGATCGGCGTCGTATCCCGTACGTCTGGTTCGGCGGAACAGTCGGCGGGGAAGTCAAGGACATTCGGACAGGCGTGCAGGTTGGCGCCGATCCAAACTCTTGGATGCCGAGCGCGGAAGACCTGAAGCCGAGAGTCGTCAGCCTGGCTTGATTGCTCCGCTCGCGGTGCTCGCTGTCTCTGACGGCTCGCTACGCTCGCTGCGATGTTCGCCGGAGAGCCGCCGCCTTCGTCGAATCCGACGAAACGACTGTCCTGGAATCAGCTCAGTTCTCTCGATGCGTTTCGTCGGCTCCTCCTGCAGATCGGCGGCGCAAACATCGCGAGCGCAGATCGCGCTAGTGTGCCGCTGTCTTCCTCACTCGCTCGCAGCAAGCAGTAAGCGGGGTGTCGGCCGTCAGCGAAACTTGCTGCTCGCTTATCGTCCAGACAGCGGCGCGCGATCAGGCCATCATGCTGAGGCTGCGGACCGCACGGTCAATCCGGTTCCAGGCCCGCTCATGCAACCTCCGCGGCCTGCGTGGCCGTGCCTCTGCTGCGGCGTTGAGGTCGTTATACGCGATGTGCAACTCCCGGCCCAGATCGGTCACTGTACGCCGCATTTCGTACAGCTCTTCAGGCGAAAATCCCATAAGAGTACGCACGGGCGGTGGGAACTCGGTCGCGGCAAGCCGCTCGTCAAAGGCGCTAGCATCCTGCCCGTCGTCATAGACATGGGTGAGCCGGTGGTCGTCGAGGAAGGCCGCGAACGCATCCCAGCGATCAGGATGGGCCTTGTTGAGCCGGTTCCAGTCGCATTCGGCGTAAAGGCTGATCGCGTCTGCGTCGTCCTCGATGCTGGTGATCGTGCGATGCGGGATCTCGTGATACTCGGCTAACTCGAGCGTCCGTGAGTCGTGGGCCAGCAGCAGAGCCGGGGTACCGGCCAGCAGAGCGGCGATATTGCCGTGAATCCTGGTGCCAAAAGAGAAGTCGTACCCGGCCAGGTGCTCGAACCACGTCTTCGGGTCAAGGAAGAACCGGACGCGGTCGGATCGTATCAGCGGATGGTCCAGCGTGATGGGCGCACCCGCAGCGGCCCTAGCCGTCATCTTCTTGCCCTTGGGATAGCTGCCGTACAGCATCAGCTCAAGGGTTTGGATGTTCTGGGCCATATAGACCAGATTTGGGAAGTGCTCGGCCGCGTACAGAGAGATTGAACCCATCTCGGGGACATATGGGGAGACGTTGAAGGCGATGGCGGAGTCCTGGCTGAGTGATTCAACCTTTCGGTCCACCTTCAGGTTCGGCCCATACATGAACATCGAAGGGCAACCGATCACTTTGACGTGCTCGTCACCAAAGCCAAGCGACCTCAAGTAGTCCCGTGTCCGCTCCCCTCGTACGCCGATTGACGGCGAACGATTCAAAACCGCTTGGACAAATCGCGTCACGGCCGGCTTGACGCTGTCAGCTGCCTTATAGACACCCCGCAAAGACGCCTGTTCTCCTACGCCCAAAACGGTGACGGGGATGGTCAATTGCTCGATGAGATTGCTCAACGCGTCGAGTGTTTCCAGGTAGCTGGGTCGGAACGCATTGGCCAGTGGGATCACGACGTGGTCGAACCGGGAATTGATGATGCGCGGGTGGCTCCTGGCTAACCCAGAGGTCTCCAGGTCCGCATCGACTGTAGACAACAGCCGGTAGACCGCCTGGCTGAACACCAGGTTGCCGGTGTTGTTGCCAATGAGGTTCTGCCGGTACGTGGTATCGGCGTCGGCAACGTTAAACGGGTTCTTGTGTGCCCGGATCAGGATCTGAGGCATACAGGGGGGCATCCTCGCGTCTAAGTGGAACCTGCCGTGGGGAGTCTAAGTCAGCGTGGTGCCCGCCGCTGGGAAATCGGCAAAGTGCCCCGGTGTGTCGGGGTTCGGGTCCTTTTGGGGCTGTGATATCAGCGCTTGACGATCGCTGGCTGAAGGGCAGGCCGAGCCCGATAGGGTGACGTGCAATCCAAATGAGGAGGAGATCGTGACCGTGCGATCGCCCGGCCATACCGTTTTGGCCTCGGCGGACAGCGAGGTCTACGCCTCCGTCCGGAAGCGTCCCAGCACGCGGGCAGAGCGATATGCAATGGGCCGCGCTCTGCGGCGGGAGGTGCCACGCAAGAGCCTCAGCATGTGGCGGGCTTCGGACGATCGTCCCGATCCAGTCGAGTTGATCATGGAGTCGCACCAGGGCCGGTTGGACTGGTTGATACCCATCCGAATTGCGCGGATGGTGAGTTCCCCGTACGGATTCCTACGTGGCACCGCCATTGTGATGGCCGAGGATGTCGCACGACTGCCTGCAACCGGCATCAATCCGGTGGTCTGCGGGGACTCGCACTTGGGCAACTTTGGTTTCTACGCCTCACCCGAGGGTGAGCTGGTGATCGACTTGAACGACTTCGATGAGGCGCACCCGGGCGGTTGGGAGTGGGATCTGCGGAGATTGGCGGCCAGCATCTGGGTCGCGGGTCGCGAGAACGGTTCATCGGAGGACCAGTGCCGCTCCTCGGTGCTGGCGTGTGTAGCGGCCTACCGAAACGAGGTTCGATTCCTAGCCGAACAGCCATTGCTGATGCGCAGCTTCAACCGCCTCGATGTCGGCCGGCTCCACGAGACAGCGACGGAGAAGTCGCTTCGCGAAGAGATCGAACGCTCTGCCAAACGGGCCCGTTCTCGAACCAGCGATCGCGCGCTGCCACGCTTCACAATGGAGCGCGACGGCCAGCGCCACATCATCGAAGAGCCGCCGCTGATCACGGGCCTGAATGCTCAGGACTATGACCAGGTCGCGCAGTCTCTTGATGACTACCTAGAGACCCTGGCACCTCACTGGCGGCGGGTCGTCGGGGGCTACACCCTCATCGACATTGCGCACAAGGTTGTCGGGGTCGGCAGCGTCGGCTTGCGCGCGTACGTGGCACTCCTGGAAGGCAGCAGCCCAGACGATGTGATCTTTCTGCAGCTCAAGCAGGCTCGGCGGTCGGTTCTGGCGCGCTACGTCCACGGCGACTCGGCCTGGCACGCCCATCAGGGACAGCGAGTCGTGGAGTATCAGCAGGCGCTGCAAACCGTCAGCGACCCCTTGCTCGGCTGGACGATGATTGGTGAGCTGCAGTACTACGTCCGGCAATTCCGCAATATGAAGGGCACTATCCCACTCGATGCGATCGATGCCGCCGCGCTGACCGACTATGCAGGAATCGTGGGTCATTTGTTGGCAAAGGGTCATGCTCGTACGAGCGGTGCCTCCATGATCGCCGGCTACGCCGGTGGGAGCGACAAGCTTGACCAGGCACTGGCGAAGTTCGCCCGAGCGTACGCCGACCAGACCGAAGCTGATCATGCGACGCTGGTGAAGGCGGTGCGCCGAGGAGCTTTCCCTGTTGCCGAGGGAGCATTCGAAAAGGCCGGTTCAGCTTTTCGCCCGTGATCGGACGCTCCACAGCGCTCGTTTCTCCGCACCTGGCCCCGAATGGGGCTCAAAACTGAAGGATGCGCTCTCATTCGTGGACTTGTGCGGAGAGGCGCAAACTCGCTCGCAGGGCCGCGGCGCCGCAGCGTTGACCGGGATTTCCTGAGGATGTCGGGAAGAACCATCACGAGTCATGCAAGTCACAAGATCAGCTTGAGCGACCCGGTCGCCATAGCACAGCCACGCCGATCAGGGCAACAGCGGCGATGCACAGTCCACCGATCCCGGCGACGGCGATGGCGTTGGAGATGATCCGATCGGTGTTAGTCGATCTTTCCTCGCGATCGGAGGCGCCACTGATGGGCGGCCTCGGCCTCCCCAGCACAGGTGGTGCAAGGCCAGTTGGGAGATTTCCGCTGCACAGCGTGGTGATCAGCCGATTGACGGCTCGATCACCTTCACCCTCGATGCCCTCAACCGCGAAGATAACCCAGGTGCTGCCGATCTCGGGGTCTAGTCCGCAGGCGCCGGCGTCATGCCGGGAAGCTACGAGCTGCTCGCTGTACACCGCGCCCTTATAAACCCGGTCGACGGAGAAGCGGATGTCGGTCCGCGCCGCGTCGCGTCGGCCGACGATCTCTTTGCTGATCACGGTGCCACGGAATACAGCGTCCGCTTCGCGCAAGGCCCGATTTGTCGAGATACCGGCGCAACTGCAGGCGAACGCCGGTCTGGCATCGACAATCGCCGCGCAGGTGCCGAGCAACACTGAGGCCACCAGGACAAGCAGGCGCAGCCCAAGCCTGGTCACGTGGTAAGTCTCGGTTGCGTTGCGGTGGAACACAAACGGTTGCAGGCTGCGCAACGTGCGGTTGGCGAAGAATCCGTAGGATCGAATGTCGCTTCCGAACTGTGAGAGTCAGTATTGCCCGAGCAGCTCAGCAATTTGAAAGGACTAAACATCCGTGATGCGTACCCACGGCGCTGGCACTCTCCGTGCTGAGCATGCCGGAACCCCGGTAACCCTGGCTGGCTGGGTAGCTCGCCGCCGTGATCATGGTGGGGTCGCTTTTGTTGATCTTCGGGATGCCTCTGGCGTGGTTCAGGTGGTGATCCGTGACGAGACGCTAGCCGCATCCGGTGCCCATGATCTTCGCAATGAGTACTGCATCCTTGTCACTGGCGAAGTTGAGCTGCGCCCGGAGGGCAACGCCAACCTGGACCTACCCACCGGCGATGTGGAGGTCGTCACCAGCACGCTGGAGGTGCTCAGCCCGTCCGCGCCCTTGCCCTTCCAGATCGACGACCGCGTGAATGTCGGCGAGGAGACTCGACTCAAATACCGATACCTGGATCTGCGTCGGCCCGCGCCCGCGGCCGCGATCCGATTACGCAGCGAGGTCAATCGGGTGGCTCGCACGTTGCTTGGCGAACACGGTTTCGTCGAGATCGAGACTCCGACGCTGACCCGCTCGACTCCGGAGGGAGCGCGGGACTTCCTGGTTCCAGTGCGGCTGAAGCCCGGCTGCTGGTACGCGTTGCCGCAGAGCCCCCAACTGTTCAAACAACTCCTCATGGTCGCCGGCATCGAGCGCTACTTTCAGATCGCCCGCTGCTATCGCGACGAGGACTTCCGCGCAGATCGGCAGCCAGAATTCACTCAGCTCGACGTGGAGATGAGCTTCGTCGACCAGGACGACGTGATCGAACTTACTGAGGAGTTGATCACTGCCATCTGGCGGCTGATCGGGGTCGAGGTCGTCACGCCGCTGCCACGGCTGTCATACGCCGGCGCCATGAACCGGTTCGGTACCGACAAGCCAGATCTGCGGTTTGGCCAGGAGATTGTGGAGTTAACCGACTACTTCGCCCAGACACCATTTCGGGTTTTCCAAGCCGAGTACGTCGGTGCCGTGGTCATGCCCGGGGGTGCCGGTCAGCCGCGTCGGCAGTTGGACGCGTGGCAGGAGTTCGCCCGGCAGCGAGGGCATCGCGGCCTTGCGTACGTCTTGGTCGCTGAGGATGGCGAGCTCGGTGGACCGGTCGCGAAGAATCTCTCGGAGGCCGAACGGTCCGGGCTGGCGGCCAAGGTCGGCGCCGCACCGGGAGACTGCATCTTCTTTGCCGCCGGTCCTCGGGCCTTGGCGCAATCGTTGCTGGGCGCCACTCGGCTGGAGATCGGTCGTCGTCTCGGCTTGATCGATGAGAACGCCTGGGCCTTCTGCTGGGTAGTCGATGCTCCCCTCTTCGAGCCGGCAACCGTTGCGCTGGCGGCCGGCGATGTGACCGTTGGAGCAGGTGCCTGGACCGCGGTGCACCATGCCTTCACAGCACCACAGAACTTGGAAACCTTCGATACCGATCCGGCCTCAGCGCTCGCGTACGCCTACGACATCGTGTGCAACGGGAATGAGATCGGCGGCGGTTCGATCCGTATCCACCGCCGGGACATTCAGGAGCGGGTGTTCGCTGTCATGGGGCTGCCGAAGGAGGAGGCACAGGAGAAGTTCGGCTTCCTGCTCGAGGCGTTCAGTTACGGGCCGCCGCCGCATGGCGGGATCGCTTTTGGGTGGGATCGAATCTGTGCGCTGCTGTCAGGAACCGACTCGATCCGCGACGTGATCGCCTTCCCCAAGACCGGTGGCGGCGTGGATCCGCTCACCGACGCGCCGGCGCCCATCACGCCCGAGCAGCGCAAAGAGGCCGGCATCGATGTCCAGCCGGAGATTTGAGAGCGAGCCCGCTCGCGGAGCACTTTTCTGATCGCCCAGTCCCATCGCAGACGAGTAAATTTAGGCTCCTGCACCAGCTGGCTGGAGGGAGCAGTTATGCCCGCGACATTGTTGACCGCCCAGGACGCAGACTGGAATCTTGAACGCGTCGCCTTCAACATCCTGGTCGACCAACAGCCGGCTGCTATAGCGCTACCGCGGAGCGCCGACGACGTCAGCGATGTTGTCCGTGCCGCCGCCGCCGACGGCAAGCGGGTCGCTGCTCAGCGCACCGGACATAATGCGGCGCCGCTTGGCTCGCTCGCGAATACCGTGTTGGTGCGCACTGCCGGCCTGGGCGGGGTAGAAATCGATGCCGATGCTGGCACTGCGCGAGTCGGTGCCGGGGCACTTTGGGGTGACCTCATTTCGCAGGCATCGGAACAGGGCTTTGCCGCACTGCATGGCTCTGCCCCGAACGTCGGCATCACCGGCTACACGCTCGGCGGCGGCATTAGCTTCTACGCCCGCAAGCACGGCCTTGCCTGTAACCACGTGACGGTGATCGAAGTCGTCGCTGCCAGCGGGGAACAACTTCGCGTCGATGCAGAGAACGAGCCTGATTTGTTCTGGGCGCTTCGTGGCGGTGGCGGCAGCTTCGGTGTCGTTACAGCATTGGAGTTCGACCTGTTGCCATTGCGTGAGATCTTTGCGGGCGCGCTGTTGTTCCCGGCAGAGCAAGCGAGTGAGATTTTGCAGGGATGGCGCGAGTGGACGTCTGGGATGCCGGAGGAGATGATGTCGGTCGGCCGGCTGATGAATTTTCCACCGGTTCCGGAGGTGCCAGAACCTGTCCGCGGCAAATCATTCACCGTGCTTGAGGTGATTTATTGCGGTGATCCGGCCGACGGCGAGGAGCTGGTGGCACCGCTACGCGAGCTGGGCACCGCCAACATGGATACGGTCCGGCCCCAGCCGCCTGCGGGGATCGAGGATCTGCATATGGACCCGCCAACACCGGTGCCCGCCACCAGCGAAACGCTGCTGACACACGAACTGCCGCCGGAGGCGATCGACTCGCTTGTGGAGGCGGTCGGCGCACGCTCGGGCTCGCAGCTCGTCTCTGTCGAATTGCGGCACGGCGGTGGCGCCATGTCACGTGCGCCGCATGGCGCCGGAGCGCTCGCCACTTTGCCGGGATCCTTCGTCGCATTCGGAGTCGGGTTCGTCCCCACGCCAGAAGCCATGGCGCCAAACCGGGCATGGCTTGGCGCTTTCAAGGCCGCGCTCGAGTCCTACGATGCCGGTCGCTACTTTAACTTCGTCGAGGAGTCCTTCGATATAACCAAGATCTTCTCGCCAGACGTCCTCAACCGCCTCCGCGAGGTCAAGCAGCGCTACGACCCTGAGAACCTCTTCCACTCAAACCATCCGGTCACCGCCTAGGAGGGAGCTGCACCCGGAATGTAAGGCTGAATGGGAGGCCATGGGGAAGTGGTCAGAAACGACATCGAATGCGGCGAATCTGTTGTCGAATCTGACCAGTTTCCGCACTTATGCCGTGTCGGCGACGGCTTGCAACTCTCCAGTCATGGCCTCGACCAGCTCGGGGCGGCCGTGGAACTGTGCGGGAGTGTTTTGAAACAGCACAATCCTCCACTGGCCGCTTTGCTCTTCAGCGACGACAGTCTGGTGGGAGTTGGTCTGGGAGTTGATGGCACTGTGGCCCGGACGAACCAGTCCGGCAATGGCGCGCAGGATCACGGCTTGTGATCCGAGCCCGCGTACCGACTTCACCTTGACGGCATAGCGTCCGGTTTCGTGGTCGGCGAAGATGCCTGCCATCTCGGCCGTGATCGCTCGCGCGCCCGAGCTCACACTCCCATCGAATCCGATGATCACGCCATCCTCGGCGAACGGCGCTGCCATTGCTTCAGCATCGTGAGCGTTCCATCCGGCGATCAACTTCTCGTAGAGGGTCCTGATCTCGTTCTCATTCATGGTGTGCATCATGCCGCGTTTGATTGCTCCGCTCGCTGGCGCTCGCTCTGTCCAATTGCTCGCTTCGCTCGCTGCGATGTTCGCTGGGGAGCCGCCGTCTTCGTCGAATCCGACGAAACGACTGTGTAGCAGGATGAGCTCCCTTCTCGAATCGTTTCGTCGACTTCTTCTGCAGATCGGCGGCGCGAACCTCGCGGCGCGGATTGCGCCTACTTCGTCGGCGCTCGGGGACGAAGAAGCCTGTCCCCTTACTTCTCCTGAGCACGGCGGCGCGGGATCCGTGTTTGATTGCTCCGCTCGCTGGCGCTCGCTCTGTCCATGCTCGCTTCGCTCGCTGCGATGTTCGCTGGGGAGCCGCCGTCTTCGTCGAATCCGACGAAACGACTGTCTAGCAGGATGAGCTCCCTTCTCGAATCGTTTCGTCGACTTCTTCTGCAGATCGGCGGCGCGAACCTCGCGGCGCGGATCGCGCCTACTTCGTCGGCGCTCGGGGACGAAGAAGCCTGTCCCCTCACTTCTCCTCAGCATGGCGGCGCGCGATCCGGTCTCGGGGAGTTGTCCGTAGGATCTCAAACGATGAGTGAGGATCTCTTCGGCGGTACGGTCGGCGGCCAGGCGGCCGTACCGAGCGGCAGCCTAGGCGACACCAATCGCGCCGGCTTGCCGCTCGCGGTACGTATGCGGCCGCGTAGCCTCGAAGAGATTCTCGGCCAAGATCATTTGATGGCGCCGGGTTCGCCGCTGCGCAGGTTGACTGCGGGAGAGCCGATGTCGGTCTTCCTATGGGGACCACCGGGAGTTGGCAAAACGACCATCGCCGCCGTCGTCTCCCAGCAGACAGATTCCAGGTTCGTCGAGCTGTCTGCCGTCACCGCCGGTGTCAAGGAGGTCCGAGCAGTTCTCGACCAGGCGCGGCGCGACCTGCGTACGGCTCGGCAAACGGTGTTGTTCATCGACGAGGTGCATCGCTTCTCCAAGACCCAGCAGGACGTACTGCTCCCAGCGGTTGAAAACCGGTTGGTCACGCTGATTGCGGCGACCACCGAAAATCCCAGCTTCTCGGTCATTTCGCCGCTGCTGTCCCGATCTTTGTTGCTGACACTCAAGCCGCTCACCGATGACGAGATCTCGACTTTGCTGGATCGCGCATTGGAGGAGGACCGCGGACTCGCCGGCGTGTATCAGCTTGAGTTAGAGGCACGCGCCATGATCATCCGGCTGGCTGGCTCTGATGCTCGGCGCGCTCTGACCTTTCTGGAAGAGGCGGCCGCTGGGGCAGCGGCCATTCAGCAAACCTTGATCACCACCGAGCTGGTGGAGCGCGCCGTGGACAAGGCGGCGGTCCGTTATGACCGTGCCGGTGATCAGCACTACGACGTGATCAGCGCGTTTATCAAGTCGATTCGAGGCTCTGACGTCCAGGCGGCGTTGCACTATCTGGCGCGGATGATCGCGGCCGGCGAAGACCCACGCTTTATCGCGCGGCGGTTGGTGATCTTGGCATCGGAAGACATCGGTTTGGCCGATCCGACAGCGCTGCAGACCGCAGTCGCGGCCGCGCAGGCTGTTGAGTTCATCGGTATGCCGGAAGGCCGGATAAACCTGGCCCAAGCCGTTGTCGCACTTGCCTTGGCGCCAAAGTCGAATGCGGTGATCAAGGCGGTTGATGCGGCGCTCGCCGATGTCAATGCCGGCAGGATCGGTCTCGTCCCGCGCCATCTGCGGGATGCACACTATCCGGGCGCCAAGCGGCTGGGGCATGGACAGGACTATGCGTACGCCCATGATGAGCCTCATGGGATCGCTGCCCAGCAATACCTTCCCGACGAGCTGGCTGGCGCCCGGTACTACCTCCCGACCGAGCACGGTGCCGAGGCAGCGATGGCGGCCAGGCTGGCGCGCATCGAGGAGCTACTCGGTCGATCTGATGACCAATAGCTGCTGCGGAATCCCGGTCTCGCCCCGGTGCTAGTCAGGGTAAGGTCTCATAGTCACGCTGCGCGGGCGCGTCCGCATCGTCAACACGAGAAGGAAATCCAATGTCCGGAGGGGAGATCGCAGGTCTGATCGCCGCCGTTGCCTTCGTTGCCTTGGTGGCACTGACGGCCGTGCCGTTGCTCAAGCTTGGGCGAGTGCTGGAGGAGCTGCGCCTCGCAGTGCGTGACATCGGCCACGAGTCGGTGCCGATCTTGACCGAGTTGCGCGGCACCGTACGCGCGACCAACGACGAGCTTGCCAAACTCAGCGTGGTGACAGAAGACGCCGCCAAGATCAGCCGGAACGCGACAGTGGTCAGCGAGAACGCCGCACAGATGACACAGTTGTTCTCGGCCACGCTCGGCGGACCGCTGGTGAAGACCGCGGCCTTCAGCTACGGCGTACGAAAGGCCATAAAGGGCAACGGCGCACGCCGTAGGGCCAAGCGGAGCGCATGATGTTCCGACGCTTGTTCTGGTTTTTGATCGGTGCGGGCGTAGCGATCTTCGTCTACATGAAGATCCGCCAGTATCTAAAGAAGGCGAATCCGGAGGCTATCGGTCAGCGCGTCGCGCAATCGGCAAGCGGCGTCAGCGAGTCAGCCCGCGGATTCGTCGATCGGCTACGAGCTGGAATGGCCGAGCGTGAAACCGAACTTAGGGAAACGCTCGGCCTGCCAGATAACCAATCTCGTCGTTAGCCGTCACTCGATAAGCCACCAAGGAACACCTCATGAAAACCGCCGAGATCCGGCGCCGCTTCCTAGATTTCTTTGCCGCCCGCGGACACGAAGTGGTGCCATCCGCGCCCCTGCTCTACAACGATCCGACGCTGCTCTTCGTCAATGCCGGAATGGTGCCATTCAAGAAGTACTTCATCGGCGCCGAGACGCCGCCCTTCGACCGCGCGGCGAGCGTACAGAAGTGCGTGCGGACCCTCGACATTGATGAGGTAGGCAAAACCACCCGCCACGCCACCTTCTTTCAGATGAACGGGAACTTCTCGTTCGGCGACTACTTCAAGGCCGAGGCGATTCGGTACGCCTGGGATCTTGTGACTGGCTCGCAAGATGCTGGCGGCTACGGGTTTGACCCCAACAAAATCTGGGTCACAGTGTTGCACTCCGATGACGAGGCGGCGGCACTCTGGGAGAACATCGCGGGATTGCGGCCGGAGCGCATTCAAAGGCGCGGTTTGCTTGACAACTACTGGCATATGGGCATTCCGGGCCCCGGCGGACCGTGTAGTGAGATTTACGTCGACCGGGGGCCCGAGTACGGCCCCGACGGTGGGCCTCTGGTGGATGAGGACCGGTTCCTTGAGATCTGGAATCTGGTCTTCATGCAGGAGGAGCTATCTGCCGTCCGGAAGAAAGACGACTTCGACGTCGCCCGGCCCCTGCCGCGTAAGAACATCGACACCGGCATGGGCCTCGAGCGCGTTGCCTACCTCATGCAGGGCGTGGACAACCTCTATGAAATCGATCAGGTCTACCCGGTCATCGATCATGCTGCGCAGCTTGCTGGAAAGCGCTACGGCGACCGCCATGAGGACGACGTACGGCTGCGTGTCGTGGGCGATCACATCCGATCCGGCCTGATGTTGATCACCGATGGCGTCTCGCCGGGCAACGAGGCCCGCGGCTATGTATTGCGCCGACTACTGCGCCGGGTGGTACGGGCGATGCGCCTGCTGGGTGTCACCGAACCCGTATTGCCCGAGCTGTTGCCGATCAGTCGCGACCTGATGACGGAGTCGTATCCTGAGGTCGCCTCCGACTGGCCACGCATCTCCCAGATCGCTTACGCAGAAGAAGATGCCTTCCGGCGTACTTTGGCCACCGGCACCCAGATCTTCGACCTGGCGGTAGCCGACGCCAAACGCGAACAACTGACCATGCTCAGCAGCGAGCGGGCGTTCCAGCTGCATGACACGTACGGCTTCCCGATTGACCTCACCCTCGAGATGGCCTCCGAACAGGGGCTTCGCGTCGACGAGGCAGGCTTCCGGCGCTTGATGCAGGAACAGAAGGATCGGGCGAAGGCCGACGCCAAGTCCAAGAAGGCCGGCGCCCAGGCCGTTGAGATCTACCGCGATTTGAGGGCAGCCGGACCGACGCCGTTCACGGGCTATACCGAGCTCAGCACCGAGTCGAAGGTCCGCGGCATCGTCGTTGACGGCATGCTTGCCGAGGCCGCAGAAGAGGGCGACCTGGTCGAGGTGGTCTTGGAGCAGACGCCGTTCTATGCCGAATCTGGCGGTCAGGACTCAGACGCTGGCCGAATCATCGGCGACGGCGTGGACCTCGAGGTCGTCGACGTACAGCGCCCGGTGAAGGGCCTGATCGTGCACCGGGTCCGGGTCAAGCAGGGTGAGCTGCTCAGCGGGGCGCAGGTACTGGCGGCTGTCGATGGCGAATGGCGGATCGGGGCATGCCAGGCACACTCCGGCACCCACGTCATGCATGCCGCGCTGCGGCAGGTGCTTGGTCCGACCGCGCTCCAGAGCGGCTCCTACAACAAGCCCGGCTATCTGCGACTCGACTTCGCCTGGCAGAGCGGTCTCAGCCAGCAGATTCGAGGCGACGTCGAGGAGGCGGCTAACCAGGCGATCCGTAAGGACCTCAACGTCAGTGCCACGATCATGCCGCTGTCGAAGGCGCGCGAAATTGGCGCGCTGGCCTTGTTTGGCGAAACCTACGACGAGCAGGCGGTACGCGTTGTCGAGATGGGCGGTCCGTGGTCCCGGGAGCTCTGCGGCGGCACTCATGTGCAGCACACCTCACAGATCGGACTCGTCACCATCACCGGCGAATCGAGTGTCGGATCCGGCGTTCGCCGTGTTGAGGCATTTGTTGGTATTGAAGCGTTCCGTTACCTGGCAAGGGAACGGTCACTGGTCATGGGCCTCAGCGAGGCGCTCAAGGTCCAGCCCGAGCAGCTGCCGGACCGAATCAACAAGCTTCTCGCGCAGCTGAAGGCAGCAGAGAAGCAGATTGCGGACCTGAAGAGCCAGACCGTGTTATCCGATGTGAACAACGTCATCGCGAAGAGCCATGACATGTGGGGCATCGGATACATTGCCCACCGCGCCGAGGGCGTCGTCGGCAACGACTTGCGAACCCTGGCTCTGGAGATCCGCAACCGTGTCCAAAACTCACCGTCGGTTATCGCGGTGGTAGGCGGATCGGTCGACAAGCCCAGCGTGGTGATAGTCACTACCCAAGGTGCCCGTGATCGGGGTCTGGACGCTGGCGAGCTGGTACGCGTTGCGGCCGAGACGCTTGGTGGTCGGGGTGGTGGTAAAGCCGACATCGCTCAGGGCGGCGGCACTGATGGAAGTCGCGCGGCCGAGGCGCTCAAGGCCGTGGAGTACGCCATCGGGCACATCCTGCAGTCGTGAGCCGCGCGGTTCCTGGCCCTTCGGCCAGTTACTCGGCGGCGGCCCCGCGAAAACGTGGTGGTGCGGTTTAGCGGCACGTCATGCCTTGTGCTGCGCGGGTTTCAGGCATCTTAGGTTTTCGCGGGGCCGCCGAGCCCCTGGCCTTCGTTCGGTGGGCGCGGCTTCCGTGCGGCGTGCTTCGATGGCGGGTTACGGCTGAGTCGCGAGGGTCGCACGGCTCCATGCGGCGCCCATCGAGCTTTGCGGCTTCGCGCGGGTTAACTGCTGGCAAATTGCAGGTTTCTGCGCCAGCAGCCTGTAATTTGCCAGCACTTAGTTGAGAGTGGATCGAGCAGAATACCTCGGGCGGGCACGACTCAGAAGAAAAGAGGACGTACGGCAGATGCGGCAGGGTGTGCGTCTGGCACTCGATTGGGGAGACGCGCGGATCGGGGTGGCGGCATGCGATGCCGACGGGGCGCTGGCATATCCAGCGGCCACGATTCGCGCGGGCGTAGACGAGATCGAAGACCTGGTTGGTGTGGTCAACGAATACGAGCCGATCGAGGTGCTGGTCGGCTTGCCAATCAGTCTCGGTGGCGGCGAGGGGCCGGCGGCTGCAAAGGCTCGGGACCGGGCCGTACGGCTGGCGAGTGCCATCGACGTACCGGTGCGTTTAGTCGACGAGCGCCTTACGACGGTTACGGCATCACAGCGCCTCTCGGAGAGCGGCAAGCGGACCAAAGATCAGCGAAAGGTGATCGACGCTGCGGCGGCCGCGACGATTCTTGAGCACGCTTTGGCGTTCGAGCAGTCGCAAGGAAAGCCGCCGGGGGAGTTAGTATCAGCTCCTGGCGGCCCGGTCACCGGCGGGCCGGACCTGCCTAGCGGCTAACGGCAGGAGGCCGCTGCTGACCTGAGGGAGATCACGCAGCTTGTCATCGATGCTCGACCCCGAGGTCCCGCCGAGCCAGTCGAAAGAGATGATCCGGACCGGCAAGGGCTGCCTCGCTGTCCTTGTCGCCGCCGCTGTACTGCTGTTCGGCGGCTACTTCGTCTGGGACAAGGCCAGCACCTTCTTGTCTTCCTTCGGGGAGATCCCGGACTATCCCGGACCTGGTACTGCCAAGGTCGTCGTCGATGTGCCCGAAGGCGCCTCGTTGGATGTGATCGGCGGGATCCTCGTCGAGAAAGACGTTGTCAAGTCCAGGAAGGCCTGGGATCGAGCGGTGCGCTCCGAGGAGCGGGCGACCAGCGTCCAGGCCGGCAGGTATCTGATGAGAACCCAGATGCAGGCCATCGACGCACTCCGGCTTCTGATCAATCCCGGCAGCTCCAAGATTCGCCTGCAGTTCACGATTCCGGAGGGTCTGCGACTCACCTCCCAGGTGAACGCCTTGGCAAAGGGCACCAAGATCAAGAAATCCTCGTTCGAGAAAGCCTTGGACAAGCCGAAGGCTCTCAAGCTGCCCAAGTACGCCAAGAATCGACCGGAAGGCTTCCTCTTTCCCGACACCTACGAGCTCACCGCCGACTCGACCGCGAACACGATCTTGAAGCAGATGGTCAGTCAGTACAAGTCGGTGACACGCGAGATCGAGTTCGAGGCTGCCGCGAAGAAACTCAAGCGCTCGCTGTACGAGGTGCTCATCGTGGCTAGCATCATCGAGCGCGAAGTGAATCGGGAGGAGTACCGAGCCAAGGTCGCACGGGTGCTGTACAACCGGCTCGACAAGGGCATGAAGCTCAGTCTCGACTCGACGGTGATCTACGCGGAGAAACTCAAAACCAACACCACCACGAAGCAGGATCGCAAAAGCAAGTCGAAGTACAACACCTACCGCTACAAAGGACTGCCTCCCGGACCGATCTCCGCGCCTGGCAAGGCGGCCCTCGAGGCCGCTGCGAAGCCCGAGAAGGGCAAGTGGCTGTATTTCGTCACCGTGAACTTCGATACCGGAGAGACGAAGTTTGCCGACAATCAAGCCGACTTCGAGAAGATCCGGCAGGAGTTCCAGGCTTGGTGTCAGTCTCATCCTGGTCGTTGTGACAGCTGACCAAGACCAGCTGGGCGAGGTTCGGCGTTGCGCGGTTCTCGGCTCGCCCATCGAGCATTCGCTTTCGCCCGCGCTGCATCGCGCCGCGTACGTCCACCTCGGCCTGAACTGGACCTACGATCGAGTTGAGGTAAATGAGCAGGGTCTGGCATGCTTCGTCGACAGTCTTGATGAATCCTGGCGCGGGCTCAGTCTTACGATGCCTTTAAAGTCTGCTGTCCTAGAGCTCGGTGAGGTTGATCAGCTGGCGCAGCTGGCTGCAGCAGGCAATACGCTGATCTTGGACGACGGCAGCCGCCGGGTCTACAACACCGACGTAGGCGGCCTGACATGGGCCGTCCGCGAGGTGGTGCAGACGCCGCTGCGGCGAGTGATCATCTTGGGCGCTGGCGCCACGGCGAGGGCCGCACTCATCGCAGCGACCGAGCTTGGCGGGCAACACATCTCGGTTGTGGCGCGTACGCCGTCCCGCGCGGCGCCGCTCGCAGCACTTGGCCGCCACCTGGGCGTCGAGCTGGATATCAGATCATGGTCCAGGCAGCTCCCAGCCGCCGATCTTGTCATCTCGACCGTCGTCTCAGGCGCCGCGGATTCGATTGCGGAGGCTGTAACCAGCAGTGCCTCGGTGATCGTTGACGTCATCTACGATCCATGGCCGACCGTCCTGGCAAGTACGGCCCAGAGTGCCGGCTGCAGCCTCGTGAGCGGTCGCGACCTGCTCGTCGGTCAGGCGCTGCTGCAGATCGAACTCATGACCGGCAAGTCCGTCCCTTCCGACGTCTTGTACGCGGCACTCCCTAGCCAAGAAGTGGAAGACTGCTGATCATGCTCAGATGGCTCACAGCTGGCGAGTCGCACGGCCCTGCGCTAGTGGCAATTCTCGAAGGCTTGCCCGCTCATGTGACGATCACCAGCGACGACATAGCCGATGCCCTGGCACGGCGTCGACTCGGCTTCGGCCGCGGCGCGCGGATGAAGTTTGAGGCGGACGAGGTGACCATCCTGGGTGGCATTCGGCACGGTGAAACCCAAGGTGGCCCGATCGCCATTCAGGTAGCAAACAGCGAGTGGCCCAAGTGGCAGACCGTGATGGCTGCCGACCCGGTACCACCGTCTGAGCTCGAGGGGCTGGCACGGAACGCGGCGCTTACTCGACCGCGACCGGGTCACGCCGATCTTGTGGGAATGCAGAAATACGACTTCGACGAAGCCAGGCCAGTCTTGGAACGCGCCAGCGCACGGGAGACGGCGGCCAGGGTTGCGCTCGGTCGGGTGGCGTACGCCTTCCTGCAGCAAGCGCTAGGCGTCAGCGTGCTTAGTCATGTGGTCGAACTCGGCACCGCTCGTGCCCCAGCCGGGGTGATTCCCACCGCTACGGATCTGCCAAGTATCGATGAGGATCCGGTTCGCTGCTTCGACCCTGCCGCGAGTGCCGAAATGGTTGCCGAAATTGAGCGGGCCCAGAAGGACGGAGACACACTCGGCGGTGTCGTGGAGGTCGTTGTCTGGGGCCTGCCACCCGGCCTAGGCTCTCACGTGCATTGGGATCGTCGCGTGGACGCACAACTAGCGGGTGCGCTGATGGGAATCCAGGCCATCAAGGGTGTCGAGGTCGGTGATGGATTCGAGCTGGCCCGCAGCCGGGGCAGCACCGCTCACGACGAGATCGTGGCTGGTGATCATGGGATCGGGCGGGCGTCACACCGATCTGGGGGCACGGAGGGCGGCATGAGTACCGGGGAAGTGCTGCGGGTACGCGCCGCGATGAAGCCGATCTCCACGGTGCCTCGGCCGTTGCGTACCGTCGACACCGCGACGGGCGAACCAGCGGTGGCACATCATCAGCGCTCCGACGTATGCGCCGTGCCGGCTGCCGGGGTCGTTGCCGAGGCGATGGTTGCGTTGGTCCTTGCCAATGCCGCTTTGGAGAAGTTCGGCGGCGACTCTGTCTTGGAAACTAGGCGTAATCACGAGGGCTATCTGAAGCAGCTGGCCGATCGGGGGCTTCAGGTGCGACCCACACAGCAATCGGCCCCGCAACAATCAGCCCCGCAACAATCAGCACAGTCATGAGCACCCTTGTCCTCGTCGGTGCCCCCGGCTCGGGTAAGAGCACCGTTGGCGCATTGCTGGCCGAGCGACTCGGCGTACCCTTCCGCGACGTTGACGCGGTGATCGTCGAGCGGACCGGAAAGTCGATCACCGACATCTTCACCGACGATGGGGAGGCGGCTTTTCGAGCCCTCGAAGCAGAGATCACCGCCGAGCTGCTGCCGCTAGCGGGTGTGTTGTCCGTCGGCGGCGGGGCGATACTTTCGGCAGCCACGCGGGCTCGTCTCCGCGGTCATCGAGTGATCTGGCTGAAGGTCGGGTTAGCCCAATCCGTGAAGCGCGTCGGCCTCGACACCGCTCGTCCGTTGCTGCTCGGCAACGTGCGAGGTCAATTGCGCAGGTTGCTCGAGGAACGAGCCGGGCTCTATAGCGAGGTGGCAACCGAGGTCATCGACACCGACAGCACGGCGCCCGCCGAGATCGCTGACTTGATCATGAACGCGCATGCCGCCCAGCACTGAGCCAACGCGGATTGCGGTCGCAGCAGAACGGCCTTATGAGGTCCTCATCGGGTACGACCTGCTGGGCGAGCTGCCTGATCTACTGGGTCAGGGTGTACAACGGGTGGCGCTGTTGCACCCGCCAACGATGATCAGGACGGCGGAGCACCTGGCTCACCTGCTGATCACTGCCGGCCTAGAGCCTATTCGGATCGATGTACCTGACGCCGAGGCCGCGAAGAGCGTTGCCGTAGCAGAACGCTGCTGGTCGATACTCGGGACCGCCGGATTTACCCGGTCTGACGCCGTCGTTGGACTTGGCGGAGGTGCCACGACCGACCTCGCCGGATTTGTGGCAGCGACCTGGCTGCGCGGAGTGCAGGTCGTGATGGTTCCGACGACCTTACTTGGCATGGTCGATGCCGCCGTCGGAGGCAAAACGGGGATCAATACCGCTGAAGGCAAGAACCTCGTTGGCTGCTTCCATGAGCCGGTTGGCGTGATTTGTGATCTTGGAACGCTCGCCACGTTACCGGCCGCCGACCTGGTTGCAGGGCTCGCGGAGGTGATCAAATGCGGCTTCATCGCCGACCCGGAGATCTTGACCATGATCGAATCAGACCCCGCTTCGGCGGTGCGTCCCGATTCGATCATGCTCCGGGAGCTCGTCGAACGGGCGGTCTCGGTCAAAGCGCGAGTAGTGACGGCTGATCTTCGCGAGACGACGTCCATTGGGTCCGCGGTCGGTCGGGAACTGCTCAACTACGGCCACACATTGGGCCACGCCATCGAGCGCCGAGAGCGATTCAGCTGGCGGCACGGCGATGCCATCAGTGTCGGCATGATCTTTGCCGCCGAGCTTGCCCGACTGGCCGGCCGACTCGATCAGCAAACGGCTGCGCGCCATCACCAGGTGCTGTCGAGTGTCGGATTGGCCACCAGTTACGCGGCCGATGCATTCGATGACCTCATGCACACCGTGGCGCTCGACAAGAAGGTGCGCGGCTCAACGTTGCGGTTTGTGATCTTGAACGGCTTGGCGAGCGCGGAGATTCTGGCCGGTCCAGATGAGGAGCTGCTGCGTGCCGCGTACGCCGCAATTGCAGAGTAGACAGGGGTTTCACCATGATCGAAGCTTGGGGCGAGCTAAATGTCACCGAAACTTTCGCGGAGGGAGCGCGGACCTTCGCCGACTTGGTACGTCGTATCCCGCCAGATCGCTGGGACGGCCCAGGGCTAGGGAGTGGGATCTACGTTCTTTGGTCGGGCACACGTCTCGATCACTCATCACCGTTGAGACCTATCTCGGTCAGCCCGCCGACACCGAAGAGGTGCCCACCCCGGCTGCCTACTACGTCGCAGTAGCCGGGATCGACCCTCACAGCGTGGTCGGTCGAGGCGTGGCGGCGGGAAAGGCGCTTGGGGACAATCCCGCCGAGTTGGTCGACGCACTCGTGGCCCGCGTACCAGCACTCGTCGAAACCGCCGGAAATCCGCTGATCACGACAGCGGCAGGTGGGATGCGGCTGGAAGCCTACCTTCCGACTCGCAGCTTCGAGCTCGTTGTACACAGCCTCGATATTGCAGCCGCTGTACCCGATATCGAAGGACCTGAATTCAGTGATCAATTGCTGAGTCAGGTCGCCAGAGTTGCCGCCACGGCGGCTGTACTACTTGGCCGTGGCGTCGAAATGATGCTGGCTCTTACCGGTAGAGCCACTCTCAGCCCCGGTTTCAGTGTCGTCTGATCTGCATAGCTTGGGTCTAAACTGGGCGGCTGCCAATTGAGGATGAAGCATTTGAAGCCGCGAGCGTCGGCATTGCGTGAGCGGCAAGAAAGAAGGATTCGTGGCGTCGACGAACGATCTCAAGAACGGCATGGTGTTGGACCTGGATGGCCAATTGTGGTCCGTGGTCTGGTTTCAGCACCACAAGCCCGGCAAGGGCAACACCGTGGTGCGTACCAAGCTGAAGCATGTGCTGTCTGGCAAGGTGGTCGACAAGACCTTCAATTCCGATACCAAGGTCGACACGGCCAACGTCGACCGGCGCGATATGCAGTACCTGTATCACGATGGTTCCGGCTTCGTGTTCATGGACACCACTACCTATGATCAGCTGACGATCCCGGACGAAACGGTTGGGGACGCGAAGAACTATCTGCTTGAGGAGCAAGTGGCAACAGTGGCCTTGCACAACGGCACGCCGCTCTACATTGAGCTGCCTGCCTCCGTCGAACTCGTGATCACCTACACCGAGCCTGGGCTGCAGGGGGACCGCAGTACCGGCGGCACCAAGCCGGCGACGGTCGAAACCGGGCTGCAGATCCAGGTCCCGCTCTTCATGACCACTGGCGAAAAGGTCAAGGTCGACACCCGGAGCGGGGACTACCTGGGCCGCGTTGGCAACTGATCATGAATGGCAGCTCATCGCGTAGCAAAGCCCGCAAGCGGGCTCTAGACATCTTGTTCGAGGCCGAGCTGCGTGGCACGGACCCAATCGCAACCTTGGAGGAGCGCTCGGCCGCAGCTAAGCCTCCGGTACGCGAGTACACCGCCGAACTGGTGCGCGGTGTGACGGCGCATGCGGCCGAGATCGACGCGCGGATCAGCGCCTGCTTGGCATCCGGCTGGACCTTGCCCCGATTGCCTCGGGTGGATCGCAATGCACTGCGGATTGCGGTCTATGAGATTGACTTCGGCGACGTGCCCGACGCCGTCGCGGTTGCCGAAGCGGTTCAGTTGGCCTCCGATCTGTCAACCGACGAATCTCCGGCGTTCGTGAACGGTGTGCTGCGGGGGATTACGGACTCCTCGGCTCAGCTGAACCACGGCTAGCGCTATCCGACTCGTGACTCGGTGCGAACATCCCACGCTGCGTGGGATACCGAAGCGGGGCGCTGACTTATTGCGACACCGCGGCCGTTTGCCGGAGCTCGAGCCGGCACCGCACCGGCCCGGCGGGTCGTAGCGTGAGATCGGTGAGCAGCGGGATGTCAGGCGACTCGGAGATTACCGAGAACCGCGCCAGCAGCGTGGCGATGGCGATCACTGCCTCCATCATTGCAAAGTGGCCACCGATGCAGCCGCGGAGGCCACCGGCGAACGGGAGGTAGGCGTATCGCGGGCGGGCTTGTTCGAGAGCAGGTTCGAAGCGCGTGGGATCGAAGCGTTCCGGCTCAGGCCAAAGATCTGGACGCCGGTGGGTGGCCCATGGGCTGAGTACGATGATCGATCCCGCGGGAATGCGAAGGCCTCCGACGGTCGCCTCTCGCTCCGCGAGCCGGCCAAGCGAGTAGGCCGGTGGGTAGAGACGCATGGCCTCCTTCACAGCCATGGCTGTGACGCTGAGCCGGGTGATGTCTTCGGCCTGTAGCTTATGGTCGGCCAGCACGTCGGTGATCTCCCTATGCACCGCCGCCTGCGAGTCGGGATGGCGACCCAGCAGCTGCATCGTGAACGTCAACGCCGTCGATGTCGTCTCATGCCCGGCCAGCAGAAAGATCAAGACTTGGTCGCGTACCTCCTGTTTGCTCAAGGGCTCGCCGGTTTCCGGGTCCCGGGCCGTGAGAAGCAAGGAGATCAGATCTGGACCGGATCCGCGCGGAGCGAGCGAAGCGAGCGGAGCAATCAAATCAGACCCCATCGCGCCGGACCGCCGATCGATGATGTCATCGACGACGCTGTACAGCGTCCGCTGGGCCGTTGCGGCGCGAACCTCTGCCGGCATCGGCCAGCCTCGGGGGAGTCGAAACGGGCTCATCCCCCGACGTCGGACGTGCTCGTTCAGTACCGGGAACGTCGTCCGGATTACCGGTATTGCGTTGTCGACGTCCGCACCGAAAAGAATGCGGCCGACCGTACGCAGCGTGTATTCGACCATCGCGGCATGGATGTCGATGGATCTGCCGGCTTTGGCCTCGACGCCGCACCGATCGGCGAGGCGCTCGGCTTCGTCGGCCATCACGTTGACGTATCCGTTGATGCGCCGGTGCGAAAACAGCGGCGCCACCGTCCGGCGCTGTTGCCGCCAGTGCTGCCCGCGGCTGGTCAGCAGGCCGTTGCCAAGGTACGCGGCGACTTCGTCATAGAAGGGCGTGTTCTTCGTATATCCGTCAGGGTCGCCTGCCAGCACTTGTTCGATGCCGTCGGGATGAGTTATCAGATACAGATCCTGCCGCAGTCCGGGCGGACCCACGGTGAGGCGTACCACATCGCCGTACTCGGCCGCTGACCGCTCGAAAGTACCGAGCTGGTCGCGTTGCAAGTGCCGCGTCATGCCGAGCCAGCGGGATCCCCGCGGGCCTGGCACTTTGTTGGATCCTGGGCTCGATCGCTTGCCAGTCCCGCTGCCAGCCGCCATAAATGGACTTCTCATAATCTCTCGCGCCTCCAGCCACCAGACTGCCATCGGCGCCTTGACCATCTCGTGGGATGGTGGCAGGATGGCGGCCAAGATGGCAGAAGCAGAGAAAACTGAGAAGATCACCCTCAACCTGGGTCTGGTGGATCTGGGCCAGATCGATCTGCTGGTACGGGAAGGCTTTTACACAAATAGAACCGACTTTCTTCGTACCGCCGTGCGGGCTCAGCTCGCCCAACATGCTGAGGCCGTGCACCGAACTGTGGAACGCAAGACGCTCGTGTTGGGCTTGGAAAACTACACCCGTCAGCAGCTCGAAGATGTTCGCGCCGCTGGACATCGGCTGCAGATTCGCGTTCTCGGCCTGGCAACTATTGCCGATGACGTAACCCCGGAGCTGGCGCTCGCGACGATCGAGTCGGTTGAAGTCTTGGGCGCCTTTCGTGCCAGCCCCGGAGTAAAGGCTGCCTTACGCCATCGCATTCAATAACCGCGAACAGAGGAGCACTCCTGATGAGTCTTGATCAAGGCGATATGGTTCACGCACTCAACCTCACCAAAGCCGGTCAACTTGCCGAGGCCACTGAACTCATCCAGCGAACGCTTGGGTCGAGCGCAAGGTCACAGCAGGGGCCACTGACCACTGTGCGCGGCCTGCCAATGCCCAGGCCGAACTCCAACGTGCTTCAGCGTCAAGCACCGCCCGGGAGTGTCGGGACGGGCGTCCTTCTGGAGAAGACGTACGCAGAGGGCTCCAGCACCAGGCGATACCTGTTGTACACGCCACCTGACTGCCCCAGCCGCGACGTACCGATCATCGTCATGCTGCATGGCGGCACTCAGGCGGTGCTGGATTACGCCGCTGGGACAGGTATGAATCCGCTCGCGGACCTGCATCACTTCCTCGTCGTTTATCCCGAGCAGGATGCCCGGGCAAATCCCATGCGGTATTGGAATTGGTTCCGCCCGGAGGATCAGCAGACGGGTCTTGGTGAGCCGGCGCTGATTGCAGGTATCACAGAACAGGTGATCAAGGACTACCACGCCGACCCGGGAAGGGTCTTTATCGTCGGCTTCTCCGCTGGCGGTGCGATGGCGACCGTCATGGCCGCTACCTATCCGCATCTGTACGCGGCTGCGGGCGTGCATTCGGGATTGCCGTACGGCGCTGCGCACGACGTTGCCTCCGCATTCGCGCTGATGCGTGGGGGTAGCGTGCCGTCCCGTCACGACATGACGTTGAGAATTCCGTTGATCGTCTTTCACGGTGATCACGATGAGATCGTCAACGTGGTGAATGCCAGCCACATTCGGCGCCAGCGACTTGGCGTGGACGGAGCGCTTACGGCGGCTGGGGGCGCGACCGTGACGCGCGGACAGGTGTCCGGTGGCCGCGCCTATACCCAGAGCACCTACGCAGACGATGGTCAGGTGCTCCTAGAGGAGTGGATCGTGCACGGGGCAGGCCATGCCTGGTCCGGTGGCACGCCAGGCTGCTCTTACACAGATCCACTCGGCCCAGACGCGAGCGCTGAGATGGTGCGCTTCTTCTCAGAACACGGCCGTCGCCGGTGGCAGGCGAAGGATCGGATCGCACCGCCGCGGTGATCAATTGCTTCATCAGCTCGTGACGCAGATCTGTCGAGGAACGGTCCATGCGTTCGTCATTAGGGTGAGGCGGCGGATAGCGCCGCCTAGAGGAAAGGAGTGCGTGTGAAATACCTGCTGCTGATCTACGGCGACGAGGCAGCGGCCGCGGCGATGACGGCTGAGATGACGCCAGAGCAGCAAGCCGCCCAAACCAAGCCTTGGTACGACTACGGCGACTGGCTCACCGAGAAGGGTTGGTTCGTGGCTGGTGCTGCGCTGCAGCCAACCTCAACTGCAACGACGGTCCGCGCTGCCGATGGCAAGCCTGTCGTGACGGACGGACCCTTCGCGGAGACCAAGGAGCAGCTCGGCGGCTACTACCTGCTCGATGTTGCGAATCTTGACGAGGCGATTGAAGCCGGAAGCCGCTGCCCCGGGGCGATGTTCGGCACGATCGAGCTGCGTCCGATCCAGGAATTCCCGGCTCAACCGCAGGGCTGAGACCACGGCCGACACACGTGGCGACATCGACCTCCTGTTCCGTCGTGAGGCGGGACGGGCGGTCGCGGCCCTGATCCGAGCGACCGGCAACTTCGACCTGGCTGAAGAGGCTGTGCAGGACGCGTTCCTGCAGGCTCTGCACACCTGGCCGGAGAGGGGAGTTCCCGCCAACCCCGCGGCCTGGATCATCCTCACCGCCCGCAACAAGGCGATCGATCGAGTTCGACGCGAGCGTGTAGGGGCTATCAAGACCGAGCAGGCGGAGGAGCTGCGCGCGCTCGAAGGCCTGGGGGACGACGTGGCGCACATCCCAGACGAGCGCCTCCGGCTGATCTTCACATGCTGTCACCCCGCGTTGCCGATGGAGGCGCGGATTGCGCTGACCGTCCGCACAGTGGGCGGACTCTCCTCCCGCGAGATCGCTCGCGCGTTTTTGCTCACCGAGCCGACAGTGCAGCAGCGTCTGGTCCGAGCCAAGCGCAAGATCAAATCCGCTGGGATTCCCTACCGCGTACCGCCGCCCGAGCTCCTGCCGGAGCGGCTGAGCGGCGTACTCGCGGTCCTGTATCTGATATTCAACGAGGGATACTCCGCGACGGAGGGAGCCTTGCTGCGCATCGAGCTGTGCGAAGAGGCGATCTGGCTGGTACGCGTCGTGGACCGGTTAATGCCGGGTGAGCCCGAGACCATGGGTTTGCTCGCGCTGATGCTGCTGCAACACTCTCGACGCCACGCTCGCGTAGATGATCAGGGCGATCTGGTGCTGCTGGAAGATCAGCACCGCGGTCGGTGGGACCAGGAGATGATCGACGAAGGACTGGCATTGATCGATGCGGCGGTGGACCTCCGGCGACCCGGCCCCTACCAAGTTCAGGCGGCGATCGCTGCGCTGCATGCCCGCGCGCCACGGCCGGAGGACACCGACTGGCCGCAGATCGCGACGCTCTACCGCGGCCTCAAAGCGATGTGGCCAACACCGGTAATTGAGCTGAACAGAGCGGTCGCGGTCGCGATGGCCGATGGACCTGATGCCGGACTTGCGCTCATGGAACCGCTTGCCGACGAACTTGATCGCTATCACCTCTTCCACGCGGCCAGGGCGGACCTGCTCCGCCGAACCGGGCGCACGCGCGAGGCAGAAGTTGCCTATCGACGAGCTCTCGAGCTCGTCACGAACCCTGTGGAGCGCAAGTACCTGATCCAGCGTGTGTCGCAAGCCTGATGCGACGCCTATGCGGAACCGGTCAACAAGAAACTGCTGGCGAGTGGCCCTGCTGAATCGATTCAGCGATGCCATTCGCCAGCAGTTTCTTTGCGGGCGCTCTGGGATGCACCTGTCTCGGCGTCCCGGAGCGACAGAGATTCGCTGATAACCTCTGTTGCGGCCTTCAAACCTTCGCGTCCGTCCGCTGGGGCAGGAAAGGGCGGTCATGTACGCAGCCGATTGCGCGCGCGGAAATCTCTGTGGTTAAGTCCACTCCGCCGGCGCTTCTGGTGCTCGAGGACGGCCGCACCTTCTACGGTCGAGCCTTTGGTGCTGAGGGCGAGACCTTTGGTGAGGCGGTCTTCGCCACCGGCATGTCCGGCTACCAGGAGACGTTGACCGACCCCAGCTACTACCGCCAGGTGGTCATCGCGACCGCACCACACATCGGTAATACCGGTTGGAACGACGAGGACGGGGAGTCCGGCAGGATCTGGGTCGCCGGTTACGTGGTACGGGACGCCGCTCGGATCGCATCGAACTGGCGTTCTCGCCGAGATCTTGATGTTGAGTTGCGCAGTCAGGGCATCGTCGGCATGTCGGAGGTCGACACCCGTGCTATCACTCGTCATATCCGCGAGCGAGGCGCTATGCGGGTGGGCGTTTCTAGCGTGGAAACGAATCCCTCTGTGCTATTGGAACGGGTTCAAGCTCAGCCATCAATGGTGGGCGCTCATCTGGCCGACGACGTAAGCACCACCGAGCCGTACGTGGTCAAGCCGGACGGCGAGACACGATTCCGGGTGGTTGCGGTGGATCTCGGCATCAAGTCGATGACTCCAGTACGCATGGCTGAGCGCGGGTTCGAGGTTCATGTCGTGCCGTCAACCATCACCTTTGCCGAAATCGAGGCGTTGAAGCCCGACGGCGTGTTCTTTTCCAACGGCCCGGGCGATCCGGCCGCCGCCGATGGCCAGGTTGAGCTTTTGCGGTCGGTGCTAGCAGCCGGCATTCCTTACTTTGGCATCTGCTTCGGTAATCAGCTCTTCGGCAGGGCGCTCGGTTTCGGTACGTTCAAGCTGGGTTACGGCCATCGCGGCATCAACCAGCCGGTGATGGATCTCACGACGCGCAAGGTGGAGGTCACGGCGCATAATCACGGATTCGCCGTCGCCGCTAACCCCGGAGAACAGCACCAAACGCCGTACGGTACCGCGGAGGTCAGCCACATCTGCCTCAATGACGATGTCGTCGAGGGTCTGCAGCTCACCGATCACGATGGAAGGCTGCTTGCCTTCTCGGTTCAGTACCACCCCGAAGCCGCTGCCGGGCCGCACGATGCGAGTTACCTGTTTGACCGATTTGCCGCCCTCATGGAGGGTGCCTGATGCCCCGGCGTACCGACATCGAATCGATCCTCGTCATTGGCTCCGGTCCGATCGTGATCGGCCAGGCCTGCGAGTTCGATTACTCCGGAACCCAAGCCTGTCGTGTGCTTCGCGATGAAGGCTTCCGAGTGATCTTGGTCAACTCAAACCCAGCGACGATCATGACCGATCCGGAGTTCGCCGACGCCACCTACGTCGAGCCGATCACACCCGAGTTCGTCGAGATGGTGATCGCGAAGGAGCGGCCTGATGCACTGCTAGCGACCCTTGGTGGTCAGACCGCGTTGAATACCGCAGTCGCCCTGCACGAGAGCGGCGTGCTCGAACGCTACGGGGTTGAGCTCATCGGCGCCTCCATCGAAGCGATCCAGCGCGGTGAGAATCGAGAGCAGTTCAAAACGATCGTCGAAAGCCTGTGCGACATCGCAGGCGGCCCAGCCGAGGTCGCGCGCAGTCGCATCTGTCACTGCATCGACGATGTGCTCAGCGCCGCGGATGATCTTGGCTATCCGCTCGTTGTGCGACCCAGCTTCACGATGGGCGGACTAGGTTCCGGCTTCGCGCATGACGAAGCTGATCTTCGCCGGATGGCCGGCGTGGGACTTGCTGCCAGCCCTACTACCGAGGTGTTGATCGAGGAGTCGATCTTGGGCTGGAAGGAGTACGAGCTCGAGGTCATGCGCGACAAGGCGGATAACGTCGTGATCGTCTGCTCGATCGAGAACCTCGACCCCATGGGTGTGCACACCGGTGACTCGATCACGGTGGCTCCCGCCATGACCCTCACCGACCGCGAATTCCAGAGAATGCGCGACGTCGCCATCGGCATCATCCGCGCAGTCGGTGTCGATACCGGCGGCTGCAACATCCAGTTCGCGATCAATCCCTCCAACGGTCGAATGATCGTCATCGAAATGAATCCGCGGGTCTCGCGGTCTTCGGCACTGGCCTCCAAGGCGACCGGTTTTCCGATCGCCAAGATCGCCGCAAAGGTCGCCATCGGCTACACCTTGGACGAGATTCCCAACGACATCACCCGGCAAACCCCGGCCAGCTTCGAGCCCACCCTGGACTATGTCGTGGTCAAGGTGCCGCGCTTCGCGTTCGAGAAGTTTCCGTCAGCGGACTCCACCCTGACCACGCACATGAAGAGTGTCGGTGAAGCAATGGCCATCGGTCGCAACTTCACCGAGGCGTTGGGCAAGGCCCTGCGAAGTCTGGAAGACCCAAAGGCACCATTCCAGTTCGCTGCGGAGATCAGCGAGTCGATCGAGGACCTACTCGCACGCGCCGCACGTCCACACGATGGCCGACTCAATGTCGTCATGCAGGCACTCCGCGCGGGCGCTACACCAGAGCGAGTGCATGAAGCGACCAAGATCGATCCCTGGTTCGTCGATCAACTGGTGTTGATCACCGAAATCGCCGACCTGATCAAGACAGCGCCGGAGCTCACTGCAGACGTATTACGCACAGCGAAGCGGCACGGTTTCTCTGACGCCCAGATCGCCAGCCTGCGGCACTTGAGCGAGGACGTGGTACGCGGCGTCCGCTGGGCGCTTGGAATACGACCGGTCTACAAAACCGTCGACACCTGCGCGGCCGAATTCGCCGCCCGCACGCCGTACCACTACAGCTCCTACGATCTTGAAACCGAGGTGGCGTCGCGCGCGAAGCCCGCCGTATTGATCTTGGGCAGCGGACCGAACCGGATCGGTCAGGGCATCGAGTTCGACTACTCCTGCGTCCACGCGGCAATGTCGCTGTCAGCGGCTGGCTACGAGACGATCATGGTGAACTGCAACCCAGAGACGGTCTCTACCGACTACGACACCGCCGATCGGCTTTATTTCGAGCCACTGACGCTGGAGGACGTGCTGGAGGTCGTGCATGCTGAGCAGGCAGCGGGACCGGTCGCCGGGGTCATTGTCCAGCTCGGCGGGCAGACGCCGCTACGGCTGGCTCAGGCCCTCAAGGATGCCGGTGTCCCCATCGTCGGCACGAGCCCGGAGGCGATCCATCTCGCCGAAGAGCGTGGCGCCTTCGGTCGCGTCCTCGCGGAGGCCAAGCTCCCAGCGCCCAAACATGGGCTGGCACGTTCCTTCGAAGAGGCGAAGGAAATAGCAGACGACATCGGCTACCCCGTGCTGGTTCGCCCGTCATACGTTTTGGGCGGCCGCGGTATGGAGATCGTCTATGACGAATCAACGCTGTCGTCCTACATCCAAAGAGCCACCGAGGTTTCACCCGCCCACCCAGTGCTTGTCGATCACTTTCTCGATGACGCTGTGGAGATCGACGTCGATGCGCTTTTTGACGGCACCGATCTCTACCTCGGCGGCGTTATGGAACACATCGAGGAGGCAGGCATACACTCCGGTGACTCCGCCTGCGCACTGCCGCCTATCACGCTTGGCGCGGAGGTGGTGGACCGGATTCGTTTATCGACCGAGGCGATCGCCCGCGGTGTGGGCGTTTGCGGTTTGATCAACATCCAGTTTGCCCAAGCCGGCGACACCTTGTTCGTTCTGGAGGCTAACCCACGCGCTTCGCGTACGGTGCCCTTCGTCTCCAAGGCGACTGCAACCCCACTCGCCAAGGCGGCTGCCCGCATCATGCTCGGTAGCACCGTCCAGGAATTGCGTGCCGAGGGCCTGTTGCGAGCCACCGGTGATGGCACTACCAAGGATGCGTCCGCACCGATTGCCGTCAAGGAAGCGGTGATGCCGTTCAACCGGTTCCGGACCGTCGACGGTATCTCGGTCGACACGATTCTGGGCCCGGAGATGAGGTCGACCGGGGAGGTGATGGGGCTCGACGTCGCCTTCGGCACCGCCTTCGCCAAGAGCCAAGTTGCCGGCTTCGGGCCGCTGCCCACCAAGGGCACGGTGTTCGTTTCGGTGGCCAACCGCGACAAGCGATTCGTGATCTTTCCGGTGAAGCGCCTTGCTGATCTTGGTTTTGAGATCTTGGCAACCGCAGGCACGGCATCGATGCTGCGCCGGCACGGGGTGGTGGTCACCCCGGTGCGTAAGTTCAGCCAGGGCATGGGGCCGAATGGTGAAAAAACGATCGTGCAAATGATCTTGGACGGTCAAGTCGACATGATCTTCAATACGCCGCACGGGCTGAGCAGTGACGGTCGCCCGCGCTTCGATGGGTATGAGATCCGCACAGCGGCGATCTTGCGCAACATTCCTTGCGTCACCACGGTGCCGGGATTGGCTGCGGCGGTTCAGGGCATCGAGGCGATCATCGCCGGCAATGTGAACGTGCGCTCGCTGCAGTCCTGGAGTGGAAACGATTCGTGATTACCGAGCTCGGCTACCGCGGCTTACTGCGGCCGCTGTTGTTTCGCGCTTACCACGGTGATCCCGAACGTATTCACGAGCGAACATTGGCGGCCCTCGCCCGGATCGGAGGAAATCGACCGGCCCTCGCCGCGCTTGCCGGCCTGTACGCCCGACACCGGAGTCCAATCACCCTTGCGGGCATCCAATTTCCAGGTTTGGTCGGCCTGGCAGCCGGAATGGACAAGGACGGAGTCGCGATCAAGGCCTGGGGTTCCTTGGGCTTTGGCTTCGTAGAGCTAGGCACGGTGACCGCCCAGCAGCAGCCAGGCAATGACGAGCCGCGGGTCTTTCGACTGCCTGAAAGCCAGGCGATCATCAACCGGATGGGCTTCAACAACCGTGGTGCCCAAGCCCTGGCAGATCGACTTGCGGCAGCGGGAGTGAGCCGCGGAAATATGGCGATGGGCCTTCCGATTGGCATCTCGATCGGCAAGAGCAAGAACGTACCTCTTGAGGAGGCGACCGGGGACTACCTCACCTCGTTACGCGTCCTCGCCCCGTACGCGGACTACCTCGCTATCAACGTCTCAAGCCCCAACACTGCAGGACTGCGTTCCCTGCAAGCTCCGACGGCACTAAAGGACTTGCTCATGGCGCTGGTCACCGACGCCTGGCAGCTCGCAGCCGGAAGATTGCCGGTGCCGATCTTCGTCAAGGTGTCCCCAGACTTGAGCGAGGCGGCACTCGAAGAGGTGGTGCAGGCGTGTAGCGAGGCCGGAGCTGAGGGACTCATTGCGACCAATACCACACTCAGCCGGGACGGCGTGCCAATCAACGAGCCAGGGGCCAAGGAGTCCGGGGGTCTGTCAGGAGCGCCGCTCACCAGACGCGCTCGCGAGGTCGTACGCTTCCTTGCCGAACGGACCACGTTGCCGATCATCGGCGTCGGCGGCATCATGAGCCCCGACGACGGCCAGGCAATGCTCAATGCCGGAGCCAGCCTGCTGCAGATCTACACCGGATACATCTATGCCGGCCCCGCATTAGTCAACGATCTAAATCGGCTCGAACCGGATCGCGCGCCGCCATGCTGAGGAGGAGGGAGGGGACATGCCTTTCGTCCCCGAGCGACCAATCAAAACCCGGGAGCGAAGCGACCACCAGCCCCAGCGGCGAGCTGTGGGACGAAGTAGGCAGCTTCAAAAGCGCGATCCGCGCCCGCGATGTTCGCGCCGCCGATCTGCAGGAGGAGCCGACGGAACGCTTCCAGAACAGAGCCGATTTGCGCCAGGATCCGTTCGTCGGATCCAACGAAGGCGGCGGCTCCCAAGCGAACATCGCGGCGAGCGGAGCGAGCAATGGGACACAGCGAGCGCAGCGAGCGGAGCAATCAAACCCGGGTCGCATTGAAGCATGATCGCGTCTTATGGTGAACGCCTCGAGGCGCTGGTAGCCGAGCGCGGCCCGCTCTGCGTCGGCATTGATCCGCACCCCAACCTGCTTGCCTCCTGGGGACTCAATTCGGATGCAGCAGGCTTGGAACGCTGCGCCCGCGGCATGATCGACGCGCTCGGCGCCATCGTGCCGGTCTTCAAACCCCAGTCGGCGTTCTTCGAGGCGTACGGCGCGGCCGGAGTTGCCGCCCTGGAACGAACCTTGGCCGACATCAGGGCTGCCGGCGCCCTCTCCATCCTCGATGTCAAACGCGGCGACATCGGCTCGACTATGGACGCGTACGCGGCGGCATATCTTGCTGACAGTTCGCCACTGGCGGCGGACGCCGTCACGCTTAGTCCCTATCTCGGATTCGCCACCCTTGACCGTGCCATCGATCTAGCCGATCGCGGTGGCCGTGGGGTCTACGTTCTGGCCTTGACGAGCAACCCCGAAGGCCCACAGATCCAGCATGCTCGGACAGCCGACGGCCGCCTGGTCGGCCAACTCATCGTGGATGAGGCGGCAAACCGGAACTCCGTCCTTCGCAGTGGGGAAACTGCTCTCGGGCCGGTGGGAATCGTGGTCGGCGCAACGATCGGCCAAACCCGCATAGACTTCACCAGCCTCAACGGATCCATCCTTTCCCCGGGCATCGGCGCCCAAGGTGGTAGCGCTGCCGATCTCCCAGGAGTCTTCAGAGAGGCAACCCGATTCGTGCTCCCATCGAGCAGTCGCGAGATCATGTCGGCCGGACCGACTACAGCGGCGTTGCAGGGTGCCGCGACACAGGTACTGGGTGAGATGAAAGCTGCCCTCGGGTTGAGGTAAGTTCTCAAGCCTCCGAGGAGATTCGCCGCTGTCCGGCGGATCTAAACTGCCTGGCCGCCAGATGAGGATCCGAGCTGTGACGATACCCCCGCTGAGCGACGAGCAGCGTCAGCAGGCCCGACATGCAGCGACCGAGGCTCGACGCCGCCGCGCCGAGATGAAGCAGGCTCTTCGCTCTGGCGAGAGCAGCCTCGAGCAGGTCCTCGTCCTTGCCGAGACCGACGACGTTATTGCTCACGCCAAGGTGATCGACGTGCTGAAAGCCCTGCCGCGGGTTGGCGCGGTACGTGCCACGAAGGTCATGGAGCGGCTGGATATCGCGGCCAATCGGAGGCTCCGCGGCTTGGGCAAACATCAGACGGCAGCGCTGATCGCCGAATTTTCCGACCGATCTACACCGCCGTCTGTCCAGCGGTCGTGACTCGAGCACGGCTCACCGTGCTCTCAGGGCCGACTGCGGTGGGCAAGGGGACCGTGGTCACCCGTCTGATCCAAGAACATCCGGAGATTTTCGTCTCGGTTTCAGTCACCACCCGGCCGCCACGCCCAGGTGAGCTCGACGGTGTGCATTACCACTTCGTCTCTGATGCTGAATTCGATGCCCTGATTGCAGACGGCGCGTTGCTGGAATGGGCGATTGTGCACGGTGCGCACCGCTACGGCACGCCCCGAGGCCCCGTACGGCAAGCGCTTGACGACGGCCGTCCGGCCTTGTTGGAGATCGATTTGCAAGGGGCCCGGCAGGTCAAAACGAATTGTCCCGATGCTCGGTTCGTCTTCCTGGCGCCTCCGTCGTGGGAGGAGCTAATACGCCGTCAAGTAGGACGCGGCACCGAGTCGGCCGCGCAGCGGGAGCGGCGTCTGCAGACTGCGAGAGCGGAACTGGCGGCACAAGCAGAGTTCGACTATGTGGTCGTGAACCGCGAAATAGGCCAGGCTGTTGAGGAGTTGGTAGCCTTGGTCCGTCTGTAGCCGTACAGACGTTTAGGCGTGTGCTGATCCTCATCAGCTAATCGCCGCTTACGGCTGGCCTGTTCATCCCAACCGAAGGTTCATACGTGTCTGGAACTCATCCGATTGCTGAGGGCATCACCAATCCGCCAATTGACGAGCTGCTCAAGCAATCAGATTCCAAGTACAAGTTGGTCTTGTTTGCGGCCAAACGCGCCCGGCAGATCAACGCCTATTACTCCCAGCTCGGCGAGGGCTTGCTTGATCATGTCGGTCCGCTGGTCGAGACGACGGTGCAGGAAAAGCCTCTTTCCATCGCCTTGCGCGAGGTAAATGAGGGCAAGCTGAGCTGCGTCGACGTCGACCCGGACGCATCGGTGGACGACGACACCGAATCGCCTTTCGAGCCTGCCTGAGCACTCTCGGCCAGTGACCGACCGAAGGATGCCATGAGTCGCATCGTCCTCGGGGTTTCTGGCGGCATCGCCGCGTACAAGGCCTGCGAACTGTTGCGACGCCTTCAAGGCGCTGGCCACGAGGTCACCGTAGTGCCGACTGCGGCGGCCCTGGAGTTTGTGGGTGTGGGAACCTGGGCTGCACTGTCCGGCCGCCCGGTGCATATCTCGGTCTTCGATGATGTGCATCTGGTGCCCCATGTCAAGATCGGCCAAGAAGTTGACTTGGTCTTCGTCGCGCCGGCGACAGCTGACCTGCTAGCCCGCGCGGCAAGCGGCCGAGCCGATGATCTGCTGACCAATGTGTTGCTCACTGTCCACTGCCCAATCGTCTTTGCGCCCGCGATGCACACCGAGATGTGGCTGCATGCGGCCACCCAGGCAAACGTCGACACGCTTCGGGGGCGAGGTGCCGTCGTGGTACGGCCCGATGTTGGCCGACTCACCGGACCCGATGCCGGCGTCGGGCGGCTCCCCGATCCCGCCGAACTCTTTGCCGTTGCGACGTCCGTGCTAGCAGATCCAGACATCGCCGTACGCGCTGCCAGCCAAGACATGGCTGGCCTGAAGGTCGTCGTGAGCGCGGGTGGTACGCGAGAGCGGCTGGATCCCGTGCGTTTTATCGGTAATGCCTCCTCAGGGCTGATGGGCTGGGCACTCGCCAGGGCTGCCATGCTGCGCGGTGCGGACGTAAGACTGGTTGCAGCCAACGTGGCGATGCCCGCGCCGCCTGGTACCGAGGTTGACGCGGTCGGCTCGACAACGGATATGGCCCAGGCCATGGCGGTGGCTGCCAAAAACGCCGACATCGCGGTCATGGCTGCGGCTCCGGCCGATTTCACCCCGGCCAGCACCAGTCAGACAAAGATCAAAAAATCGCAAGATAGCGGCCTTGAGCTAAGACTGGTGCAGACCGTCGACATCCTTACCAGCCTGGTCAAGGCCCGAACCGACGCGCATCAGGTGCTGGTGGGCTTCGCTGCGGAGACGCCTGGCGAGGGACAGACGCTGCTCGATCTTGGTCGCGCCAAGCTGCAGCGCAAAGGCTGCGACATGCTGGTTCTCAACGAGGTGGGCCCAGACCTGGTGTTCGGTCAGGAGGACAGCCAAATAACAATCCTGACACATGATGGGGCGACCGGCCCGTTCACCGGAAGCAAGGACACGCTTGCGCATCAAATTTGGGATGAGACTCTTTCCCTACGAGCACGCCGGTAGGTTTCCCCGATATGTCTCCCAGACTCTTTACTTCGGAATCGGTGACCGAGGGGCACCCGGACAAGATCGCTGACCAGATCAGCGATTCTGTGCTCGATGAAATGCTGAGGCAGGATCCGAGCAGCCGGGTTGCGGTGGAGTGCCTCGTCACGACAGGGCTCGTGGTCGTTGCTGGCGAGGTCACCACGGAGTCTTATGTAGAGATTCCACGCGTGGTCCGGGAGCGGATCATCGACATCGGCTACGACTCCTCAACCAAGGGCTTTGATGGTGGCTCGTGCGGGGTTGAGATCGCCATCGGTCAGCAGTCGCCTGACATCGCCCAAGGCGTCGACATGGCGTTCGAGAGCCGGACTGGCGAATCCACAGATGTCCTTGATCTGCAAGGCGCAGGTGATCAAGGCCTGATGTTCGGCTACGCCTGCAGCGAGACGCCGTCGTTGATGCCGCTGCCCATCGACGTTGCCCATCGACTCGCCGAGCAGCTCGCCGCGGTACGCAAGGACGGCACCATGCCGTACCTGCGCCCTGATGGCAAGACGCAGGTAACGGTGGAGTACGAGGGCGATCGGCCGGTACGGATCGACACCATCGTCCTATCGAGTCAGCATGCGGCCGACATCGACTTGGATGCGTTGCTAGCTCCCGACGTTCGCAAGCATGTCGTCGACCCGGTGCTCGAGCGCTACGACGTCGATACCAGCGACTACCAGTTGCTGGTGAATCCCACTGGACGTTTCGAGATCGGCGGGCCGATGGGTGACGCAGGGCTCACCGGTCGCAAGATCATCGTCGACAGCTATGGCGGGATGGCGCGCCACGGCGGCGGCGCTTTTTCCGGAAAGGACCCCTCAAAGGTTGATCGCTCCGGCGCGTACGCGATGCGCTGGGTGGCAAAGAACGTCGTGGCGGCGGGCCTCGCGGGCCGCTGCGAGGTCCAGGTGGCGTACGCGATCGGCAAGGCTCATCCGGTTGGCTTCTATGTGGAGACCTTCGGCACCGAGCGGGTGCCTGTTGATCAGATCCAGAAAGCGGTGCTCGAGGTGTTCGATCTGCGCCCGGCCGCGATCATTCGCGATCTTGATCTCAAGCGGCCGATCTACGCCCAGGTCGCGGCGTACGGGCACTTCGGCCGGGAGCTTCCCGGAGTGACTTGGGAGGGCGTCGATCGCGCCGGTGCACTGGCAGCGGCCGTTCGCGGCTGATTTCCGAGGCCACTCCGCATCAATTACTCACACTGCGCATCAGCTGCAGATGGTGCGACGTATGAGTAGTGATGCGGGGTGTGCGAACTCGAGGAAGTGTCGGCGCGGGCTGCCTATCATCTGGTGTGCCCGAACCGAGCCAACCTGAGCTGAGTCAGCCAAAGCTGGCCGTTGCCAGGGTGGCTGTCGACATTCCGCTCAGCCATCTGGACCGGCCGTTCGACTATGCGGTGACCGCTGAGCAGGATGGGGATGCGGCGCCGGGTGCTCGGGTGCGGGTACGGTTTGCAGGCCGCCTGCGGGACGGGTTCATCCTCGACCGCGTGGCCACGGCTGATCATGAAGGCGCCTTGACTCCGCTTCACAAGATCATCTCCGGCGAGCCGGTGCTCACTGCCGAAATCGCGAGATTGATACGGAACGTTGCTGATCACTACGCCGGAACCTTCGCCGACGTCATGCGCCTCGCGGTACCGCCGCGGCACGCGGCAACAGAACACGCTGAGCCCTGCAAAACCCGACCCAGCCTGACGGATAATCGTCCGATCGGGCCGTTGCCCGACTATCCCACTGGCACGGAATTCCTCGCCGCCCTTCGCTCTGGACGCAGTCCTCGCGCGATGTGGCAGGTGACGCCCAGTGCAGCGCCCAGCGGTGACTGGGCTCTTGGCTTGGCCAGCGCCGCACGGGCCTGCGTCGACAGCGGCCGGGGTGTGGTGATCATCGTGCCCGATCAAGCTGATCTTGAACGACTCGGCGAAGCTTGCACCAAGACTCTCGGTGCCGGGGGTTTCGCCGTGCTCATGGCCGAAGCAGGTCCCGCTGCTAGATATCGGGCCTTTCTGTCAGCGCTGCGAGGAGAGGTCCGTGTGGTGATCGGAAATCGCGCCGCCGCATATGCGCCAGTCCACGATCTGGGGCTGGTAGCGCTGTGGGACGACGGAGATGACCTGCTGGCCGAGCAGCGGGCGCCGTACCCGCACGCCCGGGAAGTGCTGGCGCTTCGGGCGGCCGATGTTCAAGCGGGCGTGCTGTTCGCCGGCTACGCCAGGACGGCGGAACTGCAACGCTGGCTGGAACGCGGCTGGCTTCGTGAGCTGGCCCAGGATCGGGTGGTAGTACGTCATGCGGCGCCGCGAGTAAAAGTCACCGCGGACACCGACTATGCGTTGCACCGCGACCCCGCCGCGCGCGTCGCACGGTTGCCGCACGAGGTTTTCGAGATGATGCGGGCAACGCTGCCGCAGGGGCCGGTGCTCGTACAGGTCCCTCGCGCGGGATACCTCGTCGCCTTGATCTGTCAGGAATGCCGAGAGCCGATGCGGTGCGGCTTCTGTGGCGGTCCGACCAAGGCGCAATCCGGCGGATTTGGCGAGGTGGCGGCCGTTCGCGCCAGTTGCGCCTGGTGCGGCCGACCGCAGGTGGACTGGGCATGCCCGATCTGCGACTCGCGCCGAGTGCGGGCGCCAATCGTCGGAGCCGAGCGAACAGCCGAGGAACTGGGCAAAGCCTTTCCCCAGACACCAGTGCGGCAATCCACTGGCGGGAAGCGGATTACCGGCGTAGGACATCACTCCGCAATCGTGGTTGCCACACCTGGAGCCGAGCCGCCGGCCGTGGGCGGCTACGCCGGAGCTGTGCTGTTGGACACGACATTGCTCCTGCTCCGCCGCGACTTGAGAGCAGCCGAGGAGGCGCTACGCCGGTGGCTCAATGTTGTCGCGCTGGTCAGGAGCGGCGCAGATGGCGGATCGGTGGTCGCGGTGGGGGAGAGCTCAGGCCGCGCCTTGCAGGCGCTGGTTCGGGTTGATCCGAGCGGATTCGCCGCCCGCGAGCTGCAGGAACGGACCGCCGCCCATTTCCCACCGGCCGTTACGTTGATCACCGTTGAGGGGGCCCAAGAGGCGTTGGCTGATTTTGTCGCGCTCGTCCAGCCGCCAAAACACACCGAACTGCTTGGCCCGGTCGAGCTGGATCTGCAGCGACCGCTCGCCGACGACGATCAAGGTCCGATCCAGCGCGTGACCATGCGGTCGCCGCTGAGTGAAGGGCCCAAGCTGGTGCAGACGATCAAGGAGGCAACGGGTATCCGAAGCGCGCGGAAGAGCAGCGGCTCGCTTCGCATCAAGGTCAATCCTGTCGACCTAGGCTGATCGGCAGGATCGCGCGGCGCCGCGCTGAGGAGTAGCAAGCCGACACGCTTTCTCGTCGGTGAGCGACGACGAAGTCGGCGACAACAAAGCGCGATCCGCGCCCGCGATGTTCGGGCCGCCGATCTGCAGGAGAAGCCGACGAAACGAGTCGAGAACAGGGCTGATGCACCTCAGAGTCATTTCGTCGGATTCGACGAAGACGGCGGCTACCCGGCGAACATCGCAGCGAGCGGAGCGAGCCAGGGTACAGAGCGAGCGCAGCGAGTGGAGCAATCAAGCCAGGCAGCAAAGGAGCGGCCAAATGAGCGTGCGTGACGGCCTCCGACCAATCGAGGCCGGAGTACATACCGACTTCACCGAAGCGATGAGTTATGCCGACTACTTGGAGCTCGACACCCTGCTGGCGGCACAGCATCCCAGAAGTGATCCGCCGCATCACGATGAACTGCTCTTCATCGTGCAGCATCAGACCACCGAGCTGTGGCTCAAGCTGATCCTTCACGAACTTCGCGCGGCGCGTGCCTATTTCGATGCCGACCTCGTACACCATGCGTTGAAGAGCCTTGCGCGGGTGAAGCACATTCAGCGAACGCTGATTGAGCAATGGTCCGTGTTGGCAACATTGACGCCAAACGAGTACGCGGAGTTCCGCGGCACGCTCGGTTCGGCGTCGGGTTTGCAGTCGGCGCAATATCGCGCGGTCGAATTCATTCTTGGTAACAAGAACGAGCACATGCTCAAGGTGTTCGCGTCCGATCAAGCGGCGTCTGCCATGCTGTCGGAGCTGTTGGAGCAGCCCTCCGTGTACGACGCGTTTCTCGGCTTTCTGGGGCGCCGTGGATTGGACATTCCCGGCGAGGTGCTGCATAGAGATGTCCGACAGCCTTGGGTCATGCGACCGGCCTTGATCCCGGCCTTCCGGTCGATCTATGACGCTGTCGACCGCGCGTACGACCTCTACGAAGCCTGCGAGTCGCTCGTTGACGTCGAGGACAACTTCCAGTTCTGGCGGTTTCGGCATCTGCGTGTGGTGCAGCGCACTATCGGCTTCAAGACTGGTACCGGTGGATCCTCCGGAGTGCGCTTCCTGCAAAAGGCGCTTGACTTGACCTTCTTTCCCGAGCTGTACGCGGTACGGACCGAGATCGGCAAGTAATCATGCGGTTTGCCGTTGATGATCTTTGGATCGGCTATCCACGCGGTCCGGCTGCCTTGGAGCAGAACGGCGGTGAACTGCGGCCCGTCGCGTTTGGCCAGGGCGCCGTGGAGCAAGCTCGGGTACCGCGGCTTCGAGGCTCGGTCATGCCTGGTCTGATCGACCGACACGTTCATCTAGGTCTGGTGGATGCCGCTGCACTCGCTGACACCGCGGTAGTCGAGGTGCACGACATGGGTTGGGTTCCGGAGGTCGCACGCGGTTGGAAGATCAATTCACCGACCGGCGGTCTGGTCAAGATCGCTGGAGCGTTTCTGACCGCCGTACGTGGATATCCGAGCGATCGGGCGTGGGCTCCTGATGGCTCTGTGTGTGAACTCACGGGGCCGGCGGACGGCGTACGCGCGGTCGAGGACGCAGTCGCGCACGGGCACGATCTGATCAAAGTGGTGCTGCATAGCGGTGCCCAGCTCCTGGATGACGCGACACTGCATGCGGTAGTCGGTGCTGCGCACCGGCATCGGCTTCCCGTTGGCGTACATGCCGAAGGTACGGGGCAGGCTCGTCGCGCCTTCGATGCCGGTGCCGACATTCTGGTCCATGTGCCATGGACCGAGTCGTTGGACGATGATCTGCTCAGAGAAATGGCTGGCACCACGAGCTGGATCTCGACGTTTGCGATCCACGATGGTCCGGACCGGGAGCGAGCGCTGAACAATGCACGCCGATTTCTGCGATTGGGCGGGCGGCTTGAGTACGGCACAGATATGGGTAACGGCCCGACGCCGACTGGACCGCGCGCCGAAGAGATCACCGCACTCGGCGAGGTGGGCCTGACAGGTGATGCATTGATCACCTCACTGACTGGGCCAACAGGGGACTGTTTGCTCTTCGACCGGGCTGTTTACGCGCCGCTGCCGCTGCCGAACAGCGCCGTTGGACTCGCCGACTGGATGACCTCAGCGCACCGGCTCAGCGACGTACTCTCTGAAGCTGCCATCGCATGAGGGTCACTGATCTTGTCGATCAAGCCATGGCGCTGGACGCAGCCGATCCGCTGGCGCACTTTCGTGATCAGTTCATCGGCTCGGACGATCCCAAGATCATCGCCTACCTCGACGGCAACTCGCTCGGCCGCCCGCTGAAAGCGACGTGTGATCGAATCAGCCACTTTGTTTTGGACATCTGGGGCAGCCGGCTCATACGGGCATGGGATGAAGGCTGGATGGACGATCCGGTCCGGATCGGAGACGACATCGGGCGCGTGGTGCTAGGCGCAGCACCCGGTCAGACCGTGGTCGGGGACTCGACCAGCGTGATGCTCTACAAATGGATTCGCGCCGCCGTGGCGAGCCAGCATGGGCGGGACGAGATCATCGCCGACGTCGGCAACTTCCCGACGGACCGCTTTGTGCTTGAGGGGATCGCAACCGAGCTCGGCATGCACCTGAGGTGGCTTCAAGCCGACCGGGCCAGTGGCATCACCGTTGATCAGCTTCTCGAGGTGATCAGTTCACGTACCGCGCTGATCTTGCTCAGTGACGTGGCCTATCGCTCGGGGTATCTGGCCGATGCTCCCGCGATCACCGCGGTCGCTCATGATCATGGTGCGCTGATGCTTTGGGACGTGTGTCACTCGGCGGGTGTGATTCCGCGACAGCTCGACGAGTGGCACGTCGATCTGGCCGTTGGGTGCACCTACAAGTATCTCAATGGCGGACCCGGCTCGCCTGCCTTCGGCTATGTCCGTGCTGATCTTCAGAACCGCCTCCGGCAGCCGATCCAGGGCTGGATGGGTTCGGTTGATCCATTCGCCATGGCCCCTCACTACACGCCGGCAGAAGGCATTCGCCGCTTCCTCAGTGGCACTCCGTCGATCATCGGCATGCTGGCGATGCAAGACATGCTGCCGCTTATCGAGCAAGCGGGCCTCGAAGCCATCCGGGCGAAATCCATTGCCTTGACCCAGTTTGCGATTCAGGTATCCGACCAGATGCTCGGCCCGCTGGGCGTACAGCTCGCCTCACCCCGCGACCCGGCTTGGCGGGGGAGCCACGTCACCTTGGAGCATTCGGAGTTCGGAGTCGCTACGGCACGTCTTTGGGATCTGTGTGTCATTCCAGACTTCCGGCCTCCGAACGGGCTCCGGATCGGCCTGTCGCCGCTGAGCACCAGCTTCGCCGAGCTATACCGGGGGCTGATGGCAGTACGGGACGTTTTGCGGCAGGCGTCCTAGACTCCTGCGGTGCGAATCGTCTTCGGCGGCACTCCGGATGTCGCGATCCCGTCTTTGGATGCGCTGGCCGATTCCCGCCATGAGCTGATCGCTGTAGTTACCCGGCCCGACGCGCCCAGTGGCCGCGGCAAGAAGCTGACCGCCAGTCCGGTCGCACAACGGGCTGCCGAACTCGGCGTCGAGGTCTTGAAGCCGCAACGCCCACGGGAGGAGGAGTTCGTCGCTCGGCTCACTGAGCTGGCGCCAGACTGCTGCCCGGTCGTCGCCTACGGCGCGCTGCTGCCCCAGCGGGTGCTCGACATCCCAGAGCACGGCTGGGTCAACCTACACTTCTCGTTGCTGCCGGCGTGGCGGGGCGCAGCGCCGGTGCAGCACGCCATCCTGGCCGGCGACACTACAACGGGTGCAACCACCTTCCGGATTGTGTTCGAGCTGGACGCTGGCCCGATTTTCAAGACGGTGACCGAACCAATTCGGTCAGACGACACCGCCGGCGATCTGCTGCATCGGCTCTCCCTCAGCGGTGCTCGGCTGCTTGTGGATACCCTGGACGGACTCGAGGACGGCACGCTGATGCCGATGCCGCAGCCCGAAACCGATTCGCAGGTCAGCTATGCCTCCAAGATCACGGTGGACGACGCAAGAATCGATTGGAATGAGCCGGCCGAGGTCGTGGACCGGCTGATTCGCGCATGCTTTCCGGCGCCGGGAGCCTGGACCACTTTCGGGCGCGATCGGCTCAAGATCAATTCCGCGCGGATCTCCGACATTGTCTTGCCGCCGGGTGCTCTCCAGATCACCAAGCGCTCGGTTCATGTGGGCACCGGGACCCAGGCTCTCGAGCTCGGCGAAGTGCAGGCCCAAGGCAAGAAGCCGATGGCTGCCGCCGACTGGGCACGTGGCGTCACCTTCGATGCCGCGCCCAGGGTCGGTGCTTGAGTGAGCGGTCAAAGCCCCGTCCGGAGCCAGCGACGCCGTCGTCCTGATCGTCCCCGGCGAGCCGCCTTCGACGCATTGCGTGCCGTAAACGGCGAAGGGGCCTACGCCAACCTGGTTCTGCCTGCATTGCTTCGGGAGCGTGGCCTGTCGGGCCGCGACGCCGCATTTGCCACCGAGCTGCTGGCAGGTACCTGCCGCTGGCAGGGCAGCTACGACGTGATTCTCGCTGCGGCTGCCGGACGGTCGCTGAACGAATTTCAGCCGGCCGTGGTCGATCTGCTGAGGCTGGGAGTGCACCAGATCTTGTCGATGCGAGTTCCGGCGCCGGCAGCTGTTGCCGCGACGGTGGATTTGGCTGCGGCAACGGTAGGGGAGCGGGTTGCCGGTCTTACCAACGCCGTGCTGCGACGAGTTGCCGAGAAGAGTGTTGATCAGTGGTTCGTCGAGCTCTCCGAAGGGCTGGATGACCATGATCAGCTTGCCTTGCGGACAGCACATCCGCGGTGGATTGTCGACGCGTACGCCGACGTGCTGCCGGCAACGGAGATCGAAGAGGCGCTGGTTGCCAACAATGTCAGTCCGGATATCAGCCTGGCAGTACGGCCTGGTCTCGCTGAGGTGTCGGATCTCGTGCAGGCCGGTGCTCAACCCGGTCGGTGGTCCCCGTTCGGGGCTCGCTGGCGCGGCGATCCATCCGAGCTTGCCCTTGTCCGTAACGGGAAAGCAGGAGTACAGGATGAAGGCTCACAGCTGGTGACCTGGGCGATCGCCAGGGCTTCGGCCCACACTGGCTGGTGGCTTGATCTATGTGCCGGGCCTGGTGGTAAATCGGCACTCTTGACTGGTCTGGCGCGCGAGGACGGGAGCCGGGTACTCGCTTCAGATGTAGCGCCGCATCGGGCGGGGCTGGTTGCCGCCGCCGTTCGCACTTATGGCAAGGGAAAACTCACCCCGGTGGTGATAGTCGCCGACGGCCTCCGACCGGCATGGCGACCCGGCACATTCACTCGGGTACTCGCTGATGTGCCGTGCTCGGGGTTGGGGGCGTTGCGTCGGCGTCCGGAATCGCGTTGGCGCCGAGGGCCGGCCGACGTAGAGCAGCTGCACCAGTTACAGCTCGGGCTCTTGGCCTCAGCGATCGACAGCACGGCACTGGGCGGGGTCATCGGCTACGTGACCTGTTCGCCCCACAGGCGGGAAACCACTGACGTACTTGACGAAACCCTCGCCGTACGCACTGATGTCGAGGTGATTCCAGCGACTGAGCTGCTGCCCGACGTGGAAGGAGCCGAACTCGGGCCCTACCTGCAGCTCTGGCCGCACCGCCACGGCACTGACGCCATGTTTGCGGCCTACCTTCGGATGAGTGGGTAACACTAGAGTCGGATCCGTGGCTGTGAGAATCATGCCGAGCATCTTGTCGGCCGACTTCGCGAATTTGCAGACCGCCATTGAATCGGTCCCCAGCTCGGACGCGATACACGTCGACGTCATGGACAACCACTTCGTCCCGAATCTGACCCTCGGACTTCCGGTTGTGAAATCCATCCGCAAGATCACCGACAAGATCTTGGACATTCATCTGATGATCGAACAACCTGATCGTTGGGCACCGGAATACGCCGAGGCGGGAGCGGAGTCGGTTACCTTCCACATCGAGGCAGCGCAGGCGCCGGTACGGCTAGCGCGGGAGCTGCGTAATCGGGGCGCCCGGGCCGCCATGGCTCTCAGACCAGCCACCCCGATCGAGCCGTACGAAGATCTACTTCCCGAGCTGGACATGGTGTTGATCATGACCGTGGAGCCTGGTTTCGGGGGTCAGAAGTTTCTGGATCTTTGCTTGCCCAAGATCACCCGGACGCGGGCAATGCTGGACAAGTTAGGCGGCGACATCTGGTTGCAGATCGACGGCGGAGTCTCGGTCGAGACGATCGAGCGGTGCGCGGCAGCCGGCGTGGACTCCTTCGTGGCCGGCTCCTCGGTGTTCGCCGTAGACGACCCCGACGCCATGGTGGTCAAGCTCCGCGAGCTGGCAACAGCAGCGGCCTAATAGGGCGTGATCCGCAGTGAGCGGAACGAGCCATCAAACATCGGATCGCGCGCCGCTGTCCTGGACGAGTGAGCGAGCCGACACGCTTTTCGTCGGCGAGCGAGCGAGGAAGGCAGCGGCTTCACAGCGCGATCCGCGCCGAGCGAGCTTGGCGAGTGAGGCAATAAATTCAGCTCTGGCGGCGACGTAGATAACGCTCGAACTCCGCGGCAATGGCATCGCCACTGGCTTCGGGAAGCTCGGTGGCATCCTGCATCTGTTCCAGGGACGCCACATACTCCGCGACCTCAGAATCCTCGGCCGCCAGCTCGTCCACGCCCCGCTCCCACGCTCGGGCCAGCTCAGTCAGCTCGCCAAGATCAAAGGAGACATCTAGCACTCGCTCCAACTGCGTGAGCAACGCCAACGTCGCCTTCGGGCAGGGTGGGTGCGAGACGTAGTGCGGGATTGCCGACCAAAGCATGAGGACTTCTACGCCGGCGCGTTCCAAGGTGTCGGCCAGTACGCCGATGATCCCGGTGGGACCCTCGTACGTCGAGGGCGCCAATCCCAGCTGCTTCATCAACTCGCGATTGCCGGTTGACACCGACACCGGAATCGGCCGGGTATGCGGGGTATCGGTGAGCAGCGCGCCCAGCAGGTGGACCCGGGTCACATGTGCGGAGCTCAGCGCGGATGCGATCAAAGTGCCGAACTGGCGCCATCGCAGGTTCGGCTCCAAACCTTGCACCAAGATCACATCACGGCCGTCCGGAAGCTCGGCGATCTTAAGTTCAGTGGTAGGCCAGGTGATCTCGCGCTCATCGTCTTCATTGAGCGACACCCGTGGCCGGTTGACCTGGAAGTCGTAGAAGTCATCGGGGTCGAGGGCGTAGACCGGTTGCGCTTGATAGATCTCGGCGAGATGTTCGATGGCTCCGGTCGCCGCGTTTCCTGCGTCGTTCCAGCCCCCGAAGGCCATCACCACCACCGGGTCGACCAGATCGCGCAGGTCACGGCCGGCCGAGCTGTGGGAGTCGGGCATGTTTCTCACTGTAGCCGTCACTTTGCCGATGATCGCTCGCTCCACATGGTGGCCAGTGCTCACCGAAAGAGGCCTACGGCGATTATTCTCACGGAATGCCCGATGGCCAGCGTGCCGCTCAGTCCCCGGCTGATTTCAGCGCGGCGCCGGCTGATCTCCGGACCACACTTTCCCAGCGCATCGTGATCGCCGATGGGGCCATGGGCACGATGCTGCAGCGCTATGACCTGACGTTGCAGGACTTTCAGCAGCTTGAGGGTTGCAACGAGATCCTGAACCTGACCCGACCCGACATCGTCCGGGCGATCCACGATGCCTACTTCGAGGTCGGTGTCGATGCCGTTGAGACCAATACGTTCGGTGCGAATTTGTCCGCTCTGGGCGAATACGGCATTGCCGACCGGATCGGGGAGTTGGCTGAGGCGGCCGCCAAGATCGCGCGCGAGTCCGCCGACGCGTACGGCACTACGGAGCGACCACGGTGGGTCCTCGGCAGCGTCGGGCCCGGCACCAAACTGCCGACCCTAGGCCACGTCGCATACGCAAAGCTGCGGGACGCCTATCAGCAGCAGGTCGAGGGTCTCATTGCCGGAGGCGTCGACGCGGTGTTGATCGAGACCTCACAAGATCTGCTGCAAACCAAGGCAGCCACGCTCGGGGCCAAGCAGGCACTGGCGTACGCCGACCGGGACCTTCCGCTGATCGTGCACGTGACAGTCGAGACCACCGGCACGATGCTGCTCGGGTCCGAAATCGGCGCCGCGCTCACCTCACTGGAGCCGCTCGGCATCGATCTGATCGGCCTCAACTGCGCGACCGGCCCCTCGGAGATGAGCGAGCACTTGCGGCATCTATCCAAGTACGCCGAGATCGGCGTCAGCTGCATGCCGAACGCCGGTCTGCCGCAGTTGACGGCCGACGGTGCGGCCTATCCGCTGCAGCCGGTGGAGCTGGCTGACGCCTTGGAACAGTTCGTCTCCGAATTTGGCCTCGGCCTAGTCGGCGGTTGCTGCGGCACGACTCCGGAGCACCTCCGGCACGTTGTCGACCGTTTGGATCGACGGCAAGTCGGCTCGCGTGCTCCTCGGCACATTCCTGCCGCGGCGTCGTTGTATGCCGAGGTGCCCTTCCGCCAGGACATCAGCTATCTCTCGATCGGTGAACGGACCAATGCCAACGGGTCGAAGGCCTTTCGCGAGGCACTGCTGGCCGAGCGCTGGGACGATTGCGTCGACATCGCAAGATCACAGATCCGCGACGGCGCGCACATGCTCGATCTCAATATCGACTACGTCGGCCGAGACGGTGTCGCCGATATGCGGGAACTCGCATTCCGCCTGGCCACAGCGTCGACGCTGCCCATCGTGCTGGACTCCACCGAACCGGCGGTATTGCAAGCAGGGCTGGAATGCCTCGGCGGGCGGGCTGTGATCAACTCGGCCAACTACGAAGACGGCGACGGACCCGACTCCCGCTTTTGCCGAGTCATGGACCTGGTCGCCGAGCATGGTGCGGCGATCATCGTGCTGACCATTGACGAAGAAGGCCAGGCGCGTACCGCGGAGTGGAAGGTACGCGTCGCCGAGCGGGCCATTAACGAGATCACTCAGAAGTGGGGGCTACGCCAAAGCGACATCATCATCGATTGCCTCACCTTCCCGATCGCGACTGGACAGGAAGAAACTCGCCGCGATGGCATCGAGACGATCGAGGCCATTCGTGAGGTCAAGCGGCGCTTTCCCGACGTGCAGACAACGCTCGGCTTGTCCAACATCTCCTTCGGTCTCAACCCGGCCGCACGTGTGGTGCTCAATTCAGTCTTCCTCCATGAATGCATCGAAGCCGGCCTGGACTCAGCGATCGTGCATGCCGCCAAGATCATTCCCATGGCGCGGATTCCTGACGAGCAACGGGAAGTAGCGCTCGACATGGTCTATGACCGGCGGCGGTCCGCTACCGGCGCCGAGCCCGCGTACGATCCGCTGCAACGTTTCCTTGAGCTCTTCGAGGGTGTGACGACGGCCGATGCCAAGGCCGAGCGTGCCGCCGAGCTGCTCAAGCTACCGGTCGGCGAAAGGCTGCAGCGGCGCATCATCGACGGTGAAGGTAAAGGTCTGTCCGATGATCTTGATATCGCCATGGCGGAGGGAAAGCCGGCGATGGAGATCATCAACACCGACCTGCTGGCCGGCATGCGGGTAGTTGGTGAGCTTTTCGGATCCGGGCAGATGCAGCTGCCATTCGTGCTGCAGTCAGCCGAAGTCATGAAGACCGCGGTCGCTTATCTGGAGCCTCATCTAGAGAAGGCCGACGCACGCGGCAAGGGCACGATCGTTCTCGCGACGGTCAAGGGCGACGTCCACGACATCGGCAAGAACCTGGTCGACATCATCTTGACCAACAACGGCTACACCGTCGTGAATCTGGGCATCAAGCAACCGATCAGCGCGATCGTCGACGCTGCCGAAGAGCATCACGCCGATGCCATCGGAATGTCCGGACTGCTGGTGAAGTCGACCGTGGTGATGAAGGAGAACCTGGAAGAGCTCAACAAGCGTGGCATTGCTACCGCGTACCCGGTATTCCTCGGCGGCGCCGCGCTGACTCGGGCGTACGTGGAACAAGATCTTCGTCAGATCTTCGCTGGCGAAGTCCGCTATGCCCGAGACGCATTTGAAGGCCTCAGGTTGATGGACGCACTGATGGCGGTCAAGCGCGGCGACGAGGGAGCAGCGCTTCCCGCACCGCGAGAGCGGCGGGTCAAGGCTCGTAGTGGCACCCTCGTCGAAGATCGCGTTGAGGCCGTTGTCGGACGTCGGTCTGATGTTGCGATCGACGTCGATGTGCCCCTTCCGCCGTTTTGGGGCGACCGGATTGTGAAGGGCATTGCCTTGGCCGACGTGGCGGCCTACCTCGACGAGCGCGCAACCTTCATGGGCCAGTGGGGGCTTAAGGGAAGTCGCAACGGCTTGTCGTACGAGGAGCTGGTTGAGAGTGAAGGCCGGCCGAGGCTGCGAATGTGGCTAGACCGCATCCAGACCGACGGGATTGCCGAATTCGCGGTCGTCTATGGCTACTGGCCGTGCTACGGCGAAGGCAATGACCTGGTCGTACTGAAGCTCGGCGCAGATGCCTCTGACCCGGCCGCCGAGCTACAGCGCTACAGCTTCCCACGGCAGACCCGCGGTCGCTTCCTCTGCCTGGCCGATTTCTTCCGTGATCGCGAGTTGGCGGCCGCGAAGGGACCCGACGTGGTGGCGTTCCACCTGGTCACGATGGGTTCCCAGGTATCGAAGGTGACCGCGAGCCTGTTCGATCAGAACGCTTACCGGGACTATCTCGAGCTGCACGGGCTCAGCGTTCAGCTGACTGAAGCCTTGGCCGAGATGTGGCATGCCAGGATTCGAGCTGATCTTGGTTTCACCTCCGATGATGGGCCTATGGAGGAGATGATCCGGGATCAGGCCTACCGCGGTTCCCGCTACTCGTTCGGTTATCCGGCGTGCCCGGAGCTGGATGACCGGCGCAAACTGATCGCGCTGCTGCGGCCGGAGCGGATCGGTGTGGAGCTATCTGAGGAACTGCAGCTACATCCTGAGCAGTCGACCGACGCCATGATCGTGCACCATCCCGAGGCCAAGTACTTCAACGCCCGCTAGCACTCTCACCAATTTGCGGACTTAGCTGCGGCTGGAAGAATGGCCGCGCCATGAGCGACACGACAACCTCCACGCTGGCCGCCGCGCTGTGGGACTTCGACGGCACGCTGGCCGACACCGAGCCGTTGTGGATTGCTGCGGAGTACGACTTGGTGCACCGCCTCGGCGGCAGGTGGTCGGAGGAAGACGCTGAGCAGCTGGTGGGTAACTCGCTGCTGGATTCCGGCTCCTACATTCTGAATGCCATCGGTCGGTTGGACCTGAGCCCGGCATGGGTCGTTGATCAACTCCTGACCTCAGTCGTTGATCATGTACGAAGCAATCCGATTGGGTGGCGCCCAGGGGCCATAGAACTGCTCAAGTCCTTGGAGGGGGCTGGCGTGCCGTGTGCACTGGTATCAGCGTCCTACCGGGTGCTCTTGGATGCGGCGCTCAGCCAGCTTCCAGAGGGAACGTTTCAGGTGTCGGTTGCTGGAGATGAGGTGAGCCGCGGCAAGCCGCATCCGGAGCCCTACGAGAGGGCGTGTACGGCGCTCGGCGTTTCAGCACGTTACTGCGTGGTTCTAGAAGATTCCGAGACCGGGTGCCGTGCTGGGAACGCAGCAGGAGCTCTCGTCGTCGCGATACCCAACCGGGTGGAAATCCCGAAGGCTCCCCGCCGGATTCACGTACGCTCTCTTGTCGACCTGGACGCAGCTGCCCTGGCGCACATCCTGGAGCAAGTCAATGGGGACTGACTCGCTGGCACGCCGTGTCCTGGCTGCAACCGCCCTGCTGTTGCTCCTCACCGGTTGCCGCACCCCAGGAGAGGCGCCGGCGCCCACGCCAACGGCAAGTTCGACACCTCGACCATTCACCGTGATGTCGACCGATCAAATCCGAGTCACTGATCCCGCTGCCATTACGGACGCGGCATCGACAGTGCTTGCTCTCAACGTTTTCCAGCGGCTGATGACGGCTGATCCGGGCGGCTCGGTCCTTAAGCCGGACGCCGCGCGGGATTGTCTGTTCACCACAGCAACCACCTACACCTGCACGCTAAACGATGACCTCGCGTTCCACAACGGGCATCCGCTGACCTCGAGCGATGTCAAGTTCAGCATCGAGCGAGCTGCTCGTCTCAGGGTTCCGGGTTCATCGGTGACCGCGTTGTCGTCGCTGCGGCGCGTCCAGACACCCGATCAGAAGACCGTGCGGTTCGTGCTGTCGAAGCCCGATACACAGTTCGGATGGGCGTTGGCCTCGCCGGCCGGGTCGATCGTCGACGAGGAGATCTACGACGCCGACCGGGTGCGTGATCCGAACGATCCGATCATCGGGTCAGGCCCCTTCGTGGTCACTAAGTACACCGGCAGCCAGCTGCAGCTGAGCCGGTACGACGCGTACGTCGGGCGCAACCCGGCCCGGCTCCCTGCTCTGGTCTATCGCAGTGTCGCTGACTCGCCGAGCATCGAGGATGCCATGACCCGCGGCGCCGTCGATGTCGTGTGGCGGGGCTTGGACTCCGCGGCCGTCACTCGGTTTAGCCAGCAGGTAGAGCAAAGCCCCGATCATCTGACCGTCAATGGGTTCACGCAGGGCGTGCTGGACGGTGCCCGCGTGCTGCAACTGGCATGGTCGCCGACCTCGAGCATGCGATCGAACAAGGGACTGCGGCAAGCCATCGCAGTTGCCTTGCAGGGTGATCGCACCTCTGATTCCCTCGTCCCGAACGATGTCGTGGGACACAGTGCCGCCTTCCCACTCGGCGGCAAGGCGAAGCCGAAGGTGACGTGGAAGAGCCGTATCAACCTCACGCTGGGCTACGACCCGACGATGCCGAATGGCCAGGATCTCGCGACACAGATTCGCGGCCGACTGGAAAACATGGGCGGACTGAGCGTGCAGCTCAAACCAGGTGAGCCGAACGCCGACCTTTACCTGCTTGATCGGAAAGCGTGGACCTGGACAGCGTTGGCGTGGCTGCAGCCTTACCTGGACGCGCCGCTTCCGGCCGTCGAGCCGACAGTGAACACGATCGCTACCGAGTTCCGTGCCACTACCGATAGTGAAAACGCGAACCAGTTGCTCGCCACGCTGCAGAAGCAGGCTGCGCTCGATTTGATCATGCTGCCGATCAGCCAGTCTGACGAACATTTCTACGTACGCCGGGGGGTCGCGATGTCCGGTGGTTCGTTCGGGCCCGGCTGGCAGCTGGGGTTCTTTGGCATCAGCAATGCCTGAGCAGCTCCCTCTTTCCGGGGTCCTGCGGGGCCCGCTGGCGGCAGGCGAGCGGATTACCCTCACTGATCCGAAGGGCCGCCGACATTCGGTCCTACTCGTGATTGGCGGCCAGTTCCATACCGCCAAGGGGTCCATCAGCCACGATGAGCTGATCTCCCAACCGGAAGGGATCGTGGTGACCTCCTCGGGCGGCACCCCGTTCCTAGCCATGCGGCCGCTGCTGAACGAATTCACCGTCACCATGCCTCGAGGTGCGGCGGTGATCTATCCCAAGGACGCAGCGCAGATCGTGATGAGTGCCGACATCTTTCCGGGTGCGCGGGTGCTCGAGGCTGGCGCCGGGTCTGGTGCGTTGACCTGCACGCTGCTCCGGGCAATCGGACCTAACGGACACTTGAGCTCATACGAGCGGCGTTCCGACTTTGCCAATCTCGCTCGCCGGAACGTGGAAAGCTTCTTCGGCGCCAGCCCGGGGAACTGGGAACTGCATGTCGCCAGTCTGGTCGAGTCGCTCGACGACGATCCTCTCGACCGGGTGGTCCTCGACATGCTCGCCCCCTGGGAGTGCGTGACGGCTTTGGCCGAGGTGCTGGTCCCTGGCGGTGTTTTCTGTGCCTATGTGACCACCACGACTCAGCTCGCTCAGACTGTTGAGACACTTCGGGTCCATGGCGGCTTCACCGAACCCGAAGCGACCGAGTCACTGATCAGAGCGTGGCACGTGGAGGGACTAGCAGTGCGTCCACGACATAACATGGTTGGCCACACTGGATTCGTGATCACTGCTCGACGCATGGCACCAGGGTTCACAGCACCGTTACGTAAACGTCGCCCAGCGCCCGGCGCGTACGGCGATGATTACAAAGGACCGCACAGCCTGCGCGGGTAGGGTCTTGACAGGAGGTGTGTCAATGACCGGATCTATCCACGATCGCGGAGCGTATGAGGACCGCGAATCTCTGATTGCCCAGATTGGTGCGCTCAGAGACGAGATCGATCGGCTCCGGGAACGTGTTTCCTCCCATCCCCATGACATCGCGATGCTGGAGCGGCGGCTGGCTGATGCCCGTTCTGATGCCCGGACCGCTGCGGCCAACAACGAGCGCCTCGCGGCGACGCTGCGTGAGGCGCGAGATCAGATAGTTTCGCTGAAGAGCGAAGTTGACCGGCTGGCGCAGCCCCCGGCGACATTTGCCGTCTTCCTTGCCGGACACGAAGATCACACCGCAGACATCTATACCTCTGGCCGCAAGATGCGGGTCAGTGTGAGTCCTGACGTTGATCTTGAGGCGTTGTCACCTGGCAAGGAGGTGATGGTCAACGAGGCGATGAACGTAGTCAAGGTCCTCGAGTTCGACGAGGTCGGCGAAGTCGTACTGCTGAAGGAGATGCTTGAGGGCGGTGACCGCGCGCTGGTGATCGGGCATGGCGATGAGGAAAGCGTCGTCCGGCTCGCGTTCCGGCTTCGTGATCAACACCTGCGTTCGGGAGATTCGCTGCTGATCGATCGTCGGGTGCACTTCGCGTACGAGCGGATCCCGAAGCTCGATGTCGAGGAGCTGGTGCTGGAAGAGGTGCCCGACATCGATTACTCGTTGATTGGCGGATTGGGCAACCAGATCGAGGCGATTCGGGACGCCGTGGAACTGCCGTTCCTGCACAAGGAACTCTTCGACGAGCATGAGCTCAAGGCACCCAAGGGCATCCTGCTCTATGGGCCGCCGGGTTGTGGCAAGACCTTGATCGCCAAGGCCGTCGCCAACTCACTGGCGAAGAAGGTGACCGAGCGAACTGGCGAGGAGGGACGCAGCTTTTTCCTTAATATCAAGGGACCTGAACTGCTCAACAAGTACGTCGGCGAGACCGAGCGGCATATCAGACTGGTCTTCCAGCGGGCTCGCGACAAGGCCACCGACGGCATGCCGGTGATCGTCTTCTTCGACGAGATGGATTCGCTGTTTAGGACCCGCGGCTCTGGGGTTTCCTCCGACGTGGAGAACACTATCGTGCCGCAGCTGTTGAGTGAGATCGACGGCGTCGAGGGTCTGGACAACGTGATCATCATCGGTGCCTCCAATCGCGAGGACATGATCGATCCCGCGATCTTGCGACCCGGACGCTTGGACGTAAAGATCAAGATCGAGCGGCCCGATGCTGAAGCAGCTCGGGAGATCTTCAGCAAGTACCTCACCCCAACGCTGCCATTGCATCGGGAGGATCTTGCCGAATTCGATCATGATCCACAGATGTGCGTACAGGCCATGATCGACCGCACCGTCGGGCGGATGTATGAGGAGTCCGAGGAGAACCAGTTCCTGGAAGTCACCTACGCCGGTGGCGATAAGGAGGTCTTGTACTTCAAGGACTTCAACTCAGGCGCGATGATCCAAAACATCGTTGATCGTGCCAAGAAGATGGCGATCAAGGACTTCTTAGAAACCGGGGTACGTGGGCTGAGGATCGGTCACCTGCTGCAGGCCTGCCTGGATGAGTTTGCCGAGAATGAGGATCTGCCCAACACCACCAACCCCGATGACTGGGCAAAGATCTCGGGCAAGAAGGGCGAACGGATCGTCTTTATACGAACGCTGATCTCCTCCAAGCAGGGTACGCAACCTGGCCGGTCGATAGACACGGTGTCGAATACGGGTCAGTACCTGTAAGCGCGTGCACATCGACTGGCCCGGGGCACATCGAGCCCTCGCTCACGTACTTGCGCGTTTCTTCGAACAAGACGACAGGTGCAAGCGGTTTCGGCGTACCCCGATCGTCATTCGTGACTTTGTGCGGAAGAACGTGAGCGCGAGGTACTCAGATCCGGCTCGTGCTGCGCTTCTCGAGCAGCCTCGCTTCGGGCACGGGCGTGCTGAATCAGCCGGAAGATGGCCCGCCAGCCGAGGAGGAATAATGCCAGCACACAACTGGCGACGATGATGAAAGACAGCTGTACGCCAGCGCCCGTGAGGAGCCTCAAGACCATCCCGCCTACGACGGTGCCGAGCCAGACTGCCACGCCCGATCTCAGCGAGTAGGGATGGCGCCAGGTGCGGCCGATCACTGTGCCCACCAATCCGCCGGCGAGGAACGGCCAAGCGGTGTGCGCAACACCAAGCAAGTCAGTCGTTTCCTGGTGGCTGCTGCGTCCAAGGATGGCGAAAACCAGGATGCAGATTACGTCGACAGCGATCGCTGGCAGGATCTGCATGATCCTCACATTACGCTGAGCACCATGGCTTCTACAGCCAATCGCGAGGAGTCAGCGACGGCTAACCCAGAGCTGACTGCGCGCCTGAACGCTCGCGTCATGGGAATCGAGACCGAGTACGGAATCAGCGCCTTGGCGCCCGGGTCATCAGCGCCGCCTGGTGGATTCAGCAGCGCTTTCGTGGAGGAAGACCTGCATCCCATGCAGCTGTCCAATCACGTGGTCAAGGCGTACGGTGCCTCAGCACCCGGTCAGCCAGCCGGTTGGGACTATGAGACCGAGACGCCGCTTCGCGACATCCGTGGCTACGAAATCTCCCGTGCGGCCGCTCATCCGGACCAGCTGACCGACACCGACCTCGGTATGGCCAACGTCATCTTGACTAACGGTGCCCGGCTTTATGTCGACCATGCGCATCCGGAGTACTCCAGCCCCGAAGTGACCTCTGCGCTGGACGCCGTGCGCTACGACAAGGCGGGAGAGGCCGTCATGGCGATTGCAGGCCAGCGCGCTACCCAGTCGTTGGGGCGCTCAGTGCGGCTCTACAAGAACAACACCGACGGCAAGGGTGCCTCGTACGGGACACATGAGAACTATCTGCTGCAGCGCAGCACCCCGTTTGACCGAATCGTCACCCAGTTCACCGCCTTCCTGATCTCGCGGCAGGTGATCATCGGCGCCGGTCGGGTCGGCGTCGGCCAATCGAGCCAAACGCCCGGCTTTCAGATCAGCCAGCGGGCCGATTTCTTTGAAGCGGAGGTAGGCCTGGAGACCACCCTGAACCGGCCGATCATCAACACCCGTGACGAGCCACACGCCGATGCGAGCAAGCACCGCAGATTGCACGTGATCACCGGAGACGCCAATCTGTCGGAGATCTCGACATATCTGAAGGTCGGCACAGCGTCGTGGGTGCTGCGGGTCATCGAAGCCGGCGAGCTCGGCAGCGACGTTCGGCTGGAAGGTCCGGTGGCTGCGATGCGGAACGTCAGCCATGACGTCGCGGTACGCGAGCCGTTGGCCTTAAGCGACGGGCCGAGCATGACGGCACTGGACCTTCAAGAGGTCTACCTCGACGCGTGCCGCAACCATTACGAGCGGGTGGCCGAGGAGCTGACGGAGACGGCTCGCATTGAAGCCAAGGACATCTTCAGCCGCTGGCAGGACTGCATCGACGGGCTCCGCACCGACATCTTCAGCCTGGCAGACCAGCTCGACTGGGTGGCCAAACTGAAGCTGATGGAGTCCTACCGGGAGCGGGACGGGCTCAGCTGGTCGGCTCCGAAGTTGGCGCTCATCGACCTGCAGTACGCCGATGTCGATCCGCGGCGCAGCCTCCACCGGGCCCTGCTGTCCAACGGGAAGATGCGGCGGCTTGTCAGCGACGACGACATCGAACGGGCTCGCACCTCACCGCCGGAGGACACGCGGGCCTACTTTCGTGGACGGGTCATGGAGAAGTTCGGATCGGCGGTGGTTGCGGCGTCGTGGGACTCGGTGATCTTCGACGTACCCGAACGCCCAGCGCTGCAGCGGTTGCCGCTGCTGGACCCGCTACGGGGCACTCGGGACCAGGTCGGCCAGCTGATAGAAGATTGCAATTCAGTCACGGAGCTTTTCGCGGCCCTGGGTCGTTAGGCTGTCGCATCGGAGGTTCACGACGCAGATTTGTCCGTTAACACCGGATCGCGCGGCGCTGTCCTGGACGACCGAACGAGCGGACACGCTTTTCGTCCGCGAGCGAGGGAGGAAGGCAGCGACTCTGAAGCGCGATCCGCGCGGAGCGAGCGACAGCGAGTGACGCAATCAACTCGGTGTTGTGGGTGGCGTTGGTTAGGCTGGAGGCC
>Ga0307406_10000068_pt1 | contig 57569 bp, 52 predicted proteins | sample 322Cmetagenome_3_FD_203706 | JGI IMG/M metagenome (GOLD analysis project Ga0307406, IMG submission 203706) | Maize rhizosphere microbial communities from greenhouse at UC Davis, California, United States - 322HYB-C-2 | ecosystem: Host-associated > Plants > Roots > Rhizosphere > Soil | place...
CGCACTCGCCTGAGGTAAGCAAGAGGGGCGGGCCCATCCCGGTCCCGCCCCTCATACCTCAATCTCAGCGCTTAGCGGTAATCGCCGAGATCAAATTCCTCCAAAGGCACGGCCGCGCCCGACCCCTGACCGAAGTCGTAGTCGAACGAGTCGTACCCCACCATCGAATACGCCTGCGCCTTGGCCTCCGGCGTCGGCTCGACACGGATGTTGCGGTACCGCTCCAGACCCGTACCGGCAGGGATCAGCTTGCCCAAGATCACGTTCTCCTTGAGCCCCACCAGCGAATCAGACTTGGCATGGATCGCCGCATCGGTCAAGACCTTGGTGGTCTCCTGGAACGACGCTGCCGACAACCACGATTCGGTCGCCAGCGACGCCTTAGTGATCCCCATCAGCACCGGACGGCCCGAGGCGGGCGTACCGCCCTCCGCTACGACGTGCCGGTTCGCCGCCTCGTAGGCAAGACGATCCACCAGGTCCCCGGTGAGCAGGCTGGAATCGCCGGACTCGATCACGGTAACGCGGCGCAGCATCTGCCGGATGATGATCTCGATGTGCTTGTCGTGAATCGGGGCCCCCTGGGTCCGGTACACCGACTGCACTTCATCCACTAGGTGCTCTTGCACCCGGCGAACGCCAAGCACCCGGAGCACGTCCTGCGGATCTGGCGTACCAGCAGTCAGCTGCTGCCCGACCTCGACGTGATCACCGTCCTCGACCAGCAGTCGAGCCCGGCGTGACACCGAGAACTCGGCCGCATCAGATCCATCATCGGGAGTGATGATGATCTTCTTGAGCCGGTCACTGTCCTCGATCTTCACGCGACCGGTAGCTTCGGCAATCGGCGCCTTGCCCTTGGGCTGGCGCGCCTCGAAGAGCTCGACCACCCGCGGCAGGCCTTGGGTGATGTCATCGCCGGCCACACCGCCGGTGTGGAAGGTACGCATAGTGAGCTGGGTGCCCGGCTCACCGATCGACTGCGCCGCCACGATGCCGACGGCCTCGCCGACATCAACTAGCTTGCCGGTGGCCAGCGAACGGCCGTAGCACATTGCACAGGTGCCACTCGCCGCTTCACAGGTCAGTACGCTGCGGACCTTGACCGAGGTTATGCCATTGTCGATCAGCAGCCGGATGTTGACATCGCCAAGATCAACTCCGGCCTTCAGCAGCACCTCACCGTCGGGACCGAACACGTCAGTCGCGAGGGTACGGGCGTACACCGCTGTCTCGACGTGCTCATCGAGGAGCAGGTTGCCGCGACCGTCGTCAGCGGCGATCGTCTTGGTCAGTCCGCGCTCGGTGCCGCAGTCCTCCTCGCGAATGATCACATCCTGGCTGACATCGACTAACCGCCGGGTCAGGTAGCCCGAGTCGGCGGTACGCAGCGCTGTGTCGGCCTGTCCCTTTCGGCCGCCGTGGGTGGAGATGAAGTACTCCAGCACGGAAAGGCCCTCGCGGAAGTTTGACTTGATCGGCCGCGCGATGATCTCACCCTTCGGGTTCACCACCAGACCTCGCATCGCGGCGATCTGGCGCATCTGCACCATGTTTCCGCGAGCACCCGAGTGCACCATCATGTAGATCGGGTTGGTCTTCTCGAAGTTGTTCTCCATCGCGGTACCGAGGCGAGACGTCGCGTCGGTCCAGATCTCGATCAACTCCTGGCGACGCTCGTCGTCGGTGATCAAGCCGCGCTCGTATTGCTTGTCGATCTTGTTAGCGCGTTCCTCGTAACCGGCCAGGATCTGCGGCTTGTCGGCCGGGGTGCTGACGTCACCGATCGAGACCGTCACACCGGAGCGAGTCGCCCAGTAAAAGCCCAGATCCTTGAGCTGGTCCAGACAGTACGCCACCTGGACCTTGGGATAGCGCTCGGCAAGATCATTGACGATCTGACCCAACTGCTTCTTGCCCACCTCGTAGTCGGCGTACGCGAAGTCGTCGGGCAATGCCTCATTGAACAGAGCTCGGCCGAGCGTAGTCTCAAACAAGATCGAGCCATTGGCCGACAGGCTCTTGCCAATCGGCGGCACGATGTCGGTCAAGCGCAGTTTGATCTTGGCTTGCACCGAGAGCTCGCCTCGGTCGAAGGCCATCAAGGCCTCGGCCACCGAGCCGAACGCCCGACCCTCTCCCATAGCGCCTTCGCGCTGCATAGTGAGGTAGTAGATCCCGATGATCATGTCCTGCGTCGGCATGGTCACTGGCCGGCCGTCGGCCGGCTTCAAGATGTTGTTCGTTGACAGCATCAAGATCCGGGCCTCGGCCTGGGCTTCTGCACTCAGCGGCAGGTGCACTGCCATCTGGTCGCCGTCGAAGTCAGCGTTGAACGCCGTACAGACCAACGGGTGAATCTGGATCGCCTTGCCCTCAATGAGCTGCGGTTCGAACGCCTGGATGCCCAGCCGGTGCAGCGTTGGCGCCCGGTTCAGCAACACGGGATGCTCGGAGATGACCTCCTCCAACACGTCCCAGACAACCGGGCGCTGGCGCTCCACCATCCGCTTCGCAGACTTGATGTTCTGCGCGTGGTTCAAATCGTCCAGCCGCTTCATCACAAACGGCTTGAACAACTCCAGCGCCATGGCTTTGGGCAGGCCGCACTGGTGCAACTTCAGTTGCGGACCAACCACGATCACCGAACGACCGGAGTAGTCGACGCGCTTGCCGAGCAGGTTCTGCCGGAACCGACCCTGCTTGCCCTTCAGCATGTCGGAGATCGACTTGAGCGGGCGGTTGCCCGGGCCGGTGACCGGACGGCCACGGCGGCCGTTGTCGAATAGCGAGTCGACGGCCTCTTGGAGCATCCGCTTCTCGTTGTTCACGATGATCTCGGGTGCGCCGAGGTCGAGGAGCCGCTTCAGCCGGTTGTTCCGGTTGATCACGCGGCGGTACAGGTCGTTAAGGTCCGACGTTGCGAACCGGCCACCATCGAGCTGCACCATGGGGCGCAGGTCCGGAGGAATGACCGGAACACAGTCCAGCACCATCCCGGTGGGGCTGTTCTTCGTGGTAAGGAACGCCGAGACCACCTTGAGCCGCTTCAGGGCGCGAGTCTTGCGCTGACCCTTGCCGACCTGAATGATCTCCCGCAGCTCGGCAGCCTCCGCCTCAAGATCAAAAGTCTCGAGGCGCTTCTGGATGGCGTCAGCACCCATGGAGCCGGAGAAGTACTTGCCGAACCGGTTTTTCATCTCCCGGTACAGCACTTCATCACCCTCAAGATCTTGCACCTTGAGGTTCTTGAAGCGGTTCCACACGGCCTCGAGCCGATCGAGTTCGCGCTGGGCGCGATCGCGCAACTGCTTGACCTCGCGCTCGGCACTTTCACGCACCTTGCGCTTGGCGTCGGCCTTGGCCCCCTCGGCCTCGAGTGCGGCGGTGTCCTCCTCGAGCTTGCGCATGCGGTTCTCGATGTCGGAATCCCGCCGACCCTCAAGCTGCTTGCGCTCCACATCGATCTTGGCCTCGAGGGACGGCAGGTCGCGGTGCCGAGCTTCCTCGTCGACGTCGGTGATCATGTACGCCGCGAAGTAGATGACCTTTTCCAGGTCCTTCGGGGCAACGTCGAGCAGGTAGCCCAGACGCGAGGGGACGCCTTTGAAGTACCAGATGTGCGTCACGGGGGCGGCGAGTTCAATGTGACCCATGCGCTCGCGGCGAACCTTGGAACGAGTGACCTCAACGCCGCATCGCTCGCAGATGATGCCCTTGAAGCGCACCCTCTTGTACTTGCCGCAATAGCACTCCCAGTCCCGAGTGGGACCGAAGATCTTTTCACAGAACAGCCCATCGCGCTCCGGCTTCAGCGTCCGGTAATTGATGGTCTCCGGCTTCTTCACTTCACCGTGCGACCACTTGCGAATCTCGTCGGCGGTGGCCAGGCCGATGCGGATCTCGTCGAAGAAGTTCACGTCGAGCATTCTTTGCTTATCTCTCTTCTCTCAACTAACGCGATATCTCAAGTTCTCAGTGACTGAACCCTCACCTCCGCCGACTTGTCAGAAGCTAAGCACCATATTTGGTGCTGAAATTCTGACAAGTCGGCGTGAGAGTGGGGCACTAGACTTCTTCGACTCCGCCGAGGGAGTCACCGGGGCGACGGGAGAGGTCGATGCCGAAGTCTTCAGACGACCGGTAGTCGTCCTCGGAGTCTCGCAATTCCACCTCTGTGCCGTCACTGGACAACACTTCAACGTTCAGGCATAGCGATTTCATTTCCTTGACCAGCACTTTGAAGGACTCCGGGATGCCGGGCTCGGGTATGTTCTCGCCCTTGACGATGGCCTCATAGACCTTCACGCGACCAGGAACGTCATCGGACTTGATCGTCAACAGCTCCTGTAGCGCCCATGCTGCGCCGTACGCCTCGAGCGCCCAGACCTCCATCTCGCCGAACCGCTGGCCACCGAACTGAGCCTTACCACCCAACGGCTGCTGGGTGATCATCGAGTACGGCCCCGTAGAACGGGCGTGGATCTTGTCATCCACCAAGTGGTGCAGCTTCAGCATGTAGATGTAGCCGACACCGACCGGCTCGGGGAACGGCTCGCCAGAGCGGCCGTCGAAGAGCTGAGCCTTGCCGTCGGCATTGACTAACCGGGCACTGTCGCGATTCGGGTGGGTGTGACCCAGCAGCCCGGTGATCTCCTCCTCGGTAGCACCGTCGAAGACCGGTGTGGCGATCTTCGCAGGTCCCTCCACGTCGTTGAGACCGACGGTCCGCAGCCGGCTCGACCAGTCACTCTTGACACCGTCGAGATTCCAGCCCTGCTTGGCGACCCAGCCAAGGTGGGTCTCCAGCACCTGCCCGACATTCATCCGGCTCGGCACACCCAAGGGATTGAGCACGATGTCGACCGGGGTGCCGTCTTCGAAGAACGGCATGTCCTCAATGGGCAAAATCTTGGAGATCACGCCCTTGTTGCCATGCCGTCCGGCAAGCTTGTCGCCGTCCTGAATCTTGCGCTTTTGGGCCACGTAGACCCGAACCAGTTGATTGACGCCAGGCGACAGCTCGTCATCGGCATCGCGGTCGAAGACGCGTACCCCAATGACCGTTCCTGACTCACCGTGCGGGACCTTAAGTGAGGTGTCACGGACCTCCCGTGCCTTCTCGCCGAAGATCGCCCGCAGCAGCCGCTCTTCCGGAGTCAGCTCGGTCTCCCCCTTTGGAGTGACCTTGCCAACCAAGATGTCTCCAGTGGACACCTCCGCGCCGATCCGGATAATGCCCCGCTCATCAAGATCAGCGAGCATCTCCTCACTTATGTTGGGGATGTCCCGGGTGATCTCCTCAGCACCCAGCTTGGTGTCGCGGGCGTCGACCTCATGCTCCTCGATATGGATGGAGGTCAACACGTCGTCCTGCACCAGCCTCTGGCTCAAGATGATCGCGTCCTCGTAGTTGTGACCTTCCCAGGGCATGAAGGCGACCAGCAGGTTACGGCCCAGCGCCATCTCGCCACGATCAGTACAGGGTCCGTCAGCAAGCGGCATGCCCTTCTCAATCCGCTGCCCTGCGATTACCAGCGGGCGCTGGTTGATGCAGGTGCCTTGGTTCGAACGACGGAACTTGCTCAGCCGGTAGGTCTTGAACGTGCCGTCGTCCTGGGTGACATCGATGAGGTCGGCACTCACCGAGGTGACGACGCCGCCTTGAGTTGCGACTGTTACATCACCGGCATCGACAGCGCCGCGGTACTCCATGCCGGTACCCACCAGGGGAGCCTCCGACTGAATGAGCGGCACCGCCTGGCGCTGCATGTTCGAACCCATCAGAGCCCGGGAAGCATCGTCATGCTCTAGGAACGGGATCATTGCGGTCGCCACCGACACCATCTGACGCGGTGACACGTCCATGTAGTGGACCTCGCTGGGCGGCACCGTGTCGGGCTCGCCGTGGCGCTTGCGAACCAGGACCCGGTCCTCGGTGAAGCGGCCCTTGTCGTCGAGCTTGGCGTTGGCCTGGGCCTTGGCGTACCGATCTTCCTCGTCGGCGGTCAGGTACTCGATCTGATCGGTGACGTGACCCTTCTCCACCTTGCGATATGGAGTTTCGACGAAACCGAAGGCGTTCACCCGCGCAAACGAGGCGAGAGAACCGATGAGGCCGATGTTCGGACCCTCAGGAGTCTCAATCGGACACATCCGGCCGTAGTGCGACGGGTGCACGTCGCGGACCTCCATGCCGGCCCGGTCGCGCGACAGACCGCCAGGACCGAGCGCGTTGAGCCGCCGCTTGTGCGTCAGGCCCGCGACAGGGTTTGTCTGGTCCATGAACTGGGAAAGCTGCGAGGTACCGAAGAACTCCTTCAGTGCCGCGACAACCGGTCGAATGTTGATCAAAGTCTGGGGCGTGATCGCCTCGACGTCTTGAGTGGTCATGCGATCCCGAACGACCCGCTCCATGCGTCCTAAGCCGGTACGCAGCTGGTTCTGGATCAGCTCCCCGACCGTACGCAACCGGCGGTTTCCGAAGTGGTCGATGTCGTCCTCTTCAACGAGGAGCTCGCCACGCGGTGACTCCAGAGTCTCTTTGCCCTCATGCAATGCGACCACGAAGTGGATAGCAGCGATGATGTCTTCGATCGTCAACACCGTCTTGTCGAACGGCAGCTCTAGCCCAAGCTTCTTGTTGATCTTGTAGCGGCCAACCTTGGCCAAGTCGTAGCGCTTGGGGTTGAAGTAGTAGTTCTCCAACAGCGCCTGCGCCGCCTCACGGGTTGGAGGCTCGCCGGGACGGAGCTTGCGGTAGATATCGAGCAGCGCCTCATCCTGGGTGGTGGTGTGGTCCTTCTCGAGGGTGAGCCGCATCGATTCGTAGTTGCCAAACTGCTCCAGGATTTGAGCATCGGTCCAGCCGAGCGCCTTGAGCAGCACGGTGACGTTCTGCTTGCGCTTACGGTCCAGGCGTACGCCCACCATGTCCCGCTTATCGATCTCGAACTCCAGCCACGCGCCACGCGAGGGGATCATCTTGCAGGTGAAGATGTCCTTATCGGAGGTCTTGTCGGTGGTCTGCTCGAAGTAGACACCCGGTGAACGGACGAGTTGGGAAACTACGACCCGTTCGGTCCCGTTGATCACGAATGTGCCCTTGTCGGTCATCAAGGGGAAGTCGCCCATGAACACCGTCTGGCTCTTGATCTCACCGGTCTCGTTGTTCATGAACTCCGCGGTGACGAAGAGCGGCGCGGCGTAGGTGACGTCACGCTCCTTGCACTCATCGACTGTGTTCTTCGGCGGCTCGAACCGGTGATCGCGGAACGACAGCGACATGGTGCCGGAGAAGTCCTCGATGGGTGAGATCTCTTCAAAGATCTCCTCGAGTCCGGACTTGGTGTTGATGTCAGTACGGCCCTGATCCAAGGCGCGCCCAACGCGCTCGCGCCAGGCATCGTTGCCGATAAGCCAGTCAAATGAATCAATCTGCAAATCGAGCAGATATGGGACTTCCATTGGTTCGGCGATCTTCGCGAACGAGATCCGGCCGGTAGGGGATATAACTTTGGTCTTCGAGGCTGTGCGCGAGGCGGCCAACTCCTGTGTCCTTCCGAGGGCTCGCAGTGGAGGAGCGAAGTGCTTCTGCGCATGCTGAACGGCCCGTGTCAAAGTGAAACGGGTCGGCAGATGGCGAGGGCAAACCCCCAATATAGATGCTGATAGGCCCACAGTCAAGTACCGGGGCGCAGCATTAGCTAGAGCAGTCAAATCCTCGACTGCCTTGGGAGAGATCTTACTCTTCGAGGGCCGCGCGACAAGGGGCAATACGGGGACTTTCTTATCGACTCGGTCGCGCGCAGTCCACCATTGGACCTCACGAGCCGGGACCTTCGACCCTCCCTGCAACGCTGAGCGTCTCATTGACTAGAGCAATCGACGCCATCGTCTGAGTAAGGAGCGCCAAATGGCAGCCGGCAGCCAAGCTCATCGGGTACCTGAGCAAGATGGGCTGCAGCAGGAAAAGTGCCTGCGCATTGCGCATAGCCAATTAGCTCGATCAGACCACAGCAGGAAGGCAGCAGTGATGGTGGAGGAGAGATTTATCGACGATGAGTCGACAAGCGAATTTCGGGCGATGAGTCCTGCACACTGCCGGGAGCTTCTCGCAAGCCAGAGTGTCGGCAGGGTGGCGTGGCAAGCCGCGGATGGTCCCCAGATCCTTCCAGTGACGTACGCCTGGCATGACGGAACGATCATCTTTCGGACCTCTCCCTACTCGGTCTTGTCTGAGCTTGTCCGGCCAACCGAGGTCGCACTGGAGATCGACGACCTTGATCAGAACAGCCGCCGAGGTTGGAGCGTGGTGGTGCAAGGCCGGGCGCAAGGGGTCGCCGAACCCGATCAGCTTGGACGCATCTGGACAGCAGGCGGCGTTGTGCCATGGGCAGCGGGGGTCAGGAATGTCTTCATCCAAATCACGCCACACAAGGTGACTGGTCGGGTGGTGGCAGCACGGTCCCGTTAGCAACCGTTTTTACGGTCTTTGCCTGCCGCTATAGGTTCTGATCACTGCCAACCGGTTGCGCAGCTTGAGGACTTTAGTCCTAAGTTTTTTCTGAGACCGGTCAAACCCCTATCCAGTTGATCACAACAAGCGCACAATGCTAAATGAGGGTGGGCGGAGCTCCGGGAGTTGATCATGCCAACATTTAGCGGTCGCGTTTCGCCAGGCGAGCGGCTGCGGAGGCTCTCGCCCAATGAGTGCAGAGCCTGGCTTTACAGCCACCATGAGGGCCGGTTGGGCTATCAGTCAGGCCGTGGTCATCGCTGCGTGGTGGTTTCGTACGCGGTTACGGGTGATCAGATCTTGGTCCGGCTGCCGGACTACAACGACATCGTGCGCTATGCACCTGGGGCTGAGGTTAGCCTCGACGTCGAGGGCGGCACCTCCGCGGCACACCGTGAGACTGTGATCGTCACTGGCATGGCTGAACTTGCCGAGAGCGCTCACCGGCCGCTGATCGACCAGACTGCATTTGTAGAGAACTGGCCTCCTGACGTACCGACTTCGATCATCTGCCTGCCACTCAACGCTATGGAAGGTTTCGAACTCAGGAATCCATAGCTTGACTTCACTGGACTTTGCTCGCTCCCCTTCCCCGGGAAAGTGGTCGCGGACGACATTACTTTTCACGAAGTTGTTGTCGTCCGCGACCACTCTTAGAGCGGTGATCATGACAGGGCTGCCAGTGAGCCTCTACAGTCCAAGATCATGGCTTCGTCTCGATGGACCGCGGCCCACGTGCCCGTGCAGTCAGGACGTACGGTCATCGTGACCGGTGCCAATAGCGGCATCGGATTTCCCACAGCACAGGCGTTCGCCGAGGCTGGGGCTCATGTGGTCCTTGCGGTACGGGACGTGGCCAGGGGCGAGGCGGCTGCGGAGGCCATCTCCGGTGATTGCGAGGTTCGCCAGCTTGATCTTGCCGACCTTAGCTCGGTGGGTGCATTCGCCAACGCTTGGCAAGGTGAACTGAGCGTCTTGATCAACAACGCCGGGGTCATGCGAACGCCCGAAAGACGTACCGCAGATGGTTTCGAGCTGCAGATCGGGACAAACCACCTTGGCCACTTTGCGCTCACAAACTTGCTGCTGCCATACATCACCGATCGCGTGGTCACCGTCGCGTCCGGCGCACACCGCGGCGGCACGATCTCATTGGAGGACCTGAACTGGCAGCGTCGTACCTACCGGCGCTGGGCGGCGTACCAGCAGTCGAAGCTAGCTAATCTGCTGTTCACACTGGAGCTGCAGCGGCGGCTCAGCGAAGTCGGTTCAGCGGTTCGGGCGCTGGCGGCTCATCCCGGCTACGCCGCAACCAATCTTCAATTCCGTAGCGAAAACCGGCTCGAAGATCGGCTTCTCACGATTGGCAACCGGTTATTCGCGCAGACCGATGAGGCCGGTGCGCGACCGACATTGTTCGCTGCGACCGAGGACTTGCCGGGCGCGAGCTATGTCGGCCCTGACGGTCCGGGAGAAAAGCGCGGCTATCCAACCCTCGTTGGACGCTCGGCGGAGGCCTCCGATGTGGAGCTGGGGAAGCGGCTATGGATGCTCTCTGAAGAGCTCACTGGAGTCAAGTTCCCACTCACCGCCGATCGCCAAGACCGTTAAGGTGGCTGATTTCTCGCGAGGTCGGGAGAAAGGACACACGTTAACGGTCTTGCCGACCGGTTCTACTTGTAGGAGACGGTGGCGCCAGCGGTCTCGAGGGCCTCGCGAGCCTTGTCCGCAGTCTCCTTGTTGACCTTCTCCAGAACCGCCTTGGGAGCGGCTTCGACCAGGTCCTTGGCCTCCTTGAGGCCCAGGCTGGTGAGCGACCGCACCTCTTTGATGACCTGGATCTTCTTGTCACCAGCGGCCTCGAGGATCACGTCGACCTCGTCGCTACCCTCCTCCTCGACCGGACCGGCTTCGCCACCAGCCGCGGCCGGCGCCGCGGCAGCGGCGGCAACCGGAGCGGCCGCAGTGACGCCGAAGGTTGTCTCGAATTCCTTGATGAACTCGCTGAGCTCAATCAAGGTCAACTCCTTGAATGCGTCAAGGAGCTCCGTTGTGCTGAGCTTCGCCATTATTGGGCCGTCCTTCCTAGTTGTCTTCCGCAGCCGGTGCTGCCAGTTGTTCTGCCGTGGGCGCATCGCCCGCTTCAGGTGCAGCTGACGCTGCGGGTGGTGCCGCTTCAGCGGCAAGTTCTTGGTTAGTCGGTTCTCGAGTGTCGTCGGCGCCACTGGCGAGCAGCGACGGGTTGTCTGCTGCCACTTGCTCCAGCGCCGCCAACAACCGGGCCGTCTGGGACAGCGGGGCGGAGACCAGTGAAATGGCCTGCTGCAGAACACCTTGCAAGGCGCCTGCCACCTTGGCCAGCAAGACCTCGCGGGATTCAAGATCGGCCAGCTTCCTGACCTCGTCGGGCGTCATGAACTTTCCGTCCAGCACGCCGCCCTTGATGACAAGTTGCGGATTGGTCCGAGCGAAGTCCCGCAGGCCCTTCGCCACAACAACCGGGTCCCCATCGATGAAGGCAATCGCCGTCGGCCCGACGAGCTGCTCTTCGATCGCATCGATGCCCGCCTCGCGGGCGGCGATGGTGGTCAGCGTGTTCTTCGATACCGAATAGCTGGCTTGATCACCCAGTGAGCGGCGCAGCTCCCGAAGAGCCTTTACCGATAGTCCGCGATACTCGGTCAACACCACGCCAGCTGAGCTGGAAAACCTGTTGGTTAGCTCAGCGACGGCCGCGACTTTGTCCGACCTCGCCATTTCTCACCTCCACTTCGTCGCGCGCTCATCTGAAGCGCTACCGAAGGGAGCTGGCAACCGCCGAGAATGAGAAAGCCCTCTGCGCAGGGCAAAGGGCACATCCGGAGACATGCTGCTCCGTCACACACTTAACTCACCTGCGCGGGCCGTCCATGCTCTCGTACGGACACTTCGGGTCGAGTGTGCTCGACCAACCAGCGGTCTTCGGCAGCAAACACTGTACCGATCGCCCAAGGTGTCGGCAAAATCGACGGCTGGCAGCGTCGCCGTAGAGCCGTTCTGGGCACCGGCAGAAGCCGCAAGTGGTCACAGACGACGAGGATCCGGGGCTAATTCTGTGTCGTTTGTGGCCACTTGCTGTGAGGATGGGGCGATGCATCCCGGCGTACGCGAGGCCCGAGAGTCTGACCTCGAGCGGATCCGTGAGCTGATCGTCGACCTCGCGACGTATGAGCGGGCTGCACACGAAGTGAAGACCACGACCGAGCAGCTTCGAGCGGCGCTGTTTGGGCCTCAGCCCGCCGCTTACGCGCTGGTGGCCGAGAGCGATCAAGAGGTAGTCGGCTTCGCGCTCTACTTCCGGAACTTCTCAACGTGGGAGGGAGTCCACGGGCTCTACCTTGAGGACCTGTATGTCATGCCTGAGTATCGCGGCTTCGGACTCGGCAAGGCGTTGCTGCTGTCGCTGGCAGGCCTGGCGATTGAGCGCGGATATGCGCGATTGGAGTGGGCCGTTCTTGACTGGAACCAGCCAGCGATTGACTTCTACCGCCGTCTCGGAGCGGCCGCTTTGGATGAGTGGACCGTTTATCGGTTGAGCGGCGAAGCACTGGCCGTTGCCGGCATCGCGATGTCTGACTTGTTGAAATGAGTCGTGCTATTCGGCGAAGCGGCTGAGGGTTACGGCCCCTCCAATCGCCAGTAGGAACCCGATGACCGCAAGCGGCATCCGGCCAGGTTCGATCGCGTCGCCAAAGAGCAGGATCCCGATCAAGGAAGGCACGACAACTTCGAAAACGAGCGTGATCGCGGTGATAAGCGTCACGGCGTCACGTTGCAACGCCACCGTGAAAAACGACATACCGACGGCGCCATGCACGATGATCGCCCAGAGCAGGGGGTTGATCAGCAGAGGCCAGGAGATGTCAGCGGCCCCAATCCCTCGGGAGGCCAAGGCGACGCCCGTGAAACCCAGACCTGCGGCGCAAGACAGCACGATCGCCGATATACGTCCCTTCAAACGAAAGCCGATTAGGCCGATGACCGCCGGCACCACCACGGTCAGCAAGATGATCCAGTCCTTGATCAAGGGCAGGCGCGCGGCCGCGGTAGGCACTGCCGTCATACTGAGGCAGACCAAGCCGGCGCCGAGAACTGCCAGGCAGATCCAGTCCTTCCAGGACAGGTGCGCGCCCCGCAGGCTCGCGATTGCGGCGGTGACTCCGACGCTGCCTGCCACGATGGACTGGACGAGAAACAACGGAAGCCGCTGCAAGGCGAGCACATTGCCTGCAAAGCCCAGTCCGTCGCAAGCCAAGCCGAGCAGATACGGCACTTGCTTGATGATCAACGCAAGGCCGGTCAGCCCGATTACTTCCGCGGTTCGCTTGGCGGCGATCGACTGAAGGACCGACGCGACGCCATAGCCCAAGCACGCGACCAGCGCTCCCAACCAGCTCAGCGCCAGCATTGCGTCGGAGAGCTTGAGGCTACTCGGCTTCCGGGCGGGTCTTGTTGGTGTCGATGGGGATGCCGGGGCCCATCGTCGTCGACAGGGTGATCTTGCGGAGGTAGCGGCCTTTAGCGGCACTCGGCTTCAGCCGAACGATCTCGTCCAGCGCAGCAAAGTAGTTCTGTGACAGCTGCTTCGTGGTGAACGATGACTTGCCAATGATGAAGTGCAAGTTGGCATGCCGGTCGACCCGGAATTCGATCTTGCCGCCCTTGATGTCGGAGACTGCCTTGGCCACATCGACGGTGACTGTTCCGGTCTTGGGGTTCGGCATTAAGCCACGCGGGCCGAGGATGCGGCCGAGGCGGCCGACCTTGCCCATCAGATCAGGCGTTGCGACGACCGCGTCGAAGTCCAAGTAGCCCTTCGAAATCTTGTCGATCAGCTCGTCTGAGCCCACTTCGTCGGCTCCAGCGGCAATCGCGGCCTCCGCCCGTTCGCCGGTCGCGAAGACGATCACCCGCGCTGTCTTACCAGTGCCATTGGGTAGATTGACGGTGCCCCGAACCATTTGATCGGCCTTGCGGGGATCGACGCCGAGGCGTACCGCAACGTCGACTGTCTCGTCGAAATGGGCTCTGGTATTGGCCTTGGCAAACTCCATGGCCTCGGTTGGCGCGTAGACCTTGGCATGATCGACCTTCTCGGCGACCGTCCGGTATGACTTACTGCGCTTCATGATGCTGGTCCCTTTCTGGCCAGTTGTGGTCAGAGCCGCGCGCGGCTCCCCCACGGTTCGTTTCTCTCTAAGCCGACTTGTCCGTGGGTTAGTCGGCGACGGTGACCCCCATACTCCGGGCGGTACCTTCGACGATCTTCATAGCCGCGTCGATGTCGTTCGCATTGAGGTCCGGCAATTTCGTCGTGGCGATGTCGCGAATCTGGTCCCGGCTGATCTTGCCGACCTTTTCACGATGCGGCACGCCCGAGCCCTTCTGCACACCAGCGGCTTTCTTGATCAGCTCAGCGGCCGGCGGCGTCTTGGTGATGAAGGTGAACGTGCGGTCCTCATAGATCGTGATCTCGACCGGGATGATCGTGCCGCGCATCGACTCTGTCGCCGCGTTGTACGCCTTGCAGAATTCCATGATGTTGACGCCGTGCGGACCCAGCGCGGTGCCGACCGGCGGTGCTGGGGTGGCGGCGCCAGCATTTAAGGCGATCTTGACGAGCGCGGCGACTTTCTTCTTCTTGGGAGGCATTTTTTTCTTTCTAGATCCTTGTCGTGGTCGTATGACGGTCAATGCAACCGTGTGGGCGGTGTCCTGTGGTAGCGCTCAAACTTTCTGAATCTGCGGGAAGGTCAGATCGACTGGCGTTTCGCGTCCCAGGATCTCCACGAGCGCCTTGAGCCGCTGGTTGTTCACGTTGATCTCTGTGATCGTTGCGTGAACGCCCGCGAACGGTCCGTCGACCACCATGACCGAGTCTCCGACAGCAAAGTCTGCGACCTCCACCTTCTTCTTACGTCGGGTGGGACCCTCACTCGAGGCTGTCGCCGCAGCCACCACTGCCGGCGCCAGCATTTTCTCTACCTCATCAAGGCTGAGTGGTACCGGAGAGTTCGAGTGTCCGACGAAACCGGTGACTGATGGAGTGTGCCGCACTGTCGACCAGGACTCGTCAGTCAGATCCATGCGCACCAAGACATAGCCCGGCAGGACCGTACGCTTCACCTGCTTACGCTGACCGTTGCGGATCTCGGTGACCTCTTCGGTAGGCACGATGATCTCGTAGATGTAGTCCTCCATATTGAGTGAGGACACCCTGTTCTCCAGGTTCTGCAGCACCCGGTTCTCCATGCCGGAGTAGGTGTGGACTACATACCAGTCTCCCGGCTTGGCTCGTAGCTCGGTGCGGAACGCCTCAAGGGCGTCTTGACTGGCGTCTGACTCCTCCTCTTCCTGCTCAGACTCGGCGGACTCTGGCTCCTCCTCGACAACCGTGGGAGCGAGACTGCCTAGGTCGAGCTCGAAGTCGTCCTCAGTTGCCCGCTCGGCCGGCGCGTCGCCGAAGTCGAGGTTGATGTCGACATCGGATTCTCGGCTCGCGGGATGGCTGCCGAGGTCGATATCGAAGTCGTCCTCCGATGCCTCCGTAGAAGTGGGAAATGCAGGGCTTTCCAGCGCCTCCGCATCCTGCTGCGGGCTGTCGGCTGAAAAGTTCTCGGGCACGTCGATATCTCCGTTGCTTGGTTCGTTGTCGGTCATCAGCTGAAGATCTTGAAGATCGCCCAGCCAAAACCGAGGTCCAGCAGGCTTACGTAGGCGATCACAAACAGCACAAAGACCAGTACGACGATGAAGTAGTTGATCAGTTGCGGGCCGGTAGGATAGACAACCTTGCGCAGTTCGCCGATCGATTGCCGGACGAACTTGAGCGGCGTCGTACGCTCTCGCTTGACCGGCTGATCTCGCTTCTTCGTAGCTGCGCCTTTCGGCGCCCTGATGGAACGGCGTGTTTCTGGAGCTTTCGCGCTGCTGCCCGAGGCTGAGGCTGCGACGCCTGCTGGTTCTAAAATCTTTCCGGATTGCGAGTCGGGGCTGCTGTCCGGTTTGGCCGCCTCGCTGCCGTTCGTCCCAGTTTGTAAGGGCTTGAGATCAGCGCTGGCCTCGCTGGCGCCCGACAACTCGGCAGAGCTCGCCTCCGGCTCCACCTCTTCTTTGTCTGCCACGCTAACGACCTTCCCTGCCGCCATCTACTGCCTCTAAGCCCTGCAGGGCAAGAGGGACTTGAACCCCCAACCTTCGGTTTTGGAGACCGATGCTCTGCCAATTGAGCTATTGCCCTCCGGAGTCCTCCACCGGATGCTCTCGCGCATCGGCGGTCTGTTCGCCGGGCACACAAAAGCAATGGTGAGAGGCCACCAAACAAGAGAGTCTACTGAGGATTCCGACGAGAGTCGAACGCAGTTAACCGTCGGGTTAACCAGCCTGCGACGAGCGCGGCGAGTCGTCTTGAGATGAGAAAAGTGGCACCGATTCGTTCTCAAGGCACTTGTTAGCCGTCTTGAGAGCGGAAACGTTGGCGGCAACGAGAGACAGCCCTCTCTGGCGGGTCGTTTCGCCGCACAGCCATCAAGACGCACCCCGACCAGACCACGCCCGGGCGCAGCGAGCAAGGCAATCGAATTCAGAGCCAGACGAGAGCTGAGACGAGCAGCGCCACGCAGAAGAGGATAGGGACTAGCAGTAGACCCCACGAATCGTCGGAGAACACTGGCTTGGACGGGGGAACTCCTGCCATCGAAAGTCTTCTTTTCCTAGCTGAGTTTTGGCGGACGTTTCCCCGAGGACAAGATCGTAGGAACGCAACTCGCCAGAAGTCATGCGCTTTTGTGACGAATCTCGGAAATCGGGATGGCTTAATCAACTTGTGATCATGAGACGCCCGAGCAACCTGAATGGCAAGCGGAAAATAACTTGTCCGTGATTGCGAGCGCTGACAGGGTGCACATCATGACCGCCGCGATCCCTTCCGTCATGCTGGCCCCTCCAAGCGGGTGCCGCCAGCAGGCCGGTCGGCGCCCTGGTCATGCCTACCTCCGACGATCATGATCGGCGACTTCGCGTCCGGTGCTCTAGCCGGACTTGTAGTCGCGATGCCAATCGGCGCTGTCGGTACCTACCTTGTCGCTCTAGGCGCGCGCGAGCGGATAGCCGTTGCTACGGCTGCCGCGCTGGGCGTCGCATCGGTCGACGGTGGGTACGCCGTCGTCGCAGTGCTCGGTGGAACAGGTCTACAGGTAGTCCTGAGGGAAGCGTCCGACTGGCTCGAATGGGTCGCGGCCATCGTCTTGGTGGCCGTTGCCATCCGCACCATCAGGCTCGCGGTCCGCCGCTATCGAACTACCAGCGAGGCTGTTGGCCGGCCCAGGGAGCTGACTCCCGGGCGAGCCTACGTCAGCTTGCTCGCGCTGACAGCCGTAAACCCCGCAACGCTGATCACCTTTGCGGCGGTCGCCGTCGGTCGATCCCCGAGCGAGGCGAGCTCGACACTGTTCGTCGTCGCTTTGTTCGCAATCGGTGCTTTTGCGGCATCCGCGGTATGGCAACTTCTGTTGACAGGAGGAGGCAACCTACTCGGCCGGATTTTCAGCACTCGTCGCGGTCAGTTAGCCATCTCAGCCTGTTCGGCTTTCCTCATGCTGGCGCTCTCGGTCGGCGCCTTGCTGCGATGAATCAAAAGCAGCGCGGAGCTTTTCGGTGGCGGCGAGCAGGACACAGGTCGCGAGGCCGTCGATGGCAGCGGCTACCTCATCGGGCGGGGGGAAGCTCGGCGCAATCCTGATGTTCCGATCGCGCGGGTCCCGCCCATAGGGAAACGCGGCGCCTGCGCCCGTCATCGCTATCCCCGCTGCCTTGGCGAGCTCCACCACCCGAGTCGCCGTACCGTCCAGTACGTCAAGGCTGACGAAATACCCGCCATCAGGATCGGTCCACGTTGTTCCCTGGTAGTCCCCGAGCCGCTTGCTGAGGATGGAGGTCACTTGCTCGAACTTGGGAGCAAGAATCTCCCGATGCCGGCGCATCAGCGCGGTTACACCATCGGCACCCTTCAAATACAGCGCATGCCGTAGATGGTTGATCTTGTCAGGGCCGATGGTCCGCTTGCTCAGGTTCTTCAAGTACCAATGGACATTCGAGGCCGAGCTGGCAAAGAACGAGACTCCAGCCCCGGCGAAGGTGATCTTGGATGTCGAGGCGAACAGAAACACCCGATTAGGATGTCCGGCGTCGGCTGCCATGGTGAGTACGTCCAGCGCGGGAGTCTCAACGTCGGTCAAGTGGTGTACGGCGTACGCGTTGTCCCAGAACATCCGGAAGTCTCCGGCGGCAGGCATTTCGAGCAGTGCCCGGGTTACCTCCTTCGTGTAAATAGCGCCGTTGGGATTGGAGTACATCGGAACAATCCACATGCCCTTGATCGATGGATCCTCCGCAACCAGCCGCCGTACCTGATCAAGATCGGGACCGTCCTGGCTCAGCGGTATCGAGATCATCTCGATGCCGTACTGCTCGCAGAGCGCAAAGTGGCGATCGTAGCCGGGAACGGGGCACAGAAACTTGATCGGCGACTTGGACCAAGGCTCGACCGAATCCACCGTTCCCTTGAGCAGCGCGTAAACGAGTGCGTCGTGCATGATCGACAAGCTGGAGTTGTCGCCGGCAACGAGCTGGTCCACCGGAACGTTGAGCAGTGGCGCAAAAATGGTGCGGATTGCCGGCAGCCCCTGGGTACCGCCGTAGTTCCGGCAGTCGGTGCCCGTTGAGTCCCGATAGATGCCCTCTCCCGGCAAGGTCAGCAGCTCGTTGGATAGGTCGAGTTGTGCGGCTGAGGGCTTGCCGCGTGTTAGGTCGAGCTGCAGCCCCTGGGCAAGGAGCGCATCGTAGGCCTTGGTTTGCTCCTCATGCAGCGCTGCTAGCTCGTCGTTACTGAGGTCGGACAAAGACATCATTGGATTTGCTCCCATGCGAGATTGGACATGTTCAGAGCTGCTCACGCATCGCGCTTTGGAACCCGCCGCCGCCGTCGTCGCTCGCAGAGGGACGAACACCTCCGCTCGCTCCTCCTCCGTCCGACGGCGCGCGATTTCCAACGCTCGCAGCTGCCGCGAGTCTAATGTCGAGACCTCGGCACGCTGCTCTGTCTTGAGACGGCCTCCCCCGATTAGATTCACATCATGACAACGATGTCTGAGGCTGTTACCAACATCGCAAGCTGGTTGAGCGAACGGGCCGCTGCCGATCCGGATCTGCCGGCCATCAAGCAGGGCGACACAATCCTGAGCTTCGGAGACCTCGAAGCGGCGGCTGCCCGATTCGCCACCATTCTCAGCGGGCGTGGCGTCAAAACCGGCGATCGGGTCGCAATGATCATGCCCAACGTGATCTATTTCCCGATCGTCTACTACGCGATCCTGCGGGTCGGTGCCATCGCAGTACCGATGAATCCGCTGCTCAAGGCAGGTGAGATCTCCTTCGTCTGGAAAGATTGCGGGGCAAAAGTGGCCGTTGTCTTTCCGCTGTTCGCGGAGGAGGCTGGAAAAGCCGCGAGCGTCACAGGGACCGAGGTCATCATCACCGTCCCGGGTCAATTCGAGGCCGAGCTTGGACAGGCAGAACCCACCGAGCAGGTTGCTGATCAAGGTGGGGAAGCCACCGCGGTGATCTTGTACACCTCCGGGACCACCGGCCAGCCCAAGGGTGCCGAGCTCACGCACAACAACCTCAGCAGCAACGTCCGAAGCACGATCGAGACCCTGCTCCCGATGGAGCCGGGCGATGTGATCTTCGGCGGATTGCCGCTGTTCCATTCCTTCGGCCAGACGGTCGAGCTTAACGCCGCAATGGCAGGTGGAGCGTGCTTGACCTTGCTGCCGAAATTTGATGCCGAGCAGGCGTTGTCGATCATTTCCAACGACCAGGTAACGATCTTCCTTGGGGTACCGAGCATGTATATGGGTTTGCTGGCAGTCAAGGACAGGGTGCGGTTCGACACGTCCAGCCTGAAGGTGGCCGCCTCGGGCGGGGCGTCGCTGCCGGTCGAGGTGTTGCACGGCGCGGAGCAGGCGTTCGGCTTCACATTGCTGGAAGGTTACGGGCTTTCGGAGACCTCACCGGTCGCCTCGTTCAACCATCCCGACCGACCGATCAAGCCTGGATCCATTGGGACGCCCATCCGAGGCGTTGAGTTCGCACTGCGTGATGACGACGACCACGACGTGGTCGAGGGAGAGATCGGCGAGATCGTCATTCGTGGCGAAAACGTGATGAAGGGCTATTGGAACCAACCCGAGGCAACGGCTGAAGCCATGCGCGGCGGCTGGTTCCACTCAGGAGATCTCGCTCGCCGTGACGAGGATGGCTATTACTACATCGTCGATCGCAAGAAGGACATGATCAACCGCAGCGGGTACAACGTCTATCCCCGCGAGGTAGAAGAGATCTTGTACGCGCACCCCGACGTTGCCGAGGCAGCCGTCTTCGGGGTTCCAGATGCGATGTGCGGTGAGGAAGTCGCCGCCCTGGTGACCCTGAAGGAAGGCGCCTCGGCTACCGAGGAGGAGTTACGCGACTACGTGAAAGGCCAGATCGCGGCGTACAAGTATCCCCGGATTATTCGCTTCGGACCCATCCCGAAAGGTCCAACCGGCAAGATTTTGAAGCGGGAGATCAAGTTCGAGGGATGACTTCGAGCCGAGCCGCGCATTCTTGGCCTCGTGCGAAGAAAACGGAGCCGCCGACCTCGAATCACGCCCACATTCGTGGCCTTGTGCGGAGAAACGAGGCATCTGCGGCGACGCCGCTATGGGGCCCCAGCTGCACCATGTCTCCGACCACCTCGACCTGCCCAAGAGTGATCACCGGATCGACCGGGCGGCCGACATCGACCTCCGTGGCACGGTCGCGGAAGTTCACTGCCATGATCATGTTGCCGCGCTCGAGCAGTAGCCAACCGGCCTCGTCATTAGAGACTGCGCGGCCCTGGTCGAAGCGTGGATCAGTGAAATCTGGATACGTACGTCGGACCTTGATCAACCGCCTGGTCAGGTCCAGCAGTTCCGCGTGAGGGGATTTCTCGAGCTCCGCCCAATCCAGCTTTGAGACCTCGAAGGTCTGCCGGTCCTGAGGATCGGATACGTCGCCGGTCTCCCACTCCATCTGTGCGAATTCCTCGAACCGGCCCGCCCGGACCATCTCGGCAAGCTCCGGCTCAGGATGAGAGGTGAAGAACCGCCAAGGTGTCGAAGCGCCCCACTCCTCGCCCATGAAGATCATCGGCGTGAATGGACTGAGCAACGTCACCATCGCCGCGAGGGCCTGCTGCGCCGGACTGATCTTGCTCGATAGCCGCTCGCCGGCAGCGCGATTGCCAATTTGATCATGATTGTCCGAGCAGACGACCAGTCGCCAGGTCGGCGTACGCCAGGTGTCGATGGGATGCCCATGGGTACGGCCGCGGAAGCTGGACCGGGTGCCGGTATGGAAGAAGCCGCTTTCGAACACCTTGCCGAGGGCGGCGAGCGAGTCGAAGTCGGCGTAGTAGCCACTGGTATCCCCGGTCAGGCTGACGTAGAGGGCGTGATGAAAATCATCGCTCCATTGAGCGGTCAGGCCGTAGCCGCCGCCTTCCCTGGCAGTGATCAACCGAGGATCGTTCAGATCCGATTCAGCGATCAGCGGCATTGGGCGACGCAGGAAGGTGCTACGCCCAGACACTTCGATGTTGAGCTCTTCGAGAAGGTGCGTGGCTCGGGTGTCGTGTAAGGCATGGACGGCATCCAGGCGGAGCCCATCGACGTGATAGTCGGTGAGGAACATCAACGCGTTGTCGATGATGTAGCGGCGTACCTCGTCAGACTCCTCGCCGTCGAGGTTCGGCTCATCACCCCAGAGCGTCGGACCAGCGTCGCTCCTTAGATAGGGCGCAAACTGCGACAAGTAGTTGCCGCTCGGACCGAGGTGGTTGTAGACGACGTCCTGGATGACCGCCAAACCCGCCTGGTGGCAGGCGTCGACGAATTGCATGTACGCCAGCGGGCCGCCATAAGCCTCATGGACGGCGTACCACAGCACGCCGTCGTAGCCCCAGTTGTGCGGACCGTTGAACGCATTGACCGGCATCAGCTCGACGAAGTCGGTACCCAGCTCCACCAGGTGATCGATCCGCTCGATCGCTGCCGTCAGCGTGCCTTCAGGTGTGAAGGTGCCGATATGCAGCTCGTAGACGATGCCGCCCGCCAGCTGGCGGCCGGTCCACTTCTGGTCGGACCAGACATACTGGTCCGAATCAAAGGTTCGCGACCAGCCGTGCACGCCATCGGGCTGACGCCGCGATCGCGGATCAGGCAGCACACTAGTGGAGTCGTCGAGCAGAAAGCCGTAGTCGAACTCGCCTATCCCGTTATTGGGAAGCGGTTCAGCCGGAGACCACCATCCTTCTTCATCTCGTTCCATGGCCGCTTCGTGCGGCGTACTTTCGCCGACCTTCTTGATCACCAACGTCACCGATGAGCGTTGCGGTGCCCAGACAACAAAACGCCCCAAGCTCACAGCTCACACCCCACCAGAACCGGCTCGGGAACGAGCTGGATGTCGAACTTCGCCTGTACGCCGGCCCGGATCTCGCGTGCCAGGCTCAACAGGTCTGCAGCCGTCGCTCCGCCTCGGTTGGTCAGTGCGAGCGTGTGCTTGTCCGATAACCGGGCCGTCCCGTTCCCGTACCCCTTGCTAAAGCCGGCCCGCTCGATCAGCCACGCGGCGCTGGTCTTGATCATGCCGTTGTTCTGGCTGAAGCGTGGCGCCTCCGGTGGCAAGGTTTGGGCCTTAGCGGAACTGATCAGTGGGTTCGTGAAGAACGAGCCGGCGCTCCAGGTGTCATGATCATCTTCCACCAACACCATCCCTTTGGCGGTACGCAAGGCAAGCACCGCGTGGCGAACCTCGGCTGCCGGCGCCCGCTCCCCTAGCTCAATGCGTAACGTTCGTGCTAGCTCGGGATAGCGAATCGGTTGGGACATAGAACCAAGCCGGAGCTGGAAAGTCACCGAGAGCACCACGAAGCGTCCAGGATCGGTCTTGAACCGTGACGTCCGGTATCCGAAGCCGCATTCGACCGGAAACAGAGTCTTGATCTGGCCAGTGGAACGGTCGAGCGTGCGCACGGTCGTGATGTGCTCACTGACGTCAGCCCCGTATGCGCCGACGTTCTGGATCGGCGTCGCACCGACGAGACCAGGAATGCCCGACATCGTCTCGAGGCCGCTCCAGCTCCGTTCAATGGCGTAGGCCACGAGCGGGTCCCATGGCTCCCCCGCCGCCACCGTGATCACCGCACCGGAGCAGGCTGCGGTGTCCTCGTCGATTCCCCGGGTGGCGATCTTGATCACCGTGCCGTCGAAGCCGGAATCTCCGACCAGGAGATTCGAGCCCCCGCCGAGAATCAGCAGCGGTTCCCTGTCAGCGTCGAGAATCCGTACTGTCTCTACCAGCTCGGCCTCCGTATCGACGGTGATCATCCGGCGCGCTGGGCCGCCGACACGTAGTGTCGTGTGATGGGCCAGCAACTCCGTCTCAGGGTTCACGATCACGATGCGGGACTCGTACCCCGAGATCAACTTCCGCCCGAGCGGCGCCCAAGACCTTCCGCCCGTCACTGATCGCTTCGATACTGACCGTAACGAGCGACCCGTCGATTGCTGAGACACTGCCGCTGAACTCCACTTCAACGCCGTCCGCGTCGTCGGGCACGAGCACTGGCCTGGTGAACCGAACGGCGTAGGAGATCACCCGGCTGGGGTCCCCTACCCAAGTGGTGACAACCCGAAGCGCTGCTCCCATCGTGAGCATCCCATGGGCAATTACGCCTGGAAGGCCGACTTGCTTTGCGAAGTGCTCCGAGTAATGGATGGGATTGAAATCGGTCGAGGCGCCGGCGTAACGGACCAGCCGCTCTCTGGTGAATCGGACAGCCACCACCGGCAAGGTGGTGCCGACCTCGACGCCGTCAACCACGGTGGCCTTCATGCGGCGGCCTTCCTGGAGTGGGCGAGGGTGGCCTGCGCCGTACAGACCGGTTCGCCGTCGCGGCTTGCGATGTCCACCGTTGCAGAGATCAGCTCTGAGCCTGACCGCACCCTGACCTTGTCGATGGTGACGGTGGCGACGACGACGTCGCCGGCGTGCAACGGGCGCATAAATGTGAAGCGCTGGTCACCGTGCACTATTCGGCCCAGCGACAGCTCCAGCTCCGGGTCACTGAACAACTGATCCCACGCCTGCGCGGAGATGACGGCGGCGAAGGTGGGCGGCGCCATCGGCGACTCACCCCGATATCGAGGGTTGTCGTCGCCTAACGCGGTCACGAACTCGGTGATCTTGGCCGCCGAAACCTGGTAGGGATCGCAAGGCGGATAGCGGCGACCGGCATGTGCCTCGGTAATCGGCATGAAGCAACGCTAACGGACTTGGTGCTCCGCCCTCGCGGTCTCATACCGCTTGCGTACCAGATCGGCAGCCCGCTCCGCCAGTGGCTCAGCCAGCTGCCAGCCTCGCTCGGAAGCCAACTTGCGAAGCGGCGCAAGCAACAGCCCCTCGGCCAAGAACAGCGGCACAGCAGCTATCGGCTCCGGCAGGCCGTCGAGTACGTCGGTGACGCCTGGGCGACATGTGCCGAAACAGGCTCGGACCGGACCAGCCCGGTCCTCGGCAAGGCGTGTCGCAAGATCAACGACCGCCTCATTGGCCGCCGAATTCGAAGAACCGACAGCAAAGAGCAGGACGGAGCTGTGGTCGGCGATGCCACCTACAGCCATGTTCTGGCGAAGCAGCTCTGCGACATCCTCATCGGTGCCCAGGATGTCGGCGACGATCAGTTGGAACGGCCGAGAGGCGGCGACATCGCGTACCGTCTGCGGTACATCGATGGTGGCGTGATAGGCCTCAGTGAAGAGCAGCGGAACGACAACTGCCTGTGAGTGACCCAACTCGACCAGCCGGCGTACCGCAGCGGACAGGTCGGGCTCAGCGAGATCGAGATAGGCAGGGACTGCGGTGATGTTTCCTCGTTTGGCCACGGCAGCCATAAGGCGCTCAATGGCTTGACTGCCATCCGGATGCCGGCTGCCGTGGGCGAGTCCGATCAGTGCGGGATCCGACTCGTGCAGCTTCGTCAGCGGGTCTCGCGGTGCGGGGTATGGGTTTTGCAGCGGGGGCAGAACTTCTTCAGCTCAAGGCGGTCCGGGTCGTTACGCCGATTCTTCTTGGTGATGTAGTTCCGTTCCTTGCACTGGGTGCAGGCCAGCGTGATCTTGGGCCGTACGTCGACGGTCTTGGCCATAGCGTGTCCTCAATATCTTTGATGTTCCTCGTGCCGGTAGCGGGAGCGGGACTCGAACCCGCGACACAGCGATTATGAGCCGCTTGCTCTACCGCCTGAGCTATCCCGCTGTGGCTCCGTTACCAGTCTTCCCGGTCGGGCAACGGTCTTCGGTGACCGCATATTCCGCCGATGCGCGGTGGCACCGGAGACGGAGTCCGAGCCCCCATGCGGAATCGAACCGCAGACCTTCTCCTTACCATGGAGACGCTCTGCCTGCTGAGCTATAGGGGCCGCTTAAATGCCGCTGGACTGTGCAGCACCAACGGACCAAGATACACACTCGGCGGCCAGCGCGGCGAATCCCACTGCTAGGCGAAATTGCGTGTGCCGGATCTCATTGGGTATAGGCAAAAGCACTCAAAGTGATGGGACTTTGGTCACTTACGGCTCTCTAAGACCAATCGTTAGGGTCAGCGTATGAACCCTCCGGCCGCCGCGGGAGTTGATGGTCCGGCCTCCGATGCGCTTTTGAAGCTAGGCAAGTTCTTCACCCGATGGGAGGAGTCCGACGACGGTCGGGTGGCCTTCCGCAAAGGCGGTAGGGCTGGCGATGTCTTCTATCGCGATCGTTGGAGCCACGACAAAGTTGTCCGGTCAACGCACGGTGTGAACTGCACCGGTTCCTGCTCCTGGAAGATCTACGTGCGCGACGGGATTATCACCTGGGAGGCTCAGCAGACCGACTATCCGTCAGTCGGTCCGGATCGACCGGAGTACGAACCCCGCGGCTGCCCACGTGGTGCCGCCTTCTCCTGGTATACCTACTCGCCCACCCGCGTCAAATATCCGTACGCGCGTGGAGTTCTGCTGGAGCTGTATCGAGAGGCCAAGCAGCGGCTGGGTGATCCGGTGCTGGCCTGGGCCGACGTCGTGAATGACCCGGACCGCCGGCGGCGCTACCACCAGGCACGCGGCAAGGGTGGACTCGTCCGAGTCTCTTGGGCCGAGGCCGTCGAAATGATCGCCGCAGTTCAGGTGCACACAATCAAGACCTATGGGCCGGATCGGATCGCCCACTTCTCACCTATCCCGGCAATGTCGATGGTCTCCCACTGTGTCGGGACTCGGTTCAATCACCTCGTCGGCGGCGCGATGCTCTCCTTCTATGACTGGTACGCCGACCTGCCGGTGGCCAGTCCACAGGTCTTCGGTGATCAAACAGACGTCCCGGAATCCGGTGACTGGTGGGACGCCACCTACTTGATGATGTGGGGCTCGAACGTCCCGGTGACCCGGACCCCAGATGCGCACTGGATGACCGAGGTGCGGTATCGCGGCACCAAGGTCGTCGTTGTCAGTCCCGATTACGCCGATAACACCAAGTTCGCCGACGAGTGGCTGCCGGCACAGGCTGGTACCGACGCCGCGTTAGGCATGGCGATGGGCCACGTGATCTTGAAGGAATTCTTCATCGACCGGCAGGTGCCTTTCTTCGCCGACTATGTGAAGAGCTACACCGACCTGCCGTTCTTGATCACGCTGACCCAGAATGCCGAGCACGGCGGCTTGGTACCGGGCAAGTTCTTGACCGAGGTCGACTTGGAGCCAACTGCTGACAGTCAGCAAGAAGCTGCGTGGAAGACGGTGCTGCTGGATGCTGAAAGTGGCAAGCCGGTGGTTCCGAACGGCTCGATGGGTTTCCGCTACGCCGACTCAGGGGTCGGTCGCTGGAACCTCGATCTCGAAGGAATCAACCCTGCTCTATCGATCCGCGACGTCGACGACGATGAAGTCGTCGAGGTACTGCTGCCCTGCTTCGAGGCGGCCGACGGATCTGGGACAGTGCTGCGTCGCGGCGTACCGATCATGAGGGTAGGCGATCACATCGTTACCACCGTCTTCGACCTGCTGCTGGCCCAGTACGGCGTTGCCAGGCCTGATTTGCCCGGAGAGTGGCCAACCGGCTACGACGACTCGACAGCGCCCTACACACCTGCCTGGCAAGCCGAGATCACCAGCGTGCCGGCCCAGGCGTGCATCCGGATTGCCCGGGAGTTCGCCACCAATGCCGAGCAGTCCAGCGGCCGGTCCATGATCATCATGGGTGCCGGGATCTGCCAGTGGTTCCACGGTGATGCCACTTACCGGTCGGTCTTGAGCTTGTTGCTTCTGACCGGGTGCATGGGCCGTAATGGTGGTGGCTGGGCGCATTATGTCGGTCAGGAGAAGTGCCGGCCAATTACCGGATGGATTTCGCTGGCCAATGCGCTGGATTGGTCACGGCCACCGCGGACCATGATCGGCACTGCGTACTGGTACATGCACACCGACCAGTGGCGCTTCGATGGGTATGCCGCGGACGCCCTTACCTCACCGCTTGCCGAGGGACACCTGGCGGGCATGCACACTGCGGATACCGTCGCGCAATCAGCGCGGTTGGGATGGATGCCGTTCTACCCGCAGTTCAACGTCAATCCATTGGATCTGGCCGACCAGGCCGCGGCAGCGGTCGAAGCGGGCGAAGCTCCGGATGTGGCCTCCTATGTCGCCAACGCGCTGGCGGCGGGCACCATCAAGATGGCGGTCGAGGACCCTGACGCGCCGGAGAACTGGCCACGCACGCTGACCCTGTGGCGCTCCAATCTGTTCGGTTCGTCTGCTAAGGGCAATGAGTACTTTCTCAAGTACCTGCTTGGAACCCACTCCAACCTGATGACAGAGCGAGGAGCGGCGCCAGTACGACCGCAGGACGTCGTCTGGCATGACGAGCCTCCGGAAGGAAAACTAGACCTGCTGCTCTCATCGGACTTTCGGATGACCTCGTCGACCTTGCTGTCCGACATCGTGTTGCCCGCAGCCACCTGGTATGAGAAATACGACCTGTCCAGCACCGACATGCATCCCTTCGTGCACGCCTTTACGCCGGCGATCGATCCCCCATGGGAGGCAAAGAGCGACTTCGAGATGTTCCACCTCATCGCCCAGGAACTCTCCCGGCAGGCCGCCACCCACCTTGGCACGCGACGTGACCTGGTTGCCGTACCGATGCAGCACGACACCCCAGGCGAGACCGCCCAGCCGAATGGTGTGGTACGAGACTGGAAGCGCGGAGACGTCCTCGGCGTACCGGGCAAGACGATGCCCGCCTTTCAGATCGTCGAACGCGACTACACCGCAATTGCGGACAAGCTCTCCGCTATCGGCCCGCTGGCCGACAAGCTCGGCTTTACGGTCAAGAACGTCACCTTCCGGCTGGAGCACCAGATCGGGCAACTGGCAGCATCGGGCGGGGTGATGCTGGGCGGCGCGGCCGATGGACGACCGGCCATCGACACCGACGCCAAGCTGGCGGAGGCAATCCTCACCTTCTCGGGAACTACGAACGGCGAGCTTGCCGTACAGGGATTCCGCACCTTGGAAGGCCGCACCGGCGTCCATCTCGCCGATCTTGCCGAGGGCGCTGAGGAAAAGCGGATTACCTTCGCGCAGACCCAGCAGGCACCGGTTCCGGTGATCACCTCGCCGGAGTGGTCGGGGTCAGAGACCGGCGGCCGCCGGTATGCCCCCTTCACCGTCAACGTGGAGCGACTCAAGCCCTGGCATACGCTAACTGGCCGGATGCATTTTTTCCTTGATCATGACTGGATGCGTGATCTTGGTGAGGCGCTACCGATCTATCGCCCGCCGTTGGATATGCACCGGCTCTTCGGTGAGCCAACGCTCGGCGCCGATGGCGCGAAGCAGGTGACCGTGCGCTACCTCACTCCACACAACAAGTGGTCAATCCACTCTGAATATCAAGACAACCTGTTCATGTTGTCTTTGGCCCGCGGCGGCACAGCCATTTGGCTCAGCCCCCAGGACGCAGCTGCGATCGGTGTTGCCGACAACGACTGGATGGAGTGTGTGAACGCTAATGGCGTGCTGGTCGGGCGAGCGATCGTCAGCCACCGGATGCCGGAGGGCGTGGTGTATGTTCACCATGCTCAAGAGCGCATGATCGACGTGCCGAAGTCCGAGGCGACCGGTCGTCGTGGTGGCATCCACAACTCGGTGACCCGGCTGTTGGTTAAACCCACCCATCTGATCGGCGCGTATGCGCAGCTGTCGTACACCTTTAACTATCTCGGTCCCACGGGTAACCAGCGAGACATCGTCTCCACCATCCGGCGTCGCTCCCAGGAGGTGCAGTACTGATGAGGGTCATGGCCCAGATGGGTATGGTGATGAATCTTGACAAGTGCATTGGTTGCCACACCTGTTCGGTGACTTGCAAGCAGGCCTGGACGAACCGCGCTGGCACCGAATACGTGTGGTTCAACAATGTCGAGACTCGGCCGGGCCAAGGCTACCCGCGCCGTTACGAAGATCAGGAGACCTGGCGGGGCGGCTGGACGCTGAACAGCAGGGGCCGGCTCAAGCTCAAGGCCGGCGGCCGCGTCAAGAAGCTACTGGGGATCTTCGCCTCACCGGTGCAACCGAAGCTCGCCGACTACTACGAGCCGTGGACGTATGACTATCAGACGTTGATTGAGGCACCCCTTGGTGACGACTTCCCGGTAGCCAGGCCGAAATCCTTGATCACCGGCGAGGACACCAAGATCACCTGGTCAGCCAACTGGGACGACAATCTCGGTGGTGTTAGCGAGCAGGGACATTTGGACCCCATGGTGCAGCAGGTGCGCCGGGAGTCGGAGGACAAGATCAAGTTTGCCTTCGAACAAACGTTCATGTTCTACCTGCCGCGGATCTGCGAGCACTGCTTGAACCCGTCGTGTATGGCATCCTGCCCTTCCGGTGCGATCTACAAACGAGCCGAGGATGGCATCGTTTTGGTTGATCAAGATCGCTGCCGCGGGTGGCGACAATGCGTGACCGGGTGTCCGTACAAGAAGATCTACTTCAACCACAAGACTGGGAAGGCGGAAAAGTGCACTTTCTGCTATCCCCGGATTGAGGTCGGGCTCCCGACGGTGTGCTCGGAGACGTGCGTCGGTCGGCTGCGCTACCTCGGCCTCTTCTTGTACGACGCGGATCGGGTGACCGAGGCCGCCGCCACGCCCAACGAGAAGGACCTGTACGCGGCACAGCTGGATCTGATATTGGATCCCAATGATCCGCAGGTCATCGCCGCCGCGCGTCAGCAGGGGATCCCCCCGGACTGGCTGGATGCCGCGCGGCATTCGCCGGTCTACACGCTCGCCAAGACCTACAAGGTGGCGCTGCCATTGCATCCGGAGTACCGCACCATGCCGATGGTCTGGTACATACCGCCGCTCTCCCCCATCGTCGACCTGCTCCGTGATCAAGGTCACGATGCCGAGTCGGCTGGCATCATGTTCGGTGCCATCCGTGCACTGCGCATTCCGATGGAGTATCTAGCCGGTCTGTTTACCGCCGGTGACGTCGCGGAGATCGAACGCGTGCTGACAATCCTGGCAGCGATGCGGGCGCATATGCGGAATGTCACCCTGGGGCAGCCGCAGGATGATTCCATCGCCGCCTCGGTGGGAATGAACGACCAAAGCATGCTCGAGATGTACCGCCTGATGGCGATTGCCAAGTACAACGAGCGCTATGTAATCCCGAAGGCTCACGTGGAACAAGCCCACGATCTGGAGGAGCTGGGCTGTTCGCTTGAGTACGGACCGTACGAGCAACCACCTCTTGGCGAGGCGAGCGGCCGACCAGCTCCGGTTGCGGTGGAGACCTTCCAGGCCCTTCGGCAGCGGCAGACCTCCGATGTCGCGGTTTCTGGGGAGGAACTCCAAGGACGCGTGAACCTGCTCAACTGGGACGGCAAAGGAGCGCCCCAAGGGATGTTCCCGAAACGCGAAGAACGCGCATGAAAGCACGGCGCCGGGACGAGGCCTTTCGCGTGGTGCGGCAGGCGGCCGCGGTGTGTCTGGGCTATCCCGAGGGGGACATCGTCGCAACCTCGGGCTTGGTGCGCTCGGCCCTCGCCGAGAAGTCGCCCGATCAGGCTGAGGCATTCGAGCCACTGCTGGCGTACTGGGAATCGGAAGATCTGCCGGCGATTCAAACTCACTACGTCAACGTCTTTGATCTTTCTCGCAAGCACAGCCTCTACCTGTCGTACTGGACCGACGGCGACACCCGTCGGCGCGGCGAGGTGCTAGCCGCGTTCAAGCAGCGCTACCGCCACTCCGGTTTTCTCGTCGATACCGGGGGCGAGCTGCCCGACTATCTGCCGATGGTGCTGGAGTACGCAGCGAGAGTGGATCCGGTCGATGGGACTGCGCTGCTGCAGGAGTACCGGCGCAGCGTTGAGCTGCTGCGGTTGGCTTTGGCCGAGCGAGGCACCCCGTACGCCGGCGTAGTCACTGCCGTATGCAGCACTCTGCCGGGCGCATCGCCTGCGGACCGCAAGGCGGTTATGGCGATGGCGGCGGCCGGCCCGCCGACCGAGACGGTCGGCTTAGAGCCTTACGGCGGTCAACTGCTTCCTGGAGGTCCGCGATGAGTGTCTTGCTCTGGGGCGTATTGCCCTACGTCATGATGGCGATCTTGATTGGTGGATTGATCTGGCGTTACCGCTACGACCAGTTCGGCTGGACCACTCGATCTTCACAGCTATATGAGTCGCGGCTGCTCCGAATCGGCTCTCCTCTTTTTCATTTCGGCATCCTCGTCGTGATCGTGGGGCACATCGGTGGCCTGGTGATCCCCAAATCGTGGACCGAGGCGGTCGGAATCAGTGAAGGCGCCTATCACTTCAACGCTTTGCTGTGGGGAAGCCTGGCCGGTCTCTGCACGTTGGTCGGCATTTTGATCTTGATATATCGGCGCCGTACCACTGGTCCAGTCTTCATGGCCACCACGAAGAACGACAAGGCGATGTATGTGGTCCTCGTAGCGGCGATCGTGGCCGGGCTTGCGACCACCGTGCTCAGCGTCTTCGGCGGACATGAAGACGTGACGTATCGGGACACCGTTTCGCCGTGGTTCCGGTCGCTGTTCTACTTCTCGCCCAAGATCGACTTGATGGCGGAAGCGCCGCTGGCATTCCAGATTCACACGCTCATCGGAATGCTGCTATTTACCATCTGGCCATTCACCCGATTGGTACACGCGTTCACAGTTCCACTGCACTACCTGTTCCGTCCCTACATCGTCTACCGGAGCCGCGATGATCTGCCCGCTCCGGGAGCCGCCCCAACGCACCGTGGCTGGGCGCCTGTCGGCACTCGCGACCGTAGCCCAGAAGCCTGAGACGGAGAGGACACTTTGTGACCAGTACCGCTGAAAGCCCCACGACCCTACAGGCAGGTCAGACCAAGAACCTGATCTTGGCACTTGTTGGATTCGCGACCACTTTCTGGGCATGGAACATCATCGGGCCGCTCGGCGCCCGATACACCGCCGAACTGGGCCTGAGTCCCTCACAAACCTCGCTACTGGTCGCTATGCCGGTACTTGTCGGCTCCCTCGGTCGGGTACCGGTGGGAGCACTCACCGACCGGTATGGCGGCCGAGTGATGTTCACGATCCTGACGTTAGCGTCGGCGGTTCCGGTGCTGCTGGTTGCCTTTGCCGGAGCGCTGAAGTCCTATCCGCTGTTGCTGGTGTTTGGCTTCTTTCTTGGCCTGGCCGGCACCACGTTCGCCGTCGGCATTCCGTTCGTCAACGCATGGTTTGAACCGGCACGGCGGGGTTTTGCGACTGGCGTGTTCGGTGCCGGGATGGGCGGTACCGCACTGTCTTCCTTTTTCACGCCACGGCTGGTACGAACCATCGGCTACATCCCAACCCACCTGCTGATCGCCGGTGCGCTGGTCGTCGTCGGCGCGCTGCTCTGGTTGCTGATGCTGGATTCACCGGCCTGGAAACCCAACCTGGCACCGGTCATACCGAAGCTGGCTGCTGCCGCCAAGCTGCCGCTCACCTGGCAGATGTCATTGCTGTATGCGGTCACCTTCGGTGGTTTCGTGGCTTTCTCGACATACCTGCCGACATATTTGAAGAACGTTTACGCCTTCGGCCTGACCGGCGCCGGCACCCGAACCGCAGGTTTCGCCATTGCAGCCGTGATTGCCCGACCTATCGGAGGCATTCTGGCTGACCGGATCGGCGCAAAGAAGGTGGTCGCCATCTCTCTCGCCGGGGCCGCAGTTTTGGCGCTCGTCATAGCGCTTCGGCTGCCGCCGGAAATCCCGGCTGGCACCACATTCGTCCTGATGGCCCTCTTCCTCGGGTTTGGCACTGGTGGCGTTTTCGCCTGGGTCGCTGAGCTGGCACCAGCCGAGCGGGTCGGCGCCGTCACCGGAATCGTCGGCGCCGCTGGCGGTTTGGGAGGCTTCTTCCCGCCGCTCGTCATGGGAGCGACATATAACGAAGCCGCACACAGTTACACCATCGGATTGATCTTGCTGACGATCACGGCTACCGGTGCGCTGCTGTTTACCTTGTTCGGGATTCGGCGAAGGACTCCTGCGCTTACCTAGCATTCCCGGTGCCGAGCAGCATAGAGGAGCAAGTGGTCAAAGACGACGACCGAATCGGTCGACTTGCTGTCGTTTGTGACCACTTACCGTGAAACCCAGCCATGCGAGAGGGCAAACGCAACTGCATCCATGGCCTTGAGGGGAGAAACGCAGCGGAGGAGCGTAGTCATGGCTGCCCTCGCATTATTGACTTCGAGTTGGCATGATCAGAAGATGCGGACCCGACGTAAGTAAGGCAGGTGGCAGTAAGCGAGCTCGGGGAGAAGAGGCCAGCGACCCAGCCCGCTGACAAGCCAGTGGGAATCTTCCGCGCGCTCGGTATCGCACATCGCACGACCTGGCAGGCTCCGCAGTTCTATGTCCTCGTGGTCGCGGCCATGCAGCTGGCTCTGATCATGATCGCTATTCCGGTGATCCGGATGCTCTACGAGCTGGTCCTTGTTCAGACCGGTCTGGGCAGCATCGCGTACGACCGAATCTCCCACGTGCTACGCAATCCGCTCGCCGATGTCACGCTCCTGGTGATCGCAGTCGTCGCCGTGATCGCGATCCTCGCCGAGCTGGTCACCTTGTTCATGCTCGCATCGCACCATCAAAACGACGACACAATATCGCCGCGGATGCTGCCGCGGCAGATTTGGGAAACGATCAAGAAACTGGCTCGTCCGCAAGGCCTGCTGATGATCGTCTATTTGATCTTGCTACTGCCGCTCGGTCAGCTTGGACTGACCTCGATCTTGACCAAGAAGGTCGCAGTACCGCCATTCGTCAGTGAGGAACTTAGCAAGAATCCGTCATCAAGCCTGCTCTACAGCGCAGTGTTGCTCGTGATCAGCTACCTCAATCTCCGGTTGATCTTCACACTGCCGCTGCTGGGCACCACATCAGCGGGGGTCTGGCAGTCTTTTGTGACCAGCTGGCGGCTGACGCGCTGGCGCTCGCTACGGGTCCTCGGTCTGCTCGTGGTGGTCCCGTTCGTGGCTGGGGTGATCGCATTCATCTTGGGCGCGGTGACTTTGCTGCCCACAATTGCTACCGACATCTTGGCCCCCGGTACCTCGCCGTGGCTGGCCGCCTTCGGACTTAGCGTCTGGCAGATCGGTATCTTCATCATCACGGCGCTTGTCACGATCATGATCGTCCAGTCGCTGACAGCGATGATGCGCGATTGGCTGGTACGGCTTCATGAAGATCATCGCCCGGACTCGGCCATCGTTTCGGTTCCGGGAACCGGACCGGTAATGGCTCGCCACCAAACTGCTTTGTGGGGCGTGACCACCGGCGTGCTGGTGATCGTCTTCTGCGTCACCGCTGTGGTGAACCACCGGACCATGGTCAACCTCATAAATAGCGACGCGACGGAGGTGCTGGCGCACCGCGGGTTCATTCAAGGCGGGGTGGAAAATACCCTTCCCGCATTGCAGGCCGCCGCCAAGGCCGGAGCCGATCGCGTCGAGTTCGACGTCATGGAAACCAAGGACGGAAAGTTCGTCGTCATGCACGATACGAACCTCAAGCGCCTGGCAGGTAAGAACCTCAACGTCAAAGACCTCACCCAAGATGAGCTAACCAAGATCACGGTTCGGGCTGGAGGGATGGAGGCCAAGATCCCTTCGCTCGAAGAGTGGATTCAGCTGTCGATCCTGCTCAATCTGCCGCAGCTCTTGGAGATCAAGTTGCACGGCAGTGAGACGCCCGATCTGGTGCCGCGACTGCTCGGGGTGCTTGATCGCGCCGGAGTGACCGAGCACTACACCTACCACTCGCTCAGTCGAGAGGTGGTCGAAGAGCTGAAACGACTTCGGCCGCAGCTAGTTGTGGGCTTTATCGTGCCGATTAACTTCGGCGGCGTACCGAATGTGGAGGCGGACTTCATCGTCATCGAACAGCAGTCATACAGCAGCAGGTTCGTACGACAGGCGTGGGCCGACGGATACAACGTGATCGTCTGGACGGTCGATGATGAGCAGCAGATGCGTGACTATATAGATGCTGCCGTCGACGGCATCATCACTGATCAACCCGATCTCGCCATCACATCACGCACCGACATCGCCGAGGACAAAGGTTTGGCCGGACGGCTATCGGATGCGATCTCGCGGTCGGCGTCCTTCTAACGAAGCTGCTCAGCCCTGTGGCTTCACCAGTGGGAACAAGATCGTGTCAGGAATCCCGAGCCCGGTCAGATTCATGTCCAGACGGTCGACCTAAGTTGGCTCAATTTAGTCCCCCCGGCGGTAATGGATCTTGGGCGGTGCAACTCGTCGGGTACGGGCTGCTCGGTGGTGACTGTGTGGTCGCCAGTGTTGATGCTGGCCTGGCGATGGCGGCGTGCTCCTCCGCTAGTTGTGGGATCCCTGAAAAGTTGACGCCAGTTGCGCCCAACACCGGCGTGTCGGGCTGGTTTGGAAGAGCTGGAGTGAGTTTTTCAGGGAATCCGGTCCCGACATATGGATCAGCGATAACACGGCGAGGCTGCACACTGCCGGCCGCTTAGCCGGTCGGCTATCGGATGCGATCTCGGGGTCGGCGTCCTTCTAACGAAGCTGCTCAGCCCTGTGGCTTCACCAGTGGGAACAAGATCGTGTCACGAATCCCCAGCCCGGTCAGGTTCATGACCAGACGGTCGACACCCAAGCCCATCCCGCCTGTGGGCGGCATCCCGTACTCCAAAGCCTCCAGGAAGTCCTCGTCAACCTGCATCGCCTCGGGATCCCCTGCGGCCGCGCGGAGGGACTGAGCTACCAGGCGCTCCCGCTGCTCGAGCGGATCGGTCAGCTCTGAGTAGGCGGTGCCCTGTTCGGCGCCGAAGATCACCAAATCCCACTTCTCGGCCAGGCGTGGATCATCGCGATGTTCGCGAGCTAGCGGGGAATTCTCCTTTGGGAAGTCGGTGTAGAAGACTGGCGTCGTGGTCTGGCCTTCGCACAGTTCGCCATAGATCTCCTCGAGCAGATAGCCCCAGCTAGCGTTTGGCGCGAGCTCAAGCCTGATCGCTTCGGCGTGCCGCTGCAGCACCGAGACGGGCGTATCCACGGTGATCTCCTCGCCCAGCGCCTCAGAGACTGCCTGAGTGATGGTCTTGACGGGCCAGTCGCCGGAAAAGTCGTACTCGGTGATCTTGCCGTCGGTATCTGTCCTGCGAGCGACCGGTGAGCCGTAGACCGCCGTCGCCGCTTCCTGAATGATGCCTTGTGTCAGCACCCGCATGGTGTTGTAGTCGCCGTAGGTTTCGTATACCTCTAACGAGGTGAATTCGGGATTGTGCTTGAAATCGACGCCTTCGTTGCGGAACTGCCGGCCGATCTCGAACACCTTCTCCATGCCACCCACGATCAGCCGCTTGAGGTGCAGTTCGGTGGCAATCCGTAGGTAGAGGTCAAGATCGTAGGCGTTGATATGGGTCTCGAAGGGCCTGGCGTTCGCACCTCCGTGGATGAGTTGCAAGACCGGAGTCTCCACCTCAGTGAAGCCGCGAGAGTGCAGCGAGTCTCGAATGCTGTGAACCACAGTCGCACGGGCGTACGCCACATCGCGCGCCTCGGGCCGGACGATGAGGTCGACATACCGTGCGCGTACCCGGGCCTCGGGGTCGGTAAGACCCTTGTGCTTATCGGGAAGCGGACGGATCGACTTGCTGGTGATCTTGAACGAGTCGGCGCGGACTGTGAGCTCGCCGCGCTTGGTGGTGATCACCTCGCCCCTGACACCCACATGATCACCAAGATCGACGTCCTGCCGCCAGTGCTTGAGCATCTCCGGTCCAACGGCATCGAGAGCGATCATGACCTGCAGGTCGCCGCTGCCATCGCGCAAAGTGGCAAAGCACAGCTTGCCGCCATCGCGGCTGAGGATGACTCGGCCGGCAACTGAGACACGACGGCCCGTATGGGAATCTGGGGGCAGTTCGCCAGCCTCCGCTCGGACCTGCGCGAGAGTGTGCGTACGCGGGAACGTCACTGGATAGGGGTCAATGCCTTCCTGCCGAAGCCGGTCAAGCTTTTCCCGGCGTACCTTGACCTGCTCGGGCAGTCCTTCGATAGCGAGCGCCTCGGCTAGAGCATCGGGTTCGGCCGGGATGTTGGCCGTCACCTCGGCGACATACTCCTCACCGGCGCGTTCCAGTGAGCCTGCGGCGGGTTCCTTGCCGTGCCGGCTCAGCATCGCGAGCGAGGGTCGGGTGAGGAAGCCTTCGGCGCTGCCAGCCGCAGTGCCGACTCGCGGCAGGTCAGAGGTGTACTCGAAGCAGATGTAGCGAGGTTGCCACTCCGGCTGGTATTTGGCGTTCGATCGGTAGAGGGATTCCAGCTGCCAGTTGCGGCTGGCCAGCAGCAGGGCCTGCCGCCACAGGCGTGCAATTGGACCGGCACCAAGCTCAGCGCCGCGCTCGAACGCCTCGCGGAACATGGCGAAGTTGAGTGAGACTCGGCCGATGCCGAATGCGGCGGCCCGCTCTGCCAGCGAAGCGACCATCAGCTCGACCAGCCCGTTGTCGGCGGTGGGATCCCGTCGCATCAGATCCAGTGATAGGCCATTTCGACCCCATGGAACAAAGCTGAGGAAGGCGTGGAGTGTGCCGTCCGCGTCGTGTGCTTCAACCAGCACGCAGTCCGAATCAAGCGGGTCTCCCAGCCGGCCGAGCGCCATGGAGAAGCCGCGTTCGTCGCCGCCGTCCCCTCGCCAGCGCGACGCGGAGCTGGACAGCTGCTCGAAGTGCGCAGCGTCGACGTCGCCGTGACGGGCCACGGTTGTGGTGTATCCGCGGCGCTGCAGTCTGCTGACCGACTGGCGAACCGACTTCATGCCAGGGCCGTTGAGCGAGAACGAACGCATGTCAAGGATTGCCTCGTCACCGATCTCGAACGCCGTCAAACCCGCCTCGTTGTACGCCTCCGCGCCCAGCCCACCGGCGCCCATGACAGCCAGGGACCAGCCGTGTGCGCGGGACTTCGCGCGCCACGCTTCGATCGCCGATCGCCAGTGCTCGGGATCGCCCACTGGATTCCCACTGGCGAGACTCACTGATCCGATCACCCGATATGACACACCGGCTTGCGCGGTGGCCGGATCGCCGGTGTTCCACACAATGGACTTGTCCCGGCGGGTGGCGAAGTATCCCAGGGAGTCCCAGTCGCCGAATGAGCGGAGCAAGGTCCGAACCCGAGCCTCGTCCGCTGCGATGAGCATGTGGGTTTCCGGCGGTGGCTTGAAAAGCAGATATGTCGAGGTGAGGATGACGGCCGCACCCATGACGTCTAACAAGATGGTGACCCACAGCGGAGACCGCACAAGGTCACGGCGAACTAGGCCAACTTCTCCCAACAGATTGTCGATGACGTGGAGCGTCGCGGTCGACAGATCCGGCGTAGTCCCGAACGTACTAACCAGCCAGGTACCGAGGATCAAGATCACAAGGCTGCCGATCACGAAACAGGCAAGTGCGGCGAGCAGGTTTCGTAATCTGCCGCGCGCGTGGAACTGCGGCTTCGCGCGCCAGAGAATCACCAGAACCGCGCTCATGATCACCAGGCCGCCAATCTGCCACAGCGAGCCGCCACCGATGATCGACACAATCCGCGCAATCTGAGGAAGGATGATCCACCAGATAACGAAAATCCACCATGCAGCCCGAAGCCGGCGGCGTAAGGCGATTCCAACTGCGATGAGCACCGCGGCGTACACCAGATTCGGCACGATGGGGATCGTCAGCATCGAGACGATGTCTCCTGCCTGCCTGAAGTAACGCCTTAATGGCGGAATAAACGTCGCCACAACAACGAGCGCCGAAAAGAAGAACATGGCCGTCGCGAGCCGATCCGGCCAGCGATCATCTCGTAAACCTTGAATGAGCGCAGGCTTTTGCGCAGCCCGCTCACTGTCGACGGGCGTGCGGTCCGTTCCGGTATCCAGATCAACAGCCATATATGTGCTCGCTCTCCAGTTATCGGAGGAATTTGCGACAAGGAGACGTCGTGCGACGCCGAATATTTGCCAAATTCTCTCACGGTTGCGCCGTTCGGCCCCGATTGAGAAATCCGACGCGATGTCAACTCACGATGATCGACAGCAGCACCGCGACAACGACCGTGTTCATCAGCAGTCCCAGCACACTATGCACGCTCACAATCCGCCGCATCGAGCTCGTGGTCACCGTCGTATCAGTCGCCCCGAACGTGGCCGAGCAGCCAATCGCCAAGTAGTTGTAGTCGGTGAATACCGGCTCTCGCGAGCCGGGAAATTGCAGCCCGCCTTGTTCGATGTCGCGACGCGCATAGTGCAAGGCGAAGCTGAAGGTGATCACCATCCAACAGGTGATCACCGTGAATGCGGCAAGCGCCAGCACCAGCGACGTACTTTGGCTCCGTCTCAGCACCGCATTGATGATCGTGAAGAATGCAATGGTTGCGATGATGATCGGCCAGCTGACGCCGCCTCCTCCTGCAAGCAACCACCTCTTGATACGCGATGCCGGCAACGGTGTCGCCAGGACGCGCCGCACGAGCTCTCCTCGATCACAGCGTGAGAACGCGTGCAAGCCCAGCGCCAAGTAGGTAAGGGCGAATCCGATCCAGGCAGCGAGCCGCGCACCGAATCCGAACTCCAGTTCAAACTGCTCATCTGTGTGTACCAGCCTCGTCTGCGTAACCTGCAGCACGATGATGACGATCTCGAAGCCGACCGCCACAAAGAAGCCCAAAGCAACCGACGTCCAGAGCCGGAACACATCGGAGCAGGCGCGCGGCACCTTCGGCTTTTTGGCCTTGGCACGTACGGCCGCGTCGGTCACTGCCGCTCCTGCGATGCAATGGGGCTGAGACTTCCTCATGCTCTCCGCCGAATAGTGACCTGGTCAAGCATGATAGGAAGGCGCTCGTGCCTATGATTCTGTATGCGGAATTCACAGCCAAGCCCGGCTCAGAGGCTCAGGTTGGGACGCTGATCTCCGGTCTCGCCGAGGAGGTACGGCGGGAACCGGGCAACGTCGAATTCACCGTCTACACCGAACGCGACAATCCGCGCAAATTCTTCGTATTTGAGCAGTATCAAGACGCGGCCAGCTTCGACGCGCACATCCGTGCCGAGTACGGTGTGATCTTCAACCAGAAGCTCAGCAGCCTCATCGAAGAGGGTGAATCCCAACTGACCTGGCTCACGCCGTTCGATCCCGCCTGAGGCCAGATCAGTCAAGAAGATCTCGTGAGACCGACGTGAGCAAGATCGAATCGGCAGCTGGTTATCTCCGCTTGCGACGGCTGGCCGACCTCGCCTGGCCGAGCCATCCCGCGCGTTGGCGCGATGTCCCGCGCAGATTGCGTCCGAGCGCCGTCAGCATTCTTCGGTTGACTGCAGCGGCTGTGGTCTCCTACCTGCTGACGTTGGCCGTCACCCACGGCGCAGTCGATTTGACCGGGCCACTCACGGCGCTACTTGTCATGCAGGCCTCGGCGTACTCCACCCTCAAGATGGGCGTGATTCGAGTCGGCGCTGTCCTGGCAGGCGTCCTGGTTGCGATCTTGCTCTCCTTCTGGGTCGGCCTGACGTGGTGGAGTCTGGGCGCGGCAGTAGCCGCTTCACTCCTGCTCGGCAAGATCTTCCGGCTCGGTGAGCAGGCAATGGAGGCGCCTATCAGCGCCATGTTGATCCTCGGAGTGACCAGTCCGGATGTCGCTGCCGAGGTCAGAGTATGGAACACCTTGATCGGCGCCGGCGTAGGCATAGCGTTCAATCTCATCTACCCACCCGCGCTGCCTACCAGACGGGCAGGCCGAGCCATCATCAACGTCGCTGAAGCAACGGCCACACCGCTCGACGCTGCTAGCACTGCGTTGACCGAGGGACCCATCCGACGCGAACAAGTAGAGGCCTGGCTCGACCGCGTACGCAGTGCCGCGCGACGACTCACTTCGGCGACCGAGACCGTCGCGTCGTTGAAGGACAGTCGCCGCTTCAATCCGCGGGCGATCGCTACCACAGACATCGAGCCAGTCCTCACCACTGGACTTCATACGCTGGAAAGTTGTCAGCTGGCGATTCGGGCACTCTTCGTCGTGCTGCTTGCTGAGCTTCCCACCGAGGACCGGCCCGATGATCCCTACGGTGAGGAGCTGCGGCACGCGTTTGCTGTCGTTTTGCACGATGTGGCTGACTGCATTCGAGCGTTCGGCAGCCTGGTTCTTGCCGAAGTCGAGGAGCGAGAGGAGGAGGCTGAGCGCTCCCTTGACGAGAGTCTCGACATCCTCCGGGAAACGCAGGCGATGTTGACCGAACTGATCATGGTCAACGTCGGTGAGAATAAGTCCTCCTGGCTGCTGCGCGGGTCCATCCTGGCGTCGGTAGAGCATGTGCTCGACCAGCTGGATCTTTCCGATCGCGCTCGCGCTCGTCAGCAGTGGAAGAACGAACAGCGGACGAGGCCGCTCTCCCAACTTCCACCGATCGTTCAAGCTGCGCTTCCTCACCCGGATCGACCATCGATCCGGGGACTGCCGCCCGGCACTAGTTGGCGTCACTCCTTCGCCAAGCCGGATGCTCCGCAAGATCATCCCGACGATGCCGATAACAGCGAAGCCTGATGGCGATCATGCAGTCGAGGACGCGGATCCCGGCCTGTGATAGCGCCGTAGTGTGGCGATCAACAAGATCAACGCGATGATCTGGATGATCACCACAGCCGCAATGAGTATCGGCAGTGATCGCTCGTAGAGAGCACCAGCCATCACACCCCCGCCGATAGCGGCCGCGCCTTGGACAGCGGCGAAAACGCCGTAGGCCGTAGCGCGTCTGGAGGGCTGGACCAGATCGGCAACTAGCGCCTTGACCGTGGAATCCAGCACGCCTCCCGCGGCGCCCCACAGCACGGCACCGGCAATCGCCATCAGCGGTGAACTAGCGAAGGCCAGCACCGGCACTGCCGATATCAGGAACGGCAAGCCCAGCAGAATACGGCCCCGTGTGCGATCGAAAAGCCAGCCCGAGCCGAGAGCCGACAGAGCTTCGCTGGCCATTGCTGCCGCATAGATCAACGGAACGACCGCGACCGATACGACATGATCTTCGGTGAGGTGGAACGAGATCACAGCGAAGGTGACCAGTCCCCCACTCGCCGCCGCGGAGGCAGCAGCGAACAACCAGAACTCGCGCGGCAATCGACCATGGAATCTTGCCAACAATGACTCCCGGCGTTCCGAAGCCGCAGGGGTCTCGGTCGTTGCGGTGTCTTCATCGCCGGTGATCGGGTTGCCCATGCTCCGCCAAATCCGGAGCAACAGCAGCATCGCCACCGCGCCAGGAATGATCAAAACCGCCATCGCCGGCCAGATCGTTCCCGCCGCGGCGGCCACTGCGGCCACCAGAAGCGGTCCAGCAACAGCACCGATCTGATCAAGCGCCTTGTGTACGCCGAAGCCGCGTCCGAGCCCGACCTCGGCGGCGGCGTGAGCCAGCAGCGCTGTCTTGGCTGGACTCCGGACGGCCTTTCCCAGCCGCTCACCCAAGATCAGAACGCAGGCCAAGGCCAAGCCGACGCTGGCGAGAAATGGCGTGACGGCAAGGGCCGGTACGCAGACCGCAGTCAGGCCGTAGCCGACGAAGGTGAGGGTCCAGTAACGCCGGCTGCGGTCTGCCCACGAACCGAAGACGACGCGCATCAAGAGTGCGGTAGCTTCGCCCGCCCCGCTGACCAGTCCCACCAGCACAGCTGAGGCGCCAAGCGATGCCAGCAACGGTCCGGTAACCGAGCGAGCCCCCTCGTACACCATGTCCGCGGCGAGGCTTACGACTCCGAATCCGACGACCGAACGCCACGGCGACCAGGAAATCCGACGAACGTCGGAGCCGCGGACTGGGGGAAGATCAGGAGACGCCGTCCGCCGTGTCACCGGTTTCCTCACCGTTCCGCCGCCTGAGTTTCAGTGGGCCTAGTGTCCTGCGGATGATCACGTGAAGTACGCCGCTGCCGGCGATACTCCCGCCAGGTGAGTGCCACGATCAGCGCATCGAACACCGTGAGCGCAGCCAAGCCGAGGCTCGGCTGCAGTGCAATGCGATACAGCTGGTAACCGATGAAGATCAACAAAACAGTGATCATGCACGGATAAGCCCAGAGCTTGTTCACCAAGAGTGCGATGACGAGCACCACTTTGACGGCGCCGTGCAGCAGCAGATACACGGCGCCAAAGATCACCTCATGGCCGCTGAGGCCGTCGGCGGTATGCAGCAAATATCGAGCGACGAAATCGTCCGGATCCTCAGAAAGCTCACCTTGTGTCACGGCCGCAACGAGATGATGGATGTCGCTCGGCGTCACCAAGAGCAGCAGCACGCCGCCCAACAGCTCAACAAGACCGTTGAGACCCTTAAGGATGATGCCAATCTCGAAGAGCCTGTCCAGCAAGTCTTTGGGCTTGAACATCACGACCTTCCTGCCAGGCAACAGAGGACTTCGCTTCGAGCGTCCAATGATCAGCCTCCGGGGCTGCTGAGGGCCGCGTATACGTCTTCGGCGTATCTGTCGAACCGTTCCTCGCACAACTTCAGAGTCGTGACCGAATCCGTCGTTGCAGGAATTCCCAATAGATCGCGGCTCCGCAGCTCGCGATACCAGCGGCGCAGTCTGTCCAGACTCTGTTCCTCCTCCTCGAGCTCGGCCAGCGTGTACTTGCCGAGTCGCTCCTCCTTGTCCAGTTCGGTCAAATACTTCCGACAGTCGGCATCGAATTCGGACCATTCATCCTGGCGCGCGGCGGTGTACAACTGCTCGAGTCGGTGGACGTCGCCGTCGGCGAAACCCTTTGCAGACAACAAAAGCAATGTGCCCTTGGCCGCATCGACGAGATCACTCAACCGCTCCAGCAATGGTTGCACCGCCGGCAGGTTGGGAACCGCCCAGACCGCCTGCCCCAGCGGAATGGCGCCCGAACGGCGGAGTTCTCGCCACATCGCCATACGATGACGAGCTGGCTCGGCCGGCAATCGAGCGACCGCCACTATCCAGGAGCGCGCGCCCGTTTCTGAAATGTCTGTCACAGCTCGTACGTTACGCTTGTAACTCAGGAGCTCTCGTACGCCTTCGACTTCTTGAGCAATAGGGCGCCGAACGCACCGGCGAGCAAAGGAGCGCTGGCGACGAAGATCAACAGCATGGAGCTTGGCAGGCCTGCAAGCGCCCCGCCGATAGCCGCGCCAGCCGCTGCTATGGTGAGCCGGAGTCCGGCACTGATGGTGAAGACCTGAGCTTGCACATCCTCGGGCGCATAGAGGTTGCGTGTCGTAAAGAGAGCGCCTGCGAAGGGGCCAACAGAGATCCCTGCGAGGCCGAAGAGCCCGGCGGTCAGTGGCAGGGAGGATGCCGTGATCGCTGCCAAGGCCAGTGGAACACCGGTGCCGATGAGCGCGATCATCACCGTCGTTGGCATCTTTGCCGGCTGCACTGGTCTCCAAGTCCAGAGCAGCGAACCGATCAAGGCACCGACAGCCATAGCTGTCATCAACCACCCGGTAGCGGCGGGCTGATGCTGTCTAGAGGCAAGGACGGCTGCGACAACGGGAAGTGCGCCGAAGTCGCTGCCGCGGGCGTTCGGCCGACAACGACTGGCAACGGGGCCCGTCCCAGCAAGAGGGCCACAGAAGCCAATGATGCGGCGAAGCCAGCGACGGTCGTCGTCAACACCCACCGCGGCTGGCGTGCTCGATCGGTCAGTAGCCCAATGGCCGGTGCCGCAACAACCTGCGGGACGAGTAGCGCAGCAACGAGCAGGCTGCCGACTGCCGCACTCTCCGTACGCTCCAAGGCGAGGAGGAGAAGGCCGACTCGAGCACCTTCGTCAGCGAGTCTGATCAGTACCGCGGTAATCAGGTAGCGTGGCAAGCCCCTCGCGCGGGCATCCGCGCGCGACTGAACCCGATCGGTCGTCGTAGCCTTCGTCATTCGAAATCCTGGTGTCAGTGGCGTTACAGCGCCTGACAGCGGCGACAGGCTTATCTTGGTCGTACCCCTGGCAAGATCTGCAAAACTGCCACCTGAGCTGGCGTGACGGAATCAATCCGCGCGGTCTCACCGCGCGCTATACCTCGGCCATCGTCGCCGGCTCAACCCGGAACATGTGCCATTTCCACGCATCAAGCTCAACAAAGAGTCCATCGACAAGATCGTCACCCGATCGCTCGAACCCGACGTTTTGCGTCCGATCGGTGAGCCGCCATTGACGTCCGCGCATGTCTGTCCATGGGATGCGTACCTGCCCTGCTGCTGCGCCATCGCTGAGATTGACCACGATCAGCCAACGTGAGCCGCCTTTCCAGCACCAAGCGACAAGATCTTGATATCGGTCGTCTCCGGGCCATCCAGACCTTTCGCATAGTTGCCACCGGCCGTTTCGGAAAGTCGGGTCAGCCGTAGCGGCCAGGAATGAGCGATAGAAGTTGATCAAATCGGAGTCGGTTGCTTCGGAGGGAAATCGACCAAGGAACACTGGAAGGTGTACCGTCGCGCCCTCGATCTGGCCGTTGTGAATCAGCCGAGCACCCGTCTGAGTTAGCGCAGTAATCGCAGCGACCCTTGATCTCCTTGAGCCGAATGCTGAAGCAGCCCGTGGTTCATCATGGTTTTCCACGAACCGTACGAGGCCACGCTGGTATTGATCATCGGCCAGCAGATGAAGCCGCACTTGCTCGGCCGGACCGTGCTCAATCCGGTCGTACAGTCGCTTGTCGTAGCAGTAGTCAAAGCCCTGCTGCTGCAGCGCCCACTCCAGATCCCAATAGGCCTCGGCCATGAACAAGAACTCCGGATGCCTGGTCCGCACCGCATTGATCACAGTCGGCCAATAGTCGCTGCCCGGCGCGGGTCCGACACGATCGCCCCAGGTTCGTACGAAGACCTCATTCATAGCCAGCATTGCCATGTCGCAGCGAACGCCATCGCACTGAGAGGCAATATCGTTCAGTGTCGAGATCACGGCGGCACGCAGTTCGGGCGCAAAGGCGTTCAGCTGAACGACATCCGGCCATGCTGGGAAGTAAGGATCCCGGCCATTGGCAATCACCCGACCGTCGATCCTCACAAAGGACTTGGGGTCAGTCTCCAGATCCTCGGCGGTGCCTAAGACGAACACCTCGGGCTTGGCGTCAGTCCACGGATGATCAGGCGCAACATGATTGGGCACGAAATCAAGAATCAGACCCATGCCACGCGTGGCGATCGCCTCACGCGCACTGGCCAAAGCGTCCCGGCCACCAAAATGATCATCGACGACATAGTCGCGTACGCAGTAGGGCGATCCAACGACGTCGTAGGGCTGCCAATCCGGCAGAGCGGCGTCGAAGCTAGCTCGCAGATTGTTATTGGTCAATGCGATCTCGATACCAGCGGGACTGCGTTGCCAGATTCCCATCAGCCATACGGCGTCGAATCCAAGATCGGCGATGTTGGCCCAGTAACTCTCGGGAACCGATCCAAGATCAATGGTTCTGCCTTCGCTCCTGCTGATTGCTTCCAGCCAGGGCCAGGTATTGATCTCGTAGATAAATGGCTGAGTGATCTTGTGGAGAGACAGTGACATGCCGTGGCCTAACCGGCTGGGCCTGCCGCGACTGTGGCCAAGTACTCAGGGGTCATGGCGACGTCCTCAGTGAACACCAACCGGCTTACCCGACGTGGTGGGTCGATGATCAAATCAGCTACCAGGGCGGTCCAGCCAGTCTGGTGCATCGCTCCCAATCCGGCGCCGTTGTCGCCATGGAAGTACTCATAGAACAGCAGGTTGTCCTTCCAGGCTGGGTCGGTCTGCATGAGCTCGATGCCCCCGTAGACCGGCCGCCTGCCATCCGGACCTGGCAGCCAAATGCTCACCAGCCGATCGGCCAGGTCTCCGGCGATGTCACGCAAAGGCAGCTGCTGTCCCGATCCGGTTGGGTATTCGATCCTGAATTCCGGCCCAAAGAATTGGTCATACTGCAGCAGGGCTCGGATGACCAGGTAATTGATCGGGAACCAGACCGGTCCGCGCCAGTTGGAATTGCCGCCATACATTGCGGTGTGTGATTCGGCAGGTTCATATTCGATGGTCGCACCGGGCATGCCGGGAACGTGGTACGGCGTCGCATGACGCTTTGATAGAGCGCGCAATCCATGCGGTGACAAGAAGGCATTCTCGTCGAATAACGTCGTGAAGATCCGGGCGAGCCTGTCCGGGGACACAATGGAGACCAGCCCCCGCCGGCTATTTCCGGTGCCACGGATCCGCCAGTCCAAGATCTGTCGATTCTGCGCTTCCATTCTGCGAGCAAATCGCTTCTGCATACGCTGGATTCGTTCGGTATTCCGCGTTGGCAGCGTCATAGCTGGCAGTGTCGGAATGACTCCGACCAGAGTCTGCACTTTAACTTGTTCGGTGCTGCCAGATGCGTCGGTGAGCAGGTCGTAGAAGAATCCGTCGTTCGGGTTATAACAACCAGAGGCCTCAAGGGCGTCCATGACGAGCACCAGTTGCTCCAGGAACTTCACCACCATGTCTTCATAAACGGCGTCTCGCTCGGCAAGCAGCACCGCAAGAGCAAGCATCGCGACGGAGTAGTAGGCCATCCATGCCGTTCCGTCGGCTTGGTCCAGCTTCACCCCAGGCGGCAGATGGGACCGATCGAGCGGACTGATGTTGTCCAGCCCCAAGAAACCGCCGCCAAAAATGTTGTTGCCTTCCGGATCCTCGCGATTAAGCCACCAGGTGAAGTTGAGCAATAGCTTCTGGAAAACGCGCTCGAGAAAGTCAAAATCCCGACGACCGTCAATGACGAATACCCGGAGTGCGGCGAGCGCATGAACTGGAGGGTTGACGTCGTCAAAGTTCCATTCGTAGGCCGGGAGTGCCCCATTCGGATGCAGGAACCATTCACGGAGCAGGACCAGTAGCTGATACTTCGCGAACGCTGGATCCAGATGCGCCCAGGTGATGGTGTGAAACGCCAGATCCCAAGCTGCGAACCAGGGATACTCCCAAGGATCAGGCATAGCCAAGACATCGAAAGAGTCGAGGTGCCGCCAAGCCGAATTGCGGCCAAATCGATGCCCCTGCGGTGGCGGCGGCTGACCAGGGTCGCCGTCAAGCCAGCGAGGAACCCGATAGGGGTACATCTGTTTGCTCCAGATCAGTCCGGCACATGATTGCCGGAGCACCCTCATTTCTTCCGTGCCGATGTCATCAGGCGCCAGAGCGGCATAGAACTCGTCGGCTTCCCGTTCTCGATCTGCCATGACAGCGTCGAAGTAGCCGCTGCGCCAGCCGTCCTTCGTCGGTGATATCTGTTGATCAGGTCGATGCAGCCTAAGGCGTACTTCGGCCGTACCCCCGGCTGGAACGGTGATCTTGTACCACCAGGACGCCTTGGTGCCCTGCTCATCGGGGTTCACCGTCTTCGCGCCGGTAATCACATGATCGTTGATCCCATCCTTGGGAAACTGGGTGATTGCCGCAGCACCGAAGAGTCGTGGATTGTTGGTTTCGTTGTCACAGAACAACGCGACTGGCCGGACGCCGTCGGCGGTTGGGGCGGCGTCCAAGCGATAACCAGAAAGCCGCGGATGATCAACGGCGATGCCGTCCCCGTCCCGGAACAGTCTTGGGGCCGCGCCGCCGTTAAACCGCCAGGTATTGCGGAACCACAGGGTAGGTAATACCGAGAGAGTCGCCTCTTCGGAGGCATGGTTCTTGATCGTGATCTTCGCGAGCACCTCAGTAGCCGAGGCCTTCGCGTACGCGACGTCTACTGCCCAGTACCGTCCATGATCAAAGACGCCGGTATCCATGAGCTCGAACTCGGGTTCATCACGGGTCCGTCGGCCGTTCTCATCGATCAACCACTGATAGGGAAATGCCTCCTGCGGATAGTGATATCGCCATCGCAGCCACGCATGGCTCGGCAACCCATCGAGATACCACCAGTACTCCTTGACATCCTCACCATGGTTTCCTTGCGGGCCGGTGAGGCCGAACATCCGTTCCTTCAAGATCGGGTCGACGCCGTTCCACAGAGCTAACGCGAGACACAGATCGTGTCGAATGTCGGAGAGCCCGGCCATGCCGTCCTCGTTCCATCGGTAAGCCCGAGATCGTGCGTGATCATGAGGGAAGGAGCTCCAGGCATCGCCGTTGTCGCTATAGTCCTCGCGTACGGTGCCCCAGGCCCGCTCCGAGAGGTAAGGGCCCCATTCGTACCAGGGATTCGACTCGAAGAGGTCGTCCTCCGCCCGTCCAGTGGCCTGGCCGAGCCGGGCATGCTCGACGGTGCTATTTCCGGATGGCGTACTCGGGGTCATGGTCGCTCCTCGCGATGTCACCAGCCCCGACTGTATGAATCGTCGTCAGAGCGGCCCGAGCAGTCATCACCCTTGACGGGTGATGAGGATCAGACCGTGTCTCTTGATGCCAATTGATCTTCAGCGATGCAGCAAGGACTACCTGTAAGTCACGGCAGGTTGCCGTCGTCGTCGAGATCCTCGTCGTCGTAACCGGCCACCCGATCCGCCTCAGCTGAATTGACGTCGTCTTCGCTAGTTTCGTCGACCACGCGCTCTGGCGGCTTGTTCCACTCTGAGTCTGAGTCGAAGCCGGCGCGGGCGTCTGCACTTGCCGAGGTCTCTTCTTCGTCAAAGTCAGTGTCGCCACCAAACGTTGATTCACTCACGGCATCCGCCCACCTTTCTTTGGAACTGCTCGCGCGCGTCGTCCGCGCTCCCAGCTAGAGGGCACATACCCGCGCAACGCGAGCCTCAATCGCGCAATGGGGAGCTGCTCACGCAGACAACGTCGCTGGAGTCCGTTCGAAGCCGGCAATGTTCCACGACAGTCCCCGGTGGCGATAGGTCAGGGACAGCCCGTGGGTCTGCGCCGTCTTGATCATCGCGCTAGGTGGATGGACGAAGGCGCGGAAATCGCTGCCGCGTACTCGATGCAACAGGTTTTCGCAGCGGATGATCATCCGGCTGAACAGATTCCGCGGCGGATAGGAGAAGACCAGCAGCCGCTTCGCATGGCCGGCGGCCGCCGAAATCAGCCGCTCGTAGTCGGGATAACAGCACACAACGCGGTGCAACACGACTACATCTGCCGGTGCTACCTGGTCGGGAGCGGCTGCGACATCGACGAACCGGCGCTGCACCCGGTCAGCCAGTCCAGAACTCTCCAAGAGCGCGGCCGCCTCGACCTCGTAATTGCGCGAGATCTCCAGATTCGTTGCCTCTCGGGCTCCTCGCGACAGCAGCTCTATCTGAATCTCGCCCACTCCCCCGCCAATCTCTAGCACGGAGGCGCCTTTGATGTCGCGGTCGGTCAGAAAGGAGACCAGGTGTCGCTCCGTCACATCCAGGCCGCGTTTGCGATAGGTACGCGCGATTCGCTTGGCGAACCGATCACTGAACACCGTCTGGTAGCCCGTCCGGCCACAACAGTCGCTCATGTACTCAGTCTGCTGCACTCGTCCGACGTTGCAAGCGCGGATACGGGATGATCACCCAGGAAGAGGATCGGAGGGGCAAATGGCGGACAACCTTATGGAACATCTGGAGGAGCACGCATGCCTTGAGCTGCTCAAGGAACATCACTTGGGGTCGAGTGGCCTTCGTTCAGCAGGCCGACGGACTGCCGGTGATCATGCCGGTGAACTAGCTAATGCGGGGTGAGGCCGTGGTGATCCGCATCGACCCGAACAGGAGACTCGGCGGCGCTGTCCGGTCGACGACGGCAGCGTTCGAGATAGATGGAATCGACGATCGGGAGCGGACGGGCTGGAGCGTCGTGGTGACTGGGCGGAGGAATTTGTCGATCCCGAGGAGGTGGATGAGATGCGTCAACGCCACTGCTGCCGTGGGCGCCCGGTGATCGGTCTCAGTACGTGAGGATCGGGCCGCAGCTTGTCACCGGCCGCTGTATCAGCGTGGCAGAGCTGCCCTCGAACTGGTGGGGCTAGACATGCGGGCGCGCATTGCCGTTGGCCTCATCGCGGTCCTGCTGCTGACGGCATGTTCGATGACCAGAGGCTCCGGCCAGCTCAGCAGCGAATGCGACCTTCTCGACGTTCAAATGAGCGGCAGCGGGACTCTGACCTACAGCGGAAATCCGAAGCAGGTGACTCAAGAGATCAGCGGCTCGGCGAAGTTGATCAAGAGGTAGTCGGGTCCTTGAGTCGCGCGGGGCCCGCGCCGGCAGACTCCCGCACGGCGCCGCGTACCAGAGCTGCAGCCACGATGAGGGCGGCGACGCCGTACACGATGCACAGCAACCAGTACCTGGTAGCTCCCGCGACACCTCCGAGGAGGAGACCCTGCGAGAGATTGATGGCGCCGTGGAACAAGGTAGCAATGAGGACGCTGCCGAACGTATGCACAAAGACCCAGGTCATCAAGATCGAGTACTCGACGGTGAGCAGGACGAACGCCGTCAAGGGCAATCCGTACTGCGGAGTTCCTGGCACGAGGAAGGTTGGCACGTGCCACAGACCCCAAAGCACACCCAAGATCAGACTGGCTGTTAGGAGTGAACGCTTCTGGAGGAGCTGCGGCAGAGCGTACCCACGCCAGCCCAGCTCCTCCCCTACGACAAGCACGAAGAGCACCAGCTCAATGGGTGCTAATGCGCCAACCCGAATGAATTCCGCTGCCCCGATGAGGTATGCCAGAGTGGCCGTGGCCAGCGAAAGCACTGTCGGCAATCCGAGTGCGATGACGTACCAAGGGAGTCCGACACGCCACAGCACGACGCGGTGGAGCAATGCCTTCACGCCGGCCTTGCCAGCCGTCACAGCCGCCATGATGATCGCGGCAAGTGCCGGGCCGAACAGGCCGAAGATTCCTAGGAGCGGCGAGAACTTTAGCAGCGGATAGATCCACCAGGTCAGCAGGTACGCCAGAACAAAGAACGCGATTAACGGATGCTTTCTCACCCAGCCTCCAATTCTCGAATGGTCAACCGGCTTGCGCAGGCTGCGAGACTACGGGTTCGGCAGCTCCTTCGCGGCGCGCCAAAAGGCCGACGCCCAGCAGTCCCCAGAGCAACGCCAGCAGCAGGCTGTCCGCGGAAGCAAAGATCGTTTGCCACATCGGCCAATGGGAACGCGACGATTTTCGCTGACATGATCACTACTTGTGGCCCGGAGGTGGAAAGGGCTGCAGCAAAGTTGGTCAGGCAGGGATCGAATGGACTTTCTCTGGCTGGGAGTCGGGAAGCGGTTCCTCCTGCTTGCGATACTTCCGCGAGAAGTTGGTTGGACCGGCGATCACGATGACGAAGACCGCCGCGACAGCCCAAACCAAGACCAACAACCACGACTGCCGAACCGAGTCCGCGCCCGAAAACATTGGAGAGAAGAAGCTGCCGGAGACTGCGTTATTTGCCGCGTGCAACAGCATGACAATCAGTACGCTGCCGCGAGCGTTGTTGAACACCCAGTTGATCACGATTACTGCGGCAAGAATGAGCACAATGTCGGAATAGTGCACGTCACCAGCCACCATAAGAGGCAGATGCCAGCCGGCAATCAGGACTCCTAGGACCAGGCTCGCCACAAGGGCAGACCGGCCGCGCTGCAGCCGAGGGACGGCGTAACCCCGCCATCCGGGCTCCTCCCAAGCACCACCGACGCCTGGGATCAGAAGTACCAGTGCGAACGTCGAAAGGACCCCAGGCCAGGCGCTTAGTTGCGCCGCAGATGGAGGCGGCGCGCCCAGCAAGACATTCAACGCCGTCGCGATTGAAGTAAGTACCACGGGCAGCAACAGCGCGACCGCGTACCATCCGGGCGCAACGCGCCAGCGAATCATCCTGCGAAATAGACCCATGACGCCGGTCTTGCCCTCGGTAAGGGCAAGCACAGCGAGCGCAGCGAGAAATGGTCCGAAGCTGGCAATCGGAGCGTCAGAAATGCCGAGTGCATAAAGGATCCACATCCACCATGACAAGGCGTAAGCCAGAACGAAAAACGTCACTAAGGGGTGGCGCTTTACGAGGGCCGAGATAGCTGACATTTTGCAGCACCGCCTTTCGCGTTTAGGTATTCGACCGAAAATCAGGCGATGGTTTGCGCGCTGAGGTCTCCGAGGTGCCGGCCTGCTGGCGATAGTGACGCGAGAGATTCGAGGTACCGAACAGGGCCACAATAGAAACAGCCCACAGCACCGTCAATGCAGTAAGCAGCCAAAAGATGACTGGCAGAATCGGCGCCGAGCGGCAGCAGGACGAGAGTCAACGGTGCATTTGTGCCCGCGTGGAATAGCACTACCATGACCTAAAGTGGCATACTTGTGGCATGAGTCGCACACGATTGAGCACAACGGTCGACGAACAGCTTCTTGCCAGTGCTCGCGCGACACACTCCGGCATAACCGATGCCGCCCTGATCGATCAGGCCCTTGAAGCGTTGCTGGCTCGTCAACGATCGGCCGAGGTGGATGCCAGCTACGTCGTCTATGAGGAGCATCCAATCGATGAGCCCGACGAGTGGGGCGATCTGGCGTCATTCCGGCGAGCTGCCGCTGCCTCATGATGGGATTGCCTGAGCGTGGGGAGGTGTGGTGGTGTGAACTGGCCGAAGCTGGAAGGCGTCCGGTCATCGTACTGTCGCGAGATGCCGCGATTCCTCGGCTTAGACGCGCATTGGTTGCTCCTTGTACGACAACGATTCGACGCCTAGCCAGCGAGGTGATCATCGAGCCTCCCGAGGATCCGATCCCGCAACGCTCGGCGATCAATTTGGATTCAGTCGAGAGTGTGTCGGTCGCGTCGCTCGTTCAGCGCCTTGGCCGACTTGCAGACTTCCGTATGCGGGAGATTTGCACAGCACTCGGAGTTGCAGTCGACTGCTCTCAATGATGCTCAGACGCCAGACTGTGCCTCGACCTTTCCAGCTTTGACTGCATCGGCCAGCGCGGCATGGTCGCGTTCGTTTTGATCGGCGTACGTCTCGGCAAAGTCGGCAATTGCATTGTCGAAGGTCGTCGATTTCCCGAGATAGGCCCCAATGGCAATTCGATCACCGGCACGCGCGTGGGCACGGGCGAGCGTCCAGCCACACCAGCGAGCGTACTGCTCCATGCCCGGGGGGATCATCTCCTCGATCACGGCCGACATTTTCCAGTCCCGTAGCTGTCGCAGGTAGTAGTCCTTGTACTGCCCGCCGGTCGGTCGCGCTCGAAGCCAGCCGAGGAAGATGTCGCTCGATGCTTGCATCAGGTGCTGACCGGCAACCACCCGTTCTCCTTGATTCGCGTACGCCGATTTGCCCGCAAAGTCTGCGAGAGCTGAGGGTCCAGCCTCTTTGGCTTGTAGCAGTAGGCCTCCTTTTTCGACCCCACTTTCGAGCAGCAGGATCCACGCGCGGGTGCCAACGCTGCCCACCCCGACCACTTTGTGTGCGATATCGGTGAGCGTGAAGTGATCGAACAAAACGCGCCGGTCAGATTGGAGTGTTTTGCGATAGCTGGCCAGTAGTGCACCGATTTGCTTACGCGCCTGATCGGGATCCATATCGATCATGTCGTTGAGCGGAACAACGAGCGGCGGATTCATGGTGATCTCGCGCTTCCCATTGACGACCGTCGTCAGCTTCCCGATCGCTTGCAGGCTGTCGCGAGTGCGCGCCTTGGCAAGCGCACCCTCGGTCGCCTTAAGCCTCGCCCTGCGCTCCTTCAACTGTCGCGTGCTAAGCGTCGCCTTGTAGTCGGCCATCGCTTGCTCCATTTCGAGGTGCGCGTACCAGACTGTGAGGATTGGTTGCGCCGCGAATGTACGTATTGCTGTGCGGTAGCTCTCCACGGCAGCAAGAGTGGCTTTGCGATACTGCTTCTTGGTGAACCCGTTGTCTCGGCCGGCCACGACGAAGCTGGCCGCAAGTCGCTTGATGTCCCATTCGAATGGACCGGGCAGCGTCTCATCGAAGTCGTTGATGTCGAAGACGAGGCGACGCTCCGGCGAGGCGTACGCGCCGAAGTTGGACAGATGGGCGTCGCCGCACAGCTGGGTTCGCAGACTAGATGTCGGGGTCGAGTGGAGATCAGCAGCCATCACCAGCGCCGCGCCGCGGTAGAACGTAAATGGGGAGACCAGCATCCGGCCATGTCGAATCGGGACCAAGTTAGGTACGCGGGTCTCAGCCTGACTGAGCAGCAATCCGATCGGATCGCGTGATTTCTTAGGGGTGAACTCGGCGTGTGCCTCAAGCGGTACCTTCGCGCGTGCCGCCTTACCTGATGCCGTGCGCTGTTCTGGGGTCTGAAATCGCGCCTGCCCATCGCCCCGATTTGAGCTAGCCGCTCTCTTCCGAGTTTGTGCCGGAGCGGTCTTGCGAGCGGTCGTCCTGGTTGCCGGGGGCCCTTCAGCCGTTCTGGTTGTCATTGCTGCCTTCTTTCAGGTTTGTGCTGGATGGCCACCGATCTCAGCGATGCATGCCTTAACGCTTGCAGCGTCTCAGAGCACAGCGGCTGGGAGCATCACCCAGCGGAGGTGAAATACAGGCGACATGCCTTGATCACGTGGGCGGGGGTGTCCAGCCCGGATCTCGACCGAACCATCCAACCAACCGGTCATAGGCAGGCGCGTCCTCGGGCACGTGCACCTCCGCACCGAATGCCTTGTCAGGCCCACGGAATTGCGGCCGCAGCATCGTCCGTGACCACGCCAGAGCGTGCTCTGCCAGGGCTGGATCTAGCGGGACCGGCGCACCCGTTGCTCGTACCAGGTCCCAGGAGTGTACCGCCAGCTCCGTGATCTGATGATCTGCTCGACTGCGAAGCGGCGCCTCCACGCCACCGGGAGCTGTCACGATACGGTTCAGGTCGGCGGCGCGCCAGACCTCCAGCAACGCTCGCGCTCGCCGCTGAAATTCGCCGGCCCAATCTGCACCAAACTCTTCTGGAGGCGTCTGCCAATCGGCAACCTCCCCGCGCGCGGAGATCATGAAATTGCGCAGGTCCCGACCGATGATATGCCGTACCAACGCTCGCACGTCCCAGTCCGAGCATGGCGTGGCCTCCTGGGCCTGGTCCTGCCGGATTGCGCTAATCACCGCACCGGTCTGGTCCAGGGCACGAGCAAGCAGCCCGATTTCATCTGTCACGGTCTTGATTTTGCCGTATCGTGGGCGAACGGCACGTTTCGCAGCACAGGCGTCAATACGCCCACCCGTCAGCGCTAGTAGGGGTCGTTTCGCCGCACAGCCGCCAATATGCACCGGGCCTGCGGAGTCTGCCTGCAGCGGACCGTCTTAAACGGTGACCTCGGTCGTTCGTGGAGTGCTAATTGCGACCAGCCCAGAGGCGATCACGAGTAGCGAGGCGAAGATCAGCAGCAAGCCGCTAAACCCGATCGGGAGTTGAGCTGCCAGCGGTCCGCACGAGGCTCCAGCGAATACCGCTAGGCCATTGAGACCGAGCGCTCCGGCGCGCGATGAGCCGCCGCGTCGCCCCACAAGCGCGATCACTGCCGGCACGATGGTGGCGACACCCAGGACAAAGATCACACTCGTGATGACCACGGCCCATAGTGCAGTTACTGAGATCGCCTCAGCCGCGAGGCCAGTCGCGGCGAGCAAAAATCCCACGACCGCGACTCGGACCGGGCCGTACCGTCCGACAAGCCAGCCGGCAACCGGCGCCAGCAGCATCGCCGGCAGACCAGCGAGGCGTATGAACAACAGGTCCTTGCGAACGATTCCGAACTCTGTTTGCAAGAGCGGACCCAGTGCCGCGTACATACCAACGAAGCTCAACAGCACGGGGAATGATGCTGCGTTCACCAGCGCAAGCTCGCGCCTGGTGGCAAGAGCAATAAGCCCGCGGTACCTCTGGCCGAGGCTTGCCGGCTCGCCACTGCGCGGCGGCTCGATCAAGATCATCGCGATAGCGAAGGCCGCGATCAGAAGCGCGGGTGCTGCCAGTCCGAATACCCAGCGCCAGCCAAGCGATTCCCCCACCGCCTGGGCATATACCTGACCCAGAATGCCGGCCGAGAGGAAAGCGGTCGATAATGCACCAATCCCGGTGGGCCGCCAACGCGGTGGCAGCGCTTCGCCGACGTAGGCCAGTGCAGCGGCGGCGAAGCTCGCCGCTACCAGACCTTGTACGGTTCGCAACACTGCAATGACTGGCAACGATGACGCCGCTGCCAAGGCGCCCGTCACGAGAGCGAGCACCGCCAGTCCTGGAACCAAGATCGGCTTGCGGCCGTAGCGATCGGACAGCGGTCCGAAGATCAAGAATCCGATTCCGTACGCAAGTGCATAAGTAGTGCCCAAA